>Ga0315287_10000015_pt1 | contig 169308 bp, 215 predicted proteins | sample YL17G11_0_MG_FD_205037 | JGI IMG/M metagenome (GOLD analysis project Ga0315287, IMG submission 205037) | Sediment microbial communities from Yellowstone Lake, YNP, Wyoming, USA - YL17G11_0 | ecosystem: Environmental > Aquatic > Freshwater > Lake > Sediment | place: USA: Wyoming | collected... | reverse complement strand
ACCACTACAATCTCCAGCCTCCTTGAACTCTGGAATAGGTGGCACACATATTATCAGCAACCGAGCCTGAGAACTGGGGATAACACTGTGAGTTATCCCAGCTTCAACCCAACACGAAGAAAATGGTCTATCTAACAGATCTGAAGTGGTTCGACTTCCGACCTGAGAACGAATTTCTACTGATCCCTCTAACAAAATAAAGACTTCATGTTGAATGTGAGAATGACAAGACATTTCTTGACAACTTTCATCTTTTGTCCATACTTCCAAAATTTGGTAATTGCCATCATTATAAAGTTCGATCCATGCCCAACTTCCTGTAGACTGGAAATCTTTTGAGATTGTAATTATTTGGGATAGTTCCTTATCTACCAGCGAATTCAGAAGAGCGATAGCTGTGATACTATCTTTTCTACGACTCTGAAAAGGTTCGTCTAAACTGATGAAAGAAGCCTCTTTTTGTTTTGGTTTGAGAAGCATGCTCTTATTCCTTTTATTATATAGTTAATGCAATAAGGCCTCCAAGTGCCATACGCGTATCAGTACTCAAATCTTTTACAATAATATATCCACTATAAGTAACTGGAACATTTATAGCAGAGATAGCATCTCGGGCTTCTGTTACAAGATAAATAGGATTGAAAGTCATTGAAGCAATTCCCCTTGCAGCTCCTGAATGTACGACACTTACTTTTCCTCCGTCTACGAAATCGGCTGCAGCAATACCTATATATTGTAAACGTCCAACCCCTACTTCTAGTCCTGAAACCTTAAGTGTAGCTGCAACTCCACAAAGATCTAGCCTTCTTGTTGTGATGATTAACTATTTTTTTTTGTTTTTATCAGGAGATGCCTCAGGCTGTATTTGCTTATGTTTTTCTATCATTTCCAATGCGGCCTTGAACCCTTGCAATCGATAAATTTCTGCTTCAAGCTGCTGAATACGCCCATCAAGTTCCTGAATTGTTGGAACTTTTTCAGGTTCTGGCTTTGGTAAATTTGCATCTTCTGCTAATACAATACTCGACCATAAACAAAATAGAGTACAAAAGATAATTACTAATCTTGTCATGTCTCTTCTCCTTATGGTGGCGGCCACGCGGTTGTCCATGCAGGGAAATAGTAGTCGGACCCGTTGATGTTAATGCGTATCCATATCGAGTTGTCGGCGTTCCTCGTGTTTGCCATTTTGATGGTACCAGTCCCGCTGCTCATATATGTCGTTCCGGCAGCGTCGTCGATTCTCAAGATGTCTGTTTGCGTTGTCCCGACAACATCTAATGGTGAATTAGGAGTAGTTGTACCAATACCCATATTACCAGCAGCAGTGATGGTTGCTCTAACCGCAGTAGTTACCCCACTATAAAATTGTAAATTGGTCGAATTTGCAGGAATATATACAGACCAAACCTTATCCCCTGCCTTCCTTAATTCAAACTGTGTTGTATAACCAGTTGGAGCTTCACAAGCTATAACTGTATCAATATCGCTTTTAACATGCAATCTTGCATTAGCAATTGGAGTAGTTGTACCAATACCCATATTACCAGCAGCAGTGATGGTTACTCTATCCTCAGTATTAAAAAATCGTAAATCGGTCGAATTTGCCTGAGTTTCTATAGACCATGCTTTTACACCAGATTTAAAAAGTTGATACCCCGCTGTATAACCAGTTGGAGCTTCACAAACTATAACTGTATGATCATCGCTTTTAACATGTAATCTTGCATATTGTATTGGAGTAGTTGTACCAATACCCATATTACCAGCAGCAGTGATGGTTGCTCTAACCGCAGTATTATCAAATTGTAAATCGGTCGAATTTGCAGGAGAGAGCATAGACCAAACCTTAGCCCCTGCCTTCATTAATTCAAACTGTGCTGTATAACCAGTTGGAGCTTCACAAACTATAAGTGTATGATCATCGCTTTTAACATGTAATCTTGCATATTGTGTTGGAGTAGTTGTACCAATACCCATATTATTTGCAAAGTAGAAAGCATTTTCATCTTCCATCCACTTGAGTAACCCGGAGTTGGTCGTTCCCATAAAGTTGAAAGTCAGGTCTGTATCGGCAGGAGGAGTGAACGTAACAACTCCTGTACCACCAACCCGGAAGACCTCCTGGGATAACCCAGTACCAAGTCTTGCCCAGAATTCTAGATGCCCGTAACTGAAGGACCCCGGGTTGTCGATAACGTACTGGATCCTTGGGTCCTTCGTTGGATCTGCGGTTTGAAGCCATGTAATCCCACCAAGACTCGATGGGAGCGTATTGTTACCCCCACTCAACCCTGCACGGATCCCAATGGTATCATGAACTGCAACTCCAAACGCAAACGGATCCGAAACTACCAAAGAAATTGCGGGTGGAGCCCAAGCACTTATACCGATAAGGACTTGATCTTCGAAGACGAAAGCATTTTCATCTTCCATCCATTTGAGTATCCCGGAGTAGGTAGTACCTGTAAAATTGAATGTAGTATCAATATTTGCTGATTGTGGGGCAAATGTAAACTGTCCATCAGCTGGCGAAGTAATATTAGCTAAAGTTACTTCTGCACTACGTAAACTAAAACCACCTGCTGTAATAACATAATTTCCAGCATTCCATGCACCAGTAAGCGGACGAGTACCATTAGCTAAAAGATACTGACTTCCTGTGGAACTATCTACATAAGTTTTAACAGCTTTTTCTGTAGGCAATGCTAAGTCAGAATTACCACCCAAAGTACCATCAGTTGAGAATTCATTAATACCTGTTCCATAATATAAAGAAACTTGAGCATTATGACCAACCTTTAATGAAGGAGTATCATCAGCATAATTAGCAAGAATATATAACCGAGGAACATTCTCAGCCAACATATAATTACAAGTTGGAGATACTCCAGGATTAGAAGTTGTGGAAAATCTAACCCAATAACGATTATATGTATTAACAGTAGTTAATTCCCAATTAGTAGGAGCAGTAAACGTAATTGCTCCTGATTGTGTTAAGTTAGAAGTACCATCAGTAACAGAAAGGGCCGTCCATATAGAACCATTCCAATATTCTTTAACTAAAGTTACCCCAGCCCCAATAGTAGCAAGATCAAAATATACAGTAGTAAATTGTCCATTTGTAGTCGCAATACCACTAACATAAAGATAATCATCATTATCACTAAGGATAATAAAAGGTGTCCCAAATGTAGTCTTACTTTCAGCACTTCTACTAGTAAATGTTGATCCATTATAATAATAAACAAAATCAAAAACAACCTGTGAACGCACATAGAAAGTAGAGATAGACTGTTGATCTGAACCTATTCCTACACGACCCCAATCAGAAAGAGACCAATTAATCGATCGAGTAGTAGCACCAGGGGCCGTAGTAGCCATACAAATTTTAGTTGGATATTGTTTTAATCCAAAATCCCCAGATGCTACAAATTGTTCAACTGCACTATTATCTCCCGTCCAAGCACTACCATTATAACCTTCTCCACCAAAGGAAAAAATAACATCGCCCGAGAGAGAAGAAGAAGGAGAAGCTAAAGAACCTCTAGCACGTTGAGAAACAATCGCATTACCTTGACTACTCGCTACATAACTACGAATTAATGGACTAGATAATCCTCCATCACGATTTATAAATAAAAATGAAGGAGAACTAAGATCGGAATAAGGGCCTATATTAAGATATCCAAAATTAGGATTGATATGTACAGTACCATTAACTATAGAATTTACTATAACTTTGCCAGGAGTTGCATTAGACGTAGCATTAAGAGTTAAATTCTCACTAGCTAAAGAACTGCCATATAAAGTTTGACCACCAGAACGTCCAACTAAAAGTGCATACTGTGTATGGGCATCGGAAGAAGTTAAATCAATCAATGAACCATGGCCAAAATAGCCATCAAGTTGTGCCCAACCACTACCAGAATAACCTTCAAAATGTCCATTATGATAACGCAGGTTAGCCACCGTAGCATCAACGGTATCACCAAGGCGTAAATAACCACTTACCCGCACATCGCGAAGTTGCTGAGCTAAGCTCGGGCTTGTTAAGAAAGATAAGAAGACTACTAGAAGTAAAAAAAATGTTTTACGAAACATGATAGGAACTCCTTATACCAACATATCTCTAGTGTACTTAATAATCCATACCAGAGTTTGAATAGAACGTAAAATAACATTTCCATCATACAATACTGCCGTAAACTGAATATCGGTAGTATTGCCTACTTCGTTCTCGTACGTAGAAAGGTCAGTGAGTGTAATAACTAAACCATTCCAGGCTGCCATGAGACTGCCACTACGTACGTTGTCACCATTCACAACCACATATGACCAGTGACAAGCATTCAGATCGCTGGCAGAAAACGTGTCAACGTCAAAAGAAGTAGAGTCGGTGGTGCATTCATGCGAAGTGAATTTTTTCTTTGCTTTACTAAGCCAAGGATCACGATAATAAATATGAGATGATGTCTGCATACTAACCTCCCAATTGACGAACTGTTAAAGTGCCAGCATCATCAGAAATGATTACTAGCTTAGCGATTGCTTTCAAAGTAATTTCTTCCAGAACGTAATCGCCTTCTCTCAACACACGTCCAGGAACATTACCTTCATCGTCAATATAAACAGTAAAAGGCCCTCCATCAACATTCATGAATTCCAGGCTTTGGGCCCATTCTTTGATATCTGTGATCTCCTGAGTTTCAACTCCTGTAAATGTCAAATCGTCATAATCGAGGATCCCATGATTAGCGAAAGGCTCATCCAAAATTTTGGTTAGTAGAGGATTAGACAGTTGTCTTTTTACACTATGAGTAGCACCAGATAAAAAAAAGACACCGTCAGAAGCGATACTATTTACTGTTTCATTTTTATATGTTGGCATCACTCCCTCTCCTATTTTTGAGTAGAAGGATCCTTATCTCAAAAAGATTATTGAACGGAAATGTATAGGAGGGAGTCTCAGCAGGTTGTGTAATTACATCGTTTACATTGTTTACAGTTACCCAAACGAGCTAAAGTGAAGTGTTGACATGTTGGACAAATATCAAAGATTTCATCTCCACTATTAGATTCCCCTTTCAGATTCGACAAGGCCAATAGAGTTCGAGCAACAGCTTCACAAATAGAAGCGGCACGCTGTCCTAATGAATTTGAATAAGAACTCCCTGAGTCATTGTTTGACAACGCTTTTACAATCAGATCGGGTTTGGCTCCTGCTTGAAGTGCAAGAGAGGCTAATCTACCCATTCCTGTGCTCAAAGAATTCACTTCGCTCCCACTCTGACCAATTGATATAAATACTTCCTTCAACAAACTCCTTTTATCAAAGTTCGTTGTAATGTATAGATTTGGATGGCCCGAAGGTGCTTTCCACTTAAACGTTTTACCCGCTCGAACGTCTTCAAGGCCGTCTCCAGTTGAAGCATCGGTAACTATTGATTCTAATACACAACCTTCACGGAAAACTGTTAGCCCCTTAAGGCGTAATGATCGTGCTCTGTAAATCAGTTCCTCAATTTCTTCAACAGTTGTTTCACGTGGTACATTTATCGTTTTGCTTGCTGACGTATGAAGTATACTTTGAATAACAGAAACAACGCTCAATTGATCTTCAATAGATACCTTACCTAATTCAACTCCCTTTTTCTTTACACGAGAAGTGAGATGAACAGAACCAAAGGATCCATCAGGTTTCTTGAATTTACGATTCACTTCAAATGACTCTAATGGTTCTATCCCTGTTGACACCATACGTAAAAACTGAGATACAGATCCTGCAGGAGCCTGACATAAAGTAGTTGTATTCCAGAACTTGTCACATTTATCACGTCCGTATGAAACCTCTGCAAGATGCTTATCTTTATATTTTTCGTCCCATAAAGCTTCTTCTTTTGTCGCTTGAAACCATTCATGAGAAGCCTTCAAAGTACCACGAGCTAATGCAGCATAGATCTCGTGGATCGCGCCTAGATTAGTATAAGAGAAGCCTTTTGAAAGCAAATACTCAGCAAGACCTGTAAGCCCCACACCTACTGGACGTAATGATTTAACACTATTATAAAACTCCTTGAAATGAGGAGATTCAAAAGGTAAGCCCTCCCCATTATTAGATAAGGTAATCCAAACAACCATATTACCTAAATGCGCTGCATAATACCCTAACTCTTCAAAGTCTGAATATGATTCTGCAGCGAGTGCACCAATAGTGACTAGATTACAAACACTGAAAGGTGGTGAACAAAATTCTCCACAGGGATTAACATATCGAACTAAAGGTTTGATGTCCTCAGGATACGGTGAATTTGAACTCATCTCAGAAGGAAATAATAGACCTGGATCTCCCGACGTCCACATTGACTTTGCGATCTCTCTTACTAGCTCTTTGTCTTCGAAGAATCCATCTTGAACGTTTACTGAAATGTTTATTGATCCTAGATCTCGACGAGTACGTTTGAGTTGCACAACCTCATAAATGTCTGGATGAGTAGAATCTAATTGTCCGAGCATTGCACCTCTACGTTTACCACCTTGAGAAATGCTCCCAGCAACAGATGCAAACATGGGGATAAATCCGCAGACACCGGAACTCAAACCTTGAAAATTATCTACAGGGGCATCACGTCCACGCAAAAGAGAAAAATCAAGACCAGAACCTCCTGCAAACTGAAAGATAGATGCACATGAACATAAATATTTGAGAATTTCACTGGTGGTATCAGGGATGGGCCCTAAAGGGTAGCAGGAATAATAACCAAGGCGGCGGGAGAATGGATTACCTAAATTCATTAACGCTGGAGTAGCCAGCATTACTTTGCGCTGTAAGAGAAATGCAAGTGACGCAGCAACAAGATCTTTTGAGATTGGAAAATTACGTTTTGCATCTGTTAAATAAGTTGCAATACGATTACCAACATCATCAAATGTACGCTCTAAGCGTTTTCCTGTTTTTGGTTCTCTTATAGAGTATCTATCATAAATAAGAGCTTCTTCAAGGTCGTCCCACCCTTCCAGTTGTTGTTGCTTCTTCATCTTGCCCCTTTCTCAGACGGATGAACTTTGTCAAAAGATTTGTTATTATACCTAAATCTTGTGGTGAAAATAAATACACCTGTACTTTATTGATGTCACCGTATTGACCAAATTGATCAACAAGAGGCCATGTTAAACGAGGATCAAGTTTTTCTTTGAAAAGTTCTATAAGATGCGCTTGGTATTTCTCTTGAGTCTCTTCATCAAAGACTCGATGACCTTCATCCTTAACGTACACAACTGGACTTAATACAACAAGTACATCTAACAGTTGAAGAGCATGCAAAGCTTGCTCTTCAAAAATTTGCATGCTACATCCGAAAACACGGGCATATATTATATGATCTATAGGAGTTCTATCTATAACAAGATTATCTTCATGTATTACTACAACGTTGTACCACTCATCTAGTGCTCGCCAACTACTTAGCAAGGACTTATCAGGCATTCCATATCTAGGTATGAAGAATCGTTTAACGAAGTCTGTATAGTCGATGAAGCCAAACTCTTTAATAAGAGACCGAGCCACTGTCGTTTTACCTGTGCTATGCGCTCCCGATATACCGACTCTCATACATAACTTTCCTATTCTGGGAAATCATACGAGCCTGGAGGTAAAGTTTTTATTCTATCTTGAACATCAAAGATACTTTCACCAAACTGAACCTTGACTATCCCGAAAGCGCTACAGAATGAATTCCACGATAGGGTATCAATCGCTTGGGGCTCCGGCCATCCTTCAAGTGTTTTGACTAATTGTACTACTTGAAGATTACGCTGAACAAGATCACGAATCTGTGGATCTTTAAAATCTATTGAACCTTCTCGAATAGCTTTACTCGCACGCTTCTCCTTGTAACCCCTAAGGCCAGTAATATTATCAGATTTATCACCTGCTAATGCTTTCACCAAAGGCCAAATATCTGGCTGTACACCATATTCATCAATCAATGATGTAACCGTAAATTCAGAGTCAGAGATGGACTTCCTAATGAATACTTTATCAGTCAAAAGACTATACAAGTCACGATCATTGGTGATTATGCCAATCTGACCCTCTCCTTTCCAATTCGTACAAAATGAAGCAATCAAATCATCTGCTTCATATCCAGCTATAACCCATTGAGATAGGGGAGCATTACTCTGAATTATTCTCTCCTGCATATCAATTGTATCTCGCACATCATTACCAACTGAGTCTCTATTTCCTTTATATTCCGGGCATGCTTCATATCGAAACTGAGGAATCCCTCCATCATGACATAGAAGAAACCTGCAGTCTTGATAAGCTTCATGGAATGTTTTCAACGTTTGAAGTAAACCGAATATCGACCCTGTTGGTACATCACCAAAAGACAAAGCACCCGTAGTAAAATGACTGCGATAAAGTATGTAGCGAACATCGACAAGAATGATCATGGGCTCCATCCTATTCTACTAATTTAACTCTTGGCTCATATGGCGTACGCATAATGAACAAGCGTCTATCATTCCATTTGTCTTCTGGAAAAGAAATGCTGATTGCGTGATCAGGGCTTCTTAGTAATTGAATGAATGCTTCCCCCCTCAATTCATCTATTGCATGATCAGCATTTATACCCTATCCTTCTAGAAGAGATGCAACCTCTTCGGATACCATAACATTAAAAGAAATTGAGAGACGATACGGAACGACTGACACAACATTCTCCTTTGTAGATAACTCTTGAGTTGGTCGCGGTCAAGACTTAACTCGATCTTGTTTTTCGATAACAGATCGATTACGCATGATTCTCTCCTTAAAGTGGATATAGGGGGCGTGATGGTGGGGGAGGAGAACCTGGCGGACTACGCCTCCCACATTTCGGACAAGTCACCCTCGCCCTCTTTTTATCTTTGGGTAAAACATGGCAGTAAACATCAATCGCTTTATCAATACACATTCCGTGGCGCATTACGGTATCCTCAAGAAGATATGCATTCGAGGAGACAGAAGATATTCATCAATATTCAATTTGCTTGCAAGGAATTCTATATGAGATAAGTTACTTCTAATTTCTTCTGGAGTTACTCCCATAGGCATGAATGAAATAGAGGCTAAATGCTTGCGATAAGCTCTCATTATAAAATTATACCAATCTGGAGGAGGAAAACTCGAACCCACTACAACCTTCAATGTAGTCTGAATAGATGAGAAGCCCTCATACTCCAGAAATCGGAATGATTCTAAAGTCTTAGGTGAAATGGAAAGGTTTATCTTGTTTATCTTTTGGTGGAGATTTTGGTGGAGATAACGAAGACTCATAATGCGATCCAAATTAAACAAATCAATATATTCTAATAGAGTTCCATTCGTCTCGATAATGATAGGGGAATGAATCTCATCACTCCACAGCCTAACTAACGTAAACATTTCTTCCTTATGTAGAAAAGGTTCACCACCTGTGATCATTAAGCCCCGCCAACTTCCTGGATCTATGACTTTGTCTAATGAAACCTCAACTTTATTCTTCCACGAATACTTCGTATCACAATCCAAAGGACACTTCCCAGCTAAATTACATCCAGAAAATCTGACGATGCGAATGGGAAGGCCTAATAGAGGTTGTTCGCCTTGAAAAGTTGAATAAGGCGTCTCAGCTAATATCAGCTTCACAAGTATCCTCCTCTACAGGAATTGAATCCTCTTTTACTACTGCTTCATCCACTAATCCTGATCGCTGTACGCAATTGATAACCTCATTCAACTCTAACTTTGATGGTCGTATTGGTGGACTACAAATTATATTAGCGTGACCACCCCACCCCTCTTCAATCTCGTTTATCTTCATGCAAAGGTCATCTAGTTGATATTGAGATCCTATACAGTATCGACGACCCTTATTGTTTCCCATGAGTATCGCATTTGGGTTAAGTGCAATCACACAAGGATACATTCTAAGAAACTTACGTGAAAACGCTCCTAAACCAAAACTTACAACCACAAGAATATTATTATGCCTTTCCAAAATAAGTTGTCTCGACGACTTAGTTGAACTATCATAACCTTCCAGCGCAAGCTTTCCTGCAAGCCATTCGTAAACTGTTTTCCACTTCTCGAAGAATTTTGTTTGTTGAACAGCAGTTATCAAGCGACCAACTAGAATATGCTCTTCAACAGTTAAAACTGAATTGCCTGCATCGTGGCGAGCAATCAAATCAACTTTCTTTAAAGTATCTTCTGTGAAGGGTTCGCGATAAGCAATCTTCTTTATGACTGCGACCGCTGCTAATGAATCTAGATCTGGCTTTAAAATGAGGATGAGATTTTTGAAGGTTAGCTTAACAGAAACAGCGTTGATACAAGCGGGATATATATCATGAATGATATTATCATCAAGTTTCAATTGTGTTGCTAGTGATCGAGGTATCTCGACTCCGATCACTCGGAATTCATCTTTTCGGAAGAATTCAATAGTTTTCGCGGCTTCCTGTACATCACGAATATGATGTACAACGAAACGTCTTACACCTTTCAACTTAACCTCCATCGTATGCGATCACACACAATTCTCCTTAAAGACTCAAACTTCTCTAATTTTTCTCCATAACCATATTGTCTAAGTCGCGAACGACATTCTTCATCACCCCATAATGCGATCTGAAAATGTAATGGTAAATTTTCCGCTTCCCATTCATCTTTTGAATAAAACTTTACTAACGCCTGACGAACTCGAAATGCCGGAGGAAAAGTAGTTTTAATATGAGAGACAACTTCATGAATTATGATACCGAAAACGAAACGCGAAATCCATTCAACAGTTCGATTTGGTACTTGATGAATACGTGAAACATTTAATTGAATCTTGTCAGGACACTCATAAGCAAAATCAGAACCAGAATAAATAAACTCTATGGGTTTATGTTTAATGTTAAAGTCTCTTAATACCTCCAAACTACTTTTTACTACCAGATCGACCACTCTTAACCCCTCCTGCAACCTCACCTATCTTACTCATATCAATCTTGATCCTTTTATTAATCTTTATAACCAACTCATTCACCTCTGATGCTATATCATGTATACCTATAGCTCGTAGCAAAAGAACTGCGGAATTCAAATTGCTACTGATCTCCAGTGCCAAAGCAGGAGATACTCCCTCTACAATGTTTGTCATTGATCTTCATCCTCATCATCCACTTTCACAATCCACGTTATATTTTTGTGTCTATCATGTCTCAACTCGATATACGGAATAGAATCTAATGCATCAGAAAATACACGATCGATTCTACGTAAGATGGTATTGATAGGTATCGCTTTCGTTCCATCTTTCGTAATACGCTGTAACAATTCTCTTACAATTTTAGGATCACCTAGAAGACATCGTCTCAACGAACATCGCCGAATCTCACTACAATTCTTTAATTTCTTCTCTATTTCACTTCTCAGTATAGACTTCATAGACTTCCGAGACTGCTTTCTGGGCATCGCCTTCACTCCCGGACCCAAAATAAATTAGTAGTCTTTTTATTTTATTATATAACACTTCTTTTGGCTTTTCAAGTGTCTTTTAAAGAATTTAAGAGGTACTGGGCAGAAAGCAGTGAAGGGATAAAAACTATTGAAGAGATTTTTTATCCCAGCTTGCCCAACTTTATAACAAAATATGAACTAAGCTACCTTCTTCACATCTTTCACCCATTTCATAAAACTATCAAAGGGTACAAATTCATAACCAATAAGACATCTCTTAATCTCCTCGATTAAATCACCCTCCCAGATTATTACTTCATGAGCCGGAAATCCATGACGCCGAAGCGCACAGTCCAATAAAACAAACACTGGGTCTGACAGTATTCCATACCAACGCAACTTACAAACTCTAGTTTCAGTGGTTGTTATAACGTAAGGATCCTCTGACTCGAGTTTCAAGTATATCAAATCTTCAGGAGATAAGAGATGAGGAGATCTCCGAAAGTCTGTTCCTTCTAATGATAAAGGAAGTATTTTCGATGCAGCTAACTCGAAATTGCCTAACATGGTGTAGAAGGCACCAGATGGAATCCCTTTCCTTGTGACGATATTTCGGATTATATCAGCGAATCTTACAGCAGGAAAGCCTTGAGAACTCAAACGCCAATAGTCTCTATCTGTTGCCGTAATTACAAATGACATCTCAAATACCCTTAGACAGAAAACCACTCCAATTATAATAGTTTAACTGAACTCCAAATTTTTTTCAAGGGGCACTTCTAACCTGAATTATAACCCCTTCATGAAATCTTGGGCTCTGAAGACTTCATTACTTCTTGTATTTTAGATAACCTCAATCGAAGCTCATCATTCTCTGTCTTCAGCTTTCCACATTCAGTGCTGAGGCTCGTATTCACAAGGCTGAATTGATTCATTTCATCAACAACTTCTTTTTGCAAGGCTTCTATTGACTCAATCAAATTACTGCAATTGGTCCCTACTGTTTTCAATAACGTTTCAATCCTCTTAGACATGATGAGCTCCTTCCAATGATTTCTTGAACGCTTGAACATCACTCAAACGAAAACACCAAAATCGGCCATGCTTGAAAGCCTTGATCTTTCCTTTACGTGCCCAATCAGAAGCATCATCTGGAGAACAATCTATAATACGAGCAACTTCCTTAGCCGTTAACATTTTAATCTGATTCATCTCTTTCCCCTCCTAATCTATTCTCATTAAAGCCTCGAGCTCATTTACCTCTTCTTTTGTGAATTCACCATTAATTGCCGACTTCTCAAGAAAGTTGCGTAACTTGTTACGATAATCTTCAGACCGTGATTCCCAATCCAGAAAGAGTCTCAAACATTCAAACGGTCTTAACCAATATCCCTTCCTTGCGTACTTCATACAACGAAGTGTACTACTGATGGGACAATGGATAGTTTTCAAACGTAATTCTTTATGTTCCTCATCATGGAGAAAGTCCGCATCAACCATAGCTGTATTCTCATCTATTAAACCACAACGAATGACAGTGAAATCGAAATTCTCGAGAATCTCTACCATTGAACCATTCGCTACAACACGTCCTTCACGTATAGGTTTAATCAACTGAACAGCAGGTGCATAGAAGTATGGATGAGTACTCTCTTTGGGCAACGTATACGTGAGAGAGATGTCATTCTCATGACGTACACTCAAATCAATTCTCTTGAAGAATTCCTTCAGATGTAGAAACGTCTCTTCATCCTTACAGTACACATCTACATCTGATGCGGGTTCAGGTACACGTCGAGGGCTTGCACAGTATCTTACGTATCCTCCACAGATGAAGGCGCTCTTTCCGACTTCTGATTGGAGATTTGAGTCCAGGATTCCGATTTCGGTATATCCTCTATGGAGTGACACTGCAATGAATCCTGATTGTGATTGGTATCGTTCTCGCTTCTTAGGTGCTTCAGGATTCTCAAGGGCGTTCGCAAGATTTGGTATAACACTTTCTTGATCTTTCGAATGTTCTTCTTCAGCCATGATTCTCTCCTCATCTCAGTTAGTAAATCATTCCTAATAGTATCTATATACTCCCCAAGACGACCAATATTCACTTCGAGATTGTCAACCTGCTGATTCAAATTTCTTAACTGAATAAGAATTTCTTGCTTATCTATAATTATTGCTGAGGCTAATAACTTTAAACAGAGTTGCTTATGATATCTTTTAAGGAACTCTAATAATGGTCTGAAATCATCTGACAAAGGACTCGTAATTGTATCCCAATCTAACTGAAAAGTTCCCTCCTCATTTTCCATTTTAACATCTCCAAGAAAAAGATTCACGGGGGAGATAATTTTTCTATAGTAGTAATTCTTTTGTACCTTCAGTTCGAGGTCGGCAACCTCCTTGGCGGTCTCGGCACGTTCAACGTCGAGGAGGGCAACTATCTCAGGAGACCAAGCCTTAATTACATCACGAATGACGTCGCTTAGCTCACTCCTCCAAGCTGTCGATCAGGTCAATGATGTCATACAATGTCTTCTGTGAGTCATCCCTGGAACGAAAGCGCAGACATGATTCAGCACGGCGCCTGATCTCTACCAGCTTTCCTTGCATGACTCTAGTTCTCTAATCCCCTTCTGCCACGCCCCAGTTTGACTAAAGTACGGGACATAGACCGTAAGTACCAGTTTCGCCTTATCCCCGATCACCGTCCTTCCTCCTTCTCGTTTCGCAACCGCTTCTCAAGCCCCAATATACATAGGTTGAGAAAAGTAATCTCCCCGACGTACTCGGAACGTAGGTTAGAAATCTTGACCTCGGATAAACTTATCTGCTTGGCGCGCCCCTCACGCTCTGCGTCGAGGGCGGCAAGGGCTGCAATCTGACAATGGCAACAGATGCGTATTTCCGTAAAACAAGCCGCGGGATGATCACAGTTTTCCATGTTGATAAAGGCTCTTGGTAAATCGCTCATCTCACCCCTCCTTTCATGAGGGTTTCCATGTATCTTCAACAAAATCAAAATAAAATCTCGGACGATGTTGAAAGGTCAAAGTACCTTTGACATTATCAACCTTCCTTATTACAACAACAAACGGAGCAAGAAAACTCAACACTTCAAAATCTCTTGACAGTTCTTGAGTATCCCATACTTGACCCTCAACCTTTTCAAGACGTTGACGTTCAGTTACAGGATCGTCACTTTGAACTTGAGAATTTAACTCTGCTACTATCCCTCTTCTCAATCCTTCCACTAAAGGTGAGTCAAAACGAATTGTACTCATTTCAATTCCCCTTTCATGTTTGTTGTATGATCTAAGTATAGCATACTTACAAACAGATGTCAAGTACTTTCAGAAAAAAAAAAAACATCCACCAGATGTTTGTCAATAGGGTTTTCATTGAAAGTTTCTCTACCACTCTTTACCTGGTAGTTTCTTTCCAATATCGCAGCAACTTACCGCACGTTGGGCAATACATCCAGTTCTCGTAATCTGTGTCCACTTTGCAACGGTAGTCGCACATTTCTACAACTGGTGCTTTCCGCTTAACTTCAGCGTTCAGCAACTCGGCTGCTTGGGCGTGCTCCTCCCGCTCTGCGTCGAGGGCAGCAAGGACATTTATCCATCGCTGCTTGTTGATACCAGTTGCCAGCCCAATCGCTATCTGTAACTCATCACGCACCACGTCGCTCATGGCTCCTCCTCCTTCTCGACCAACAGATCATAGGTAGCCTCAAATATGTCATTTTTGCAAGGATAAAACTCGCCTTTTATCCCCTTGATTATCCAGTCGCCTGGGTTGGCTATCATTATACCCTCAAGGGTTTGGATGCCAAGTTTATCATCACCCACCCGATGTAATGGTGTATTGCCAACGAATAGGCGAATGCAATTAAAGTTGTCTCCATTGTATCGTATTGCCTCAATCACTATGGGTTTCTTGCGATACTTCATGTCTTCTCCTCCTTCTCTGGGTTTTCAGCTTCCCACTTCATGGCCTCCTTAATCGCCGCATCTGATGGATCATCATTGCCAAGCTCGTCCATAAAATTAGCCAACTTTCTGCACCAGTCGATCCCGCCCTTTGGGTGTCCGTACTTTTCAAACATTCGATCATGCCAGCCCATTAACCACTCGGTATTTCTATTCATGGCTTCTCCTCCTCTTTTAATAGATTCCATCACCAACCATAATACTTTGTCCCCATTTCATCCAACAACTCGGAGAGTGCATACCTGGAAACACCAAAAGTTGATCAAAAGAAATTGCTGTTATCTGTTTGGATAACCTTCCACGATACTGTTCAATCATCAATTCAGAGATTCCATTCTCGTTTTTTAGATTCTCAGTTATGTCAATTATACGCTTGGGAGAAGTCCTGAGATGTTTAACTTCTTTAGCAAGGGCAAGTGCATCTTGTTCATCTTTAGCCATACAGAAGAACCCACAATTATTTTTATTCACAACATCAAAGATTCTCATTTTGTATTTTCTCCCTGAGTAAAGTATAGCGAATTTCTAATAGATTGTCAAGTAGTAATCAGTTGCTTGTATAGATTTTCTCGGAATCGAGCACTATTCATCCCTCTCCTCGCATGGAGCATGGTATGGGCATGACTTCGCCTTAAGATCGGAGATGCGTTGCTGGAGGTCGGCTACCTGCCTTACGAGTTCATCGGCTCTTTTGTTGAGTACAAATTGGGACGTTCCGAAATGCAGTGCCTCTGACTGTCTTTTTAATTCTGCATCTAGGAGTTCCAAGGATTGCTGGTGCTCGACACGCTCTGCGTCGAGGGCTTGTCGTGCAATGATTCGGCATTTTGTGCAGATGTGAGTTTCGGTAAAGCAAGCAGAGGGATGTTCGCAATCCTCACTGTTGATGAACTCCCCCACCACGTCGCTCATGGCTTCTCCTCCTTCTTGTCGAGTGGCTTGCCACACCAAGGGCAGAACTCCCATCCTCTGTCGATGTGGTAGAAATTGTAATTAACTGGGTCATGGCATGAGCCGTCGCACTCGCTCCGCTCCGGCTCCATCGTCCCGCTCAACCTCGTCGGAGGGTCGTCGTCAACTGCCGGTTTATCCATAGGCAACTCACTTCCAGTTACCCACACCCCATCTCCAAAGCGATGACGATGTGGCCCGTGGTGCTTGGCTAGGTGCTGACAGTTATACTCCCGCAACGCATCAATTAAATCTTGAGGAAAATCTTCATGACAGCCTCTACTTTGTATCTCCAGATATATCTTCTTCCAATCCATTACTCCTCCTTCATGAGGTCCGAAAACTGTTTACAAGTATAGCCGCTTTTAACTTGCTCACCACAATCGCAACCCAGTCCATGAGCGCGAGGGCCAGACAAAGCAGAATACATTTTTTTTATTTTGTGTATCTGCCGCCGTAAGTCGATTATCTGTGTTTCTAAATCCTTAACCTGCGTGGCGTGACTATCGTCTCTCCTCCACTTGGGGAAAGAATACCAAGTATACCAGGCTTCCAGTTTTGCTTGTAGGTCGACAACCTGCTTGGCGTGATAAGAACACTGAGACATGCAAACAGAATTCACAAATAGGCATGCACACCCGTTAGCCCGATCTTGGTTTAGGTTATCAATCTCCTTCTCGTACTCGGTACGCTCCTGGCCCCAGTCCATATCACTTCTCCTTCCATCCAAGCATTTTTGCCCATCGCTCAAGTTTGTCCCATGTAATATCTATTGCCCATCGATACCAAGGGGTTTTGAATGATCGAAGTCTGGTGTTTAGAAAATCAATCATTGCTAGACGGTTCATGGCTTCTCCTCCTTCTCCAGCAGCTTTCCGCACTTCGGACAATAGTCCCAATTAACCCAGACTCCGTTGATCTGCGATCTACCGCAGATTCTATTTGTACACTCACACAGCTTGGCTGGCTTTTTCATCCACCTGTCACTTGCGAACCACTGCTCGCAGCCTGGGCATTTTAACTGCACTATCTCTTTGTGGCACTCCTCCAGGTGCTGACGTAGCATCTCCTCAAGCGCATAGGTGATGTCACTCTTAGTGTTCCAGCACTCATTTACTTTTTTCCAGTTCATGTCTTCTCCTCCTTCGCGGCCAGCGAGAGGCCACATCTAGCACAGTATGCCCACTTCCCGGTGACCTCCGCATAGTGGAGTCCAGAACGGTTAATCACGTGGCATGGATGATTACACTCCGCCTTCGGCTGGACCACCGAATAGCATAACGGGCACTTGCAACCCCGCTGCGTTGCCGTCACGGTGTCTACAACCCAATCCTCTGGGAAAGTTACACATCCAACTTCGCTGTCACAGACCGTGTTTGGCTGGATCTCATCCTCCTCGATGGGACTGCAGGCCCCCACCATGTTTCGGGTAACCGTGATGGGCTCCGTCGGTGGAAATACAAGTTCTCCTTTCGCCGAGTGACTATGATCCATTATCCTATCCCATGCTGCTGTTTGTTGACTGAGCAGCCACTTACTGTGTTCCTCAAATTCCTCCCTCTTTGCAAACCGCTCATCCAGTTGCCGGACGAGTTCGATAGTCCAATTATCTCCATGAAGACGCTTCAGACCTTCCCAGTCAATCTTGTGCATCACTTCTCCTCCTTCTCCTTCTCCTTGAGTGGCTTGCACAGAGTTCGCTCATCGGCCTTAACATGTACGCACTTCCACTCCCCCTCGCACTGCTGACCGAAAGACTCGTGAGCAATGGCGTGCTTACATCGCTGGCCGCACTCAATAGCGTGGTCACAGAGTAGCATCTTTATCCTCTCCCTTTTCATCCTGTTCGCTGAATATAGGCCAGGTCTCCGTCCCGAACGTTGCAAGGTTAACCTGACCCCAGGCGGGCTTAGAAATAAACTTCTTTGCTAACCTTATTCATAATATGAATTCCTGCTACGACAGCTGTACCTCTCACTCTATCCCACAGTTTCATTTTACTCCCTCCTTACTGATTTGATATGACATAGCATTAATATTACGTCTTACACAACCTCTTCTCTTTCGAGCTCTCTCACGCCCAATAACAATACAAGCGTTACAACTGAATCTACCTTCTGTTATAGCTCCACATCTGATACATCTTCCCTCAGACTTCAGTCTCTTTACTCTTGAAGATTTATCTTCAAGACATTCTGGACAAACAACGGTTGATGATGAATGCTCTCTACCACAGCAGGGGCATTTCCCATTTGATATTCGTTGTTTATAACGCCGCTTTTCTCGGATCGTGCTCTTTTCGGAGCAAGAATCACATTGATAAGAATGCTTATTTAGTGGAAGCCCACACGTCTGACAACATCCTTCTGCAGTGCGACGTAATTGCCAACGTCGTTGTCGACTCAAACCATCGCTTATTTTTGGTCCGCCCATATTACTTCTCAACAGAATTTCTCATTGCTGGAGACTTCTTTGCCCACTCGATAGCTTTAACCATTTCCTCATCACTCACTTGATTTACACCAAGCAGTTTTTTGATGATATCAGTAGCTTCCTCCAGTTGCTCGGTGAGGTCGGCAACAACCGAAAGCATCCTACTTTCTCCGTCGAAAGATATTTGAGCTTTAGCCTCAAGCTTGGCAGTCTGTCTCGCGTGCTCAACACGCTCGGCCTTAAGGGCAACAATTATATCTTCTTTGTGGGGTGTCCAATTACTTGCTTTAATATAGTTCATCACTATGTCGCTCATCGAACTTGGTCCTTTCGGAAACTCCAATGGCCGGGCAAACCACCAATAGGTAAGGTAAACACGCCTACTCCTAGATGAGATATAGGGCTGAAATAGTAGCTGCTATGGCCCCTACTATATATCCTAAAACGAACCAACGCCAACTGTTCATCTTCATCTCGCCCCCTCCTTCGTCCGTTCATTTCAGAAGGTCAAGCCCGTCTAGCAACAGAAATGCTCCATTTATTGCTCCGAAAAAACAGACAGTGAGGGCTACAATGCCCAGAGTAATCACCAAATTAGGTGGAAGTCCGCTGTATAGCATGTCTCACCTCTCATCATCCGGTGGAGATCTGCCACCGGATGCTTCCGAGAAAGCATAGCCATTTGAACAATGGTAGGAGCAAGTTGTTTTGTTCGGGTTATAATAGTGCCCATTCCAAAATAGCCATGAGGGTCATTGAGCACCCATCTGAGTAAACTCTAGATACCATTCCAAGCTTGATACATTCAGGGCAACGCATATCTCACTCCTCCTTCTTCCTAGCCTTCCTCTTAGAGGGACGAATCATGATATACCTCTTCTGGGAGTCATCCCAGATCGCTCGCTCCAAGCGGCGACCGCATGTAGGGCAGATAGGCTCAGTGGATTTAGAAGAGAAAATATGACCTTGCTTGCAGATATACATCATCTCACTATTCCTTCTCGGCCTTCAGTAACTTACGGCTTGCTGGTCGACCATCTAGCATGCCAGTGAATGGACAAAACCTTATAGGTTCTACCCCATTACTCTTCACTCCCCATGTGATATTTTTACAGTCGTTGCACTCGCACCGCTGCGGCGAATCGTGCATAGTCTTTCTGCAAAACAAACATACACGTTTGTCATTTGTGGTATAGGTCTCTTCGTGTAAGCAGGTCACCTTCTCCGGTCCATGGCAGGGATCGTCTGGTGGTTTTGCATCTGCATGACCCTCTAGATGGTTCTCATACCATTTCATTAGCGACTGGTGGTGCTCGATAAGGTGTTCACGGATCACGTCATCACCGGGAGGGTCAATATCGTCTCGTCGCAAATAATCTCTATCCAATTCAATACGTAGCTGCTGGTCATATCTCTCAAAGGTCTTGATCATAAAGCCGTGGGGGCTTACCTTTTCAAAGTCCATAATGTTACTCCTTCTTTTGTGGCCGACTTCTTATCAACCATGATCCTTCAAGTCTGGCAGTAAAGTCTCGCACCCATGCGTTCCAACGATGACTACCGACGATAAATAGAAATCGACGAACGGTTCCGATGAAAAACATATCACTACTCCTTTCAGTTACAACATCCTCTTAATCAACTCTCCTTCCAACACACCAACCCTCACTCCATCCCCGCAGTCGCAAAGCCAATGTGCGAATTCATGCGCCAGGAGTTCGTCCAGCATTCCCTTCCGGTCTCCGATCCGGCTCACGAAGATCATCCCTCCGCGCCGAAGGCCGCTCAGTCCCTCGCCGGCTACTCGCTCCTTGACTCCGATCACGCCGGGCACTTCGGACCATACGTCAGTGCAGTGACTGCACTTGCAGATCTTGGGGATATGCTGATCAGGTGAGCGAATGAAGATCACGGTGGGGAGGCCGTCGATGGAATAGCTAAGAGCCTGAATGGCAGTAGAGAGCCGGGTGATGGCATCCTGCTCGTCAGGGAGAACGTCACCGAAGACGAGGATCCCGGAAACCCAGAAATCCGCTGGCCAGGCCTCGGTCGAGGAATCGGTGCAGTCGCCTAAAGTGAAAAGAATGATAGCCAGACTGACCAGCGAAAAGATCACCGCAACCATAGAACAAACCATCACTCTTATTACCCGGCCCTTCCTTTCCCTCATGTTAGTCCCCTTCCTACCAAACGGTCGTGCCAGACCATAAGCCACTCGGGTTCTTCTATCCGTACTACTACTCCTTCTTTCTTGAGCGCCACGAAAGTGCAGCCAGCCAAACCGTGATACCAAGACACCAGAATCCCAGTATGTAGATTTCGTTCTGTAGCTTTTCAAAGACTTTCCCCATGAGTTCAAACCCAGTCACAGTGGTATTCATGAACAGTGTGAAGTTCTCCATCGTCTTTTCCACAGAATGTAGCAGTGCTTCCATGTCACTCCTCCTTTTATGTGGTTTTTTCTTCTATCCCATCCAGTTCTCTAGCCATTACCCAAACACTGCATCCTGCATAATTCTCATACCACCAAGCACATTTTTCCTTTTTACAACAACAGATACCTCCTGCGTCTTTGCCGAAATCCTTTGGACATGCCATCCATCCCATCATTAACAATGGGCACAATTTCCTTTTTTCAGTCATCGTCCTTCCTCCAGCTCGGCGATGCGCTGTTTGAGGTTGGCGACTTCCTTCTCAGCTTATTGAAGATGAGACAGATAATTAGGTAACCGAAAACGAATCCGAAGCACGCACCTAGCATGGTTTTCATTTCGTTTCACTCCTCCATGTCCGGGAAGATTACTTCCCCGTTTACCCCGTGTGAGTGCTCCATCAACCGAGTCCACTCTGCGGTTCTCTGCTGGCTCAGCCAAGAGCGGAATTGATCGAAATCATCCCTGGTGACAAACTGATGCTCCGGCTCCATCGTCCCGCCTAGCCTCGTCGGTGAATCGTCGTCAACTACGCAGACGGGGCAATGCCTGGTAATGTCCACATCTGTGGCGCTGGTTCTGCGGCATTCTGGTTTTTCTTCAAATACGCTATCCACATATTCAACAAATCTGAACGGCCACAATCCGCGCACTATTCTTTGTTGTTTCCATTCTCCTATTGCCAGACGAATATCCTCTATTCCTGCCCCGCATTGTGGGCAGCATTGGTGAAAAGCTATCGGGGTGGTCCAGAGAGGAGGAACGTACTTCCTTTGAGCCAGGCCGCATTGATTGCATACATAGGCTTGGGCGAAACTCATGTCACTCCTCCTTACCAGCGGAACGGGAAACCTTCTCCAGGATCAAACTCACCACACCACGACTGGATATGCACTATCGGCCAACGGGAGAGCTTTGCATCCGGCCCAGGTTCCCTCGGATCCGGAGGAGGATACCGACGGCAGAGACAACGAGTCGGCCACCCTGACGCGGTGGAATAGGCGCAATACTCGCACCCCACCTTGATCTTGTTCCCCGGATTCTTGACCTTGGGCCATTCGATACCACAGCTCTTGCTCAGGTCATTTCCAATTGCACCACACCCACTGCACACAAGCTTGTCATTCTCTGTATGCGTAACAAGATGTTTACACCACTCAGGCTCCATCGTCCCGCTCAGCCTGGTGGGAGGGTAGTCAGGATCAGTAGGATAATTCACGGATTCCTCGGGAACATATTCAATCGGAAGCCCTGACATAACCCCTATCCCAAGCGCAACATGATGAACATGCGGCCCGTGGTGCTCGTCGAGGTGCTGCTCGATGAGTTCCCGGGCTACGTCCAACACCTTTGAGATTGCCTCGCGCTTGCCGTCTTTCATGGCTTCTCCTCCTTCTCTGTATGCAAAAGTCTCGCAATCTGATTCACCTGTCCTGATTCACCTGTCCTGATTCACCTATCCTGTCACCATGTTCCCGGTTCTTCCCACCGTTCTTCATTCTTCGCCCAATCTAACCAAGGACCATTCAATACAATTACATTTTTATTATCATTATTTAAAATTAAATAATATCCTAGATCATCCTTTTTGATAGTAAGTCCATAGCCTAAGTTTGCAACTTTCTTCAAACTAATCTCCTTGTTCATTTTTTGCTACCCTTTCATAATAATCTGAGGGGAAAATTACTTTACAATTAGATATATCAGCATATATATCATCACAATCAGTAAATGAAAAATCCACATCTATTCCATCTTCAGTAATCATAGACGAATTAGATGGAGTATTAGATAATTGAACTTGTTCTATCATAGACTGTAATGCGCCAACAAACTCTTCTTTTGTTTTAGCAACTATAACAATATCCAATCTCATTTTATTTATTCCTTATTCCTTATTAGCCTAAGTTTCCATATCTCCAGAAGATTCCCTTTTCATCTAACTCATTAAGGAAGTTGTTTTACTTTTACTTCAATTTGTTGTTTTAACTCAGATATAATCTCAAGTTCTAACACAAGGAAGTTGTTTTGCTCTTGAAGAGAGGCAACTTCCTGTCTCAGCCTACTATTTTCAACAGCAGCAACATGCTGTACACGCAAGTTACCTTCCGCAAGGTCGGAAATTTGCTCGGCATGTTCGGCATCCAGCTCGTGGATGCGCTGCCTCAGAAAGTCAATTGTCCTCTGAAGGTCATCAACCTGCTTCTCCAAATTGATCACCTTCGCATGTGCATCCGAATGCATACAACTCACTCTGGTAAGTTCCTTTTTGAGGTCGGCAACCTCCTTGGCATACTCTCTTTTGTCCCACCGAATGTCGAGGGCTTTAATATGTTGTTCCAGATCGACAATATGCCCTGCGTGCTCGGCACGTTCTGCCGTCAGCAGAGCAAATAACTTTTCACACCCTTTACACATAGGCGTCACGTCGCTCATGGCTTCTCCCCTCCTTACAGACTCAGATACAGTAGGGCTCCAAGCAACCCGGTGATTGCACCCAGTAGCCAGCCAATAATAAATGAGTCGGGAAAAGTCATGGGGTCTCCTCCTCCTTCTCGTCCTGAAGCTGTGCCTCAAGGTCGGCGATGCGCTGCTCTTGATCTTTCACCCTCGCCTGCAACGCTTCAAGGTCGGCTAGGGCTTCATACCATAGAGAGTTTTGACTGCGCCATGGGACATAATTGTGCAGGACATGCTTCACCATACTCCCGATCATGGCTGCTCCTCCTCATCCAGCAACCCACACCCACATTTTTGTGCCTCCAGCTCGGAGATGCGCTGCCGGAGGTCGACGATGCACATATTGTTCGTGTGGTTCGTATCTCGCAGTTCTCTCTTGAGGTCGGCAACCTGCTGCTCAAGATCGCTATGGAGCCAAGTGCAGCGGAACTTGATATCCTCAACCTGCCTGGCGTGCTCGACACGCTCTGCGTCGAGGGCGACAAGGGCATCCACGGCCCCATAGCAGCCATGCACCTTCTGGCTCCAGAGGAAGTCACGCACAACGTCGCTCATGGCTTCTCCTCCTTCTCCTCTGTATGCAAAAGTCTCGCAAGCTGCAGTTGATATTCTCGATATGGGTGCGCCTCAAGCTCGGCGATGCGCTGTTTGAGGTTGGCGACTTCCTCCTGCTGTATCCCGACTAGACTCTGAACATCATTTAGGGAAAATTTGGCAGCATTGAGTTCATCTTGAATTCTACTGTTGAGGTCAAGGAGTTGTTTCTTTACTTGGGCGTGCTCGGCACGCTCTGCATCGAGGGCTGAGAGGGCTTCATTTTTACTCTTCTCAAAATATTCGCAGCACTCATTCTCTTGGTCCTTAATCCAATCCCTCACCATATCCCTCATGTCTTCTCCTCCTTCTCCTTTGGTTTATCCACTCTAACTTTGACCTCAGTAGCTCCATCTAACATGCACAGCATGATATGCCACCCAATATCTGCTTGTGCGTCAAAATTTGTTAGGCTTCTGTCTGGAAGCACCCATGACCCTATTATCACTTTTCCACCCGGCATAACAGCTTCTAGATAAATAACATCTCCAGGTAAACTCATCAATCATCCTCCTGATAGGTAACAATATATAAAACGAACTTCCAAACTAACACTATAATCCAAGCAATTGTTACTGTAGCAGTAAGACTACAGACATCACGAGCTAAACTCATTGCACTCATTACCTTATTCCTTTATACTGGTCGTCCATTACGCGCAAGCGAAAGGGCTGTCTGTCTGTGAATGCGCCAGCAGCGGCCTTTCTTCTGTGCTGCGATAAAGCCCTTTCTAGCCCAAAGACAGACATCATCTGGAGTCACATCTGGCATCATACGAGACACCATCTTGGGGCTGTACCACTGTTCTGTCAGATTGATTGTACTAACAATCTTCTTCTTCATGATCTTTGCCTCCTTTGATCTCACGGTTTATGAATGAGCCGCATTTCATAATCAGTAAGTTTTGGACAATGGTCGCTTTTCAATGTAATGTTATTTTCGAGAAGAAATTTCTTGGCTTCCTCTCTAATATCACCTCTTTTGATTTTATAGTTATCAGTGAGTGTGGTTGAAGCGAAGGCTCTCCCAAAAGCTATATCTCGCCCAATACGTTTATTTGGTTGATCTTTATATGAACAAAGAGCTACCCCTCTTCTAGTGTGCCCAGATGATTTGCTATAAACCACGCAAACAGTGACAATTGGTTTCTTGTCATCATCTCTTATATGATAAAATCTTACAACTAGTGATTGATCCTCATGATTCTTACTCATGATTCTCTCCTTTGATCTCACGGTTACCATCAAGTAGACTCTCAATCTTATCAATCGAGAAGGTAATTTTATCACCACATATTATATGAGTAACAATAACAGGATCATTGTCTAAAACTCCTGAGAAAAGTTCTTTCCCTTTATCATACTGAAAAACTTTAATCCACATATGTTCAGTATACATACCGTTATCATCTTTGAAAGCTAACTTCGCATACTTTCCTACTATAAAGTCAGGTGGAATATGACTATAGTTACTTCTCATTTTTGCCGAACAGGATTCATGTACCAATCGGATGTTCTTTAAGGGTTCCACTTTGTGCCTCCTCCTCTACCATTTTTCCTATCTCAGTTACTTTACCACACAACTTACAAATGATAATACCTACCTTATGATGTCCTTCATCAAAAAGGAAGAATTTCTTACTCGCATACTTTCCGCAGAACTTACAATGGAAGAAGCCATTAATTTGTACTTCAGACTTTGTCTCCTTCATGATTGCACCTCGAGCTTTAAAGTTTATCTTGCTTCGCAGCTCTCGGCTCTCTTTCATCTTTGTAGTAACATTTACGCAAAGGTACTTTCCCGTTATAGAATGAGTGAAAACTCTGGCAGTTAACACACTTATATACTGTTTTCACTAAAATTTTTCTCATCATTTTTCCCACGGAAACTCAATCCAAGTATCAATAGGATACCTTCTTACATAAAACTCGAAGGAGAGAAACTCATTCTTATTATACAAGACTGCTGAATGAGTTTGATACCCTTGACCTAATACATAATTGATTGCAAACCCCATACTTCGACCAGTATGTACCAAATCATCTACAATTAATATACTGGCTTTTTCAGGAAGACCGATGTTAGGTGTCGAAAGAATATTGAATTTACTCCATCCTTTATTCTTGTATGACTCAAGACACAATGTGCTAACATTCTTTATCCTTAATATATTCGACAATACACCAGCTACACATAGCCCTCCACGTGTCAGAACAACCATTGCCTCAAAAGGCATTTCACATGAAATGATTTTACGAGCAAGTGTTTTACAGTCTTCCTCAAACTGACTCCAAGAAATACTTATCTCCTGACTCATTAGAGGCTCCTTGGAAAGACAACTCCAATTAATCTATATTTACATTCATCACCCTCTACAATAAACTCTGTATCCAAAGGTAACACAGGAACATTTACACACGCTTCCTCTGAGTTACCATATGAACAAATTAATCGATGAAGCTTATCTTTCTCTTCACATCGAAAGACTGCGACACCCATTCCTTTGTTAACCCAACTCTCAATGACAAGTTTTAATTGATCACTTACATGAATTTGTGAAACATGTTTGAATGCCCTCACATTAGAAAAAGAGTAGTCCTCTTGACACGCCTCATCAAGAAAGCAGTTAACTATCTTATCAGATATATTTAATTGACGCCGTAAAAGAGCACAGTTCCGACAAAAAAGCCCCCCATTCCCGAGGAACATTTCCTGCTCTGAGATAACCTTATTACAAGATGAACAATTCATGAGTACCTCACTCACCATCTTCTTTTCTTTCCTTATCAGATAACTCATAATCTAAAGTGTGGGCCTTGCTAACAACATATTTCCATTCTGGTTGAACTTGCCCAGAGCCAATCTTTCTGGCTTCAATTAATGAAGACGAACAAGAGAGTTGACAAGATATAACACAACCAATCATTGGCGCAGTATCTGTTTTGCGTCATCCGAGTAGTAGTATCAGGAACCCTTGCGATGAAAAAATACATTTTCTCTTCCGGCATTGATTTATCCTCCCTTGTCTACATAGAAACTGCTAGCACCTAAATAAAAATGTTCTCTCCCCTTAAGCTCAAACATAAATTCTTCGTATTTCACAATATGCATATTCTCTCTAGTTGCGAAGGCAATATTTGAATCTGCTTTAATATCCTCTATAAAAGGGTCAATTTCTCCCATTCCTGGAACCACTACAAAATAGTATGAACCAATAAAACCCTTCTCTTGATGTTCCGATTGTATATTAAGTTCCGCTGAACAGATTACTCCATTGACAGCTCGCGCAATTTCATATGCGCATATACTTGACACGTTAAGAAAATTTCTCTGCCCATATGTCAATATATACTGCACATAAATCTGGCGAGCAATTTCCTTATACTCCTTTACAGACTTTCTTTCTACCACCCTGAAGCTCTCTTGAGTGCTTGACCGATGGATTCAAACATAACCTTTGCAATTTCGTCATTGACATTCTTAGGTTTCCAATCATACTCAATGATAGCATACCGGCACACCTCATTGATAAGATCCAAAAAGAATTCTTTCCGATGTGCTTGATCAGCTTTACGCCAAGCATGAAAGATAGTAATCGCAGCCTCCTTTAGATCTGCAAGAGAGCCTTTCAGTTCAAGAACATTAACATCGTTACAGTCTCGAAGGTAAGGTGAATTCTTACGAACTCCCTCCAGGTAAGTGGTCGGCATCGCTCTTCTCCTCCGTCGAAATGGTTACTGAAATTTCTATAGGAGTACCTATAGAACTCTTGAGCAGATACAAGGTACCTACCACTCCTTCACTGTTGGACACAATCGAGTACCGGTGATACCGCCTGCTGTCTTTTTCGTACCTAGCCTTTACTGTTGCCTTCATAGTACTTCCTCCTTTTGTGTTGTCCACTTATCCCCTCTGAATTTTCCTTGAGTCATACTTCCAGTACTTTGATCACATCTTCATCAAAGATCATCTCCTGCTGGTCTGCTGGGAGTACAGATATCCCTTCTCTAATATAAGAGTCTACCGCGTCTACTAGAGCATCCAGCAATTGTTCAGGTAAATCCTCAGGTCTATTATCCATCCACCGCTGAATCTTCAAGGCTAATTCCACCTCTTCTCGGGTCATGATGTGGACTCCTTGATTGCTCTTAGCCACACGAACTGTTTGCAGCTTCTACAAACAAGAACAAATCCTATATTGTCTGGATTTGATTGCAACGTTATAATACCGTGTCTCGATTCGAATTGGCACATTGGACATTTGCGAGGTTCTTTTAATGCGTGCATATCTTTGATATATAATTTCTGTCTACTCAAAGGACTTCGCACCCAATCTGGTCGACTCGCAATAACCAGACATTCATCGTTTTCATAGATGAAGAATCCATTGTTAGAACAGAAATCACCGACAGTTACATTTTCTCTGGACGCTTCTTCATTAGTTAACATCTTAGTTCACCTCTTTTACTCTCTCTTGATGAACTCAACAGTAATCTTGAGTTCACCGAACTCCATAATGATCTTGCTCAGGTCAGACCCCTTTTCACTGATTCTCTCAAGCTGTCCTAAATTAGTGACTCTATTCCAAACAGGCGGTTCTTTTTCACGAACCTCAACCTCTGATAAAGGCTCACCAGGATCGTCAGGAGTTCCAAGATAATACACTAAGGTTTTACTCTTTGCCTCTCCTTTGACTTCCAACCACTTACGAGACACAAGTCTCTCAAGATCTTTGTAAACAGGGCCTTCTACGTATGACTCTATCTTTCCACTAATTGTACCCTCAAGGTACTGCGCAACGAGTTGATGATTCTTCCTTCCGTGTTCTGAATGTGAATAGAAGCCCGACTCATCAATGAATTTCTTTACAAAATTGTATAACGCATTCAGTCTCATCTCACTTCTGTCAGACCTACTAACCTGAATTACCCGAGATGTTGCCCCTGTTGATTCACCTAATTGCGGTTCCATTTCTCTAATCTCCTTGTCTGATAAATATCTCACTCGCCCATTCTTACAACCATCATCCCAAAGTCGTATTTTACCCCCCTTTCTTCCAGCTTTAGGGATTGACTTGCGTAACTCACTAATCGTCGGTTCAATCACTCCTTTGCGTATTTCAAGACCTTTCTGTATTTGTAAGATTTCTGATATACCTATACATTCACCATCAGCGGTTGTCAATTGAATCTTATCAGACATTCTAAGATTCCTCAAAGACAATCAGAGATGTCCCCAACAGCATGATCAAAAAATGCTATTATAGATTGCGTTGTGAATTTAAACCTTTTCGCAACAATAACAGATGCTCGGATAAGGGTTTCAGGTAAACCTTTATCTATTTCATCCTCCGGCATATTTTTTTGTGACTCTCTTAAAAAGCCTAAATAGTCACAGATAATCATATCCAGTAAAAGCGCAACTACTTGTATGTTGGATAACTCTGATGGATCTTTGGTATCCTTTGCTGACTCAAGAATCAATTTTAAATCAAACATTGCTCATTTTCCTTAAACTAAGACAAGTTGAGTCTTTCCTGCTTTCTGAAACTTTCGGATTGTATCTTCAGTGCCGCCTATACGATCAGATGATGCACAAGCTATTAAGATATCGGCGTCCCGAGCAATCAAACTATTACGTTGGAATCCTGCTGAACTCCCTTTATGAATCCAGTCAGCATAATAAATCGTGATCGGTATGTCAAACCTACGAGCTATCATTTCAGCAAATCGATCAGCTCCAGAATGACAACCACCAGAAACAATCTCATCCCCTAGCTTGTAAACCTGTAGAAATGCTTGCTCGACTAAGTCATAGTCGCCCGAACTATCTCTACGTCGAGTTCCAACTATTCCTATTACCATTCAAGCCTCCCCTTCCTCCTCAAATAACTCATCATCTTCAAATAACCTATCATCTTCAAATTTCTCAATCCTTTCCTGATCTCGAATTTTCTTTTCGGCTTCGTTGGGATCATACCAGTTGACACCTGAAGGGACATATCTATGTGTGGTTAACATCTCAAAGATATAATATGTAGTATCACGAGCAGCCTGTTCCATTTGATCATCATCCGCAAATTCAGATTCAGCTAAAATCATTAACGTGATATCTACCACAGCATTCATAAGTCTCTGCAGATTCACATTAAAGTTATCGTTCATAAGATCACGCGCCATCTCAACAACCACTTTAATCATTTTCGATGATAGCCCATCTACTTCCCAATCACAGAAAGAATCTGATCCAAACTCATCTATAAGCTTGGGAAGAATCCAATCCGTGAATTCAGGATCCCGAGTGTGAAATCCCCACTGCTCATTCCAAAGATGATCTTCAAGAACTTTACGTTGTTGATGAGTTGTTAATTGATATGGATCTAGAATGTACCTCAAGTCTTCATCCTTAAAGATAACTTGAGATCCCTTTGGCTCTATTACCAGAGTTCGGCCACCCGCAGACGATTTTGCCTTGACAGGTAAACCAAGGGGATAAAGAGCCTCAGAGGTAATATCACTCTCTAAGGTACCCACAGCACCCGGCGTTGTGACAAACGCTTTCTTGAATTCTTCTGACATTTTCGTTCTCCTTAAATCATCTTTTCCATTATTAGTTGCCTCTTTACCCAGTTCCAGTCTTCATCTAAAAGATTCTCCCCTTCAACGAGGAATATATCCTCCTAATACCTCAGAAGACATATATAAAGTTTGGTGCTTGCAGATAACTCCTTTCTTGTGACTAACTCCTTTATCTCTTCTTTCTGTTTTTCTGTCAACATTATCCCCTCCTCAGTTACCTGATACTCCTGGTAACTTATAGAAACCATCAAAAAGGACTGCTAAATCACGAGGTATAAACTGATCAAGAAAGTAAGGCTCTTTAGTCACAACTGGTTTGCCATCTTTGGTTCTCTCAAAATTTTGTATCAACAACTCGAAGTACCCATCACTTACGCCTGTACACATTACAGCTTCCATTTTGTTAGGATCATCTCGTGGCGGCAATGTTACCTGCTCTCCTTCATAGGCCCGTGCCACCCATACTTCAGTTATAAAAACTACTATGATTGGCTTCTGTTCTATCATTATCTGTTTGAGTGCTCTATATGTTGCTATTTTTTCGTTATCACCACAAAAATCAAAATACACAATTCCTGTATCTCCATTTTCCATGATCAGTATACAATGAGAAGATATACTTCCAGCATCGCTTAGTACATCTCTTACAGAATACATGATATTATGCAAAAACTTATCCAACATTTCCTTTGTCAGTTCCATCTGTATCTCTCCTGGTAAGCTTGGCTATTTCTTCTTTTAACCGCTTAGCATGCTCAAAATCGACATTACGCTTCTTCTGAACGAAATCACAAGTTAAGCGAGTATTCCAAAGATCAGGAAATATCTGCCAGTATCCTATAAATCTCAACCAGCTCTTATCACACCATGGGGGGGTCCATGCTGATGACCTACAAATAAATACACGATCAAACTTATGTGGAAAACCTCTTGGTATTCTATTGAAGACTTCAACACCTTTCAAATCCAAAAGATGCTTATCATTACTTTCAAGCTTTCTATGCCACGGAGGATAAATAAGAACATATTTAGTTATATGATTATTGATAAGCGCTAGACGAGCCCAGTTCTCGCATGATAATTTGCCTTCATCATACAAGTCATGATGAGCGTCAAAATTATACACTTCATGAAACATACATAAATCATAAATTTCCTGATGGCTATCTACAATGACAAGCTCTTTAGGCGCATGAGTGCAAACTCTTTCCCAAAATTTATATAGGCGCCTTCGACTGGGTTGAACCTCATCTATTGCAAACTTGCCAGTTAACATGTTACGATTATAAACTCGAAAAAACCAAAGAAGTTCTTGAAAGCGTACATCACCTTCTCTATGGCCCCAATCATAACCTAAAAGGTTAGGGAAGAAATAATCCCAATCTACAGAAAGAATCTTCATTACTTTATCCCCAACAAAAAACTCAAATGTTTTTGATCTTCCTTTATACGATCTCGTACTCTCTTAATCTCATCTTCAATCCATTTCCTTGGAGGAGGACGCTTCAGTATCATATAACCAAATTTACATCTATGCTCTGAGCCACCTGGCATAGACTCAGCCCACATTTCTAGTCTCTCCTTAATACTCTCCTTAGTTGCCTCATCACACCATACATAATGATTAAAAATATGGATGGCACCGCTTGACGCCTTCTTCCAGAATTGAAGCCACATTATTATCTTACCCCTCTTCTAAAGGCAACCCCTGAAATTTGCCGTCTTCAATCTTACCTACAAAAATCATTCGACGATCATTGCCACCCCATGTAAACCAATCACAATGATCGAAGATATCTTTCAGAGTTGTCAATCGTCTTACTCCAGGAACATTAATGTTAATAAGATATCTCTTCAAGAACTTCAGAAGATCTCGCTCACTATCAAAAATGTTGAATCCTGTAATTTCCTGATTGTCAGGTGCTATCTCGATAAATATGTACTTCACTTCCTTAACAGGAAGTGTCTCTTTGTTTATTTCTTGCTTGGTTTCGTTCATCGATTGCTTGCTGACTTTGCGATGCAAGTGCTGACAGGACACGGCTTAAAGTACAGATCACGCTCCATTTCAAGGCCCATGCGGTTTCTGACTGTCTCGATCTCGGAAAGGTCTGAGTATCCCCACTCGTCGTAGTCCGATCCGGTGGGCTACTCGGCGAGTGAGACTCCGAGCAGAGCCGCTACCCGGATCACCCCATTGGGATTCTTACGGAGAGCATCCTCGACTCTCCTTCGAATCTTTGCGGTCTGCCCATCAGGCAGTCTCTCAAACTCCTCTGTCCGGCGGGGAGTTGATCCGGCCCGATAAGTCCAAATCCTGCGACAGGTTGGGCAGACAAGCCAACCCGCCTGAGGGTCTCCGCCACAATCGGAGTCGTGCCCCTTCTCGGTGGCGTTGGAAATGTCCGCTCTACAGCAGAGCGTAGACGGATGACAATCCGTCCACCGGCACTCCCCGATTCGCTCGTCAATGTCTCTACCGCACTCTCTGCATTCCATGTGGTTCTCCTTTCCTTGCCCCGTAGGGCGGTTGAAGTATCAAAAGACATGAGGCACAGATAGACTCTTCGACCGGATGTATCAGATACCACCCGATGGGAGGTGTCCAATACTCTCCACACTCCTTACATATCATTTTGGTCCTCCTTTGCGGCCTGGTCACGCATGGTATTCATCCGGGCCTCTAGGTACGTCCCACGCCACGAGCCCCAGACCGGCGACTGTATGAGGACGTTGTAATAACTGACGAGATCCTCCGCCAGCCCATGGCCCTTCAACCGGATCCGCTGTTCTCGACGCTCAGCCTTTCCTCGCATGGCCTTCTCCCTCACCTACTTGCCTCAAGAAGGTCGACACTCTCCTGAAGACTTAAACCCCTCCCTTTCATAAGAGCTTTGACCAACTTTACAGCACCAAGCTTGATATATATTCGTCGCTCCTCTTTCGTTAAGGGGCAATCTTTGGGAACACGTAACCCTTGACGGACTAATTTCCCATTTGGAAGTTTGAATTGAGCAACCAGTTTATCTCGATATACAGGCTTTGCTCCATGGATCATAGTTGTCTCCAGCCCAGTCTTCTCTCAATAAACAATTGCAGTAAAACCCTTGCTACAATATCTTCGGGAAGTCCATACATTTGGGTAATCCCAACAACCAACTTCTGGAATTTTGTTCTGCGTCTTTTCATCTTATGACAATCTAAGCGTTGACTACCTCGTCGAGATCATCTGAATCGAGCTTCTTGATGACAACTGGAAAAGTAACAATTATCTTTCCAGTAGAAGCTCTGATGGTCTCGAACATTCTACGCCTCACCCAGAAATCAACCACCGATCCTAATACCTGCTTCGAAGTGTCAACACCATAGCCCAAATACATAATGAGCGTTTGGATGTCAAGCTGAGCCAGCAAGTAAATGATCAGAGACGATCTCTGAATCGACTTTCCCGCATACTCCAACGGTACACAATCAAGATGTTCGATGCAGAATCTACGGAAGCTTTTCTTTGCCACGTTAATCACCTCCTCTTTTCTTTGCCACGTTAATCACCTCCTCTTTTCATTTCTTCCCATTCGATTACTCCATACATTGTAAGAGAAGTTTGTGATCTGACCATACTCTCTTACCATCTTTGAATTTGACAAGTGGGAAAGATCGCTCCCAATGATCATATCGAACACCTTCTAAAATGAATTCATATTTCGGAAGCTTTATACTTATCTCGATCGCCTTTTGAATACAATCTCCAAATTCAGTGTCGTTGAAAGTATAGAACGCCTCCGTCTTGATCTGCAGACACTTAACTCTAAATCTCATCTAGTTCTTCCTTAACCTGACTCTATTGTTATTGGATCATCTATTGAATTTCACTACCTCTGGACATTCAAGATCTAGAGGTGCGTGATACTTATAACTCATCATCTTTGCTCCTTAGTCTCTATCATCCTGTCTTATGGGTGCTCGTCCTATCGCCTTGAAGATTGTTTCAGGAGTGTTGTATACATATACTTCGTAGACCGTACCTTCGGGTTGTTTCAGATGCCAAATGTTTTCTACGGTACGTGATCCGGTTGTGGGTCTTGGCACAATCAAAAGTGTATCAGTCTTTATAAAGTAAATACCCGGACCTTCAAATTTGAAACCAACGAGTTCGTGTTCAATTTTTTCTACTGTTCCAACCATGCTCCAATCAGGGGCTACTTGCATTTCTCTTCTCCTTTCATTCCCAATCTAGAACGATATCTTTCCCTTCAAAAGTTCCCCCTGTATTCACACGAACAGTATGAATACATTCCGCTACAATCTTTTCAGAGGGAATCTTTTTGTTGGGGCTATAATATCGAATGGTTCTCCACTTCCCTACAACGAAAACTTTGACGACGTGATCTTCTACCTTAGCCTTCAAATGACAAACCTGATCTCGACTCGGATGACACCCACCATATTCCTCTCGAATGATTCCGTCTACAAGTCCTTCTAAATTTTTCACTTGCATCTCTTAAGTCTCCTCTGTGTTGTTATAACCGCCCCTAATAATCTTGTTAACCATCTCGGCTAGACAATCCCGATGAATATCACAGTTGGATTTCTTATCACAAGAAATCTCCACCTTAAGCATTCCAGCTTCTTTGGTCTTTGCCTGTATAAGGAATTTACCATCTCTCATCCCAGCATCATGTTTGATTTCACTATTACATATATTACATACTGTTATCTGCATCGTTTGTCCCTCCTTTACTGATCTTTCAACAGTAGACATTGTCGTAATTCTGCAATCTCTTTAAGGAATGCATACTCTATAATACAAAAGTTGGTAAGTGAATAACCCATTCTAACCACAATTTCTTTAGTCCATTCTGGAACTTTGTGATTAGGCCAATACCCAAGCGCATTCAAGTAGCACACATCATAATATTCATGTGTTCTAGCTTTTCCTGATTCCTCAGCCCAATTCGGTTTTATTATTTCATCTATAATCCTCCCGTATGTACCCCTATTGTCTCGCTCTCTAGTGAGATCAGCCTGAATCTTCAAGCGACAAGTAGTTATAGCTTCTGATAATTCAATCGCCTGTTGGTGCGATACTACGTTTTCACCGATGCCATGTTTTTCAAGCCAAGCGAAAATAACATTCCGTTCTGGCCATATGGTTCCTTCACCCATCATCGTCCTATTTCTCCTTCATAACATTCAGGACATACATCAAATTCATCATCCCCATGAGGATCTTCTCTGAGATACTTACCACAGATACAACAGAATACACAATGGCATTTCCATGGATGCCCTTCATTATGTCCACAACAACAATCCTCTATCTTAATGAAGTCTATCTTTGATAGTTCTGATTCCATACATTTTTCACACTCCGAATCCACAGTATACTGACACCCAGGGTGCTTAGTACATTCTCTGAGAGTATCACCCCACTCGTCAACAGGTAAATGTGGATCACTCATTTCATTCTCTACCCTGATTCAACACTCTCTCATTGTGTGCTTGGATGTTGAGTTGTTCATACTTCTCATCTAACTGGCGCTTGAGTTCCGTATTTTCTTCCATCAGCTTCTTCACCTTCAAGTCGATAGTAGTAACCTGCTTCTCAGCGTTGAATGCTCGTACTGTAGCGACATCGTAAGATGTCTCCCAGTGATCTCGGTAAACAATTAGTTTCGCGTGCTCCTGTAATAACTGTTTATGTTGCCCCTGTGTTACTCCTTCTACTGGTAAGAAGCAATCACAAGTCTCCTGCACTTTTCCTGGTCTCACCCAAACAAATGGTGCTCCACAAAAAACGCATACTCCTGGATCTTTATCCTTATCTTCATCATTCATAACTCTTCTCCTTACGGCTATTCCCGACTTGAAATCTATATGTCTTCATTTGAGCCCCATCAATCTACCCTTAGGTAGAACCGGGTTAAAAATCTTTATCTCTCCAGTGCCATTACAGGTGCCACATCTCCTGTAATACCATTCATCATTAAAGGATTGTATAGTTGCCGAACCGCGACATTTAGGACAAATTACCATCTTATATGGATGAATAAATTTTCCAGTGCCTCCACATCTTCGGCAATCTATAATCCTCCCACTCCTCTGTTCAAACTTACCAGTACCTTTACATGATGAACATGGAAATACAGCCCTGATCATTCCATCTTCACAGCCGCACACTTTATACGAAACTCCAAAATGCTTCGTGTACCCTTGGTGATTACAACTATAGCAATCCTTACCATTAACCATAAGACCAAGACCGAGTCCCAAACTAACCAGTGGTATTCCTTCAATTGTAGTTTCTAACTTAAAGTCATCTCCATCAGAAAAAACACAGCCAAAGTTTTCAGCGACATCTAAAATCTTCTCGTAAGCTTCCTTCATAGATTTGAAAAGTTCTTCATCACCTCCTACATCAGGATGAAGAACTTTACTTGCTGATCTAAAAGCCTTCTTTAACTCATCCTCTGTGGTTGGTAATGACAACGAGAAAAACTTTGATGCAAGCGAAATAGCTTCAACAAAATTAGTTGGCCTCTTCATCCTTCCTCTACCTCTATTGTGCACTCTGTTGGTACAGATTTTCCCCACTGTTCAATCATTTCTCTTATAGACTTTGTAGATTTAATCATTCCAGGATTACCAAAATTTGTCCACATATCTTTCCACGTTGAATGAGGTGCCCACCTTGCAAGCACCATTTTACCCCACCTGATAGTAACCTTCTTTACAGCCTTCTGTACCTTAACTTCCACAGTACATGAAGGGATTTTCTGAAACCCTTCAATCATACACCCAATAAAAAACTCAGACTTTGTCCACCCACCTAATTCCGACTTCCATATTCTCTCTTCATAACGTTGAGTAGTGGTTGGTTTCCAGTGTTCAATTACTGAACCCTCTTGCTTTACTACTACTTCATATACATTCTCTAACGAACCCATTCAATTTACCCTTTGTCGTGATCGAATGTCTCTCAAGGAACAGCTTCTTAATCTCTACACGATCCTCAGATGATGAACGGAACAACCAGCTTGGGATTGTATTCTCGACCACAATTCTCACATTCGCGAATCATTTTGTTGCTAATCCCATCCATTTAGCTCCGGGTAAATCGAAGTATCCGTCCTTGCTTTCGACACCACGACATGTTGACCATTGATGAATAATCGAAACGATCTCTCTGACAAGGTGTAGCGATACCATTCCTTTGATGAACGGAACAACATCTTCCTGATTAACAAGATACATTCCTAGATCTTTAAGCGAGATACCCTGCTCATGTTCGAAACCATATCGACCAGCCTTATCTAAATGTTCAAAACATGCATCTCGTAACGTTTCAGGTCTCTTTACTTTAGTCTCGATCTGTTCCGGCATCTTGAAACCCTGACCCTCTAAATACATCTTGAGCATATCCTGCTCATACAGTTCTTGTAATGTGTCATGTGTTTCGACATTCTTTGGATCGTCATACCCATTCATCTTAAGGATATTAACGATCTCTTCATCCTCGTAATAATACGCTTTCTGCTTACCCTCAAGGAAGGCAAGAATATCCTCAATATTTAGATCTTCGGCTTGGGCAAGAACGCTTTCTGTGGGGTTGGATCCGTTAGGTAGGCAAGAGTTAGTAGGTAAGAAACTGAAGAGCTCCTCTAGGGTTTTACCTGTAATCTCATCTCTCTTTCCGGTACCCTTAGTTGCATAAATCTCAAGGCCTGATAAGTTAGGAGATCGTACTTCCATACATCTTTTTTCATCTATGATTCGCCAACGTTTCTTTCGATGAAAAACCTTTATTATTGGTCTTGGTTCGGCTCCATATACCTTGTCTTTGACCTCAAACATTTCGTTCATAGCAGGTTCCTTAATTTTATGACAATCTGTGTTTGGTTTGTCTGTACCGGTTTTTTTGGTTTTTTAGGAACATAGGACTATATTATTTTTGCTTTTTATTTTATTATATATGGTTTTTCAGTACTTTTAAAGTGGCATTTAAAAATCTAATTAGGAACAAGTAAGGCACAGAAATACAAAGAAGTCTAAAGAAGTCTAAAGAAGTCTAAAGAAAGCTCCTTTAAGTCTCATTCAAGAATTTTATAAGAAATTCAAGACCTAAAAAAGAATCTTTTAAGGCAGAGAATATGCAGACAGAGAAACAAAAGGCTCTCTGAGAGCTCTTCATGAGCGAACTCAGCAACGACCCGAACTAGACTCTACGGTACTCTAGTCGGTCCACCTGGAGTAGAACATTGACTGATTCGAACAACCTCACGCAATGAAACCTTATATGACGGAACAGGATAAGTAACTTTGGTTCCATCATCTTTGAAAACATCATACGTGCTGGCTGTCCAAGTATACTTCACAGCAGCCCCAATCTTTACAACATCCAATCCTTGACCTTTCAACAGATTGATAACTACATCTGACGTAGCAGTTGGCACAATAGAAAGAGCTTGACTTGGATCAGATCTCGCACTATCGAGGCCAGGAGCTCCTGTACCAATCACTGAAACTTGATACTGTTTGTTCACCACCACAGAAGCGGTGACATCTGTTGAGTTGATATTGACTGTCCCAATATCAACCCAATCTCCTGGAGCAGCAAAAACCAAGGGTGTAAAGACGACCGCGGCACAGATGAGAAATAAGAGAAATCTCTTCTTCATGACTTGTCTCCTTCTGTTGGTTGGTTGTGACTTTCTCTTATTGTAATACACCTCCTAATAAAATTAACGGGGCACTCTTAAACCTTAAAGGGCCACTTTGGGCGCCTTTCTTTTAACCACTCTTCCATAAACACGGGATGAGAAACAGGAATTTTACAAAGCTCGCTTTGCGGTATCGTATCAAAGGGTTGAAACATTCCATACTCAGCCTTATTCTTCACTACACGTGGATCAGGTTGTCCTCCAAAGCCAAAGAACCAACTTTGCATATCAATAATCTTATCACATATAATGACAGGATTACGTACAAGGCCGTAATGAAAGATTACAATTTGATCAACAAACTCACGATTCGCACTCGAAAACAAATCTAGTGATTCTGCGTCTCCAACCGCCTTACTTGATCTTATAGCAAGACGACAAGGATAATCACCACAAGGACGATATTTACTCTGAAGACCAACATAATGATCAAAGTCACCCCACAAATTAAATCGCCTACACCAAAAACCCTTAGAGTTTTTTTCCGAAGAGGTTACACGTTTAATTACATCTCTTGCATTCTCATGAATTACTTCGTCTGCTTGCAACATGAAATGCCAATCACACTCAGAAGGTAATAAATCTTTTGCTTGGTTCGCAAGGATACTTAACCTGTGTTTATCAGGAGCGCATTCCCAACTTCCATGATTGAAAACTCGTAAATTAGAAAACTTCTTTTGACACTCTTGCATAATCTCGAAAGTGCCGTCTTGACTTCCAGCATCGAGAGCAACAACATGATCGCAGGTATAACAAAGACTCTCAATTGCCTCTCGAAGACAGTAATCAAACTTGACAGCATTATGTACAAAGATGGAACCACCTAATACACTCATGCTAATAACTCTCTAAACTTATCTAAGTTCTCGAATACATATTTAGGAAACTCTGAAAGATCTAATGTATAAAATGACTCATATCTTTCTCCCACGGTTCTGCTGACATACTGTTACACCAAAACTATAAGCAACGGCACTCGAATCTATAGGGGGTAAAAGTGACTTTGGATTCGTTGCAACAATGAAGACTTCATAATGAGGAACATCATTGGGAGGATACAACTTGAGAGTCCATACAGTGAGAGGCCATCTTGACATATGTGCCATTAACTCGTCTACGTTGATACATCGAGCATTCATATAACTAGCATAGTAGGTAGGCTTGTCAAGAGACGTCTCAGTACAGATTATAACTCTGTCCTCCGCTAACTTAAACAGTTCATCTATTACAGATTCATACTTGTCTACATATTCAATTGTATTCATACATGATACTATATTAAACTTTCTATCTGGTTTTGGAATTATCTTGCCATCAAGGATTCCTCCGACCTGAGCAACATACTGTGCTTTATACATATCCCTAATGTACTTGAATTGTTCAAAGTCATAAAGCTTACCAAGCTCCTGAGGAGAGAAAGAACAGACTCCAGTCCCGAAAAAGTCTAGACCGAATGCGTCTCCTTTACTTAATTCGAAATAAAGAAGATACAATCCTTCACAACAACCAACATCTAAATATGTCAATCTCGTACAATCTTTAGGTATAGATCTATCCCAGCAAGCACTATTCCACAAAAATATTTCATCCCACGAACCTACAGGACTTAATCTCTGTCCTTCTAAATTATAGACAGGTTGAAAGAAGTTTAGTTTAGACATTACTTCTCCCAATGATTTTCCTTAAACATAGAATCATCTGAAGTAAATATACTATCCACTACACTTGGAATCTGACTATCGAAATCCTTGATCGCAAAGAAGGCTGATTCAAGCCCTACAGACTCTTTATGAAAATTGGGAAAAACCCAACATGAATATCCTAATGATATAAACTCAGAAGGATGCCAACCAGAAAGGTGACATTGATATTTATCGTCGGTTGAATAAACACACCAATCTCCGAGAGGAGTAAAGAATATAAGTCTTCCTCTACACAAGTTCTCCAACATAGTAATTATCTTATAACCATTCTCCTTTAAATTATGCTCTATGAAATCCAAAGCAGTAATCAAGTCAAATGACTTCGAACTCAAAAAATCATTTAACTGTAAAGCTTCCCCATAGAAGCATGGAGTTGGACAATTGGCTATAAACTTCGGAGCTGCTTCACAGGATAACCTTGTTTCAGATGGAATTACAGATGCCCAATTATCTTTGGTACAAGTACCAATATCGAGATGTCTCTTTACACGGAAGTTAACCATTGACAATAATAACTTATAACTATTCATTCTGCTTTTTTCCCAGTAAAGGAATAAACGTTTTATTCTCCTCCCTCAACAGATTATCAAACCGTACAGGTTTCCCATCATCACTTACGTACCCAACATGACGCAGAATCGGGGGTGATATTGCATAAAGCTTCTTCTCCAGATTCATGCGGATTGTTCCCATAAATATTGAGTCACTACCACTCCCTAAAGGGGGCCACCCCTTAGTTTTACGGTATGTATCTACAGACATTATTATCATGCCGCCTGGAGTGTCAAATGTATCAAAGATTGTATATCTTGGGTCTTCTGGATATGAGTATGCCCACTGTACAGCGTGAGCTCTATGACGGCACAGACCAACAACACCTGCATTAGGCAAGGTATCTAATAAATGTTGTGCAAACTGTAACCATCCATGCTGATAAAGAAGATCATCGTCAAGTAATACTAAGTAGTGCGCCTCAGGATTCTCTTCACACGCGAGTGGGATATCAAAGAAACGATTTGTTCCCGCATTAACGTTCTCTCTGTGAAGACGAATCGTAACATTTGGAATCTTGTGAAATGAATTCATTAACTCCTTTTGCCATTCATCATTAGACCCATGATCATCAATGAAAACTGCTGATCCATCAAGATTTGTATACTTGAAGAAAGACAACAAAGACTCTCTTATAAGCGGCCTCCGAATGCCATTATTGGTGTGAGTCAATATAGAGATTACAGTATTAATAACTGACATTATCATTCTATATTTCTTCCGATTACCTGAAAGCCATTCCACCAAGTTGGTTGGGCATTATCTTCAGTAAACACTTTGAATAATGTTTCAAAGCCAACGTGCCTCTCGAGAAACTCCTCAGTAGCCTCATTAACCCGAGACCAGTTTATATCATCCACAAGAAGGAAGCACCTTTCAGATAGGAAAGGAAGCATTAATTCCAAACCACGTAACTGATGTTCATATTCATGAGCAGCATCATAATAGTAAACATCTACCTTTAGGTCCCGAACAAATTCTGGAATCCTCCGATAGTCAACTTCATGAATGATTATCTGTGAGTTCTTATAATGATCTTTAAGAGAGGACAGATTCTTGTTGAGCTTCTGATGATTAGCCCCATCATCATTGAATCCTGAAAAGTTATCAAATCCAATGCACATCACTTCATTATATAAAGCTGCACTTAAAAGACTTCCACCTCTATAGATACCCGCTTCAACATATACCTTTGCGTATCTACGAACAATCTCATTTATAAGGAATCTAACGTTCTCCGAACTCATTCCATCAACGCCACGCATAATCGACATTCTACGATCTATAGGATAGTGATCTCGAATCACATCATTCCAATTTGAAAAGATCTCCTTAAACTCCATTTTATCCTCACAAGCGTTTCATACAATCAAAAAAGACTAACTATGTCTAAGGTCCAATCCTTTATTATATAATTCCTCTAAAGCAGTTATTACTCTAGGCCAACTTCCATAGTCATGCCATAAAATAAACCCCCTGGAATCAATAAGCTTAAACGCTGTCTCAGAATCAAACTTCGCATATTCGTATGAGTGTGCCCCATCCACGAAAACGAAATCTAGTAAATCATAAAAGTCTCGAAAATCAAACCTAGCCGAATCTCCATATAGCTGGATAATTTTCTTCTCATACACAGTACCCTTAAAGTATTTACCTGATGTTCTCTTTTCTCAAGAGGCCCCCAAATACTATTCAACTTTGACACCCCTGTGGACCTCAAACACCTGCACGGGAACACTGGGATTCAAAGATTTCTTTATGACATCCAACGCAACAGACATTTTGACTTTGGTTCCGCAAGTAAATAAATCTACTGCAGCGTATCCATACTCAGGCCAAGTATGAATCGAAAAATGACTCTCCGAAATAATAACTGCACCTGAAACACCCTGTGGCTCAAATTGACAAAACTTATATGCTAAGATTGTAGCGCCCGACTGCGTTGCTGCACTTACTAGCGCTTTCTCAACAAGGGGTACATTATTCAATGAAGCAAAATCACAACCCCAAAAATCCACAATCCAGTGGACTCCGAGCGCTTGCATCATATAAGGCCTCCCTTAAACTAGCCCATAACAGAATCACCTCCTATGATATATTATTGACCGTTGTTTGTCTTACGGGGGCCACGAGGCCTACCCTTAGGCCAGCCAACCTTTTTCTTCTCTGGATTAACAGGTTTTTCTTTACCTGATTGATCTTTATCTAAAGGAGCACTTTCAATAATCTCAGCGTCAATAATCTTCTCTTCAAGCTTGAGAGGTTCTTTGTCAAGTCCTAATCTCATTCTTTGATAAGACATTGTACGTTCAGAGATTCCTAACCAACATGCTGCATCTTTCTGATATTCGAAAGACTTGAGTGCAATCTCATAAGCTATTCTAATTAAACTGTCAAGTCGAGGTTCAGGGAGAGCGTCGACAAATTTTCTTAAATCGAGTTCCTTAGGAGGAAGATATTGAAGATCTGGTAAGGCGAGATTACGCTGAGAGTAGGAATGTAAAATTTGCCCAATGTTTACAACGTTGAGTGTTACACCTTCGCCAGAACGTGAATGTAAGACGTCTTTAACGATTTGTTGAACGATTTTGATATCCTGAATTATCTTAACATCATTACTAGAATCATCACTTTTCATTTTTATCTAACTAAAGAAAGGAGTGAGGCAGAATGTGGAGGACGGGACGGCCCTGGGGAAGGCCGGGAAGGTGCCCGACTTCTGCCTCACTCCAAGTCGAGGTTACAAAGTTACAAAACGTATTCATCCATACCTTCCTGTTCAATGAACCATTCAGGTAAAGTAATTAGTCCTTCCTCAACATCTAAATCTTGAACAAGACTCTTAGGAACTACGAATTCATTGGTGTCACATACAATGATATACGCTTTGTCTGTTTCATGTTTGATTTTATCGAACTGTAATTCTTCGTGAACTATTGGCATTACTTCCTCTCTTAATACTTAAGAAAGCAGTATTCTTGTAAAGCCATGAATCTTTAACCTGATGAATTAGATTAACATTATCTCCAAAATGAATAACGGTTTCGAATCTTCCCTCTCTGAGTGGGTCGATACTTCGAGTGCTAGATTCGAGTGACATGGCAGGTCGAACTTCCGTTTCCCTATAGACTGCTTTATTCAGGAGGTTCACAAGATCCAATCCAAAGTCTGTATAAACCAACCCCGCACCACCTACAGGATCATCACGATAAACATCAGGCTGACCTTCTCTAGTCTTCGTTTCCCCTACACAAGGAACAGTGAAAACATGAACCCCACCATTCTGCAATACCCTATAGATTTCTATGAACGCTTGGATAAGATCCTGCACATATTCTAGGACGTCTTGCGTAATAACAACTTGGAACGTTTCATTCGCAAAGGAAAGATCTTGAAGATTCTCACACCTAATACCTTTCTCATTGAACTGACCTGATTTGAGATGAGGAAAGTATTCACTACAAATATAATCTGAACGATGTTTCAAATTGTCGTGAATTGATCCCCAAGCCTGAGCTTCGAAAATGGGTATCCCTCGAGGAAGATTTGCTATGCAATCAACATTAAAAAGTCGACTCAAAATGAAAGCTACATGTCTATTACGAGAAGTACTATTACAGTAATGACAGAAACAAGCTTCTCGAGAATAGGATTCATCACACTCCTTGAAAAGTGTTCTATGCCCACAAACCGTACAGATCCCATAATTCAATATACTCATAGTGTTAACACGTAATAAAGTAGAAGTATAATTCCCCAACAAACAAAACCAGCAATCGTTCCATACACAATTCCTCGAGCTGCATCCAAATCAGGATTCATCATCTTCTAATTCCTTCAAACGAGAATCAATTTTCTCTCTAAGCAGCTTTAGCATCTTGACTTGTTCTTCAACACTAAACTTCTTACAGCTTGCTATAAGTATATTTGACCAAATTTTCCCAATCTGCTGCAAGTCCTGTTTCTTCATCTAAGTGAAAGTTCCTTCTATTTCCCTTTAGGCAAGGGAATAAAGTCAGGTACCTTCAACATCACATTATTTGGAGACTTCTAACATCTTAAATTACCTCGCATTGTTTCTTTCGTATAATTCCAATATCAGTACCTCGATCTAAAACCATGACCTTTACATTCTCGAGTCCTTTAGGTAAAAGACCTTTAACATTCTTCTGTATACGACGAAGCTGTTCACTTGAAAGAAACTTACCAAGCTTGACAACAATAATGTCACCGTCTTTAATCTTGAGCTTACCAAGACTCTCAATAAACTCAATCTCTTCCATCTTCATATCTCCGACAATGATTTGAAGGGATCAACATACTTGTAATTGGAGCCTTTCTGAATCGGCCTTACCTTAATGAACGCATTGTCTCTAACTGCATCTTCTTTGGTAAGAGTCTTGCTCCCACCTCCACTAGCAGCTATTGTTTGAAACCTATTGATACAAATCTCAACATGAGCAGCTACACCATTATCAAATCTAAACATAAGACAACCACCATATAGTGTAAGAACTTCATACTCTTTGAAAAGATCATACAAGTCTCGTGCACGAAGACGCATTCCCCTAGGAGTCAATCCAATAGATTGTGTGCACTCACCTGCAAAGCCAGAACAATCGAATGCTGCTGGATCATCACCACCCCAACTGTAAAACGTTCCAATAAAGGACCATGCATAATGAAGAAAGTTTTCCCTCAACAAACTGATCGTCGTGTCATTCATCTCACTCTACCCTCCCGACTTCGTAGCTACCATTGTTTACCAAGCCTTTTCCCCAGTATATGATGCTAACGTTGCCAATCTTTAGAAGTCAACACACACGTTTGGTTTAGTCATCTATCACCTCTCTAGAAGGAGGGTAGAGTTCGAAGTCTCTGCTAACCTTATAACTCTCAACAATATCATATAGCAAATGATACCAGTTAGACAATCTATGAACAAAGAATGTTCCGATAATAAGCCAGAACAATGACCACCAACTAATCAACATTTCCAAAACAAGACCATAAGCCAGAATAATGATAAAAGCAACCCATACACTGTGGCAATACTTACAGTTTACGAGATCATAAAGCTTGCTTGGCTCTTTGAAGAATGTTCTGAAGCCTACGAACAATTCCGAAGAGCCAATAATCTGAACTATCGATTCACAGACAAACGCTAGAACAAACAACATTGCGATCTTCATCTATATATCTCCCAACACAACACTCATGAATGTTCTCTACCAACGGATATTCAACCTTGATGATCATTACTATATTCAACCTCTTGACGTTGAAGCCAATTAATATCGTATTGGGGATACTCCTATAACACCATATAACTCTTTCTCTTTTTTGAGAATTAGAACATGTAAAGTAAAAACGCTACTTGTAAACGTGCGACAGTTAATTGGTTTGATAATACAAGACCCTTATACTCACTATTTTACGCAGTCTCTTGATATTTGCGAATCTCTGCTAGCAAGCTTGACATACTTAATTCTGGCACTAACCTCAATTCGAGTAGCAAAGTTCTAGCTTGAAGGAGATCTTTTCATCTTGAAAGTTATCTGTCACTTCCAATTACCTTTGGTATTTCGGTGTCTTTACCATTCTCTTTACCCTTTTGGTATGCCTTAACGAAAAGTGTGCCTAGGACAGCCATTACGCTTTCCCAATTCAGAGGGGCCAATTGTTGTTGTGAAACATTATAGAACGTCCAGTTGAACATTATCACAAAGATAATGAATGCAGCAATAAGTCGCATCGAAGAAGGATCACCATTTTGTTCCGTGAATGCTTTAACGACGAAATTCATTATATCTTTTCCTCCATGAAAATTTCAAGGGGCACTAATTAAACAGGGATTATTTGCTCTTCACAAACACTTGATATCTCAACCATGAGGTCATTATTTCGAACATGCCTCAGAAGAATAAAAACCTCTCTTACAGCGGGATGGTTAATCGCAGCCTTGCTTCTCAAGACTTCATTGAAGCGTTCTAGTATCGCGTCGAATTCTTTGTCTTTAAACTTAACCATAAGGAAGGATGAGGAAGTGAGCTAAACCATTACAGCTTAGCTCACTTCAATCAAGAGGTTCACTTCTTGGGAACTGGTTTGCCACCCTTCGGTAGTGGTTTGCCACCCTTACCCTTCGGAGGTGGAACTGGTTTCTTCTTCGCCATAATGATCTCCTCCTTTCATTCGTTTACTTCAACACAGCCACACCAACAACCATGCCGAGACTCTTTGCGTTCGCATGTTCCACGTGTAAGATGATTGTGTCTGCAATCGAGATCACTCCAGCGCCGAGATCAGCATCCCCCTCAACAAGGAATGTTGAGTCAGCTAGAGCATCTCCAGAAGCAACGTAGAAATTGCTTTCATCGATCATCTCGACAGATCCATCTCCACTTATTACGGTGACTACAACTGGCCCATCCAATAGAACGGGTTTTCCAGCTTCTGTGACAGGGCTGATACCTATGGGAACCTTCTGTTCGTTGGTGCATGTGACTTCTAGGGGCATAGTGACACTCCTTTCATTCAATCGTGGAATACCAATTCTCCAGCCAAAATAGATTCTTCTCAAACGTTTAATGAAACACAATGGGTTCTCCAGGATCTGTTGGAATCACTCTATTTACTTCACTCGAAAAACTGCTCTCGTTTCCAGCAACATCAAAAGCAGTTAATACCCAATAGATCATCTTGTGCAGAGATAGTTCAGGGACATTGATAGTACACGTTGTGCTGGGAGCGTAGATAGTTGTAAGATAGTTACCTTTAATATATTTTCCACTAACATCACTCTGATATAGTTTGTAACCTGATAGATCACTTTCTGAATTGGCGTTCCAAGTAAATGTCGCCTGGGTGGAGTAAGCTGTACTCGATAGCAGTAAGCTTATAATGACAAGACTAAAGCATATGAGATTTTTCATTCTGACCTCGATATTGGTTTGGCTTTAGCCTAAATTAGCTTAACTTAGCCTAACTTAACTTAGCCTAAATTAGCTTTAACTTAACTTAACTTAGCTTAGCTTAACTTAACTTAACTATAACTATTAGCCCTAGCCTTAGCTTTAAACTATAACTATAACTATTAGCCCTAGCCTTAGCTTTAGCTTAACTTAGCCCTAGCCTTAGCCTTAAACTATAACTATAACTATAACTATTAGCCCTAGCCTTAGCTTTAAACTATAACTATAACTATTAGCCCTAGCCTTAGCCTTAAACTATAACTATAACTATAACTATTAGCCCTAGCCTTAGCTTTAAACTATAACTATAACTATTAGCCCTAGCCTTAGCTTTAAACTATAACTATAACTATAACTATTAGCCCTAGCCTTAGCTTTAAACTATAACTATAACTATTAGCCCTAGCCTTAGCTTTAAACTATAACTATAACTATAACTATAACTATTAGCCCTAGCCTTAGCTTTAAACTATAACTATAACTATAACTATTAGCCCTATCCTTAGCTTTAAACTATAACTATAACTATAACTATTAGCCCTATCCCTATCACGATTTCCGGAAATAGTTACTTTTGGAAATAGTTAATTTCAATGCACCCTACCCGGCCCGGTCCAGCCCGGCTACGCGTTCATTATCTCTTCCCGGGGGGGCCCCCAGCTAACGATTGACACTTACGATTGACACTCAGCTAACGATTGGCACTTACGATTGACACTCAGCTAACGATTGACACTTACGATTGACACTTACGATTGACACTTACGATTGACACTTACGATTGACACTTACGATTGACACTTACGATTGACTCTCAGCTAACGATTGACACTTACGATTGACACTCAGCTAACGATTGACACTTACGATTGACTCTCAGCTAACGATTGACACTCAGCATACTATATATCTGGTAGCACTTAGCGCATCAGAATAACTTTGGATCAAGGAACAAATAAACTTATCACTAAAACGAATTAAGACTAAACTTGTTACAGAATAACTTTGGGCTTACTTTATCTCATTATAACACATTGAACGTATTAGCTTGTTTTAGAGTTTTGTATCAGTTTGTTTTAGAGTTTTGTATCAGTTTGTATTTGTTCATAATATAATAGTCACGGGCTCAAAGAAAATCTTTATTGGCCTATGACATGAATTAGCGAACAGCATTAGGAATGACATGAATATAACTTGTCTACTTTTATAGTGCTTAACGATTATTTTAGAACAATTATTCCCTATTAGTTGCTCAAGTCACATTCTTCAAAAAACATAATAAAATCAAATAGTTAGCTAAGTTTTTAGGGCCGGCCCCTACCTGAAAACTAATCTCACAATATGGGAAATACAATGACTAAACTTTTTAACGTACAATCCCCAGTAAGTTCCGCGGGGCGCGTAGGCTGAGTCAAACAGGAAAGGTAACGACGCCGAGCGGAGTGGACCGAGGAGACATGTAAGCTGTGTGTGTATAGGTTTGAGGTAAACAAAAAAATGTTTTGGTTAAGCAGAAAAAGAGGAGGCAAGGACAAGCCCTACCTCCTCTAGCTGTTACAGGGTTACTGTGGTCGTTCCGCGAGCGCCGCCTTCCTTGCAGCCTCGCTTTTTGGACCACTGGCCGAGATGGTTATTTAGTCTCTGCATCGCGTCTTGCTTACCGAAGCCAATGACACGCTCTGCAGTCGCAATCAGCCCGGCCTGAACAGGTTTCAGAGTCAGGAGGTATCGTACAAGAGCAGCGCGTCTGTACGTCTTGCTCTTGTTCGCTTTCCTGAACTCATCCATCGCCGTGAAGATGATGCCTCTCAAACCCTGACCTGTACCTGCGTACTTGTCAAGGCCGTTGGCCACCGCCTTCTCGGCAGCTGCGAACATTGCGTTGAGGTCTTCTGCCATTCTGTTTTCACCTCCTCTCTATAGTGGCGTTAAGCCCCCTCACCACCTGCCCCAGTATACCCACACAAAGAGTATGAGTATAATATAGATAACCATATCACCTCCTTTCACAAGAATCACACAAAGCATAAACTACTAACTTTAGTATTAGATGTAAGGTGACTCAAGGATCAGAGGTGACTCAAGGATCAGAGGTGACTCGACTGGTCCTAGGTGTTCTAGCCACCACGTCGAACGAAATATCTCATTTTAGACCAGTTGATATCGAGGAGATCCACAAGACCGAAATTCAAGACCGACTCCTTCGCAGCTTGAAGGAAGAGTCTCTCCTTCTCAAGAAGATGAATTTTGTCTTGAAGGATCTGATTACGAGTCTCAAGCAGCTGTTTGAAGTTGTCGAGTTCTCTGTTAATCTCCATTGTGAATCCTCCTAATGAATCTGATGAGCGATGTAAACCATTAACGCAAAGATAGCCATAGACACTAATGAACCGAAGACAACTACAACGATTCTCATTTCACCTCCTTCTAACCACTGCTGCAGATTCTCATTGATTTTGATTGCCATTTTTAATCACCACCAACATTGAAGTCAATTGCTTAGCCACAACAACGATAATATGCCTCATTGCTTCCTCTTCTGTCATGCCTCCTTCTAACCACTGCTGCAGAATCTCATTGATTTCGAGAAGCTCATCTTTGATTGCCATTTTTAATCACCTCCATTGAATGTTGTCAATTGCTTAGTCACAACAACGCTAATATGCCTCATTGCTTCCTCTTCTGTCATACCTCCTTTCTACAACGATTCTTGATTGCGTAACGGATTAACAACCATACCTTTCTCCACAGAGGAACGTCTTCTGGATGCCAACAATCTTTTTTCATCTTGGCTTTCTCCTTCCGGGAAATAACTCATTATCAAGAACTTGCAACCTCACTCTCTCCTTTCTTCTGTGAGATTTGAAACAAGGCCTCTTTCTTCCAAGGGTTCCGCATACAGATGTAAGACCAGCCCATTAACTCAACAACTTCGAGAGTTCTCTTTTCTGTTGTAGGGTTAGCCTTTCCGAGTTTACATTTCTTCAATGCTCTACTGTAATATGGACACTTACCACCAACGCATGGACCAAATAGCATCTTAATCACCTCCATTCTTCTCTGGATGAATCGTTACTACCAACTACCATAGCGAATTACCCCACTATTATAGAGCTTTGAAATTCTTTCCTTGAGTACTTCTCGAATCTCTTTCCACTTCTCTGCAGGAACCTCTGGATAAACCCATTTCCAATTACCAAATACTTTAGAGCATGTCTCCTTCTTTTCGAGACCTAACCCTTCAATTACTCCATCGATGAGATCTCCTGGGCGAGGATACCCAGGAGCACAGTCAAGTTCAATCGACTGTTGTTCTGGATTGCGCATTTCTTGTCGTACTCTCTCAAACTCTTTCAATGCTTCTTCTGACATTTTATAATAACCTCCTTTCATTCAATCTCACATTGTTGATTACGTGATTGATCTTTCCACCTAAATGGTTTCACATAGATACATCTAAGCATTGCTTTGTTAATGTTATCACCTCCTTCATAAACAGTACCTACAATACGACCATAGTGATCACAATGATTATACCTAAATGTCACCTCCTTTCCGAGAATGAATGTTTCAAGTACCTCCTTAACTATAAGGCCATGTTGATCACCTACTTCAGGAGTATCAATTCCTTCAAGTCTAATATGCCGAATGAATTCAGCACATTCAATAGTATCACCATCTATCACGCGAGAAACCGTACACTGATGACAATGAGTTAAGTTGATACCGATTAGGAATGTACACGATACTGCAAATACAATCTTTCTCATGATTATACCCTCCCTTACTGAAATAGATCAAGTATCTGCTGACCAGTAATATTCTTTCATAACTATTCCCTCCTATAAAGACAACGGTTACCACTGATTAAGAGTAAACACGAGACCTAAACAGTAAAGCTTAGATCTCGTATTGACATTAATCACTCAAATTTCTTGCTCCAGATCACGTATTGCCCTATCACAGGAGAGACATCTTCCTTCATTGAAGTCAATTGCTTAGCCACAACAACGATAATATGCCTCATTGCTTCCTCTTCTGTCATGCCTCCTTCTAACCACTGCTGCAGAATCTCATTGATTTCGAGAAGCTCATCTTTGATTGCCATTTTTAATCACCTCCATTGAATGTTAAAAAGTTTAGTCATTTCTACCACAGTAACTTTCTCCACAGATTGTAAGCACTTTTATGTTTGTATGGTATTTGATTGTACCATTCCTCTTCAACGGCCCATGAGTCATCAACTAGCTCAACGAATTCACGACCAACCTCAACAGATACAAAGACATCAATTCCTTCTTCGACATCTTTACAACCTTTGACATGTTGACGACGAATAATCACGTCGAAGAGCCCTGAATTGTCACCATACTCCTCGATAAGTTTGTTAACCATTCCCTCGATTGATTGCCTCATTGAATCGATAAGTTTTAATTTGTTCATCTTGTACCTCCATTCTTCTCTGGTTGTGGTCATTGTTAATAGATGTTTCTCAACCTTAACCCATCAGCAAGCCATCTCCTGAACTTGACAGCGACGTAATCTCTTGAAGGAATCCATCTTCCGAATGATGATAACTCTCGAACACAGATCCAGATTTCTGAAAAGCCATCCCGCTGCTTGTACTCATCGAGTGTTACCTTGTACTGGTTAACGAACTGTTCTTGAATCTGAATGTCTTCTTTCATAGATTCTCCTTTCGTTAAACTGAGATTAGGATCTAACTCTTCTTTCTCCATAGCACTTCTCCTTTCGTAGTTAATAAACAAAGTACCCTTCTCTATTACTCATAATGATGATATTTTCAATGATAAATACCTCCTATATATCGATATTCGCATAATCACATATAATATACATACCTCAAATAGCGCCTATTTACCTCAAACTCTAGACTAAAAGATTCTAGAAATTTCTATATAAAACATAGACTTTACGGCCCCGCTCCCCCCCAGCGGGAGGCCATCATTTGGCGCCCAATATTTACATTCCCAAACAGCTTTTTAGCCATAATAAGAGGTATTTATGAGGTATTTATTTAGCTTTAGCTTTAGCGTTAACGTTAGCGTTAGCTTAACTAAATAAGAGGTATTTATTTAGCGTTAGCTTTAGCTTTAGCTTTAACGTTAGCTTTAGCTTTAGCTTTAACGTTAGCTTAACTAAATAAGAGGTATTTATAGCGTTAGCTTAGCTTTAACGTTAGCTTTAGCTTTAGCCTTAGCTTAACTAAATAAGAGGTATTTATAGCGTTAGCGTTAGCTTAACTAAATAAGAGGTATTTATAGCGTTAGCGTTAGCGTTAGCCTAAATAAGTGGAGAAAGTTAAGGTATTTATGAGGTATTTATGAGGTATTTATGCTGTGTGTGTATAGGAAGGAAATATGAGGTATTTATAAGGTTGTTAGCTAGACAACTCCTTAATCAACAAGCTATATTTAATTTAATTTACTATACAATACTCTCCCATCCCTTTGGATGTTTGACCTGTTAAGATAGGATCAGTTAAAGGTTCTAGATTGTTATTAAATAATTGAACCACTGATTTAGGACGTTCTTTGTCAGGAAAGTCAATTGTCCATTCAGATGGATCTGTCGAGATGATATAAGAGTAAACGTCATCACAAAAATTAGGGTCGCCTGGGATTGAATTTATATATGGAATTAAAGTTACATCCATAGGAGTGTTTGATACTAAAATATAGGTTCCATCTTCAGACATAGAAATTGAATGAGATAAGGATACAAAACCATTTAAGGAATGAGGGATAATAAATTCTTCGTACTCATTGTAATGAATGAAGGACCAATAAAAAGTATAGCTCCAAGGCTCAGCGGGTTCAGATTTGGAAGATACTCTGGAAGTACAATTGACGTTGCGAATGGGAGCTGGCTGACCAAAAGCAATCTCTACTAAGCCCTGATAACGCTCTATATTCTTGAATGCTACAGGACAAGGACCAAGTTCGATGTCTTCATATGCATAAGAGTATAATACATTATCATCAGGATTGACATATGATATTGTTATATCAGAAATGCAACCATCAAAAAGAAAAATGAAATTCTCTTGAATACTATCTGCTCGCCATGAAATGGTTTTGGGGATGCCTCCTCCGCATGAAGGTGCTGTGTCATCGTTTAAATTATGTGAAGGGAATGATTGCAATTGAACTCTATCAACAACTGAATCGTTGCAAATGAGAGCGAGATAAGTAGTTATAACAGTTTCAAAATAATAGGCTAAGAGTCGATTGCTATGGCACACTTGATTGATTGAGGAGATAAGATTTGTTTCACTTTTGGAGTAAAGTACAGCTGTATAATTTGTTGTGCAAGTTCGGAATACAGATAAAGGTTGAATACTAGTAAGAGATTTAATGGCAACTCTGGCTGAGTTTCTAAATAGAGTTCTCGTGATGAGAGAACCATCTCCTTCTATGATTGGAGGATCAAGAGGATCGAATCCAGAATCAACAAGGTTATCATCAACGTAAAGCTCTTGTGGAGTATGCCCTCGTATATCAAACTTAACGAATGAACTTCCGCTGGGATGATATTCAAAGTATTCCCTTCCTTCAGGAATTAATGTTCTGGGAATGGGAGGGGTTTGCCACCATGGAGGTGGATAGGTTGGAATTGGTATATATCCAGGAAACCACATATATGTTCCTAATGCCCAAAGTATCAAATCATTGTAATAGTACTCAGTATCACTGAACTGTTGATTGGAATTGCCTGGAGTTAGGGCAAAGCTCGATGGACTAATTTCACAACATGATCCATACATCCTTAAGATGTACGTCTGAGCTGGATCATCTGGGTCATATAATACTCTGTCTGCTTCAATATTGATTCCATATAAGTAAGTTGAACTAGGTCTCCTACTAAATGCACTGAAGGCTTTGTAACTATTAATGATTGAGTCACCACCATACAGGAGGCTTAACCTAGGTGGATGCGCTTCAGTAACTAGCGGGGAAAAAGCTGTTAGATTAATTGGATACGGATTAGGTGATCTGTCACCTTCATATGAAGGTGCCGCGTATGCTCTTTCACATGTGCCTTTGCTTATCTTCTTAAGCATTAAGGCAACACCTATATACATACCATTAGCACCCCAACCAGCATTGAACGCATACCCAAATCCAATGTGATTCATTTGAGGGTTCATTAGCCCAGCATAATGAAGTTCACTTTCTGTCCATCCAATCCACATAGCATCGATTACATCGTTGAGAGATAAAGGAGGATCTTGACCAGGAATTGCAACAACAACTTCTCCTACGAGATGCCAAGGATCAATATAATCACTTACTCTCTCACCAGGAGTTCGTCCATCACAATCATGTGCGAGACACATATTCGTTGCACAATAAGAAGCATACGATTGTGCACAGGCGTTCAAATCAGAATTTATATTAAGCTCGTGAATTAAATGAAAGTTCTTTCTCTCGTCGTTTACCCACTTGAAAAATCTAGCACTACCACTAATAATTGGGTTAGGTGTCTGTGCTCTCTCTCCATAATTAGTGCCTGGGAAAACAATGGGGAAGCTTAATGCAGCGGTTTCAGGGTCATCATCAGAGCGATCTATAGGTTGCGTTTTACCGTAAGTGATGCCAAGTCTCCCCCAGCCGTCACTTGCTCCTGCAAGATCAAACATTTTGTCAAACAGGATTGCATAGTCTTTCATATAATAGATAGCTTGGTGTTGCTCGAAAATTCCAGCGGTACTTGACCATGTTTTCGGATCACAAGTTAAAATGGGATGCTGCATGTTATATGTAGTCATATTGATTTGGGCGAATGCTTTAGCAAATCCTTCATGCTTAGCTTCTTCACCTATTGCTACACGTCTTTTATTGTTTTCATAGGCCCACTTATCAACATTACCATCCATTGTAATACATGGTGTATCTAAGAAGAATTCTCCCACTGTTCTCTGAACTAAAGGATGCTTTCGGTTGTTGCCTATCCAACGCATATAGAAGTCTTGCCTGAAATAATCAGCAGGAGGATTAGCTGAAATAGGATCCATGTGAATCAAGCCAGAAGGAGTTGCAATGATTAACCCTGGAGGTTCACAACTCTTTAAGACTGAATTAGCAATGACAAAAGGTTTGATAAATGAGCCTTGAGACTTCCTACAGTAAACAATATCGTCAATATCAAACGCTGCTGAACCTCCTTCTAACGCGAGATTAGGTCGTTGAATAGGATCAGGATCACAATGGAAAAATATAGGAACATCTTCAATCAGAATTGGATCTCCTGTCTCAGGATCTAACATGTCTTCAGAATTCGAATCAACTAGAACAATATCAGCTGTGTCATCATCAGAATTGATTTCATCTATCCGAGCCCAAAAATATCTCGACGATACAGAAAACAAAACGTCTCTGTGCTCTATTCGAGGCATCTTACCATCCTATAACCGTTGCAAGTTTCTCAGGAACAACTATGTCCTTCTCTATATCGAGTTCATATGATACATCACTGAAAGACAACGGTTCCAGTCGATTTTCCGTTTCCATAGTCTGCTGAATGGAATGAGAACGACATCCAGCTTCTAATTTTAAAGCTACTCCTGACCCTTCATTCACAGGAGTAAATCCATTTTTGTAAATGAAAACCCTTTGTCCTAAACTATATCGGGCGTAATCACTGGGGCGTATCCAAAACTTCTCCATCTTAAATTGTAAATACCAACTCATACGCTCATCACCAATCCACCTTGTATCCAGAGCGTAATCTTCACCACCTTCAATAACAACGAGTTTCATAATGGGTTTACGATGAGAATCTAATTTTGGATTGCCTTCATCATCAGTGTCTTGCTGTTGTTCAATTAGCCCACTTCCAATAACGAATCCTGAAGTGAGGCATTTAGTTTCAAACCATCCCTCAGCAATCACGATATAATTACACTCACTCCAAGGCGGATTAAGTATACCCACTTCTGCTACAAAAGCAATCCACTCCCCAGGAATAAGAGGCGGTGCGATATTAGATAGATTTAAACGAAATTCCAATTCTTCAACTCCAAGAACCTGCATCGAACCATCTAATGGGACTGGCTGTAAACTACCGAAGGGAGGAATATATTCACCCTTTACTCCACTCTCTTCAGCAATCAAAACAATCTTTCTCATTCCACAGATGAAAGGAATTTGCTTTAAAGGGATCACAAGATTCTCCAAAGGATGCTTAACAGTCTTCATTCCTTCGTCAAAAACGTATTCTTCTGTTTCGTAGAAGTCTTGATACCATTCAATCTTCTTTGTACAGTCTAGAGAACATGGATCTCTTATTTCAGGAATGAGTTCATAAGTAGTTGGAACGTCAACGCCTGGGAATCCTACAAAGTGAGCAACTACGATTGTACGCTTTATTTGATATGGGCCAATAATAACAAAATTAAATGGTGCAACTGTTGATTCAACGATACCACAACCAAGCCTATCAAACATCGGATTATATATTGTATGATCAGCCCCGCCCCAAAATTCAGTTAATTTGTTAGCTAATGCTTCTCCAGCCAATTGTGTAAAACTTTGATTTACAGGAATGATCTCAGTTATGATTGCGACGGATTCTCCTTTGACACAGTAATATTCTTCTTGATAATACCATATACCGATTCGGGCTTCAAAATTTCCTCCATCCTCGGAATGATATCCTGTGATCGTTCCTTCTTGTGTCCATCCACTAATCGGATTCTGCATATTGATTACACCAGCATAGTGTTGAGCACTCTGCATTAAGTAGTATTCAACTTCAAGAGCAGAACCGCCAGGACATAATTCAGGATGAGTAGCTCTGGCCCAATTCAGATGAGCTGCAAGTTCATCTGCCAATTCATAAGAAGAGCTTTTATCCTTCCAAGGTTTCTTTGGACCACTAGTAAGCGGATTACACAGCAAACATCCAATCTCGTCCTTATCATTAGGAACCAAAAATACTTCAAACTCATTGGCTGTCGCATCGTATCCTTTAGCGTTTAGGGGGACGCTAATTTCTACAGGATCTGCTGTTGCACGTTTGGCTCTCTTTGCAACGTATGCAGGAGAAGTATCATACTTGTACATTACCTGCAAACGTCCAGTCGAAGGCGAATCTAATTTTACTTCATTGCTACCTTCAGAAAGAGTTACACTAGGCGCGAGCTTTAAAGTTTTCGTAAATCGATGTTTCCAAACAGGAGGAAATGTTGAAGCCTCTTTATCTTTATACCACTCTGTCTTCGTTTCATACTCTTGTATATTAAATAACCACCGATATGGAGCTCCTCTTTTATTTGCAGGACCTAAATAGATTGCACTTAAGTGCGCAGTATCACTATTGTTGAAACTTATAGTTTCACTCATTATTGCCATAGAGAAAGGAACCCGCTCCTGTTCTTTCTCCTTCTCTGGATAGGTTTCCTCAATGGACGTCTTGCATTTGAAGCGACCGTCCATAACACCATTTGACCAAAAGCTGTCCCTCTCGAGATAAACAGTTAAGTCTACAGAACTAAGACTTTGCTGAACACAAGCATCAGACATATATTTTAACCTTGAATTGTGATAGAGTCATTAGCTAAGCGATCAGCATTCGAGCTTTGATATCCATATGCAGACACATCAATAGGATAGGAGGCACCTGTCATCAATTGGCCTACATGAGCACGCCCTGCAGCATCAGTAACAAAGCTTTTTACTCCTCCAGGTGTACCTAATCCTATAGATGCCCCCGCAACAATAGATCCAGTACAAGCATCCTTTACCGTAATGAAGCAATCTCGAATTGTTGTTTCTGCAGTAAAGTCAACAATAATACTTCCATACATATCACCAAATTTGGGGTGCCCGAGCAACTCAGCTTCTACCAGAACTGTAGCTTCTTCACTACATGTTAAAGACCAAAGATCATATAGAGCATCATAAGTCAATTTCATTATTCCCGAAACTACTTCAGACACATAAATATCCCACCCGTCAAACCTTACCTTAACGAACTCCGTAGAGAACCCAGAACTTGATGATCCTCCCTTAGAATCAGAATCAGAATCTTTATAAATATTTTTACTATCACGATTATCAACAATTCGATATCTACCCAACCATTCGAAGGAACATCTTTCACTATAGTACTGCTTTGATCCACTATCAGACCGCACAAACGTTACACACTCATCATCAATCTCATCTACTCCGGAACCTACAGACGTCGAATTACCCATTGTGATGTATCGATCCGGTCTGAACCCTCCCGGATAAACTCGAATGTAAGCAATATCACCTGGAGCGAATGACGTTTTACCAACATTCTTAACGTCATCCAGTTGAAGTGTGAAACCTTTATTAGTGGCTTCACAGACCTCTTTATACGTTACTGTTAACGTTGCTTTTGCAAGTTCACTTTGAGCCATAAACTTATCCTACACGTAAGGATTTACTATACCACCCTCAGTCGTTTCCACCACATACACAATCACAGATACTTCAAGATCTGAAATATTATCATTAAGGTTTTCACCAACATTGGACAGGGAACCAGATCTATATGAAGTTCCATAATTGAAGATGCAGCAAGCTATATGTTCGAGATTTACTCGTGCATTATCTGGATCATCAAGGTTTTCTGCACCCGATGCTTTGAATGAGCCTTCATCAACCTTGACCAGAGGACCCCAATCATTTCCAAACCAAAGTACATTGTTCGGACCGTCAATGATAGGTTTGTTTACTGTTGCAGTGATTTCATCAATAAACTCCTGAACAGTACCTCGAACGGTTTCGGTTGTCTGACTGCCAGACAAGTCAACGCTGCCTGCACTGGAAAAAATTGCCAGATTCATATCCGAGGGTATTGTATATACCTTAAAGTAGACTGTTTCACCAAATAAGAAACAAGTCTTGTCATTATTCTTTTTGTCATCAAGCTCAATAGAGATGCTCGACGTCGATAAACATTTGTATGAAAATGTTACAGTTATATTGCCTTTGACAACTTCTTTTTGATCAGCCATCGATGTAAACCTCCTTTATTTGTCTAGACACCATTCGGTGGTCAGATATGATTTGAAACGTTTTATCCATGAGTGCTAGTACAACTGAATCACCTACAATATATTTGGATTTACTGTAAGCCATAACGGTTCCCTGCCCTACCTGAACAAGATACCGCCCTGCAGTCATCCCAATTACTTTTCCTTTACTGAGTTGCTTCTTTAACGGACTGAGTTGTATCATAACAACCTCATGGATAAGAAAACATATGAACCTCTAAATTCTGCCAGATCTTATGAACATCTTCCTCTTCTAGGTCAAAGGAAATATCTGCCTGCCTAATTATAGCATTACCTACTAACCCCCAAAAGTCATCTTCCATTCTAACAATACTGCCATCAAATAAACCTTGAGGTAGATAGAAAGGAATCTTAAGCGTCCACTTATGTTTGCGGTAGTACATATCATCAAGAAAAGATTGACCCCTTAGAACCGCCATATTCTCGTTAGTTATAAGATCATCTTGAATTTCAGGTCCTAACTTATCTCCAGGCGTCCCTTGCATGATAACACGAATATAAATACCCTCATGTTCAGGTGCCAATATACCTATAAGGATATCAGCTTCCTGATCATACTGAATTTTGAATCGGTCATATTGTGTTTCATAGCTTACCTTTAAACGGCCTGTCAAAACATTGGGAACTGAAATATCCTTTCCGGTAATCGTAATTTCTATATCATCAGGTTCAATACACTGCGACCCTTTAGGAGTCCCATGCCATTCAGTAGAAATTAATCTAAAACACTCACGATTCAAACTTCCAGCTTCATTTATAATATCGATATATTCATCTGTAATAGTTTCCACTACATTGAGATTGTTAACTTCAGCCAATGAAATTGTAGTACAAACTTGATACCCTACAACACCAGATTCGTTAGGATTATATATAGTAATCCCTGGAGAGTGATACACCTTAAAGAAAGCAGGTGTTCCTGGTTCGATACAATCATTCTCAGCTTCTATGGAAAAATCCCAAGATGAATACTTTCCACCTCCTAAGACATCAACTGCATTATACTGAGGTTGCTCCTCGGAATAATCAGCTTCTACAATAGCTGAGTACCTATCCAAAACATTTCCAGTAACAATATCACCTCTTATCAAATCTCTAGGACGTGCTGGAAACTTTCGACGAACTACAAGACTTCCTTCAGGCGTTGCTCTAACAACACCTCCTATCACTTCAGCCAATTGTTGGATCGCATCTAAGGGATAACCATCAACGTTAAACTCATAATGCACATGATCATCAATACCCCAAACTATTGGAATGCTTCCTGCAAGATCACTCACAATTGTACTCGCATTCATATTCTCATAAGTCTTAGTAATTGTAGGGCTAAATGGTTCTGTGAGAATAGCTGCCTTCGATCTCCCCCAAACAGTAAACTGTAAACCCGCTTCAGAAGCAGATCTTTCCTCAAGTAAAAATTTATATAATGTATGTCTATTAGGATCAGTAATATCTTCACCTACTCGAACAGTAATTCGTTCGGTTCCTGGCCCCGATCCTGCAGTAATGCTACACTGACTGAAGAAAGTAGTATCCTTGAAAACTAATTCAACATGTGTTAAAATGTCAGACTCTTGTTGAGTGATACTTGCACCGGAAAGTCTATTCCTACATGATATGCCATCAATCAGAATATCAAATTGAATAACTTTGAGAATCGGTAAAATAGATGGAATAGGTGCTGGCGGAGGGTCATACCATAATATTGCAGGATCAGAATCTTCCTTACCGAAGGGAACTCTAGGCTCAATTTCAGAAGGGATAGTAAAAGAAAATAGTAGAGTGAAATTGGTTATGTCTAAACCCAACTCGTGAATAAAGGTTGCAGGATGATCTAATACTTCAAAACTAACCCATTGAGAAATCTGCAGCCCTTCAATAAGATCATTTACTCGAACCTTTACAATATATTCTCCTACAGATCCTGACATATATTGAATCATTGAGATATCAGAATGTGCTAAAGAACTTGTTATAAAGAGAGGTAAAGAAACAGAAAGTATAAGATCATTTACTCTTGACTCTATTATAGGACGATCTGCAAATCCCGTTGGAATTACATTAGTAAATGATAAATCAGAGTCTCGTATTATAACAGGATTAAACTGCTCAACAAGTACACCTTCAATTAATGGAACATTAAAAACTTGAGAGGGCTGTTTACTAATTCCTGAACCTATGAATCTTGGAAATTCAAATCCATTAAGAGCTAATGGAACAGGGATGATTACAGTCTTATTTATTTGACTATGAAGAACATTCCAAGATCCGTGAATGCATTCACTTCCAAGTGGAGTATATAAAATTGAGTTTGCCAATGATGCTAAAGAGGTGGGCCTACATGATACTTGAATACCTTCCTGGTTTGGTATCATCTCAATAATATTAGGAAGGTATTGAACAATATATTCATTAAAACCTATGCATTGATAGCAACTCCAGAAATATCCCTCAATAATATTAGGAAGGTATTGAACAATATATTCATTAAAACCTATGCATTGATAGCAACTCCAGAAATATCCCTCCTTGATGTCATTTCCACGCCATGCACCAAAGGTTCGACCCTCAACATACCCAAGTAATACAATTCCCATTCCTTACACCGCAGCTAAGTGAATGGTCACATCACCCGCCGAAATTGAGTCAATGTAAATCTTAACCTGAACCGCACCATATGCATTGAACGTTTGCATAGGCGCTAGATATCTTCCATCCTGTTGCAAGTCTGAGGCAGTCACTGTAAACGTAGCAGATGGCAAAGCTAACCCAGGCTGATCATAAAGGACAAATCGGATTACAGCATTCGCTCCACTATCTGAAAATGAACACCTCATTATAACTATTGACTTGCGTTCTACATTAACTGCGAGCGAATACCATTCTTCAGATGATACAGCGTCTGCTACTACAGTATACTCAAGTGGACTGTAAGTCATCACAGCTGATTGGAGAAATTTACCATTCTCAGACTCAATGCCCGCAACAGGAACAGGCAGCCTAGTTTGTGCGTCACGAATATTAACTTCCATAAGACCCTCCGGTATAGCAGGGGTAACCCAACCTGGATTACCCCTCGTGAATAATAGACATAATGACATGATAATTACTCATAGTTACTCAACGTAAATTTCAAGCATAACAACATTGTTGCTAAACGCATTTGTACTTGATGGAACTATTTCCTTCCACCAAATGGGAGCAGCTGCAGGATATGTCTTGAATATTACAGTATCACCTGCCTGTGTGGTTCCACTCCATGCTGTCGCAGGAATCGAGAAGTAAGCAGCTCCCTGACCCGAGTTAAGAGGAGAATATGTAACCGTCTTAGACCCAGATCCAATGACACCTACTCCAGCCCCGGTTACAGTGAACGCATTCACAGAAGTGAACTGAAGGGTCCAGGTCTCTTCAATGGAACCTTTGTTAGTTCCAGTAACCAAAGACTCATCAAAGTCTCCTGAAGGATCACCAAAAGCCTCTGAAATAAGTTCGACAATTGGAGCCAAGTCTCCCAATTCGAGGCACATGCCTACTTTAGTGTTCGCAGAAAGAAAGTTGTTAAGTAGGGTATCTTCGAGTTGCACAGTCGCAACTGTACCTGCCCATGAAACGATATTCTCATGATAGGTCACCGCGATCTGTGTACTAGGATCAGGATTCGTAGAAAAAGTGATATTCATGTTTCCTGTAGAATACACTACAGCACCCGAAACAATATGACTTCCTGTGATATGCCCTTCTCCATCATCAGTAGCTGTATGCATAACACTCGAGAAGCAATATTCTACTGAAACGGATTCTTCCAAAACTGGAGTGTTCGCTGCAACCAATGTGTATGCAACTACTCCTCCTGTAGGAGCAGGAGTCATATTTTCAGTGTATGTAGGATCATCTATACGATGATACTCAAGGTTTCCAGCAGAGTTATATGAGAAGATGTTGCCCTTTCCACCACCGAGAACCTGAATACAAGTCCCATAAGGATAAACATCTTCAGCATCTTCTGTAGGCGCATTCTGCGCAATCCATTTCGAGCCATTCCAATACACCTGACTGAAAGGTTTGACAGCAGAATCAATATTTTCACTCATCAAGAAATGACTATTGATCGCAAGCAAAACACCATTCTTGAGAGCGATGTCGTCATCCTCAAAGTTGACATTTATGGAACTTGCTCCTGCTGAAGCGCCAGCATTCAAATTACCAGCTCCATACCAATCATAATCGTCATCGATATCACCTTGTGTATCATCTTGAGTTGCTTCCGCAATACGGAAGAGATCATCAGCCAAGCTAGGCAAAATGATATACGTAAGTAAACCGAAGGCTGTTTCACCTGACGCCTCTCGGTTCCAGATATACTCCTTGCGATATCTGATAATTCCTGCTACACGTTCAGGCCTTGTGACACGTGGGAATAAATTATACTTTACTCGATTCTGAATATAATTATAACTCATCTTCCCACCATTGCTGGTGGTATCTGTCACGGTTGCACTCTTTACGAATCGTATGTCTGATCTTTCAACTGCCATAATACAGCCCTCCCTTTATGGACAATTTTTGCAAGGCCTTGATTGAGGAGGACTCGCTAACACTCTACGTCCTCCAATAGGTCTCATTCCCAGCGGTGTCTTTATAGCTACACGAGGTTGTGCGCTAGATCCTGATATAACTCCTGAACCCAGAACTCCCTGAGCCAATCTCCGCTTATTGAGGAAGTCAGTAATACTCCGTGGCTCATCAAATTGAATTCTTACACCAATCACCTTATCATTAAGATTGACCATCAAACTGATAGTACTCTTTGATTTGTCATCTCTCAATTCTATCATTCTTATATTTTCCATCACTTCACCTCTCTCATTAAACCGGTGAAGTTAAAAAATCCTGAGAGATCCTGAGGCTCCCCATACATTATTTCAATAGTGGTTACCTTCTCCTTCTTCTCTCCCTCAAAGAACAAAGTGATTTCAGCCTTCAATATGTTATCATAAATGACTAATGTTTGCTCTGGCATCTCTTAGACCTCCACAAACTTTAGTGTTCCAGTATAATAATCACCATCTACTAATTCAACTCTGGAAGCAATCAAAGGCCTTACTTCCATAACAGGTGGTTCATTATACCGCCACATTACATTATAAGTTACTGTTTCTGGTTCTCCTGTACTTTTCAACCTTCTTGTGAAAGTAAGTTTTAACTCCATAGTTGACATTGCTTGAACAGCAGTATAAAGCTTCTCTATAGTACTACGTGAAATCCATCCTCGATTATCTGTTGCTACTAAATCAATCGGTCTTCCCTTAAATACTGTATTGGTCCAAATGATAAGAGTACCACCAAGAGTTCGATCATTAGACCCTTTTATATCAGACCAGTCAAACTCATTCTCAAAAACCATATCTCCTGGGAGATCGATGATTAAACTAGGATCCATTACAGTCAATTGATATTCCATTATTTATTTTGGCCCACCATACGTTTTCTCTTGAGACCCTTCTCAAGTTGAGTTAACATATCTTCTGTTGCCAAACCCTTGAATGGAGTACCTACAATATCAAGTGAGAATCTTTTCACAGGCGATTCAAGAATCTTTTGTTTTTGTACTGCAGACTTAATTGCAGATATCCCCATCCATGCTGCAAGTTCATCTGCTTTAATCTTTCCTTCATTATATGCGTTGAACAAATCCTGGCCGTATCGTCTGACCATCTCCTTACGAATAACAAATTCTCCACCCTCAGCTAATACATGATGTTTATCACCCCCACCAAAACCCGGAATGGGACCACCAAACTGCTTAGTGACTACTCCACTTGTAGGTATAGGTATAGAACCTCGACTTCCAATCTCACGTACCACCTCTTCAAGTATATTAGCAAGATTTTTAGCATTATCAGCAACTGTATTAAAACTTATATTCACCAAATCCGTTGCAGCAGCAATTGCAGGAGCACCCTGCTGTATTGCGGCTGCTCCGGATAATCCGGATAATTTTGTTTGAGCTGATTCAAGAGTTTTTGAAACAGATACGGCTGCTTGCCTCAATTGTTCAGGACTTTGTCCCTCTATCATTCGCTGGAGAAAGTTATTCATTCCTCCGGAAAGCGCTTGAAGATTTTGTTGGAGCTGTTCAAACCCTTTAGAACTGATTTGTGACTCTCCCAAGGATTTTGATACTTGATCAAGTGATTGATCAAAGGCTAGCACAGACTCCTTAACCATACCAAATTCAGGAATTCCTTCAGGAAGTGTAATTCTCCTTAGACTTTCAGAGTATCCGCCAAAACTAGAAACTAAATCCCCGAATATACGTGTAAGAGCTGCAGGATCTTGATCAGGCATTCTAAACTCTGTGAACACCTGAAGCTTGTCTTTCATTGATGACATAACATTTGTGAAGCCCCTACTATAAGATGTCAGAGAAGTTTTCATTTGGTTTATTGGAGTTGAAATCTCAACACCAGCTATTCTTTGTGCTGCGGCCACCCCACTTCGTTCAATTTCTTGGCCTGCGTCTACTAAAGCTTGACCTGTTACCTGTGCACCCTGCTGTATTGTGGCTGCTCCATTTTGAATCTTTTCACCCACTGAATTCAAATCAAACGTAACTTTCCCATAAGTCATACCAAAGGCACGCAATGTAGTCTCTTTTGGCGCTGGCTTAGATGTCTCTGCAATATAGGGTAAAGTACCTAGACTTCTGGTTGCACGTACCACCTCTTCAAGCATATTAACATTATTTGCGGCTGCTCCGGATAATTTTGTTTGAGCTGATTCAAGAGTTTCTGAAACAGATACGGCTGCTTGCCTCACAGATACGGCTGCTTGCCTCAATTGTTCAGGACTTTGTCCCTCTATCATTCGCTGGAGAAAGTTATTCATTCCTCCGGAAAGCGCTTGAAGATTTTGTTGGAGCTGTTCAAACCCTCCCTCTGAAAGGGATTTTGATACTTGATCAAGTGATTGATCAAAGGCTAGCACAGACTCCTTAACCATATTTATATCAAGGGCACGTGCTGAGGTTTCTTCTGACGCTAGCTTATATGTACCACTAGATGTCTCTGCAATATTAGGTATAGAAACAGTACCCTTCAACTTGTCCATTAAGTCAAAGACTTCACCTGGACCATTCCCTATCTTGCCTTTCTTAAGAGCAAATGCAATCTCACGCAACTGTTTACCTACATCGATCGCGAATTTTTCCACTGATTTATCTATAATACTCAATTCCTTTAATTGATCCTCAGCTTGTTTGAGATTATTTCTAATATTTTTTTCGATTGACTCATTAAAAGTAGCTATTGCTTCTAACTGATTTTTAGCTGCTTCCTGTGTTCCTTGATAACTCTTTAGAGCAAACATCAACTCAGGACTTTTGATAGATAACTTTTGAAGAGCTGTTTCCATTCCTTGCTCATCAAGTGTAAGTTCACCCTTCTTTCCAAATATCTCTTTCATAAACCGAACAAGTTCACCTGTCCGTATCTCTTGATCTAATTCTTTAGATCGTTCAGCTTCAGCTTCAAGTTTAGCCTTCCTCACATCTGCTACTTTCTTTGACCATTCAATCTCACTCTGAATTTGAGCTTTGCGTCTTTCCTTTTCCGTTTCACTAACACTAGTTAACTTATCAATCTCCTGAATCTGGTTTTGATAATATGTGTCATCAGAAGCTGAAATTTCATCAGACCATTTTAGGTTGTTTTTCAATCGTTTGTCAATATATTTCTCATCTTCCTTTGCAGCTATATCAAATGCACGAGTAACCGCATTGATAAGATTACCCATTGATTGATCAACAGACTTATTCAATTCGTCAATGATCTGACCCATTCGCTCAGCTGCTTTTTCAGGACCTATTTGCAACTCAGGACCACTACCCTGATATGCCTGAGTAACTCTTTCAAACTGTTTTGCGATTCGACTTACATCAAAACCAACTTGTAATCTTTGAAGTTGAACCGCCCACAAATTCGTTTGTTCAGATAACTTCTCTGCATACCCTATTGTGGTTTCCAACAACTTATTAGCGAGATTATAGCCTGAAGACATTTTTCTAGCTGATTCAGCTACTTTGATATTTACTTCAACTACCTTAGAAAGAGCTGAAAGCAATGCTTCAACACGTTTAATAGTACTATCAATGGCACCACGAACATTCTTCTGAATAGCTTCTGCTAACTTTTGAGCTTCGTCAAGTCCTTCCTTCAAACTAGCTTGCAACTCTTTCTTGGTTTCTTCGAGTCGTGAAGTCTCTCCACCGCCTTCACCTCCTTTACCTCCTAAGTCCACAGTAGGAATTCTTTCGGTAGAAACCTGAGACAGTGTCAACTGGCCCGATTTAGCAAGTGAATTTAATGTTTTTATGTATTCTTCCTGATATAACTCTGCAGAATGAAAATTATGACGAAGATCTAATACCCAATCTCGTTGGCCTCTTTCCAATACAGTTAAGCCCGATTGAGATGCTTTTACAATTGCATCAAAACCCGGGATAGATAATCCTTGTTCGATACTTCTTCCGGCATCTTCAGCCCAAAAAGATATTTCAGTAAAGGCACTTGAGAATGCTTCTCTTAAAGGATCGGCCGTTTTATAAAACTCACGTTCCCATTTACCCAAAACAGATTCTGGTGCATATGTAAATGCCCCTTCAAATGCTTTATTAAAATCAACAGCCCAATCAGTCATTACTAATCCCACATCCAACTTGAGTGAGAGGTTCTTATGTCCTCTAATCTTTCCTTCAATTTCCTTGAAACTAGATTCTATATTTTGTTTCATATCAGCGACAGGTTCAGCACCTACAAGCTCAATCTTTTGACGTAGTGTCTCAAATTTATCACGCAAAGCATCAACTAGGTCAGCAACCGATTGTAAATTCCATGCAATACTGGCCCCTTCTTGAATTTTTGTTTGTTCTGCAACAAAAACAGCCAACTCTTTATTAAAAGCATTGACTAACAAGAGAGCTTTTCGCAAATCAGTTACAAGAGGATCATCCAAATCTTTTGCAAGTTGTTGAACCTCTTGTGAACTTTCTTTAGCTAAGAGTGGAAGATATGTAAAAACAAACCTTTCAGGAGTCATCCCTTTGGTCTCAAACACTTCTTCTCTAAAATCCTTCATTGCTCTAGTAAGGTCACCAATATACTTTTTCCCTGAAGCAGTACGTACAAAAGCTTTTGTTATTCTGTCAAGGCTTTCTTCGATAACCCGAGGATCTCCAAAAACACCTTGCTGCATTTCTCTGGAAATTTCTTGAAAGGAACCCTCAATTAAAGGTACAGTCTTTTGTATTTCCCTAGTAAACTTTAATGCAAACTCCTTGCCCACCTTTGAAGGGTCGATCCTCATCATCAAACTCAAAACTCGAGCACCTGTCTGAAATACGGAAGCAGCGCCTTCTGCAATTTGTTCAGCAGCCTTAATACCCACCTTTTGCCACTGAATAACTTCGGGTGTTAGTTTATCCAAAGGAATTTTCGAAATGTTAAGAGTTTTGACTTTTAACATGTTCGGATCGATTTTCATACGTTCAGCATCTGATAAACTTTTGTATACTAACTCACTAATTTCTTTCATTGCTTTATTAATAGCAGGTTTGCTTGACATCACCATAATACTAAAGTCTCTACCAAAATTGCCAAAGTTCATGAAAACTCTTTTAGCAGCTTCCTCACGCGCTTTTACTATTTCAGGTATTGACTGCCGCAATAATACATTTGCCTCCGTAAGTCTCCCAGTATCTACAAGAATCTTAATCTCTGACATGGTACTGCTTTGAACCAACATACTTAATTCACTAAATTTAGCAACCGCATTGTCAATACTATCAGTTTTTACAAAGAAGGTTCGATCTGATGCCATCATCTCATCAAGTGTTTCACCGACTCTCTCAAAGTACGAAATCATTTGAGGTAATGGTGCAGTCATAAAAGCAACACTCTTTTGAAACTCTGCACCCGCCTGACCTACCTCCTCAGCATATTTATCTACTCCTCTGGTGAGTCTTTCCCACCAATTTAATGCTTTATCAAATCCATATGCATAAAGAAGAGTTGTCGCAATTTGTAAAGCAAGTTGTAAAAGATTACCAGTCACAGCTGCAAGGACAGCCCTCAAAGCTGCGAAAGCCTTTGCAGCAGCTCCTAGACCAGCTATTCGAATAGTAGCAAGAGCAGATGCTGTCTCCAAACCTCTCATGCTACTAGTTGCGCTTCTTATAAGTACTACAAAAGCCGAAAAAACTCTTTGGGAGGTTGCACCAAAGTTTTTAATACCACTCCATAAATTCACTAGCCCCGGAAATGCAACTTTGAATACTTCCCCAAGATATCGACCCCATGTCATTGATTTCATTGCCTCTGTTTGTACAGCAACCCCAAATCTTGCCATTTGAGCTTCAAACGCTCGTGCTGCCGGAATAGTTCCTTTTTCGTTTATCCCAACAATTGACTCAGACAGTCGAACCATACTTTCTTCACCAGTTTGAGCTGCTGTCTTTACAGTAGTTACAAATTGATTCCAAGCAGCAGGATCAGACACTACCTGTTGAAACTTAGTGAAATCTCCAATTGATCCCTTACTCACTCCACGAATAACATCTTCAAACTGAGCATATGTACCACTAAGTGAACGTATAGCCTCTACCCCTGAAGTAAGAAAAGTTGCACCCATAAACTGAGGAAACTTAATACCCCCCTTTGCTGCCTCTTTCTGTAACTCAAAAAACTTCTGCCTGAAAGATCCTATACTAAGCTCGCCTGATCTCAACCGCGCAACTGCCTCAGCTGTATCTATTTGTATTTTGAAAGGCCTAGTTGTAAGGATTTGTTGTACAGCACTTACTTGAGAGACTTGATCCAAGTATAAACGCATTTGCCCAATTGGAGCACCAGCCATCACTTGAGTTAAGACTTTTCCAAACTGAGTTACACTTTGAACAGCAACACGCTGCTGTTCTGTCAATGCACCAACATTTCCTGTAAGCGCAACAAATTGTAAGTTAGCCCCCCGTAGAGCAGAAGACAGTCGACCAGTCTCAGGAACTTTCTCAAAGTATTGTCTAGTCAATAAACCCAGTTTTTCAATTGGAGTAGTTGAAGTAAAAGCTGCTCTAGAAAAGTTCATAAAAGCAGCTGAAGTTTCCTGGGTAGTTGCTCTCCAATTTTTGAAGTCTTCAATTGTCTTCTTAATGTTAGGAAAGAAAGGCAAACTCTTTCCCCAAATCTTCAGAACTGCTTGTGCAGACAAGATTAACAAAAAGCTAGATATTAAACTCTTCGCATTGTTAACCTCAAGTCCAAATGTACCAAATACACCACGTGTGGTATCTTCCAGACGAACAAGACTTCCTCCAATTCCTTCTACAGTACCTTTAAAGATTCCAAACACACGTCCCATACCTGAGCGAGCAAAGCCTTCAATCCTATTTACAGCACGAGCGAAGCCGGTAACCATTACATCAGACATTTGCTCGCCTGCACCGAAAGATGTATATTGCAACTGGAAGAGAGCTTGCCCATATTCTCTAGCTTTTAATAAGAGAACTGCATACGCTCTTGATCCAATAATTCCCATAATCTGAGCTTGATTAGCTAAATTTTCTGTTGAGAGCCCTGCCTTTGCAAGTACAGGTTCTAGAATTTTTCCAGCTTCAATAAGATAATCAAACGGCCGAACTTGACGCCCTTGTGTAGCAGCTTCTTGTTCTATTTTTTTAAAAGCTTCAGCTACAACATCACCAGCACCGTGCTGCTGAGCAACTTGCATTAAAGATATTTTAACATCTTGAGTGCGCTGAGCTAAATGAACTAGCATCTGATTTAATGAACGCCCTGCTTTCGATCCCCGCAACATATTATCATTGAGAACACCCAAAGCAGCAGCCAGTTCTTCAAAAGATAACCCTGATAATTTTCCAGTCGTGATCACATATCCCATACCAGTAACCATTTCATTCAATTCCACCAAGTGATCACGAAACGATGCTGACAAAATATCTGTAATACGTGCAAACTTCTCTGTATCAGTCATTGCACCCTGAAGTGAATCACCATATAAATAGTAAGCCCCAGCAACCAATTTGGTAGACTCTGTTGTATCAGCCTCTGACCCAATGATCATACGTAAAGTTGGAACCACAGCCGCTAACGACGTGTTTACGTTTAATCCTGCAGATCCTAATTGATACAACACTTCTCCAACTTCTTGAGTAGAAGCCCCTAGAGATCGCATCATATTATAAAAAGTGGTACGTATTTGAGCCATAAACAAGGTACGGAAAATTTTCTCAATGTGTCTTGCAGACTCAACCCCAACCTGAGCCATTGCACGCAATGCAGGATCTACACCTAATACTGCAAAGTTCAAATCACGAATTGTACGAGTTGCGCGTCTCACCTCAGTATCTAGTTTTCCAAAATTCATTATAACTTGATCCATCTGACCAAACACTGCCCAGAAAATCTGCATAGATAAATACCATCGTGTTTGATAAGCAATCAAGTTCAGGAAACTATCACGAGCACTTCGAATTACACCTGAGAATCTATCCCATACTGTAAGTATCCCCGTAGACATTGACGACATTCTTGAGAGGTCCGATGACATCTTTTCCATGTCTACACGAATCTGAGGGAAGCCGACAAAGCCTCGCAAAGGAGTCATTGCTTGTTCAAGCGCACGACGAATATCAGAAATCTGCGAATAAAATTCTCGTCTGGCAAATCCCGTAGTAAGAGATTCTCTTAAGCGTGGGCCCATAGACTGCATATAATTCAAAAGGCCTCCAACCTGAATATGCAGTTCTTGAGCTTTCGACCGACTCTTGATCATCATATCCAAGAATGTAGTTTCTGCCCCTGCCTTTTGAACCTTATCTATAGCCCGCGCCGTATCAGACAATGTTTGTACCAAGCCAGAAGGCCCCATCATAGCTGGCGTTCCAATACGAGCAGACAATTCGGTAAACTGAGCTCCTACACCCTTCATTTGAGATACATCAGTAAGGAAACGTTCTAACGACTGGCGCATCTCATTAAACTTTGTAGTGTCCTGAGTAATAGCAGGGCCTAACATAATAAGGTCATCAACCATTTGACGGAATGCTGCAGACGGCCCTCCTCGTGCCATTTGCATTAATGTTTCACCAAAAATATTAGCTTGACCGGAAGCCTGAGCGAATTCAGTAACCAACATTCGAGTACGTTCACCAATTCCCTGCAATGTTTGGGTGTATGCTTGAGAAGTGGTTCGCAAGTACTCAGGAACTGGTTCTTCACCAGCACCAAAGAGAGAAATTAAACTAGGCTCAACTAAATCACCTAGGCTACCTAGCCCAGAACGTTTTATTTGATCTCCAGCCTTCTCTGCAGCTGATGCAATTTGTGCAGCACCTTCCTGAACTTGACCTTCTACAATTTGCTGGCCTTTTTCAATTGCTCTTGCAGTACTTACAAACTGCTGAGTAATCACTTGAGGATTAACTGTCCAATCAATCTTAGAGAAAGCTGTAGCAAGTCTTGATAAAAATGAAATCACCTTCTGAGTTTGCGAAGAGATAGGTACTTGTTCTAAAGCTAGAAACAATTTCTCAAGAGCAGCTTTGAATTCAGTGGCTGCACGATTAATATTATTGATAGCAGCATCAAAGTTAATGTCTTGTACACTACGAATTGCACTAGCTAAAGGTGCAATTACTTGTGCAAAGTTTCGTGCACTCTCTATAGCTCCAGCAGGGACTGCAGGACCCATAGGTATCGAGAGAGTAGGAAGTAGTTCAAACATTTTTCTGAAAATCTGAAATGTACCTTCAAAGCTTTGAAACACTGCTTGACTAGAACCAAGTTGTGCTTGTAACGTTGAAAAGGCTTGAGTTAACTTAAGAATATTTTCTGCAGCAAACGCAAACTGATTCAACTGCTTCGCCATTCCAAGGAATGATTTCAAAGGTGCCATAAACTGTTCAGGAACTTGCGTTTGTGCAGCTGCACCTCCCATACCTGTCATAAATGTAGTTAACTGTTGACCAAGACCACCAAAATCAATCTCACGCAAGATTCTTGGAAAGTCGGCTATACCTGCTGCACCTTTAGTGAAATCACTAAGACTCTTGCCAACAGTTCCTAAGACACTCAACTGAGAAACAATTTCTACACCCCATTGAGACCCTACAACTTTTGATTCTCTGAAGGCTGCAGACAATTTCTCTATTAAGGTAATAAAAGCCACAAATCCTTCTTGCACTTGTACACTATCTTGTCTTAACCCAAGGAAAGCTTGACGCACAGCGTCAAGAGAATTAGCAAAGACAGCCATCTTATTGCCAATAATTGAAAAGACTCCACCCAAGCCAACACTAACCTCACCAGCTTGACCAATAATCATTTTGAAAGGCTGAGTAAGAGCTTCACCCCATAACTTGATGAACCCCAAATCACTAATCTGACGAATCTCTTGTAAGCTCATCCCCACTTGACGTAAAGCTTTAGCTACATCAAACAATGTGGTAGGAACCTTCGGCTCTGGAAAGAATTTTGTTTCACGGAAAGTAGAAAGGCCTTCTAGCATTTGCTTCTGAAGTTTCTCAAGACCTTTCTTTTCCTCAATGTTCATTTCACCCATATATTGCGACCATTGAGTAATCCAACTTTGGAAACCCGCTCCAGTCAAAAGACCTGCTTGCTCGAAAAACTGAGACAGAAGCAATCGCATTTGCGGAGTTGCTTTTTCAAAGTACTGTAACATCAACTGAGGTCTGCCACCAAACTTTGCGAAGATACTTTGAAATTCGGTAGACATAGTTTGTAGTAAAACATTAACATTTGATCCTTCCGTTTGCAACTGTTTCTGAAAGTTTCCAAAGAAGGTTCGCGCTCCTGCAGGAACTTTAGCAAATCCTTGATAAAGCCAAGGACCCATCTTCTCACCAAAGGCTTTCGAAAAGATAGCTTCAATCTGTGCCCCTAAATCTTTTAAAGTGATTTGGTCAACAGCTTTCAAACTTCCCCATAAATCCTTTGACAAGTCATTCAATCTTTGAAGACTTTGTTCAGTTACTCTTCCAGACGCAGGGAGTGCACGCAGCACAGAAATTACATTCTCTAATACTCGGCCCATCTTTGCAACGGAGTTTGCAGTCAACTCGAAGGAATAAGGCAATTGTGCCCCACCAGCAGCAGATGCTTGAGCCCAGCCCTGCATCTCCGAAGTGATGACGCTCAAACGTTCTCGCAAGGAACCTAACTCGACAAGGGACTCCTTTACATTTAATTGCATACCTTTGCCTTGACTAATACGATCAAGGCTTGAAGTAATCGTTCTCATTACCTTTAACATGTTCACTTCAAGGCTAGCAGCATCTCGTACATAACCTTCAAAGGGTTTCATTCCTTGTAATGACTTAACAGATTGTCCTACATTCTCAAACAGTCTCCTCACACCTGCTAGCTTAGTTAGCAGACCACCTATATCTGTAAACTGTTCCAAGCCAGGCATCTGAGAAACTTTTGCAATGTCAGCAACCGTACGAGTAGAGATAGGTTTCGAAATAAATTCGGTTAAGCCCTTATAAGCTTGCTCATTAACTTGCTTAATTTCATTACCGCGTGTTTGAATAACATTACGTAACTGATCAAAGAGTGTATCTTCACTACGTATCAATCTTACAAAGCTACGCTCAAAAGGATCTGCCTGATACAAGGCAGCTTGACTTTTAATTGCACCAGCCATTCCAGACGCATACTGTTGAATCAAAGTACGCTGCTTATCAGAGAAGGCTTTAAACTCTACTGTATGAGCTCCTAAACCCTCACCAAAACCTCTAAAAGAAATATCTGCCTCATGCAATGCAGCAGAGGCTCTCTCAAGGGTAGCTACTAGGTTAGCAGCAGCAGTTGGCCTTATCTGTTCAAAGCCTTGCACTATATTCATTATAGCAAGAGTAGTCTTATCACTCTCCAAGAAGAAACGTTCATTAGCTTCAAAGTAAGCACCAAAGAACTGAGGCCCTAAAGTAGTTCCTGGAAGAAGTTTTTCAATAGAACTTGCAAGCGCACCAATACTACCTTTTCCTTCATAACCTAATCGACGCAATTCTTCTCTCAGTCTGATAGACCCCGTTCTCATAATCTCAAAGATCATTTCAGGATCTTTAGCAATAATAGCCGCGAGCATCTTGCCGATGCCACCTCCAATGGCAGCAAGATCCATAGATTGCATTAAGCCTTGACGAAAGCTTGACCCAGCTTCAGCTCCTCGTGTGAGTAAATCACTAGCTTTGAATTCAAACCCCATTAAGCCCTGAGCTGTTCCCATCTTGGGTAATTCCTGGGTGATCAGGCGTATTATCTCACCCAGGCCTTTCCAGAAGGACATCAACTCGGTAAGATCTTGAATTGATTTACTAGACCACGTCTCTTGACGAGCTACAAACTCAATTAAAGAGGCCCCAGCTTGATCATACATAGTACTCAAGAACTGAGTCATTTTACCAAGTTTTTCTTCATCACCTGCCGCTCTCTGCAGGTTACCCATAACAGTACGATCAAGGCCCAAATCAAGCTTCATCTTCTCAGGTGAGATCCCCTTTAGAGGATCAGCGGCTTGTGTAAGAATATTTCTTAACTGATATAAAGGCCCTTGTGCGCCACGTACAAAAGCTTGTAACGCTTGTATTTGAGAGTAGTCAAATCCTGCTTGTTCCAGGATACCACCCATCCGTCTTCCTGTAGGTACTGTTTTAAGAACTGCACTAATATAATTTATTACTTGATTCAACTGACTAGCATACTCAGGACCTACTTGACGTAACTTGGATAAATCACGACGTGCTGGTTGAAGAATAGAATCCGCGAGACTGAATTGAGAAAAACTCTTCAAAGCATCAACACTCATTAATTCAGATGCACGCTGCAATCCTTCTTTCATAGGTGCTCGAATGATTTGTTCAACCACACCTTTTGCTGTTTGCTGAAACTTGAGTGAAGATTCTGGTCTAAACATTTTTTCCAAAAGTACGCGAGGTACATCAGGTGCATTACGAAAAGCTTCCTCAAGAGTAGCTGCATTAACTGGAATCATTTGCTGAAGAAGTTTTTGTACAGGAATTCCTCTCTTCGCAGCTACATTCAAAGCAAACTGAACTTGTGAGGGAAACCGTTCTCCAAGGAACTCTGTAATCCCACGAAACTCTGTAATCCTCTCCAGATTCTCAGGAACGAAGATTTCTCCGAACATCTTCTGAACGATTAAACCAATAGGCTGTTTAAGTCCTGTAACAGACCTTCCCATCTCCTGGGTTGCTTTATAAAGCTCAGAACCAAAAGTTCTGCCTAACTGGGTGAATGAAGCTTTCCCCTTGGAGGCAACTTCACTCATTCTTTGGTAAGGACGTTCGAGAGCAGTAATCGCACCATCAAGTTGAATTGCATATTGAAACAAACGATTAACCGCCGGTAACTGTTCAGTACCTACTTCGCCTACAGCAATTTTTTGCCGTACAGACTCAGCAAGGTTTAAAACGAAAGCAAGTTCTTGTTGTAAACTTTGTGTAACAGGGCCAAATTCCACTCGACGAGCTGTACCCTGCCCAAACTTCATAAGATCTTCTTGGAATCTTTTTAGTACAGAAGAGATACGTCCTGAAGATTTCTGAAGAGCTAAAACAGTAGGTTCATCAAAAAGGCCTTCCCAGCGAAATTGTGCACCAGTTGCAGCAGAACTTTGAACTGTTTCCATTACTCCACGAAGTCGGAAGGCATTCTGTTTGACGACTGAAGCAAAGTTGTTCATTCCTTTTCCGAAACCAACAGACCATACCCCGATCTTTTGATCCGTAACCTGGCGTAACTTATCTAAATTGGTACCAACATTATTATAAAATGCTTGGAGATATTTCGATACTTCTGGGGTAATACCTGTAGGAACAACACCTTCAAAGGTTAACAAGTCTTTGATTCCCATATCACGAGTCAAACCTTTGAAGAGCCCCGCCTGTTTTGAAATTACACTTGTCAGAGCACCTAAAGAGATATTTGCAGCCTGGCCCAAATTGCTAAATGATTTAGTTTCTCGTTCTAAGAATGTAATTGCAAGTTCTGTTAATCGCCCAACGTTTGATTCAGCAGCACCAAGTTCTTCCTTCTGTTTACTTAACTGACGAGCTTGTTCCTTATCTTTCATGAAGGCATCTGCCTCAGCTCTGATGCTTTCAACAACCTCTGCGGGCGCCCCCAAACGTCGAGCCATATTTAAACGCTCGAACACGTTTGCAGTACCAGCTAAGGCGTCCTTCATACTAATCAAAGGTTGTGCTGACTGAGAAACAAGAGCCCTGAATTGAATAGCATCCTGTTGGAGTTTACCGAAGAATTCTGTAGCCATTTCCAAAGGCATATCAAACGTCTGAAGCATTTCAGTCTTCAGTGTAGGTAACAATCGAGAGAATACACCAAATACTTGACGCAACATTTGATCTGTATTACCAGCAAGTCCAAATAATTGAGCCCCCATTGGTAGTTTTCCCAAGCTCTTGTAAGCTTGGGCTAACTGACCCATTATAGTTTCACCTACACCACCAAAAGAAGCTTTTAAGTCAGTAGAAATCTTGCTCGAGAGTTTACTAAAATCTCTTTCCAGAACCCCAACATCTTCACCAGCACGAAGATCAGGAAACTTGATCTTCAAGAAAAGCTCAACTAAACGTTGTGTATCTAACTGCGCCTGCTGTAATGGCGCTCTGAACTTCTCAGCTGCCGGGCCCATTCTATTGAGAATACCTACAGAAGTAAAAAGACTTTCCTCAATACCACTAAACAGTTGAGGTAACTTAGCACTAAAGAATGCCTGAGCCATCTGAGACTGTAACTTTTGAACCATCTCAGGAGGTATAGGTGCACCTGGTTGCTCTTTAATAAATTGAGAGATAGGCTTTACACCTTGATTCACTGCCTGAGTGAAATTGACAGCCCATTGCTCACCGTTCTTACGAGCGGACCGAACAACATCTATACCCCCAAACATTCCTGCAAGATCAGCCGCGAAAACTTTCATTGACCGCTTAGCTACTTCAGGGTCCAGAAAGCCAGTGGTCATAGGTTGAATTTTAGCGAAGGCCTGTTCAAATGCTGGAGGAATTTGACCGATAGCTTTCACTTGTGCAAGAGCAACATCCAAAGGTCCAGTAACAGCACGAGCTCCCAACATTCGACCAGCACCCTGCAATTCTGTTACTGCTTGAAAAGCACGTTCCAAGGTCTCTGGGCGTATTTTCATAAAGGCCTGAGCAATAGCCTCAATGCTAGGCGCTCCCTTAGCATATAGCAAAGTAATTTCTTGAGCGATTACTTGAAGATCTCCTTGTAAACCCACTAAAACCTTTTTAAGTGCTTCGAAGGGTTGAATTGCCTTAGTAGCGGCAGTGGGATCTACAATATCAACCCGAGTTTTAAGAATCGAAGCGTTAAGACGTTCAACTATCTTAGGGATGAGATTTGAGAACTGAGTTGCGCCTCGAGCTAAAAATTGAAACGAATTGTACGCAGTCGTAGAAACAGTTTTAGACAATTCCATTGGCGGCAGCAACTTTTCAAGCGCTCCACGTACACGTTGCAACTCCTGAACACGCGCAGCAGGCATCATTGGTCGAGCCGCAACCTCTCCAAACCCTTTATATAATTGTCTAAGAATATCCAAAGTGATATAGCCAGTTCTCTGAAAACTTTGTCGAGCAGTAATATCAGCTGTGGCCCAAAGTCCATAAGCCCCAGCTAATGAATCAACTTGGCGTTTCAAATCTCGAGGAATTGCAGCAGTCGAAGAGAGTTTCTCTGCACTTGTTGACGCCGACTCTGGAATGCCTGAAATAACTGTGGGGCGGCCAAAAGATTGATAGGTAGACACAATTCGTCTAAGATCTACATAAGTGCTTCGGGCTAACTCACCCCATTTTCCAGTAGCGGCAGCAGTCTTTTCTATCTCATTTGCAGTTTGTTTAAGACTAGTTTGGCCTGCTCGAATTATATTAAAGAATTCTTGTGCACGGTTACCAGTCTCCTGAGCAACCAATCCTTCCTCTTGAAAAGCTGATTCAAGTCGAGTAATAGAAGTTTCCATCCCCGCCCCAGGTGCCCGCGCCATAAATCCTTGAATCCCAACTCCTACTCTTTGTGCTTCAGAAGCCAACTCTCTTGCCGCGGCAGCAAGACCGATTACAATCTGTGAAGTATCTCTTCCAGCAGCCTTAGCTTGTATAAATTCTTCGGTTAACTGACCGACACGAAAGAGAGCTTGAGTGATAACAGGTTCGAAATCTATAAATGAAGTGGCAAGGAATCGAGTTCTCAACAGTGTAGCTAACTCTTGAAAATTCATAAAGAGAGCTTTTGCACCTGCTGACTCAGGCATCAACATTGCTAAATTGGCTCTTAGACTACGTAAACTTGCTTCAAGTTCCTGAGGACCTTTCGCAGTAAAAATATCCATAAAGAGCGCACCCATTGCCTTGCTCTCAGGAATTAAAGACGTAAAAGCTGTTGACATCTGCTGTGCTGGTACAGCAGCTAATTCTGCAAGAGTTCCCCGGAAAGGTTCAAAGTTCTTCTGAAATAAAGTAAGCCACTTTGTAGAACCAAACGTTTTCTCCATCGATGTAGAAAACGAACGCAGCGGATCTTCCCAGTCAGCAAATAATTCAGATACGGGGGTGCCCTTTACCATATCAGTAAAGGAGAACAGCATATCCTGAGCTTGCTGAAATGGCCCAGTTATCATTTCGGTGCGTAGAGATTTCTTCCCTAATAATTTTCCCCTCTGATTTGCCTTTTCCAAGTTTACAACATAACTTCCCAGGACGTCAACCATTGATTGAAGATTAGTACGAGCTTCATTCCATATAGGTATTTGACCCTTTCCGGTCGCAACCATTGCACCTCTAAAGTTAGAAATCTCATCCGCACTATCCGAGAACCGAGATCGAGTCTGTTGTGTTTCTTTATTAATCTTTTCAGTAACAGACCTAACCTGTTTTTCAACCAATTGCAATTCATCAATCCAAGGTTTAATTGACTTACCAGGATCACTAATCTTAAAGTCTAATTTTATACCAGTTGCAGTTTTTTGAATTTCCTGAACACTCTTTTGTACTTGAGTTGCAACTTGTGTAATATTTCCCATTCCAGATAAACTTGTACGAACACCAGCTAACGTATCAGACAGACCTTTAGATGCACCCTGAACTTTTCCTAATGAGGATTCTACAGACGAGAAAACGTTTTCAACTTTTCGGAAGGAGTTTTCGAGGGTTCCTAACACGCGGTTAAGTTCATCAACTTGGCTTTTTATTTGACTTATGTCAAGAGAACCAACAATGCCAAGCTGTTCCATTACTTGACTACCTTTATAAAACTCCTCATATCAGGAGGAATTTTACCGAGATCCTCTTCACCTATATTCGAAAGATCTACAGTATCCTTATTAAACGAAGAGCTACTTGAGCCTGACGATTTGCCCTCTCCGAAGATCATACCTAAAGCATGAACTACAGAGAGTTCAAACTGAAACTTCTTATCGGCCTCAAGTAGCCCGGTAGTTTCTCTAAGAATTTCTTCAACGGTTGCTCTAGGCAATCTCAGAATTTCAGAAGGTTGAAATCGCCCATAGAACGTCAAAAAAGTTAACATCTTCGATAACGAATCAATAAGCGATCCACCCTCCTTCTCTAAATTAATTTGAACCTCTTCAAGCTTTTGAGAGGACTCTTCAGGATTTACCTTGGGAAAGGCTAAGTTAAAAACATTAAGTATTTGATCACCAGTAAATTCTGCGTCAACTACAACAGGGGAAAGATCAAGAATTTCAGAAACAGCATCTGAAATCACAGACAAGGGATCTAATGAAGACTGCAGCAGGGAGACCAGATTTAATTCCAACTCCAATGAGACAGGAGTCCTAAACTTATACCACTTCCCTGAAAGGCTCTTCACCCATCGAGTTTTGTACATTCACTAGACAATCTCACTCGAGAGGAGATATTGGCGTCGCAGCTGCAAAAGATCCGGCGTACTTTCTCATTGCATGAAGAATGTAAGGGATTGCGAATCCTAGAACTGAGGTGCCATCAAAGTTTTCGTCTACATCGCTCGCCGGAGTAGCCGTAACAATTGAAACTAGATCGGTAATCAAGGTGGGAGCTTCAGAAGAGAAAAACTGCAATAGAGCAGCCGCATCAATTCGACCAAAAGCCGTTTGGGTGAGATTATACTTGGTGACCGCGGAAGAGACAGTTCTTTTGAGTTCCTCATTCTGAGAGAATTCAGGAAGAGTATTCAGGAAGTCAAGAAAATCATTTGCGTCAAAGGAAGATTTCTTATCCTTACTGTCAGGCATAAGCTTTTTGAAAGCCTGGCCAACAATAGCCAAAACCTTTTTCTCTTTTCCCCAAGATAGAACTGAAGGAATGTCAACGGGATCACCATTAACCTTGGAGAGTGTGAACTTGAGGGGAATAATAAGTTCAGGGATAATCACCTTGGAATCAACCGACGTAGACTCTGTCATTTTCTTTCTCCTCTATTCCTCTAAGGAAATTAGAAAGTAGAAAAACGGGGGCGGTCTTAATGCCGCCCCATCAAGGAGGGTTTCCGATACACCGTCCTGAGACTCGGGTTAACCACCACCCGCACCGGCCTTGGGGCTAGGCGGCTTCACCACGCCGAGGGTACCCTTCGCCCTCTGATTCCCCACATTGGGCTGAGGGGAAATTCCAGGTAGGGCAACTCTGACTTCCTTTGACCCAGAAGTAACCTTGGGTCCCGAAACTCGAGGTTGGGTTTTCACATCCGTGTTTCCATAGTCGATTGCCATTGTTCGCACCTCCCTTCATCGAGAAAGAGCGGAGGTGGAAAGAACCTAAACTCTTTCCACCTCCTGAAAGTGAGGCCCTTTAGCTACACTGACTTGCGCAGGTGTTAGCCGCCTTGGTGATCGTGACCTCAAACAGCTGTTTACCAGGTACGAGAAGGTTACCCTCCCAGTCCACAATCTGCTTGAGGCAAGGATCGAAGGGCACCATTCCACTGAACTCCATCGGGAAAGCGTGAGGATCATTTCCAAAGTTCATCTCAACCGCACCGGACCCTTGTGCCTTCCAGATCTTGACTGTGATGGTCATCCCCTTCGGCGTTTGGTGAACGAGCTTGATTGCCACCTCCTGGAAGGAGATCTCACCACCGAAACTCAGGGTTTCAGTCATGGTACCATTGTAGGTTGCCACAACCACAGCGCCAGCTACTAGCGCTGAACTGAACTTGACCGAAATCTTCCCCGTTTCATACTCGATTGAGTTCGCAGCTTCTCCGGATCCAGGTACCGCGGTGTCACCAGACAAACCGCCAGATCCATCATCTGTGACCACCAGCGCACCAGCAGCATGCTGAGCGGTAATGGTTACAGAATCTGGGGTGACATAAGGCCACTTGAGAAACAGAGTCATCAGATCGATCGCTCCAGCAGCACAAACGAGCTCGCCGAGTTGACAGCTAGCCATGACTGTCCCCGTTGGTGAGACATCGAAGGTATACTCGACAGCTCCTGTCCCATAATCAACGGTTCCCGTACCAACCGCGAAGCTTTCGTTGCCATCGTCGCTCTCTTCAACTAAGGTACCATCCAAGATCTGAACGGAACCAGGAACAATTGCCAAACCAGCCGCGATGGTGATCGTCCCAACGTAAGGACCTGTCCCAATACCGGTAAGGCTTATGGGCGAGGGCGTCGATCCAACGGCGTCCGACCCAACATCCAGAATTCCCGTACCGAGCGCCTTAGCCAAGTTGGCAAGATTCCATTCAATCGATTCAAACTTGAGAGTTGCAGTTTCCTGGGTCGCGAGCTGATCAACCAACGTTTTGGGAAATCCCTGAAAGATTTCCGTCTTCTCACGAGTTGTCGTCAGAGTTGCTCCTGCATTTACAGCCCCCACATCTGTACTGGGAATACACGCCGTACCGGTAGTACAGAAGGGCGCCATATAGACAACGCAAGGACCAATACTGAACCTGGAAGTGTTGTACTTTGGCAAATTGAATGGCATTGCTAGTTCCTCCCTACTGATTTGTTATCAATTCTCCTTGTGTTACACCAGCAGGGCATTCCAGACGCTCTCGCTTTGAAATTATATACTGGCCTTAACAGATGATTGACCATTTTCACCAGGTTTAGAGCCAACTTCCTTTGGAGTTCCACCCATTAAGACATTCTCGCGGCCACACCGCCGACAAATCACTTTCACCTGTTGAGCCTCGATCACAGTCACAAACAAATCACGCCACTTAATCCTTAATGTAGTTAAGTCCTGTGATAGCACCCCTAACAAGAAAGAGCAGTTTGTACACTTCCAAGGTTTGTCCTTCCATTTTTCATCTTTCCACTTGCTACCCTCATTCATAATGCTCTCCATAAAAGCTCTAAGGGCTCTTCAGCATATTTCATTAAACGTTGCACGCACCTTAATGAATAAGGTAATATACTTTAAATTGTTACGCCCACCTGTTTGAGGAGACCGATTCAAAAGAAACCATACCCTACCTAAAACTTTTCCATCTTGTACACAATCTACCCACTCGTCTGAATTTTCCTCAATACGATTCACTATATCAGAAACATTACTGAAGAAGGGGTTATTAAACCAGAATGTCCATTCCATGTAAAATTCATCGAAAATTTTGCTGTAGGGCGCAGGTACAAAGGCGAAGGTGCATACTGGAACTTGCGATGGAACTTGGTCAGGATCTTCTGCATGATAAACACCACTTAAAACAGACTCATTATCAAAAGACAATATTAAGCCAATAACAGATTTCGCAACAACGTCTAAATTCACTTGTCACCCAAACGCATTTTTGAAAAAATCTTTCTTGACCTGTTGAAACTCCTGACTATCAGAAACACGATTCAACGCTGTATTTATTATGTTCCTTCCTGTAATGAATCGCGTTCCTTCAATTACAAAGCCAGCGTGTACTGCTTCAGAAGGATTAAAGTAAACGTGAACTTCGTCACCGATAAAATCCATTCTCAAACTTCGTCTGAGAGTTCCTGTTTTGGCTCCTACCGCATCTTTGTCACCACCTACACGCCCTGATGTTAAAACGAACAGCTCCTGAAAAATAAGATTACCAATTTGTTCTAATGCAAGCTGTTTTGCCTTTTCAATTTTGTCGAAAGAAAGTTCGGGTCTCTTTATAGTCCTAAATTGGAGGGGCATCTTGTATTACTGCTTGAATCATCCATCTGTTGAGCACGCGCTTGATGTTACGTACTGTAAATATCTTATTATCTATCTTGACCAAATCTCCAACTTCTACATTCTCAAGTCCCAAATGAATCACTGATAATTGTATTACGTCATCAACAGAAATTATACCGGGTTCTTGTTGAGTTCTTACTGCTGCACTTTGTCGAAGAAAAGGGTAATTTACATATACTGGTATTTTGAATAGGAATCTATTTGTAGGTACCTTAACACCATTCGAGTCTACTACAAATACTCTGCCAGTAAAACTTAATTCTTTTGGAGTGATAGTTAACACACGATCAAAACGGTATGAAGAAATTTTCCCTACATCTTCTGAAACTGATTCACCTTCCATTTGCCCTTCAACTTGAACTACGCTATCACCTGAAACTCGAATGAAACCCCAAGGAGAAACATCTATATCGATGAATCGAACACCCACTAAAACTCCATCGAATAGAAACTCAGTACGCTTATAAAAGTATGCATCACTAAGTCCCATTTATCGTGCATCACCCCGTTTTCCAGCTGAAGTTAAAATAAGGGTAATTTCTGGACTAATCATATGCATCACATTTTGATTGAAAAATCGTTGTCGATTCATTCCATCATCAACAGAAAGGAAAGAGAGGATGCCTGAATTGTTAAATAGCAACCCCGCAATCTCGTACAAAGCAAATTTCAAACTTGCAGCCATTGAATCTAATGGACTTGCAGAGAAATCGAATCCCTGCCTGTAATTAATCCTTATATTCTGGAATCCAATAGGCCACTTAGTTATATTATCATCATTGCCACAATAGACTTCTCCTGTCTGACCATTGCATCTAATCTTGGAAACGGTGTAATCTTTCCATTCTTGGTCACTCTCATCAAAATACTGTGCGGATGTTATTGAAGTAACTGGAAAATTAGGAAGAAAGATATTAGAAGTGCCTGTGCCATCAAGTACCACAGATCGATCTGCAAGCTCAAGAGGGTAACTGATAATGAATTCGATAAAACCTTGGGCGAGTTCAAGAGATAAATTTGCGCGGGCGGAACCGGTGACAGTATCCTCTAAAGGAGAAATTCCCAGATATGTCGCAAACTCATTTGCATCACCGATCATCAGTCTACCTGCTCAGAACAGAGAAGCAGGTAGGGCCCTACCTGCTTCTCTTCATTGTACACATCTATGAACTTCCCAGACTATCAACTACAGGGTATTGGGCAAGCCATAACCAGCTGCAACGATAGACTGAGAATACGAGGTCCCCATATAAAGGGGCTGAAAATCCCTACGAGCGCGAGAGATCAAATACTTCTGGTCCGTCTTGATCTCCTCGCCCTGTTTCACAGTAAAGCTTGCTCGTTCACCGTGAACCCAACCATCCTTGTACACCAAGAGAACACAAGTATTGTCGTTGTCGACATCCGAAGTGTAAGCCCCTGATGCATTCAGATTCTCAGGAAGGAACTCAGTGATGATGATCGGAATGTTATCAAACCTTCCGAGCTCACCTTTGAGCAGAGTCGCATTGGCGCCGTACTTGTCAAGGGTCAACATCTCTTCAGTGTTGAGCAGATGATTGTACCCATTGATGGATACCAACCACGCCAGCTTGTCGATTCCGACAGCATACCTTCCCATGGTCGCCCTGAGTTTCCTCATCAAGTCAACTGCCGTTGACTTGGTCCACCCTGAGAAGTCAACTGTCCATCCACCACCAAGAGCGTGCACTCGATATCCATTCCATGCGCGAACAGAATCGTTCGCAGCATAAGCTGCCGCGGTATCGATGGTCTCTGCAACGATCTGACCGTTGAGAACAGCAGTCTCGATAGCCTCGGCCATGGACTTCCCGACATCTTCCTTGATGAGATCAATGATGGGGAGGACCATATCCTCGCTGGTTTCCTCCGACACAATGGAATACGCCATCAGCTTCTTTGCATCGAAGGTGATACCGGTACCAGGAGTTGGCCCCTTGCTGGAAGACGGCTTGGTCCCCGCGTCGTCAGTTGACTCCCCAACCAGATAAGTTTTCGTCCTACCCGATTTCGCAGGGATCTTGTACGGGTTGGTAGGCATCTGAATCGTTCTGTGGAGAGCCGCAACCTTCAACTCCTTCTCGACCTCTTCGATCATGTCACGAGAAAGAGTGTCCGGCCACCACCACGTAGCGTCGAAATCGCCTGACGAGTACGCGTCCTTGAACAGCTTGTTGCTCCTGAGCATCTTGTAACACTCAAGATCGGTCGGATGGCACCCGACGAGTACCGAAGTGATATATACGGTATCACTCATCTTCTGGAACTCGCGCGCATCATCAGCCTTACCCGCCGGACTCAGAAGAGCCTTCTGCAGAGGCTGTCCCTTGGCGCCACCGACGGCAACTGCATTCGCCATACTGAGATTGAATTGTCCTTTACGCAGAGAGGGCTGACCGCCGAGAGCCTTCATCTGTTGCTCAATAGCCGTTTTGACCAATTCATTGACCTGTGACTGGTCAGCCTGCGTCTTACGAAGCAGAGCTGCGTCATGGATCAATTTCTTGGCTATCTCCAAATTTTTCATGGGCCTTATCTCCTTTGTGTTAAACCGTTACATGTTCCAGTATGGCTCTCGGCCCTTTAAGTCGTTAGTCAGCGCTGATATGAGTGCCTTTCGCCGCCGCCGCAGCAGCTTTCGCCGCAGCTGCTGCGTCAGTCTCGCCCGAGGACTTGAGCATTTCGGTCATACCACCGAGGATCTCATCGACACTCCCCAGATCCTTTTCCACCTTTTCAAGACGATCTGCAAGAGTCTTCTCGACACTACCAATCTTGCCTTCCAAGCCCTTGATTTTGTCGAGCGCGTCCTGGAGATCCTTGTTGGCAGCGGGATAATTCTGGGGAACCTCTGCGGCCACATCTGTCAACAGTTTCTGGATCTCTTTGAGAGTATCCCGAACCTGCGCATCTTCGATCTTTGCGGCCACATCACCCAACGCCTTGATTGCCTTTGTGAGTTTTTCTTTCCAGTCCATAGCTTTCACGACCTCCATGCCAATGTTAAGGAACTCAAGCATTTCCGATACATTCGATTGGTCCTCATTCGTAGACTCAAAACTGTACCCTGCGTCCTGAAGCGATTTGGAAATATACGCGTTAAAAGTCTTAGCCTCAGAATTTGCGGGTACTGAAACCAAAGAAATTTCATACACCCTAAAACTCTTTATGACCCGAACCTGAGATTGTAGAGCCTTGTCATATTCATAAGCGAATTCATCGATTTCTCCACTGATAGAGAAACTGTTAATAATCTTCTCTACAACCTTACCCCAGATTTCATCTTCGGAATTACTGATGAGCACCTTCACCCAGATTTTGGCTTCGCGCACTGCAATGTCGAGAATCTTGCCAATGGGTCGATTCGGATCATGATTAAACAGAACAGTAGTATAGCTCTTAAGGTACTCTACTGCTTTCGCTAGAGCACTGGGTTCAATACGATCTCTCTGCTCGTCAACGTTACCTGCAACAATTGCATAACCTTCAACAATGCGTTTGATTTCAGCATTGCTTTGATCAGACTCAGGAACTTCCTGAATCTTCTCGATATGAAGGCTTGCCTCAAACTTGACAGGCTTCAAGAGCTTCTTGAGTTGTACTTTAGGCATAATTTACCCCCTGTTGGAGTTATCCAATCTCCGCGGCTTCAAGAGTTGTGAATTCCTCCACGATACAGGTTCCCGCTCCGGAGAAATCAATTGCTAGGCACTCCACATTCTGATTAACAGCGAGAATAATGGGATCATCGATGTTTCCCATTCCGTCAACGACCGCAGGTGTGTTAGACTCACTACGGAAATAAATATCAATGGTGATACCCCCCGACACATCCGAAATCTTGAGATATCTGGTATTGAAAAAGTCGGAGAGATACATCACTTCAACTTCAGCCCCACTAGCAGTCACCGTATGAGCAGTTGTCTTGGGATTGTAATACGGCTCGGCCGAGATGGCTGTTACCAACTCACTGATTCGTTCAACGCTCGCAAAACAGCTCGAAGTTCCACCCGTAAGGGTAGTACCTGTCACGAAATCGTTGCTATTGCGACCAACAAGATCCAAGAGATCAGGATTTGTCCTAACTCTCAAAATCTTCCCAGTCGCTGTAGGAGATCCAGCACTGACAGTTTCACCTACCTGGAAAGCGGTTGATATTGCAGAAACCTCAAGAGTGGTTTCCATCAAGATCTTGTCAGTCGTCTTCTGTTGACCCGGAAGAAAGGCAATCCCCATAACAACCAAACGTTCGGACCTGTTGTTTTTGTAAGTAGGCATAATGAAAGTCCTCCTTAAATGCCAACCAAATGAAAACTATGAGACATCATGCATAAAAGGTTCTACGTCACAAGCACGCAGAACCTCTACAGGTCTCCTCTCTTTAAGAAATATTGATCCTAAATCAGATAAAACGCACAGGCACTCAAATCAACCCAAACTAAACTTCCATATACCAGCATCACGCGTCGCTGTAAAAGATCTATCCTTCAAAGTTCCATCTTTAAATTCTAATTGCCAAACATCACGGGATATCTCATTCAAACTAAAAGTACCTGATCCAACAATCTTCGTCTCGGCTGCTAACTTTTTATTTGGATTGAGCTCATGACCAGGGGGCAAAGTTCCCTCAAAATTAACTTCATCTTGGGTAATATTAATTCGTAACCATCCTGCGAATGAATCATAGTTAACAGGATTCTGCGTTAAAATAAACTGATCCCATTCCTGATCTTTTTGGAAATACAAATCATAAAATTCCGCAGATGATCCCAATCTGATAACTATGGGCCCCCGCCACCAGCGTCGCTTCAAGATATAACTTGACTCAGCTGCCTTTTCCAAAACAAAGCTACTTGCACGTTTGAAAACAACCTTATCACTATAGTCCAACTCGACTTCATGTCCTTTAATTTTATCTCTCAGCTCATCAAGCATAGCTTGCATCTTCTGTGAAGAGGATGCTTCCCAATATCTCAAGGAAGCAGGGATTTGTTTCTTGACCGAAGCAGGTAAAGTCGATACTCCTACAGGAGAATATTTCTTTTTCAGCCTTGCCCGCGCAGATAATATATATGGTTCATTCGTTTTTGGTTTAACTAGAAGCCAAACAAAAGGCATTTCACGCCCAGGCTCCTCCGAAGGAGGAAGTATCTTATGCAGAGATTTGCCAAGACGATCTACTTCGAAGTCATGCATAGAAATCGTTCCATTATCAAAAATAATTTCGTTATTCTCAACAGTAAACTTGTCAGGTTCATCAGTGAAAGGTTCTAACAAATTCGATATCGGAATTGATGCTTGCTGTAATTCAGGACCTGAGAGAAGTCTAAACAACATTCGGAGACCCCCATCAGGCCATTTATCATTATACACAAAATACTCGTGAAAGTAAACTTCTCGATAGCCATATGCTAACTGTCCTTGCGATGCAATGACAAATACTCCAGGCCATTTTGAAGTGGCTCCCGTCCCACCAACTTCGGAAACGCCCTCTACTGAAAGCCAATTTTCTGGCTCCGATTGTTTGAGTGCAACCTGAAGACTGGCAAATCGAATCTCTCCACCTGCAATTCGACGTCGTTGAAAAATACCTTTGATAGCATCAAACTTCCAATTATCAGACTGTTTTAAAACTTTACGCCCTTGTGCTACATTTAGAATTGGGGTCTTAATCTTTCCCTCAACCTGATTCATGATAGTATAACCAATCAAAGTATCTGAAATAGACTGGATACGGAAATCAATATGAGCAGTCTTCCCTCTGAAATGTTCTTGCATAACATACTTGCAAGGTTTTGCTTCTGGAGGATATTGCATGAAAGCATCAGTAGCCTTAGAAATGAAAACTCCTATACCTTTCTGCACAATCAGTCCAGACTCTTCCCCTATCCTTAACAATGTAGAAACAGTATCAGGTTCCTCATCATGCTGTTGCACAGTTCTATTCTCATAAACATTGGGCGCATAAATACCAAAATAGATTTTATCCTGTTCATGATATACAAAAACATTGCTAAATCTAACTGTAATTATATCACCTACCTTTGCTTGGACATTCGTGTTAAATGTCTTGGCACAACGCAAGTAATTCTGTCCACCATATTCCTCAACCTTATTCTGAACAACAGTATCACGCTCAGACACCAAAACCTTAATACCTATCCAATACTGAAACGTTTGTTTTGACCCTGCAATTTGACGTTTCTGTAATACAACAAAATGAGCTTCTGCCCATTTCTTAAACTTAATCATCTCATTGGCACTCTTGTTTAGGGAAAATTTAAACCCATTCCAAATCTTAAGAACGGCGCCCTCGCTTTCTCTTGGTCGTACTACCTGTTGCACTGCACTCTGTAAAGCAGCTTTCGCTTTAACTATGAAGGTTGGCGCAAGATTGAAACCGGGTTGCAAATTGGTTATGAGTGATTGAGAAATCTTGAACTCTTTCTCGAGAAGCCCATATCTCACATTATACGGCTCACCATGCAAATCCTTTCCATCAAACCACACACAATCGAAAAAGCTTATACACAACGTAGAATCATTAGGAGGAGTTTGTGCATTCAAATATCCTGAGACTTGTTCACGACCAGAATGAACACCATGAGACCATCCTTCCAATTCACCAATTAGAATATATGACTTATCAGAAAAAAGTTTCTCTGAAAGCTTAATGAGGCCAGGTACACGATTCGTAACCGTAGATCCATTATCCGTAAAAATTGTAAACTTCCCATGAGTATCCCGGTGAAACTCGATATTATCACCATCATACTTCTTTTGAATAGCTATCTCAGGAAATGTATGATACTTTCTTTCAAGAAGATCAACATATTCCATAAGTTGTGTGACTGAATATACTTCAGCCTCTCGATAACTAACTATAGAAACTGATGTCTTTGGAACCCAGAAGAAGTGTCCAGGACCTAAAAGTTCATTGGTTTTAGCTTGCGCGTCAGCTTCACGCACATTGTTCTCTTTGTCCATCTACAGTCTCCTGAATAACATTATACCACCGATAAACATTATTTTGTATTAACCAAGAATTCAAAGTTTCTTGATAAGCGACTCTTGCCATCGATTTGTAATCTCCACTTTTCACAAGCTCAGTTAAAGTGGAGAGCCAATCTGAATCCTTATTTATTAAAATACCATTTTCACCATTTGTAATAATATTTGAATATGGTTCAAGATTCGGAGCCACCGTCACAGCACCCGTGATAGAATACTCTAAAAACTTCAACCAACTTCTACATTTATCGAAAATATTGTCAAATACATATGCGAGACCGATATCAAGCTCAAGAGAAGCCAATGCATTGATAAAAGACTCAGGAGAAGCCGGTAAAATCGTTGTTGCGTACAAACTCAATTCTGGGCACGGTAATCCCATAACAATTAATTCAATCTTGGGGCAGATCGCATTCAATCGAATTAAAATAGGAGTTAAAATCTTAAGATGCTCAACATGAGATACACTTCCACAAAACCCGATTTTTATTCTACGCTTCGGCAACTGCGGAATGATTTCAGGAATCTCTACAAAATTAGGAATAACACATACATTTGAATTGAATTGCGATAAGATTACTCTAAGAGGATCAGAAGTGGTAATTACAGCATTACTCATACGAATAAAGTTTTCTATTTTATGTAGCGTGTCAAGTTGATATATTTTATGAGAATCTATAGTTGATGGAATAGACCATAAATTGTCATCTAATTCAAAAATGATTCTCGTACCCTGCTTTTTTAACTGTAGACACCAAACAAGAATATGATCTCTCCATTGACGTTGTATTATTAAAACATCGAAGGGATCTTTAATCAACCTGAAATCATCATAGTGCATAACTTCAAGATCATCATATCGACTCTGTTGTAAATACTTCGCAGGCAACTTTGTACGATAATACCCAGATCCTCCAGTATCTGCGGATAAGAAACATACCTTCAATTTACGCATTAGGAACGTCCTTCAAATGGACTACCTTTTCTAATTTGCCATATTTTTGCATTAACACAGCAAACTGATCTATTACGTGTTGAACCGTTATGCGCTTCATGCATTCATAATCACGTTTACAAATAACTGTAACTCCAGAAGGGTATGAAACATGTCTACAACCTTGACATGCAACAGATGAAATTACATGCTCAATCATTGCATCTGAACAACTAACATATTGAGGAGAAGTGCATCCATATAGAACTAAACAGGGGGTGTCAACAGCCTGAGATACATGAGCGGTTAATCCTTCAGCTCCTATGAATCCTGCAGCACGACAAATCACAGCAGACGTTTGCGATATGCTTAATTTATTGATAAGATCTATTTGTGCAATCCCTTTCAGATTGCGTGTTTTAGAAATGCCTACAGACACAACTGTGATGTTGTGTTTCCTTAATTCTTCAGTAACTCCAGCCCAATTCTCAATAGTCCACTGTTTTCCTTGCCATGTATCACTAACATCAACTACTATATAAGAGTTAAATTTGGGGGGAAGATACCTCTCAATAAATTTGAAGTCGTCTTTCAACAAAGTAACCTTTGCTCTCTTCCTTAATACTTTTACTTTTGCTACACGAGCATACACATCAATAATATGCTCATTAAATCTCCTCTCATAAGAACTGTCCAGATTAATGAACTCATCACATTGAAATGGAAGATCAGGAGGGATTAGATAATCAATCTGAGAATTTCTTGCTATAGTCTCAGGACATTGTGTAGAAAAACAAATTACTGATTCAGGCTCTCTTTTCTTAATTGCTTCAATAATTGGAGTAGTTAAGAGAACATCTCCATGAGATCCTTTGCGTTGTATAATATACGTTTTACCAAACCTTTTACGGAGAAGATAACTTGTCCATCGACGTCGAAAGATCTGCTCATTAACAAAATGGATTCCTGGTATATCAAGTGTTTCAGCTACAGCAGAAGAAGTCTTTGCACGATAGTGAACCCAATCAAGAGGTACAGTCTTTAACTTGAAGCCTGCCTTCCTTATTCGAATTCCTAAGTCTGAGTCTTCATAATATCCTAGTCTATAAGCCTCGTCGAATGGACCAAACTTACGCGCTAGCTTAGTTCGCATCATTAAACATGACCCTTCACAGTAATCAGGATCATTTACTTTCTCGGGGTTGAATACTCCTTGTGCATCTGGTGTTAACGAATTACAAACTCCATTTGATGGCCCTACTAATGCAACATTAGATTCATCGAACAGAGGATACAGTTTTTCAGCCCAGAATTCAAAAAATTCAATGTCGTTATTTAAAACAGCAAAAAACTGGCCTTGAGCACGACGTGAAGCTATATTGTGTGCTTTACCAAATCCTACATTCAACTTGTGTCTAATGAGAACCGCATTCTCGTGAGCCTGAACAAACTCACTTAGAAATTGAGCTGTCTCATCGCCTGATCCATTATCTGTTATAATCAATTCAAAGTCTATAGTAAATGCATACAACGACTCAAAAAAAGTTTGAGTGATCTCCTTCTGATTCATTACTGCAACAGAAACAGAAAGTTTAGGCACCCTTCACTCCACATAAGAACACACCACTTTCACCGGTTTCATCAATACAAACAATATTCGCTAAACCTTTACATAGTAATTCAAAAGATTCTTTTGTAAAGCGCCAATAATCATGAGGATATTCATGCTTCTCAAAATGAATTCCTCTAGCAGTTAAAACGAAAGAACCACCTATCTTTAACACTCTTATCATTTCAGGAATGCTTTCCCAGAAACAATCATCGTGCTCCAGCATTTCTAGGCATGTCACATTATCGAATAAATTACTAACGAAAGGAAGATGATTTGCCTTCGCAACTATATCAACATTTTTCCCAAGGCGCATGTCAAGACCAATATAGTTTATAAAAAAATCACGAACACTTCCATTGACATCCATACTTCCAACATCAAGTGTTCGGCCTTGTAAATTTAGTTTTTGTACAAATTCTAAGACTTGAGGAGTCATCTTTGACCTGGAAGGCGGCCGATAATCATTTCTTGTTTTCCTGTCTTGGAGTCTTCGACAAGAAATCTTGTCTTGCCACAACACGATCTTACAATCTTACGTATTATAACCTGGCGACTCTGATGCCAAATTTTTTTGCCTATCATAGAATTATACATTGATTCATCCAAATAAGTAATAAACTTTGATTAGGTGATTTCATTCCTATTCCTTTAATAGGTATTACTTCCTGTGAAGGTGCAAACGGAATGGATAACTCCTCAGCAAATCTTGCCTTTGGAATTTCAGCTCCTATTGCCTTGCCTGTAACATTAGGTGTAAACTTTATCCAGCAGGTAGGTACATTCTTAAACACAATACATTGTGTATAATTACTAGTCTCAACTTCTTCTGTCAAACCCCCCAAATCAAAAAGATGACTTCTAGTAGTGCGGGGAACTCCTGTAGGTGCATCAGTATAAGAATAACTAAAAGGGAACAATGCCTTCAGAACATCTATTGACCATTCTGTAGCGTTCAATTCAAATGTTAAAGTAGCTGATTCATATGCAGATTCAACTACTACACCATCATTGACACGATCACGATACTGAAAATTGAGAGTAATATTAGCTTCTGATGACGCGAAAGCTTCAGAGAAGGTGGCACCATCATCAATCGAAATCTCTACTTTAGCAGGCCCAATTTGAAGTATCAAACGGCTAACTCCAACACTAAATCATACAGAGGAATATTATGTGATAAAGGCCCTAAACCTATATCAGCCGAAAAATGTAAATTATGCCCCTCTGGGTGTTCTAGAGTCAGAGTAGATACTACATGTTGATAAAACCAATCAGGAAGGCCACTACGAATCAAAATATCTGCATCTACTAATGAAATCCTGCTTTCAACAACACCTCCAACCAGATAAACAAATGGTCGGCTAATCCAATATAAAGGAGGAAAAGCTGAATCAGTATAAGACAATATCAATGAATCAACTACTCTATGATTAACCAAATCAAGATCAAAAACACTATCAGGATCTTCTGGCAGATCGGGCAACTCAGAACCTGTTGTTCTCCGAAGCAACTTGACTAAAATCGCAACACGCAAAGAGCCCATAATTCCTTTTACAATATAAATAGATCCTTTCTTAAAAGTAACCGCACCTGAAACAAGAGTAATCTTATCAGGAAAACCTTGAAGGACCTTCTCTAGAGAAATAAACTCAGGATCCTCATCTACCATCATAGAAAAGCTTTTAAACTGAGATACCCAATCAGCATCCAATTCATCCCAAATAGGATGATGGCCCATTTTATTAGTAACAATGTCATGAGTATTAATCAACTGTTCCTCAGGTTTCGTCAAACCCATCCTCATTTTAACCGCAATCCAAATGTCATGCAATGAAGCATGCCACCCCACATTTGTATTAGGAATACTCTGGCCCAATATTGCTTCAGCATTAGAGTAATCAGAATACATTGAACTTTCAATTTTAGGATATGCTAAATCAATTCTATCAATACCCTCACCAGGAGAATGATGCAGCCCCCTTCTAATGAATTCCAAGTATACTTTTTGATGGGCTCTTAACAAATCCTGACGAGCATTAACATCCTCTTTTGGCGCATTCATAAACCATTGATGTAAACGGAGGTGCCCTTCCAGAAGTTCTTTATCACTAACCTTACCTAAGGCTGCATTCAAAAGATCATCTAAAGTCATCTTTATATTAATCTCCTATATCACCAGGGTCCTGCTGAGTCCCTTCAGCAGCGCTGCCTGCGTCTGCTCCTGTACTAGAATCTCCTCCCTCACTAGCAGCAGCCCTTTTTCTTCTCTCCGCATCTACTTCACTCTTATATTTGTCACCTATTTTATCATCTGGAGTTAAACCTAACAAATTTCGAGCTTCATCCAAAGTCATAAGATCTAGCGTATATAATCTAGCCACCACTCGAGAATTCGCACTAAGCTTCACAATATTTATGGGTGCAACCGAAGTGTCAAAGACGGCTTCACGATCACGATCAAATCGATTCATTATATCTTTGTCAACAGTCATTGCAATTTTACGTAAACGAGGTGCAATGATCGAATCAAAGAACATCGACTGAGCTACTCGAGCGGAGGCATAATTTGCAACTCCCGGAATCCCTAACAACGTAGGAGGAACTCCTGACGACACTGTAATTTCATCGCGAACCTTATCCTCGATGGCAGAATAATCTAACTCGGACATTATTGTGCCAGCTTTTTCAAAAGACATCCCATCTTCGAGAATTGCAACAGAAAATTTATTCGCAGCGCCTTGATGCCGCTCCAGCCACCGTTTACGTAAACGTTCATAAGTAGGATCAGAAAGAATACGGTCTGTCTTCAAAACAACACTAGGGGTAGCATCATTATCAAAGAATTTTTCACCATATGTTTTCAGTTTGTCTTCTAATCTGGCTTGACGCATCATCACCATTACTGGAGCCCAGCCCCAAAATTCACTCTGAGGATCAACATACTTAAAGTGTATAATCTCATTGGGCGCAAAGTGAGTATCTTTCCCATTTACCGAATAAACATATTCCTTGACAAGATTGCGTGCATCAGGTATAATCGTCATCGAGGTAGGATCAAGAGGATAAATCGCGAGAAGTTTATTTCCCTGGACTACCATTTCCCAAAATGCATTCCCTACAATCTCTAAATGTAAAAAAAGACGCTCCATCAATTCCATCTGAGTCATAAATGGATTAGGATACTTTAAAACTATTCCTACTTCAGTAGTCTCAGTAGGAGAAATAATACGTTTAGTTGATCGATCACGAACACGTAAAGGCACAGCAACACAAGACTGCACAATCATGTTAACAGAAGAAAAGATCCAGGAATTTCTCTTATACAAAGTAAAAAGATTGGGGAATTGAGCCGGTGAAGGATAATCAGACAAAGTTTCCTTGATGATTTTACTTTGTGGAATCTGTTCAGGAGTACGTCGTGGAAAGAATTTTACTTCAACTAGCTTACCAAGAGTACTCTGCCAAACCTTCGTAACAGTATTCGACATTACAAGCGCTCCAAATTTATTTCAGGCTTCTGAGGGGTTTGAGCGAAATACATGGAGAGAAATTGATCAATCGCTTCCGCCCCTGCGACTTTTATAAGACGGTTACCAGCTTCGATGATAACCATCACAATACCATGCTCCTCTAATAAATTGAACGCTCTATGCTTCTTCGCAACCTGTATACAAGTCTTATGTTCCTTCTTGTTTAAACCTAATACGTAAAGAGTAGAATCTACAGGCAAAACTAAGTTTTTCACATCACCAAGATGTTTCTCATCAGTAAAGATACACATTGTGACAGACTTCATAAATGACTCCTTACATGAATCTTATATTAGGCTCACGATAAGAAGCTCTTAACGAGTAAAACTCAGAATCAATAGCGTCTCCTGTAGTCTCTGGAAATATATACATTTCTTCTAATAGAGGTTGACACATTCCCTCCACAAAAAACAAAGATCCAGAACCAATGAGGTTTAATACATAATCAAATCGGGCTTCTTTAGACTCAAAACTCTTAACGGGTTTAACTGAATATGGAAAATCATCCTCGGCTAAATATTCTAAAAAATCCGACTGCTGTGAATGAGCTTCAACCGCAACAAGCAACGGATTATATCTATTATGCATAGTTTTAACCCACTCTTTCTTGTCATTGAGAGTGGGGTGTTTGATCTTAATGACCTCAAGAGTAATAAACTTACCTGTCTCCATATGCTTTCCAGTAGCACTTATACTGAAGGAAGCTTTTTTCGCATCAGGTAATGTACCGCTTCCTCTAGAGGCTAAGTCGACACCTAACACAATATCAACCACCTTATCTTTTATTGACATGGGTACTATTGAGTCTCGGAGTTTAGCTATATACTGTTTATTTTGTTCGGCTAATACAATGCCTGCTGCGCATTGATACTGCAACTGAAAAACATCTTCACCATAATCTGATCTTATTTGAAGTAAATCCTCTTCCGGAAATCTCTCAGGCCAAAAAGACCTTGCAATATCCTGTGAAAGTAATTCCTCATCTAGGGCAGGAGTTCTTGAAATTTTCCACCCACCAGATGATTGAGCGATCTCATACAATTTTCCATACATATCATCCCAATGATATCGAGTACCAATAACGTGACCACGACCTCTCAACTTGTCTAATGCAGGGATAGCCGTTAAACGAAACCAATCCCATGTCTGTGTCCGTAAAGTGGCAGATTTCCTATGTCGTATTGTAACTAAATCGTCGAAGTAAGCCTCCTCAAAGTGAAAACCCGTAAAATCCGTTCCAACACCTAAAGCCCAAATAGTAGGTTCGGGATATATCGACTTACGAATAAATTCTAATGATTCACCCGACCAACGACGAATCTCTCTAGGATTAATTACATCACTAAAACAATACCTAACAACAGGACTACTTTGACATATACGCTGAATTCTTGAAACTTGACCCGCAGCTAACTTACTCGTTGCTGAAATAATAGCATAACGTTTCTCAGGGTTCTCTAAAGCATCATGAAGGACTCGGCCTACAGTATGAAAGGTCGAATTATGAGTTACAAATCCATTTGCAATATAATGTGAATTGGTGACATTACAATCAAAAAATGTAACAGGCCCATCTAGAAGAACTTCCTTTATCTCCTCAATACATGCAAAGCAGCAAAAATCCGAATTAACTTGAACAGGTGAAGGTGCAAAATCTGTCTGTTCATCCACCAAGAAGGCAATCTTATCCCGATCAAGCTTTGATCGATTTCTTAGACAAGACCCCTTCATAAGGGTTAACGCGGAAGTTGAATCTGGTTTAATAAGACCATGATAAAATTTCATTACTTGTAATTTATTATAAAGAAATGAATGAGCTTCTTTTAATTCATCATGCTTATAATGATCGTCGATAACAGCAAGAAGCCTAGAAAAAGATTTGGTATTCATCTTTAGAACGTTCTCATCTAGAATCTTCTTCGACGAAAATGTGTTCGCAAGAATAAGCTTCAACTTTTCTTTTGATTTAACAGATAATAAAGGATTGAATATAGGGGGTCGAGCGAGGAATACAAGATGAGATGTTTTACTTAACTTTTGCGTCTCAACAACGTCAAAGGAATCCTGAACCACATCATAACAAAAAACTTTATGTTCAGGGGAAAGATAGACCCAAAAGTCAAAAGGAGGCCCAACCTTTACACGAAAAACTCTTTTGACATCTCGTTCACCTCTAACCTGAACACGTGAAGATAAGCTCTTAAAGACTGAAGAAATCTCTTGATTACGTTTCAAAGAAAAAAGATAGGAGACAGAATCATCAGAAGGGATAAGAGTTAACGGGTGAGCACACTTTAAAGAATCACGAGGACCTAAAAGGAGGGTTCTTGAATTTTGAGCTCCAAAGCGAAACCAATCACGGTGAAATTCCTGATAGAAATCACAGTTGAGGACAACACGAAAATAAAAATCCTCATCATTGAGAGTCAACCTTCGAACTTCATCACGAATCTCAGGATCTCGAAGATCGTATTCCGTTCTACCGAACAGATAAGGTGATATAGACTCAAGACTTGGGAATGAGAAACGAATGTTGTGCCCCTTTCATACTTCGGAATGTCTAGTGAGAAGAATAATCGAAGTACCAGAGTGGTACAAAGGCAAGATTTCAGTGGTCTTACTTAGAGGAAGCGTCACCGTTTAGACTCTCGAAAGTCCCTTGCAGTTGCCATTAACTCCTCTGACAGACTACTAGCTTTGCGTGTGAGATCTGCAGAGGTACCTTCCTTCATTGGGAACTCTACAGTCCTCGACTCCTTTATTCTTGCAACAGATGGCTTTTTATCGTTTGGTAAAGACCCTAACTTTTCAATGACTTCAGAGCAGATTTTCAGTGTATCTAAAACATCACGCCATGATCGTAGCGCAACTTCTCCTTTTTGAACTGCCTGTGAAAGAGAGTCCAAAACAGTTATTAGAGCTGTTGTATGAGAACTGTTAATAGTTCCACTGTCAGAAATGACTACTAATGATGGAAGAGAAAGCTTTTCTGCAACTACTATTTCAGTAAGTCCAGTAAGCCATCCATGACTTCCACACATACAAGGATAATTTTTATCCCCCCAAGACTGAACTATATCAAGAGGCACACCTAATCCAATACTGATTTGTTCAACATTATGCCCTGATCCTCGTAATCCTAAAGCTCGACTATGATTCTCATCTGAATCAAGTAATTTGAGAGCACTCCATTTATGCCAAGAACAATCACATGACGGGTCATCAGAAGACCATCTATGTAATGTAGCTATTGAAACTTTTATCTTGTCAGCCATTTCAGCTAATCGCATACCTTGTCTATGACATAGATACGCTTCTTTATGTAACTGAACATCTAGAGCCATTATACACCTTCTTCAGGTGTGTAGTCCTCTACTTCAATATCTGCATCAGGAGCACTCAAATCCTCACCATCAATCACATCCTTAATCTCGACTGTAGAAGCTTTCATTCCTTCTTCATATGCTAAGGTTTCAAGGGCATCAAACAATTTGAGATTATTTCTCAGCTGCGCTGCTTGAATCTTTTCCTCAGTCCCTGGAATTGCATACCAACCTTTACTATGAGAAGACAACCCTAAATTGACTAACGCATTCAGAACACTACGAGCCCTGTCATATCCTAAATGAAAATAATAGTCTAACGTTAATTCTTGAAAAGGAGGAGCCAACTTATTTTTCTTAATATCAACTTTTGTCTGAAAGCCAACAGTAGCCCCACCTTTTTTCATATTCTTGATGCGCGCCATTTGAATCTCTAAAAAAGAGTTGGCAAATATCGCATCATGAGAAAGATATGTAGAACCTCCCTTAAAACCCGGCATCGTTGAAATTCTTTTTGTAGATTGACAAACAAAGATTACACCTATATTGAACCTAACCATCCAATGTAACGCACTTCGAAAGAAATGTCTTGCACTCTTTGCATGAATACCTACACCAGGCTTACCTGATGTCATTTCTTCTACTGAAGGAGTATCAGACCACGAATCAATTACGATAAATCCAAAACGATATCCCTTAACACTTGCAATCGTCTCAAGGATTTCCTTAAATTGTGTGAATAGAGTACCAGTGGTTAATTCATGCTTTAAAATTATTCTCTCGGCGAGATGAGTTAAACCTAATTCTTGTACCCTCTGCTCTGTATAATAATATTCTGTATCAATCAGAACAGGTACTCCACCTAATTTTGCGACGTTATCTAAAAAAGTCCATACTAATGTTGTCTTTCCACACCCCCCCAAGCCCGCTATACTAGTAGTGCGTCCTAACGGAAAGCCACCCCCAACCATTAAGTCGAGAGTTAAAAGGCCTGTAGGTATAGTAGGGATCCTGAATTGTGCATCACTTACTGATAACGCCTTACGAATTATACCTATTGAATCCAATTCCATGACGAACCTCAAAAAAAGAGAGAGAACCCAAAGACCGATGAAGGATCCTCGGGTTCTCTTGGAGTTAAGAACCTAGCTTCGCAACCCTATCTTTCAGATCAGAAAGAAAGCTAGGTTGCCCAGCGGCTGCTGCAGGGGGAGGAGTGGGAAGAGGTTGATCAACAGGGGTTGGAAGGGGCGTATGCATACCCATATCTGTTGGTTCCCCCACAGCGACTGACGGAGCTGCAGAAACCTCTCCCGTAGAAGGAGGAGGGGCTGTAGAAAGTGGAGTTAACAACTTTGTCAGATCGATAGGTCTCGCTTCACCTGTCTGAATGAAATGATCAACATTCTGCACGAAGGCTTCAATAAACCAATTCTTGATAATCTTCGAATCAATCATCAGAATGTCAATAACTTCACTTAAAGGTTTTGCCTGACTCATGATTGGAGGTGGAACAGGCACCTTCTTCATCAAGTCTAACTGAACTGCAAAAACGTTCATATTTGCCACAGGAGCTAATTCAACGGTACATCCTTCCGTGGGATGAAAAAAGACATACCCCTCACGCCACTTGGTTATAAGCTGATCCAGAACAGTCTTAGTCAAAAGATAAGACTGAGTAGTGGGCTCAGCAAGATTGGGCCTATATGCATTCACAATTGCCGCTTCACGGGCAAAGAATTCCTGAGACAGCTGAGAAGATAGAGCCTCCAGGTAACTCCGTGCGTGACACCCCCAGCAAGGCCCTTTTCCAACACTCTGAGGACAGATGAACGCGTTGAATCGAAGACCAGCTCTACGAATAACCTGAACTGGAGGGTTCCCTAAGTAGTGGCGCCTGCAAGCGACAAACCACTCAACAGGAACCAAAACTCCTGGAAGAATACGAAGCTTATGAGCTTCCTTCGCCTTGAGATACTGAAGAGGCTGACGTTGCATTATACCCGCTTCAGGGGCACCTTTATCTTTGAAGTAATCCAGAGCAGCCTGAAACGAGAAATCCTGCATACTTTCTGCCATGACAATTCTCCTTTCGAACTACGTAGGCGGTGCCATATCATCCCGCTTACGAATGTCCAGTAACCTATGCGTTGTACGAACTGACAACTCTAAAACTCTCCATAATGACGAAGCAATCGTGTTGAGCTCCTTCAACTTCTTCTTCAAATTGACAAGTTTGAGATATTCTTCATCGGTAGCACACAACATATCAATAAGTCGATACTTCAGTTCCGGTAAAACATCAGCCTTCTTCACTATGAGTCTCGCAGATTGCGTATTCATATTCACTTCAACTTCCAGCAGTTTAGCATCAGAAATTGCTTGCAATCTACCTAACGAGCCCATCCAGCCTAATGCTCTATCCGAATAATCAGAAATTGATTGAGACTCAACGACAGACGAAACACTAAGAATCCAATCTAAACACTTTGAAATGTCTTCGATGGACTCTACACTAAACTGGAGCAAGCTTGTTACCTCCTATGGTATTTGATTGCGTAACGGATTAACAACCATACCTTTCTCCACAGAGGAACGTCTTCTGGATGCCAACAATCTTTTTTCATCTTCACCCCCTTTCTTCTTTAAAAATGATCAATCTCCCTGATACTGTTGACGAAAATCAAAACTTTTAGGATTAGAGATATAAGTTATATTAGACCAAAGTGTATACCATTAGGCGTTGTGTAAAGTGTAACCATAACCCTTCTGCACGATACTTCTCAGTCGTCTCGGAGTCACCGATAGCTTCAAAGAATTTTATCTTAAACTCTAAAGCGCCTTCATCAATCATGGCAAAACTCAATAACTTACGTGCCTCACTTACACTTATTACATTTAATGGCCACAAGCTTGCCATTGCACCAAACTTTTCCTCTTCAGTCATGAAAAGCTTCTTCAGGAGGAAGAACCTTCTTTCGCAATGCTCGAATTTCCTCGAGCGAGGGCTCATCACTCAAATTCTTACAGAGTTGAATGATAGCAGGAATACCTTGTTCAATTCCCATCCGTATCAACAGTGACAAAAATTCGGCTTGTGCTGAATTAACTGAATTTTTTCCCATAACAGAACCTCCTAATAATATTTTTGGATTAACCTCTCTAACTCAACTCTTGAATTAGATAATTTGACCAACGCGTCACTAACTGACGCTTTATTTTGATCAGTCTTGTTCAACTTGTATCTCTCAAGAGTATCTATTGCACCCTTGTAATCAGTATACACCTTAGTTGCTGCAGCGCGAACTGCGGCGTGGCCCTGTAAATCTATAATAAGGGTTTTGTTGTTGTACAGATTAACAGACTCCTGATACACGGTTCCTGTATCGTCAATCGTTTTGTAGGCATCCTTAACGAAGCTTGAACATCCTACGAGTAGCACTACTAAAAATAGCGGAAGCAACTTTCTTTTTCCCATAGTCCACTCCATAAAAAGCAGTAAGAGGGGGAAAACCATAATACTCATTAACCTTACCAATGAGATTAAGAGAAAGCATAAATGTAAATGTCTCCAGAGTTGCTTTTTTTACCTTATCAGTAAACACTTTAAATGCATCTGCAGTTTGCTGAGCCGTAAGTGATACGCTCCACATTGCAATGTGAAGGCGTTGTAATGAAAGCTCGACTCGTAAATTAGCTGCTGTAAACTCATCCCCAATAACTTCAAAGAATTTTATCTTAAACTCTAAAGCGCCTTCATCAATCATGGCATACCATTTAGAATCACTGCAACTGCATTATGATAATGAATACTTTCATCAGAATCGCATACCAATGAATAAGGAACACCTGGTAAGAGTTCAGTTAGATAAGAAGCTGCAAATCGAACACTATCTTCTACGAATCGAGGGTTCTGAAAGCCCGTTTGGATGACTGCTAACTCTTGATCACGCTTTAATACCGTGCCAGCAGGTGCAGCGAACGTTGTATTTATCAAACCATGAAACAACTCATCCCACGTAATTACACTTGCCTTCACCGAACTGAGATCTAAACTCACACGTAACAGTGCGCGTTGGGAGTGTGAAGCAAGGCCATCACACTCCTTCAGCGCACAAGGACAAACATTGAAACCTATTAATTCGAAGGTTACAAAAAACTTAACCTTTCCATCTCGATATGCAGAATATTCAAAAATCATAGGAACAATCATTTGAAACGGAAAACTGACATTGACGGGATGACGAATAAAAGTATCGTCTACAAGAAAGGGCTCAGCTTTCTTCTGATATGTAACTGTAAATATTCCTTCGAAGAGAGGTACAAATCTCAATTTAAGATATACACAATGCGACTCATGACGATTCGCAAGATCCTGAATCAAGCGAAGCGGTAGACCCTCATAAAGCGTTATAGGAGACCATTTGCGTAAAATTTCTGCAAACCGACTAAGATGTGCTCCTTTCTGATCTTGATTCAATTCAGCGTAACACGAAGCATCAGCTAACAAAGACTGAACAGAAACATCAGATTGAAAACCTCCATATAAAAAGCTATCTAACGAAAACTGAACAGGAACCGAAATCTTACGAATACCAACTTTCTGAATCTTTAACTGAACATCTGGCTGTAAATCATGAACCGTTAACACAGCGCACTCCTCTTCATTATGAGATTATACAAAAACTCAATTTATTTTTCACGGGGCACTTTCATGAAACCTCTAAATAACTACCTTCAACAGTTTTTACCGACGTATAGATGCTACCTGGTACACTCTCTCTTGCGTAATCTAAATGATGCGAAATAACATAAACACATAAATTGAATTTCAAAGCCATCTCATGCAAAAGCGAAAGAATGATTTCTCGGCCAGTTCTGTCGAGACACCCATCAAACACTTCATCAAGCACAAACAAATTCGAACTCCAACCACGAAAACTTCTTGTCGCAAGAATAGAACCCAGTGTAAGAGACAAATAAACCCGAGCTTGCTCTCCTCCACTTAAAGAATCGATATTAACCAAATCACCATCCGAATCCTTCACATCGATAATAGGTTTCTGTGTAGCAGGATCAAAGTATACCTGCATAGATACCTTCATGTCCCACAAAGTGCGAAGACACTGTTCAGAGAAGTTTCCCAAAAACTTTGTGATATCAGTTAATGCTTGCGCTGGTAATTGATTTTTGAAGAAATCAACCCATTTAAGACATGCACTTTCTAGATTTCCAAAACAAAGAGCATCATCTCTAATAGCGCCCAATCTACGCAATATAAAATGTTCTCGTCTCCTCAACTCTTCTAGAGCACAAGTATGCGCTTCACGAGCATCCTTATATTGCTGTAAATTTTGAAGTGCTTGCTCATACTGACTCGTCATAACCCGAATATCAGATTGCAACCTATTGATTTCGTCGCGCAATGTCCTAAGTCCAGCTTGCAATGTACGATCAAGATTATCCACCTGACGCTTGAGTTCTTCCATCTCGGATATCGAAGAAGATGTCTTGTCAAAGGTTGACTCTGCTTCCTTTAAAGCAGTTTTCGAAGACTGAATAATCTCCTGCATATTCGTTAAGATTTTACGGACGTAATCCTCTCTAACCAATTGACCACAATTAAGACATTCAGCCCCTGACAAGGATTGCAAACGAGCACAGTATTTCGATCTCTCAGAGATTGCGTCCTTAAGACTATTAACCTTTCCTTGTAGTTCTCCCTTTTCCTCATACATTTTATGAAGACGCTTAAACTCACCAGAAACTTCAGATAGTTCTAAAACCTTTCGCTCCTTCTCCTTCAATACACCCTGTGTAGCTACCAGCTCATCTGTCCGCTTCATTAATTCACTTTGATAATTCGCGATCAATAAATCCGCACTCGAAATATTTGACTCAAGCCGCAAGACTTCTTGATTAATCTCACTCATACGAAAAGCTAATGTATTCGCAGACTCCTCAGCGTTATACATCGTTCTCATCTCTAACGCCTTCAGTGAATAGTCTACTTTATCACTTTTTAGTACTTCTAGAGATTGCTCAATTAGTTTATCTATCCCAGCTACTGATAAAAAGAAATCTTTACGCTGGGTGTCTGTCCCATAAAACAATCCCGACTCAAACGACGATCTTGTTAAAACCTGCAAGGAAGAAAAGGCATCAAAGTCACACCCAACAAGAAAAGACAACTCTTGATCAGCCTTTACAGGAGTTTTAGTACCTGACAACTTCAAGAAAGGTTTCCCTTTCGATCGACCCCGAGTAATAACTATAGGTTGATTCGAAACACGTAAATTCATCTCACCAAAACAATTATCATCTGCGTTGCGTCGTTCCATACCAGTTCGAACTATTTTGCCGTTGGGTGATTTGAAACGGCCAAATATTATGTATGGCGGAGCATATGAAAAAATGGTTGACTTACCTGCACCATTGGAATCCGCACTGCTTTCCTTCTCATTTCTACCCAGCACTAAATGAACTCCAGGAACAAACGTAACATCAGCCTCAACGAAAGATCGAAAATTCTTGAGCTTCATACTTTCAAAAACTACTTCCATTTTACCTTCCCTCAAATTCCTTCCTGATTTCCTTAGCACGTCCTTGCTTCCAAATATATTCACCCATTCGACAATTACATTCAAAATTCCGCTCTATCTGACTATGAGAAAAACAAGGTGTCTTCTTATAAATCTTGAAGTGATGAATCTTACAATTCGCTTTGCCATCAGCAAGCCATTCTAAATGAGGGCAACATTCACCCCCTCTTTTGTGTTGAATAACATCTTCAGTTTTTACAGCCCGTAACTTGGAAAGGTTAATTCCAGGCTTTAAAATTATAACATCATAATAGATACAACAATAGCCACAATTCATACACCGAATAACAGACTCCTTCAATCACTTCGACAACTTCGACAAATCTAGAATCTGTACACACTTTTTACATAAATTCTTCACGTCATCATCCTCACGAAACCAGTCAAGCTGAATATCCTGCTTCACAACTGTTTCACCCTTCACCAAATACGTCTGGCACTGATCACACTTTAAGAAGCCTTCTTCCCCTGTAACCTGAGTTTTATATTGGCTACCCAACCTCGGATATTTACGATGAGCCATAACCAATCCTTTCTAATAAATCTTGGCCTACAGCCTTCATATAAGGATCAGTCATTCTTTCAACAGCTGATTTCAAAAGATTAACCGAAAAGGATGACAAATCCACTTCAACAACAGGAGCACTTTCCTTCATTAATGCCTTTGAAGAAACAATCTTAACTCCTTTATCTCTAAGCTGGTTAATTTTATCAATATCAACATCTTCAGATACAACTACAATTTTCCCTCGCAAGTCCCCCAACTGATCAATCTGTGTAGCATTCTCCACAAAAATGAACCTTTGAGACAAAGCTACAGGTAACTCTATAAGCGACACACGATCATCAGATATTGACATCATGAACTTTTTGAGATCTTCGTCACGCCGTACCTGATATGGTGATCCAATAAATACCACATTACCTTGACTCTGATAATCGTGAAAATCACCTGCAACAACTAAAGCAAACTTATGCAGTTTGTTAGAATCAATCCCATTCGTGCAAGCATGTTTTGCACTTACTCGAAATCCAACTATCGGTTGATGAATCAAAGCGATCACATTCTCACCACCTTCAGCCTGATCAATAATCGAATAAAAAAGATCTTTATCCTTGCAGAAAGGAATGAAGAGGAATTTTATGTTGTTAATCTTAACTATTGTAGGTGTATCGATTATTTGTACACGGAAATCCAACGAGAGAATCTTCAGATTATGATGACCGATAAACGACTCGTCATGATTACCTTTCAAAATGACAATCTTTTCGAAGTCCAATGAATGGAAAAAATCTGCGATCGCATCAAGTACTTTGAAAGCAATACGCCGATGAGGGTCTAAATGCTCACTAAAGAAATCACCTAAAATGAAAAGCATATTTGCCCTGTGAGCGGTCTGCTGTTCTCTCAGAAACCCTGAAAGCTTTTCATGATACCCATCATTAACAATCTTTTCATCGAAATGCAAATCAGACGTGATTAAAATTGACATAATATCCCTTTCCCAAAAAGGCCAGCTTAGGGGTGCAGGACTGGTGCTCACCACTACACTACTCAGCACATAGTTTCACTGACCTTAACATAATACCCTCGTTTTGACAAAACCTTCTTTTGATGTTGATAAATTGCAGTCGAATAAAAAGTATCGAAGAACTCCTTTGGTATTCCTAGCAAAAACTTAATGCGTGTAGGGGGTTCTCCACGAGCAATAAGCTCTCTAATCATCTTTACCAAGATTCCCATTGTCCTCCCCTTCATTGAAGATGTACTCTTCAGAAAGAAGGTCACATAAAATTCTCCAACCAGAAATACTATGAATTGATGGATCATCAAGTGCTGCATCCCATACCATAAAAAGATAACGACACAGTCGAGGATCTTTACATTCTTTTAGTAAAGTGATTTCCATCAACGTATCATGAGAAATTATGTTACCCTCACAACCAATGAATGTCACATTAGGAAGAAATTTTATTATGATTGCGAAAAGATGCTCCCAGTATTTCTCAACCGTATTCCACCACACTTCTTTTTCAGTCATAATATTCCTTCCTTAATTCTAACGACGATCAAGTCCAATTCTTTTCTGGAATTTCAACCAATATTACATCTCTGCAGAATCTGTAGGTGATAAATTGCTCTTCCACCTTAATTATTTCCGCAACTTGGACAAATTAATCCTTGCTCTCGTAAATGGTTACACTTTACACAACGCCTAAATGTAGTTCGATGAGCATCATACATATCAGAAAAGTCGCTTTGTAATTGCCGAATCTTATCCAAAAGTAACGCTTCCTGTTCAGTTGCACCTTTCACAATATCCTCATCTATCTTCTTTACACGTGATAGAAGTAGTTTATTATCACGTTGCAAGACTTCTACGAAGTAGGCCAATGACAAATTTTTATCTTTTAGTCGCTGTAATTCTTGAAGCACCTCTTTTAAACTTTGAAGATCATCGAGCGTCTTATTCAACTTTGTCTCATAAGCTGATACTGACATTTATACTTCCCCTTTCCATTCATAATCAATCTGTGACATAAATTCATTTATGAAATCCCAACGCATCTCACGATCAGGCCCCATTAAACAATAAGTAACTGTAGCTGCCTGCGTAAGATCATTTAACGAAACACAACTCAAATGCCTAGTTAAAGGATCAAATATTGCCTTAGCCAATTCATTTGGATTCAATTCACCTAACCCTTTAAAGCGAGTAATAATCGCGCCTGGAGATTTCTGTATTTTAGATAACTCAATATCAGAATATGCAAACTGAATCTTTGTCTTTTCTACAATTCGATAGAGAGGAGATCTAGCAATATAAATATACCCTTGCTCAATCAAAGGTCTCATCCATTGCAAAAAGAATGTTAAAAGTAAGCAAGTTATATGTTTTCCGTCACTATTTCGGAGTATCATTCCTGTCATGCCAATTCCGAAATTATGATGCTCTTCAACTTCCAAGTCGTAAACTCTATCATAAGCATAACTTACTTCTTCGATCCTCCGAATTCTAACCGCAGACACCGTTTCAGTTAGTGGAATAAAATCTCTAGTACGTGCCATAAAATCAACAACAGGTGTTTTATATTTAGATAGATTCTCTAAGTTAAACATCCTACAAATAAAGTCTAAACTAACAATGTCACGCTGCTGATTACATGTAACAACAAAAATAGGTTTCCTGTCAATAATAGTAGAACGGCCCCACTGCTCTTTCAATTTCTTGTTTGGAGGACGAGTACGCAATGATGGAAATACCCCAAACTGACGTAATAAGAATGTTAATCCATCTCTTAAACTCTCTGATGTAGTACGAAAATCAAGGCAAGGAGAATAACCTAAGGCATAATAAAAACTGCCATCACTATGATATAGCCCCAACAATAAAGCTTTTCGAGTAGACTCTGTTGCCGAAAAGAAAATCTCTGGAATAAATTTAACCGAATGATTAACACTTTTCCGTAATCCTAGCTCGTAGAGAATAGCCTGAAACTGAATAGAACAGATAACTGCCTTTGCACAATTCTCGATTCTAAAATATTCTTTAAAATGATATCCCAACTTTTTAGAACAATTCCTAATAAAGTCTTCATACAAGTTTAATCCAGTCGCGAACTCAATTGCATACGCAGGACCAGTACCCCATGATCCATCACCAATATATAGACCAACTAGATAAGCTATTTCACTATCTAATGTAACATTCCAATCAATAATATTCCTTTTGCAATCAATAATACAACTACCTAGAATATCTAAATAATGAAAATTCTCTTTTGAATACTTTACATATACATAAACAGTACTGAGATCGACAGGAACAATCTCTCGAATTCTCTGAAAAACATCTAAAGGAATTCTTCCTTTGCCCTCATCATATGTTTGCAGCATATTCTTCGAAAATCCTAAAAGACGCTCAACCTTATATCTAGAAAGCTCTCTAGTAAATTGAATGTTTCCTTTTGTTAATTTAACAGTGCCATCAACTTTCCAATCGAAATCTTTAGCAAGGACTCTTATGAAGAGGCTATTCTCGCTCTTCTGTACCTCAATAAGGGATTCTCTTAAATCTAAAGTGATTTCTCTATTGACAACAGGTAGTGAGTTACTAATAATTAAGAAATCACGTTTGGTATTAATTTCAAGAGGGCCTTTCCGACAAATCTCATCAGTTAAACAATTAAAGGTATAAACCATATGGTCTTTAGTTACATCTTCAGAATAGCCCTTCGTCGTGATTCTATACATCTTCTTTTTATTATATTTGTGACTAATGATCCTGAGAACCTTTTTATTTTCACTCTCTCTAGAATTTACGTTCAATGATAGAACTGAATGAATCTTATCCAATACCACAGAATCAATACGATCAAATCGAATAAAACCATCTTTATTAATAAAAGGAATTTTTGTTTCAGCACTAACACTGTCGGCATCACTGGCAATGATGATCTTCGAATAGCGAGGTCTAATCGTAATCTGCTTTCCCGAGATATCAACGCCAACCGCAGCGAAGATATCTTTAATCACATCACTCTCAACTGTTTTAGAAAGTGTTGCTTTTAAAGTGTTTAGAGTTTTTCCTCGGATTGGTAATATTGCCTGGAATCGACGGTCACGAGCCTGCTTTGCAGTACCTGAAGCACTATTATGAACTAATAAAGGGATTGCTCCAACATGAAAATTCTCATTATCCTTAATACTTAAATCGTAAACATATGGATTATTGTAAGGAACTCTCTCAATCTTAACAACTGGAATATACCTAAAATCTCCTTGACAAAAATATTGCGGCCGATCAGATATATTTTTATCAGAATTGAAACTCTCAAATAATTTGCATATAAACTTCAACCGTATTTGATCGTTATATTTATTAATGGTAACACAAAAAACCTCTTTAGTTATACCACTAATACCTTGGATAATATATCTTTTTGAGGGTTTACTTTGAAATACTGGAATAATACCAAAATATAAAAATAACAACCTACATAATTCAAAAGCCAATCTTCTAGATGAAGTCTCGAAACCTAACTTAAAATAATCTGTATCAGTAGTTAAATAACCACCACTTAAGTATAATCCTTTTAAAAGACTTTCGACAACTTCCTTACTCTCCGAAAAGAAGCACTGAGGAATAAATTTATCTGATGATTTAATCTCATGAGTCAATCCTAATGCATATAAAATCAATCTCAGTTCAAGAACACCTAGTTGAAAACATTTATTAGCAGGTTTTGATTCCGTGATCGTACCGTGAGACTTAAAAAGACGTTCTGAACACAATCTTAACTGATCACTAATCAGATGTTTATCTTCTCCAATACAAAAAGCGACTTGTGCTTTAGGAGTGCAAGGCATACGATGATAGCCATCTCCAATATACTGCCCTATAATAAAAGCTAAGTCTACAGACATTTTATATTGAAGAGGTAAAGGACTAAGAAAATGATCCCCTAAGCCCCCTGAACCTCTTTGAATAACAAATTGAAAACTACTTTTGCCTGAATAATATTTAACATTTTCTTCTGTCAAAGGTAACTTGATAAAAAAATCCTTCTCATTAAAGTCCTGAATAAATTTTTTGACCTTCCCAAAATGGAATAAACTAATTGAATACCTTTTACGATCAAACCCTTCCAAAGCATTATAAGAGATATTAGTCCATCTTGAAATTGTAGATCTATCCATTCCATAACAATAAAATACGTCTTTTAAACTACAAATGAGCCCTTCTACACCAAAATCAAAATCTTGATAATCTAACTGAATAAACTTGTTGCTAATCTTCTGAGTTCGAGATTCCCCAACAACTCTAACTAAAACTGAAATTACATTGATTGGACTAGATATTATATTAAACTCCTCTTGTATTGGAGAAACAAGCAAATCTCCTATCTTGATATCTGAAAGCCCAACCTCATGTAAAGAAGAATCTCTATATACATAAATACTCTGATTATCTTCTGTAATATCAAACCAAAAACCCCCTTTTACCTTAACTCTAAAAATATACTTCTTATTATATAAATGACGAATAACACCAATAACTCGTTTGATCTCATATTTACCAGAATGAAGATTAAAACTTCGAACGCTTTCTATATCTTCAGGATTAATATCACAAATACGTAAAAATCTTTCAACTCCCTTCTTATCAATAAAAGGAATCATAGTATCATAACTAACGCTCTCTCCTTCTACTATATACAGTTCTCCATATCCCTCTTGATCTTGACAGTCAGCAAGCTTACCAGGAAGAATAATAGTAGTAGTCTTTTGATCACCAAGCTCTTTCAAAGCATTCTTTAAATCTTTCGATTTCGCTCTTCTCTGTTGAACAGCTGTCAGAAAGGGTTTATAATATTTTGTAAGGAGTGCCTTGAACCCTCGAGCTTCCCACACTCTATCAAAAAGGTATTCATATAATGGGCGGATCTTATCATACTTTAAATCAGCAACCTCTTTAGATTGCCCTTTGAAATGAATTACACTTACAGGAGCTCGAATAGATAATACCAAACTAATAGACTCCTGCAAATCACCTGATTCAAAACCCATCCCAGATTCATTCAACTGCTTCGCAAAGCAATCATAAAATGACGATAAAAAATTACCCCTCTGCACTGGAACATTATTGACGAAACAAAACACTTTAGGATTATACGATAATGAAAACGCAAAAAGCACATAAACCTTATTATCAGCCGTAGCATTAGGAATCTCAATAACTTCATGAAGCAAATCTTTTGACTCAATTAACGAACAAGGTGATCTATCTTTTAACTCTAAATCTTGCCCGTCGAGATCTGCTACAATATGCAACGAGTTCAAACAGGAGATGAAAAATAAGTCTTCAACAAGCCAATCAACAGATATATCTATCGTATTAAAGATTTCATTATCAGGAGTATATACAACAAGGGTTCCATTTTCCTCTGAAGTACTTCCAAGCACAACATCAGAATCAGGAATACCTTTCTTAAAGAATTGATGTGCACTCTTCCCATCACGGAACGATTTAATTATAAGGGAAGAAGATAAAGCATTCACAACCGACAACCCCACACCGTGTAATCCCGCAGAAATTTTATAGAGGTTCTCATCGAACTTTCCGCCTGCATGTAATTGAGTTGCGACTAATGTGAGGGTATTAATCTGCTCTTCGGGATGAATTCCGAATGGGACGCCTCTACCAAAATCTCGTACTATTATCTGAGAACCAACCTTCTTGACTATTAATTTATTACCATATCCTGCTAAATGTTCATCTACTGCATTTGTCAAAATCTCGCGAAACATATGACGAATACCACTAGCGTCAAGACTAGTAATGTACATCATAGGACGTTTGCGAACAGCTTCAACGCCCTTGAAAACCTGTATTGATTTATCGTCGTATTTCATCTGTAATGCAATAACATCTTTTGAATTATTCCAAACGTCCTACCACACTCACAAGTAGACAGAACTCCATTCAACCCACGTAAAGCATAATCTACCAAAGGAAGCCAACAAACAAATTTCTTCTTCGAGGGAAACGATTGTAAAATTAATGGCGCAGCCTCTTCTGACTCCTCAAGCTTCACCTTGAACTTAAGCAGATCAAGTGTTGAAGGGATGGAAAATACATCCTCAACATGCATCAAGAATAATTCCCATAAATAAAATAGCTCTATATACTGAGGAATTTCTCCAAAGATCGGAATTACTATAGAATGATTGCTATCCCATGTTTCAAGCATAACAAGTTCAAATTCACTCTGGAATCGATCTCGAAATACAGGATTAACTAAAGCATTTAAAGGGAATAAAGACATCTTTAGCATTTCATCACAAGGAATTGAATTTAAACATTCACATGTAAAGTGTAAAGTATTATCAACCCGAACAAAAGGAAAGTATAACCCCTGATTCTGGAAAGTTGATATTTGAATTAGAGGTTCTCTTTCGACTTGAGTAAACATTAACGCTCTTTCTATATTAGAGTCCAAGCGACTCTAGCGTGCATTGGATCAATTTTCGTGAATACCTCACGGAAGTCAAATAAAGCAAACGTATTATCGAAGTTATAAAATCGAACTCCGAGAGTTTCAACTAATCGAGTAAGAGATAACGTAAGCATTGCTCCTTCCGACTTCATAACAACTAATGGAATCCTTGTCGCCTCCTCAGAACATTTTAGTTTGTGAATTAACTCTTCCATAAACATAAACGGTTTGGTAAACAGCTCTCCAATTGCTATATCTCGACACTTCAATTCAAAAACAGCTAACTCTAGAAGCCAGCCCCCAAGTTCTACTTTCTCGGGGTAGCAAGTAATATCTCCTAACTGAATTTTTGCACGCTTACGCGTTGCCCAACCCCCAGACCCTGAAGTCCTCCAATAAATATTTTCATCAACACCTTTAGATACCCACAGAGATAATGCCCTACAAAATTGTCTTTCAAAACTAGATCCCTTTTGTGTTGGGTGCTTCATCCGCTTTTCCATTTCCACAGATACACCCACCCAAGGAAAGGGGCAAGTATTAACCCAATCATGAATCTCCTTCTTCGGAATCTCACCTTCATAATCAACTGTCCCATGAATACGAACAGAAACTATTCTGCTCACGACTTTCCTCTTTTGATTATTTGAGACGCCTTAGCAGCCTCAACGTTTAAAGTATGCTCAGTTGAATATTCCGCTTCTTTCAAAACCTCTTTTTCGGTCCTTCGATCTAGAGTTCGCAGCGCCAACAATGCGTCAGCTGCACGTGCTGAAGTACTCGTAAGAAGCATAAACGTTTCTTCAAAACCTTCCACAGTACAGAACATCACATGCTTCTCAAACTCTTCCTTGAATTGAGTTTCAAATGTTAAGATGATATGTAGAGCACAATTACTATCTCTAAAATCTGGCAACTTGACAACCTTCTTATACGGATCAAAAGGATTATGCTTGATAGGATCTCTTGCGTCCACAAACAAATTATCATTAAACGTTTCCAGATGACGAGACCATTTCAACTTAATCTTTTCACCCTCAGGAATTCTATACCCTAGCTTAAATACTAACACTCTTGGCCGAACTCTAGTATCAGAGCGCTTGATCAAGACAGGAACTTCCTGAGAATAGATAGATAAAAATGATCTCACGTTGAAAATTCCGATCTCGAGTTGATTGTACAGATACTTGCCTTAATCTGAGAATCGCTATATTTATTTGGTTGTATTAATACTAAATCTTCTATAACATGTTCGTAAGAACCCCAACAGTTACGGGTCTCATCCATTTTGACAGTAACAGATTTGAGATCAGCAATTCGATCTAGCCGGTTTACATTCATAAAGTAATATAAAATTTGTCTCGTAAGCATTTCAGCCCAAACTGTAGTCATATGCTCTACAGTAGGATCTCCATGACGAAGAACAACTTTCTTCATTTTATATTCAGTGAGAACTTTTACAAAAGGATCCGACTCATTCACAATAGTACAATGATCAAAAGTCTGCTCAAGATTTGAAATCCTTTCTTTCAGAGTACTAAAGTCAATAAACATCCCATCATATGCACGACGGGCAGACACAATTACTTCACCTTCATAATTATGCCCATGCAAGTGACTACAAGGATGATTTTTGTCTACACAGAGAAAAAGTCTATGGCTCGCACAGAAACTAAAATGTCTTGCTACACAAGTTCCCATCATTGAATACTCCTATGCGGGTAAAGTTCTGAACACATATACCCAAAGTAACCATCAATATGAATTTGATAATTAGGGCAACCACATCCTAAAATCTCAATCACAGTACCTAAGTCCTGCACACGCAGATGATTATAAAAGGTGTTTGCTTCCCTATTACGAAAGAAATGATTAGCCCACCATTTACCTTTCATACGTAAACAGTACGACATTAAATCAAACTCTAAATAACTCATCCTGTTAACTTCCTTGACATTAACGAAGTTACAAATTTATCTAACTGATGAGTTACCTTCAAGTAGAACAGCGGGAAACAAACCGCACGTAAAGCACTAGGCTGAACAAATTGTTCTGGTTGTAATTCATCATTTTTGAAATAAATATAAATGCAAAGGGCTCCTGCAATCTTAAATTGCAACCACCAATTTTCATGACAATCAGTCGAAGCAGGTAAATTATTATTGATTGACACAGTCGAATGGGGCATACGAGCAGCTGACACAGTAATCCCTTGTAACTTATAATTTGAAACCCGAGCTATTTGAGCTAAAGATAATATTCTTTTCCAATCCTTGAATTCCTTAGAATTGACAAAATTGGAATGATCAAGATCCTGATACTCCTGAAATAATTTCCGATTTTGTGAATACACATTCAAAAATGTCAAAAGAGATTTCGCGTCTCTCAAACCAAACCAAGGAGAAACCCCTCCTAACTGTTTGAATTCACAGTTACCTCCTGAAGCAAAGAACTGAAAGAATTTTAAAGCTGCTCCTTCAGTTCTATCTAATTCCTTACTAATTGTCACGGTCACATTCATAATCTCATCAATCATTTTACGCCAAGATATATAATGCATCCTGAAAGTACACAAGAAATTAAAAAGAGCTGCATGATTAGTCAACTGCACAAATAAAGACATTCTCGCTCGATCGAATGTCATTACATTATTTGAATTGCCGCTCCTTAATCGCAAGTCATCGGTAAGACAACAAACTTGTTTCAACTCTAAGTCATAATTATCATTATTAAGATCTGAACAAATCTTTCTTCGGAAACGATTCTGTAAACTCTTCACACTTGACTGAAATTCCGATAAGAAAAAATCTACAGACCACAAATGTCCTTCAAGCTTACAACCAAAACATAATACACCCCTGAAAGTGCCAATAAAGAATTCAGGAGACGACACACTTACATTTTTATCTTTATACTCATAAACAATATGCGGATTATCTGGTACTCCCAGTACTCTAGACATTGGCAACTCCCAAACCTCTAACCTATTAGATGTTTTTAAACTGATTTTCGTCCAAGACATAATATTAATTGGGCTTCAGTTTTGCAATCTCCTCATCAGTTAACCACTCATACTCAAACTTATATCCTATACAACTCTTCGTCAGAGATGCTGGACTACTTGGATGATCGATACAAAATTGTGGACGATTGGGTTTATCAAACAACCCACAAGATACTAACTTTGTCGAAGGATCAAAACACAAATGAACACAATGAACTGATTGCGCAACTTCTTGTTTAAGAAAGTGTTGTAAATTCAGATTACCTTGAACTTTCTCCTTATTTATTACATCAGCAGTAACCAGTTCAACTAAACGACAGCACTGACCACACCTTAAACACTCTCCATATCTTACAAGAACTCTTTTCTTTTCCACTAAACCTCCTTGAAAGACTTTGCATGTAATGCAAAGTCATAAAGATCTGTTCTCTTGGAATCTCTTAAACGGCCTAAAATCTTATCCCAATCAATAGGTTGAACACTTTCTTCAGCTGAAATAATCTTTACCTGATTACGCAAATCCCACCCTATCGAAAAATCTACGGGGATGACCAAGTCCCCTATAATTGGTCTTAACATTTCATTCTTCTTTATCTCAAAAGCATCAATAAAAACTGACTGATGCATTCTTGATATCAGCGCGTCATGTATTTGTAAGTTGACAGTAGGTTTAGGTCTATCATTCCACTCCTTCGCCTCAAAGGCGTCATCTAGGTTACACAAGGAAACATTTGTCGTATACGCAACTCCAGTCTGAGGGAAACAATTATATCCTTCACGTTTTGCCTTTGAGTACATTCTATTACCAAATCGTCTACCTAATGCACCAACCATTCGCTTTTCATCTAAAGTAATTTGGAATATCATACACTCTACAGGGAAATGACGTCGGAGACCCATTGGTGTCTCAACATATCCAAGTCGTGCGATATCATTCTCCCTATTACGCATAAATTGTGGAATCTGATAAAACCTCTTAAAATAAGCTTCTATCAAATCACGAGCTTTAGATATATTCTCACGACTTGCACTTCCAAATACAAGCACAGCTACCCGAGGAGCAGACGCACCATAAATAACACCGAATGTCAAGTTTTTAGTTGTTTGCCTTTTCTCCGGCGTCACTTGCTCTTTAGAAATTTCAAAAAATATTGTAGCCGTAAGAACATGAATATCAACAGTAGGGTCTAATAACTCTTGAATACCACAGAAATAAGCTAACTCTCGAGCTTCAGCTCCAGAATAATCACCCTTTACAAGAACATGTTCATAAGGAGGTATCCCAACATCTGCAGTAAACAATTGCAAAACAGCGGATTGTCGTGGAAGAGTCTGAAGGGCAGGATCTGAAGAACGCAAGCGAGACGTTTTAGTTAATGCAAATTGAGTGTGAATCAAACCTTCTGAATCAAGATACTCAGGATAACTATCAATATAAGTTGATAAAAGCTTACATGTCTTCCTATAATGTAATAACTGATCTGCAGGCTGAATTCCTTGCTCAGCAAGAGCTTTAAGCACTCCCGCCGTTAATGAAAGATTTCCCTTCTCAGTCTTTCTAATTAAACTCGGATACTGATCTTCTAGAATCCCTTTGAACGCATCAGCTACCTGATCAGAAGATCTTAGATTGTCAACACCAGGCATATATGATTTGAAACCATGCTCAGACTGAGACATCTCACTCTTTAATTGATCATGAATTTCCTCTCTCACACTGAGATTCAAAATCATTCCATTCTCTTGAACTTTCCTTAACTTCAATAACAATCGATGCATATATTCATTATACAACTTCTGAACACGAGGCCAATCTAAACCTAAGAAACGTGGAATCGCATCAAGTAAAAGACGTGTTGCTATAGCATCAACACCATTATATTTCAAAAGACGAATTAACCAATACTTGTAATCCTCATAAAGTTCAGGCCCTTTACGTATGAAAGGCTCCAAATTCTTGAATGAAAATGAATAAGGTTTAATCTTACAAAAGAAAGACGAAAGGAATTTGAGATTTTTAGGCATGAACTCGAATCCAAGGTGAGCTAAATACATCGTGTCTGCAGCAGGAGGATTCCCTCGATATCCAAAGCGGTACATAAGAGAATAATCATACAAGAGATTGTGCATTATAAACTGTAAATGATTACACTCCGCAACTACCTTTAAGAAGTCAGAAAACGAAATGTTTGAATCAGGAAACCATGGATTGAATGCCATCGAAACGCTATTCACACCATCATAACTCAAACCACCACATAAAGGCAACGAGGATAAATAAGGATTAGTATGTGTTGCTTCATAGTCTAGAGAAACAAAAGCTTTATCAGGAACAGACCCAAACCATGAAATCATATCATTCTTATCAAGGATTAAACCTGCCTTATGATTTGTTGTAGATTCGAAAACATCTTCACCATTTAATATACCCTTAGCGTTTCGCAGTGCGAGAACTAAATACCAAAAAACGCTTTCGTCACCCCCTGTATCAGAAATAAAAGCCTTCAACGCGTATGCTGGATGAATTGAGGGTATAATTTTCTGCCCATTAACTTCAAAGCAGCTACCACTAGCGTCAATAATACTTTCTTGAGAATCTGAATATATTCGAACCGCGGGTTTACCTAAACAGGTAATTACAGGAAAGTCTTTTAGTTTATCTCTTATATATGACGAAACAACATCAGAATCCCCTACTTTCCATCTGTACTCATCTGGCTTTTCAAAAGGAAAAACGTTTGTGATAAAACAGTTATCACGAGGGAAATTAGAAAACTCTAAGCCAGCCTCAAGAACTACTCCTGCAGGACCTACAAAGGGAAATCCTAATTGGAATTCATCATCTGAGGGAGCTTCTCCCAACAAAGCCATCACAGGCTGTTTTGTGGGGAGATGATCATTATACATCCATCGCAAAGCATGCGCGATTTCATCCACACTAGAGTAATGTTTTGCAGATAAATACTTTCCTAGTCTACTGATAATTGGCTCATATATTCGAACAAGATCACTCATTATTTCCCCTTAAACAATTCATATTTCTTTCCAAATCTATCAGGGACAAGCCAACTTTTACCTTTAGGAATTATATTGAGAACAGGAAATTCTGTGTGCCAAGTATACTTATCCCAAATAGCAGGAATATCACTTGCCCAGTCTGTAAATACTAGAACCAGACTAATCTCTTCTCCCTGATTGCATAACTGCTGACAATAATCAAAAGGTTCTTTATGACTTGTACCTCCTCGACCAATCATCTCAAACAAAGTTCCGGATCGATAAACCTCATCCCTATCTAGGATGGTAACTCCCCCGTCTTTGTCAACTGCAGCATCATGTTTGACGATGTGTAAACGTTTGAACAGATGCGCGCAATTTCTTATTGCCCCTGAAAATGCTTTTGCTTCCTCTTTAGATATTGACCCAGAATGATCGACTAAACAAACGACGTCTGCCATCAAAAGTTCAGTATCATCAGCAGGAGCTAGAATGCCATGTGCAAACAATCTTTTGTTTACACTGCGCCAACTTCGGTTATCCGAAATTGACAACATATTCTTAATTGCATCCTCCAAAATAACTTCAGGAGGAATCACCACATCTATCAGATCAGATAACAATTCTCTAAGGAATCCCCTAAGTAAACCTCTACTTCTATCTGAATTGATATGAGCCCGAGCCTGAGAAACTAAATCACGCAAAGCCTTCAATGATTCCAAGGTTGCACTACATACAATCATATCTATCGGAAATTGATAATGCTTATCACCTACTTCAACCACAACCATAGTAGGAGGAAGAAAAATTACCTTTGCATTCTCCACCAACCATTTATAAACTTGCTCCGCTGTCCAATTTTTATCTTTAATCTCCTCAAAAATCGTCCTGTCTTGGGGTTTTGAGATACTCTTCAAATACCCACAATCCATATCATGATCTAATGCAACATTAACTACATGATCTATCGCGATAGCCCAAATATACCAAACATATTCTTCACTACATCTAAAGCAATGACCATTAAGCATATGAACCAATTCATGAATGACTATATAAACCATTTCGGTTTCACTTTTTCCATTCACGAAATCTGGATTATATCGGCAGTACCACCCGCGGTCATAATAAATAGTCATTGTAGGAGTTAAAGGATCATCTTCCGCCACTTTAAATTCTAAATTGTACAGAATAAGGCCCCAGAATCGTAAAGAGTCAGCAGTCAAAATCTTTAGGATAGATCTACGTAACGTTTCGTGAATCATGTGTATCTCACATCTTCAATTATTTGCTGGTAAACACTATCACTACAAATCTTCTTAATCGCAGCCATAACTGCTTGAAACAGTTTTTTGATTTGCAGTGATTTCTCCAAAATGACAATTTCCTTTAATCCTACAATTGCAAGCTCTGAACTAACCTTTGTCATCTCACCTAGAATTCGGCTATAAGTATCCAATGCTCTTGCAACCAATACTATAGATTGTTGCTTAGCAGCACGGTCTACTAATTCCAGAGTTGCAGCGATGACATAAACATATCGATTGACCATTTCATCGGGAATCAGAATATCGATCTTACCATTATAAACACCAGCCATGTCTATCTTTGAATAAATCTTGTAATACCCAGTAAAGTCACTTGCACCCTCTTCACCTAAATGTGAACTGCCTAAATACAAAACTTCTTCATGAGAAGGATTCTTTCGATTCGCTTCGATGATCGACAACATCCGAGCGAATCGAGTCCAACTTCTAGGAGAAGGCCAAGGGCGATCTACTTTCTCTTCTCCACAAAACCATTGCTTGTAACTTGCATGAGAAAGAAATGAGACTACCTTTTGGTTAACTCCATGTTCATATGCATAAGTATTCTTCCAGAAATCAAAATCTAAAGTCACTGGAAACTTTGCACACCTATTCATAACCGCTGAAAACTGAGACTTTGCTCCTGCTTTCGAACTATCATTACCTGCTAATACGAATCCCACATTCTTAGGAATCTCGTAACCCCGAAGCTTGCGATCTTGTGAAAACATTTCATACGAGAGATGTAGATGAGCAGGAGATGCTAAATGATAATCATCCAAGAACCAAACTGTAGTCTTTCCGTTGCCAGCGATCTTATATAATTCTGTTAGCACTTCAGGGAGTCTCCACATTGTCCCTCGATAAAGTATCTCATTAATTTCAATATCCTTGAAGTCAGGCATCCCTGAAATTTCTTCGATAGGACGAATAAAATGCAAATGTAAAAGATTCCAATCATTCCTTTGACACATTTGAAGCAGGAGCGATGTTTTGGCTATACCTGGAGTACCTACCAGATAAGGAATAGCTACATCAGCTCCTGCTACCCAGAGTTTGATCATTGCCTCGACATACTCTAAAACCTCATGAATAGGCTTTGCATTAATCTTTGAAACTGTCATTGGAGAATCAGGCATAACATACCTCCCTACTCTGCGTATTCCAAAACTACCTTAACCATATCATTTATCACTCTCGAATAACAACCACAAACCTGAAGAAGAAAAGACAAGCGACTAAAATCCTTAAACTTGATATTCAGAAAATAATATGCATAAGTTGCTCCTCCTGTACTAGACTTTTCAGCATGCCTAATACTAACTATATCACCGAAACGAAAACTTTTACATTTTCTGTGTGCAATTCTTAAAACTTTTTCGAAGAGTCCATTATCTTTACCAGTTTGCACTTGACTCCATGAAGCATTCTGACAACGATTACTAGAATCAATTACTTCCATCCACTGCCTTGTACTACTACCAATAGAAACTACTGTACAAGGAGGATCATTAATTTGAGATCCTAACAAAGGCGAATCTAACAATAACCGCCCCAACACTGAATTATCTAATTCAACTAGAACTCTAAATGTTTTACCAATGTCACCTACAAGGGCAGTCAAATCCTTCGTGAAAGTAGTAGCCCATAAATCCTTATGGTGAATAACATAATAACTACTAAATTTGCCGTAACATAATACATAAGATGTTTCAAAGCCTCGAGAAGAAGAAGTACTACGAGCTTTCGCATAAGAAACATTTATGTTCATCTTAACAACAAGCTGACGAAGTATATCATCTAGATGAAGAGGATCCAAAACGTTGACAGTAAATTTTTGAGGTTCAAAGAAGTGCAATTGATTTTCGACGTATGGAGTGATTTCATATAGAGAGGGATTAGAACCAAAAACTAAAGGAACAACAGTGACTAAGCATCTAGAAACAATCCACTGACCACAAAAGAAGGTAAAACCATCATCTGTCCAACGATAAGAATTAAATTCGACAACACTGTACTTCGAATACTCGCGAGTCACATAGAAATCAAATAAATCTTGAGTCATAAGTTCTGAATGTGTTTTATCTTTGAAAGCCCTTATTATACTATACCAAATAGTAGAAGCACCGCGGAACTTGGGCTTTTGAATTCCATGAACTCGACCAGTGGTACAAAAAAACTTTCTCCGTCTTCGCATAATGCACCCAAATCAGAAACACAAACGAATAACAAAAATATCTTTTTATTCTATTATATAAAACTTCTTAAGTTTTTTCAAGGGGTAATTTAGGATTCTTTATGGAGCCTCCTTAATAAAATTTTCAAATGATGACTATAAATGTGTAATGATTTACAACTAAAACTCAATGGCCCAGGTTGAACTCCCAACAGACCTGCAACAAATTCATTAAGTAAAGTAAAACCCGCAATGTTTGTTGGCCAGCCTCCGAAAGCGTCCCACGATCTATATATTACATGAGTCGAAAGAAACCCTTCAATCATTCGGAAATCCAAGGCAACTAAGCAAGGAGAAGTTCCTCTTTTAGTCTCATCGGGTTCTGTAGGTATACGACAAAGAACACAAATAGAACCTCGAGGGTAATACGACTTACATTTTGGACAGCGGAAGAAGAATCTGTCATAAGCTAAGTTGCTGTCATGATTTCCAATTCGTATAGTACAATGTTCATTACCATAACCTACTTCTCGGAAATGTCTAATTACCCAATTTAATTGAGGTGTTGGACAGATATCATTACCTCCGATAACCCACGAAGCATACTTATACTCTTCATTAGAGCCAAGAGTTGGATTCATAAGATAATCCGTAAAATACTCCTCAATAACTTCCTCAGTCGTGGGAGGATCTAAACCTAGTCCTTCAGGCATTTGTACAGCTAAAGGCCGGTTATGTGGATAATGAATGAAACCAGATACATGGTCAAACACCAAGCGATCTTCACCAGCATGCGATCCATCAGTAATGGTATAAGCCCGACCAAATCGATTAAGATTGATCAATATCTGATGCCACCCATCATCTATAGTAGTAGCATTAATGAAAACAGGTTGAAATTTCATTTAATCTCCAGTTTCGGAAACCGCTTGTTCTTTAGACAAGCGGTAGTTGACTTACTTGCCTTCCAGATATTGTTCGGGATTGTCCTTATACTGTGTTGGGTCAGGAATACCAGCCATCCCAAAGGCCCAATGTCTTTCAACACAGCTTCCGCAATGCCCACAACTAAAAGGCCAGCGCCCTTCATAACAGGACCAAGTCAACTCGAGAGGCGTTCCTGATTCCGCACCAATCTGAACAATATCTGCTTTGGTCAAATACGTGAACGGCGCTAAAAGACTCACAGATCCTTCAGAACTCAAAGAGATAGCTGTATTCATTGCATCCACGAAGTCGGGACGGGTATCAGGATAAATATAATGATCGCCTGCATGATTCGCATAAGCGACATAAGAATACTTCAAACTTTGAGCATAGCCTGCTGCAATAGACAACATAATGCTATTACGCCCAGGCACAACCGTTTGTTTCATTGAAACATCTTCATAATGACCTCGAGGCGTATCTCTTCCACTCTTCAAAAGAGTAGAGACAAATAGTCGGTTGATAAAAGAAAGAGAAATACGAGGAGGAATATCAATATGACCAAAATTACATATCCTAATAAGAGCGTTATACTCCGCCTCATTATGTTTGGACTCATAATCAAATGTGATAAGTTTCAGTTTAAAACTGTGCTTCTTCAGAAAGAAACACAATGAGGAAGAGTCTATTCCTCCTGAAGCTAAGAGCACTACCTTGCGGTTATCAGGATCAATCATGTCAACGTTTGTGTGTGTAAATGGAACCATAACTGTTACCTCCTGAATAAGTTTGGAATTTCCTGAGGACGCCCCAAATAATATTCGATCGACTCTGGTTTAAAACCAATCACCAATTCTAACCTAATCTTCTTAAGAACCTCTTCACTGAGTACCCCTGAATAAGTTATAATTGGAAACCCCGTGTTTTGACAGCCGACATACTGTTTATAATATTTCTCTTTTATCCACTCGATGTGTGCTGGTGTTAATTTCCCTTTGATTTCGATTTCATTCATTTTAGTTCGTTCTTTTAGTTACCACATTCAATACAGGAACTTTGATTTTCGAAACAAGTTCAATAAATTTACAATACACAGGCTCAGGAATAACTTGATCATAAAAGATTACATGCTCCATCTTAAACGTCGGAGGTTCTTGACCTAAAGGGTTCAATGGATACATAGCAACCTCAATCTGCTGATCCCTTCCAAATAGAGGGGGAGCAGGAAGTTTAGGAAACTTCAATCCTAAACACTTCTCAATACGCTGTGGTATCTCACCCTCTAAAATAAGATAACCAATTCCTAACTCTCCTGAAACCGACTTGAAAATTACAACTCTTCGATCTTCAGACATTTTGAAAGTCTCCTGTATCCTTCTCGTCATCACGAGGTCTCATAAAACCGGGAAAGAGAAGTGAACCGTCCTTTGTAATCTGTTGAGCCCTTACTTCAATAATCTTGGGAGGCTTAGACCAAAACTCAATTCTCTGTTGATCACTATATCCATAACCCACTCGAACTTGTACCCCTTGAAAATCAACTACTAGAGAACCCAACCTCCCTTCATTCTTACTACCCCTCTTTCCCTCTATCTTCCCAACGACAGGAAGATCAAAAGCCAGAGGGAAATCAGAATACTTCATTTCCTTAACCTTAACCCAACTATGAGATCGCTTTAACTCATACTCAACAAATGGATTCTTAATTATAATACCTTCATATCTCTTAGGTATTGCCTCCTCAAGGAGTCGTAGTACTTCTTCAACAAAGTTACTTTCTGAAGTTGGCTTGACTTCTATATGAGGTAAAACATACATTACATCCTGAGGTAATTTTATCTCCTCCTTAAGAAACTTCAAACGATAAAATAAACTTTCCTCTCCCAGAGAAGGACAATCAAAAACAGCAACCTTCACATCACACTGACGAGGATCGTCATAAGTTGACTTCTCACTTTTTGCAACGGAAGCTAAGAAATCAAAGTCTTCCTTCCTGCCTAATTTATGAATGATTTCACCATCAAAAATTACACCCGAGGGAATCATATACTTTCTAAACAACTGATTAAACATTAGGTAAGGCTTCCCTTTACGCGAAAGAAACTCAATACCATTATTTCCTTGATGAAACTTAACCCGAAAACCATTCAGTTTATCAGATGCAAGAAAACAATCTTTGGATTGAAACTTAAGTATATCTTCTTTACAGAGTTGCACGTGCTCACTTGATTCAATATTGTATCCAGCTTCTCGAAGATTCTTAATTCCCATTCCTATACGCAATTCATGCCGTAAAACATCAAGAACGATCTTTCTACAGAATTCACAAGGACTTGCTATCACAGACAAAATTTCTCTGTCTTTGTTGGAAGCTCCTTTACTCTGTGTGAGAGTATCTAATGCTTTAAATAAAGTTTCCCATTGACAATGATCAAAGGGAGAATTGACTTGAGGTAGATCACGTATATGATACTGCCTATAAATATCAGTACCATAAACCAAAATGTTACATACTATAGGATTACTCTTAAGTTGTGAAAACAGAGCAATCTTTTGGTTGGTTCCTAAAGTCTTCGTAACCTCGAAAACCTTTAACAATTCTTGTCCACAGATCATCAACGTACCCTTACTCTTTCAGGTGTGATTCTTCTCAAGAATTCCTTCACAGCACCATCAAATTCTTGAAAGCCAATCTCATCGGTTTCAAAATCAATGCGATCCTCTTTTCCTAATTTCCCTAAAACATAACGGGCTGGCCATGAAGTGTCTATAGATACTACTGGTACATTCGATGCTAAAATCCCGGCAATTTCACTGGGCTCTACACAACCCAGAATATGAATATCTTTTTTCGAAATGTTGTATACATGACGAACTAACTGTAACCTGTGAGGAAACATATTTCGAGGAATTCCTACAATACTAAATCTATGACGAAACATTCGTAACAATTTATGATAACACAACACCCACTCGCTCATAGTCTTACCTTGAGGAACAAGCATATACTTCGTCGTCTGAGGTAAATGTTCCTTAAAGAAAACTCCAGCCATACGAATTGTATCAGGATAGTTTAAATATACATCTGGAACAACCGCGACGTCAGGTTGTAACCCTTCAATGTAACCAACATACTCTCTAATATCAATTGAGGCTCCCTGTTCATAACAACCATTGTCAAGATACAATTCCATACTTTCAGGACGACCTAAAACAAAGTCAGAATACTCAGAATGCTTTAACCAGAGAGCAATCGCAAACAAATAGTCACCAAACTTTGAAGACAACTCTAAACTCTTTAGTGGAGCCTCGAAAGCCAATTTCACATTCATTTTTGTTACCTCAACACTCGAATAGGTGTTACTGTACATAGATAAGGATTAGTGAACCAATGAACATAAACTTTCTGAAACGGATCGAATCCCTTAATAGGATGAATTTCACACCAAATCTTCTCGAACTCTTCAGGAGAGTCTGCTCCTTCCTCTCTCCAAAACTCTCATTGTACATGATCCAACGTAATATGATCAATCCTCGTGACTCCAGAAACAATAAACCGTTTAGTTCTAGAAGTACAACATTTGCGGCCTTGGTGTATCCTCTCCCAAGACCAAGTATTAAAAGGAATCTTTGGTATTAAGTTGTCTTTTTCGAATGACTGAGACAACGGAATTCTCCTCTTCTAATAGAACGATGAGCATAATGTTTACACTTAGGATGACCACATTTATATGGGATAATCCCTCCAGGATCATCCTTACTATCACGTAATACTGATCGCGGTATAATAATTTTACGATAACCAATTATATTACACCAAGAACACCTATAGCGACCTACCCAACCCTCAATTGGTTTCCAATCATGACCACATCTCATATCTTGTGTTTCGGACATTGTAACACTTCTGCTCGTAGATCACCAGGATCCTTATCCTTCGGTAAATCTACTATAAATACATCCCTTCCAGTAATCATTCTCACCTTCATCGCATAAGTAATTTTCTTTCCCTCATCAACAGATCCATCCAAACAAATATTGAAACTTGCACAAACAAAGTTGGATAGAAAAGATAACTGTTCATCCGTAGGTGATTTACCAAAAGTGGCGATTGCTTTGAAAGGTATCGAACACAATACATCAAAGGGTCCTTCCATAAGGAACAATTCCTTCGCAGTTAAAGTACTTGGATGCCCATAAATCTTTTTTGGGAAAGCAGTATAATACCTCAGCACTTGATGATTGATTAACCTAAATCCAATATCCTCATATGTTATCAAGGGAGTCACAACAGGAAAGGCAACAGCAAAACATCCAAAAATAAAAGCCCCTTGCAACCTGAATGATCGAATGATATTATCAGCAATACCTCTACTTTTTAAATAAGCTTTAACTATAGAAGACTCAAAAGTTTCCTGTTCTAATGAAAACAAAGAGTACACAGCCTTTGTTTTCTCTTTCTTCAATTGAATTTGCTCAATCTGAAGAGTGTTTGGTATCACAGCAATACTCCCAAAGCCACCTCGAACACACCCCCTATAACACTGATACCTTTTCTTCTTAATATTAACATATAATTTTCCATCAGTCATACCACAGTGAGGACAATTAAACCTATACTCATCAGCACGACCAGGTACAGGCACACCATTCGCCCTTACAAAGTCGACATCAGGAGGAAAATCATATAGAGTTGTAAATCTACTCACTTTTTGAAAATGTCCTCTATCACATCAGGCACAGCCTTACTCAAATGTGGTAAAACCTTTTTCAACTCTTCGATATTAGGGTGTGGTCGTACTACCCAACCCTTGCAGTAAGACATCCCACAATCACACTCTTCAGTAAATAAATTTCCATTCTTATCAACAACGCCAGCAATACCCGCGATACAAGACAGTGTAACTATTTTCATATTGTCAACTTCCTTATATCATAAACACCTTTCTTAAAGTCTACGTTAAACGAAAACCAATCACCACAGATAACTTCTCGTGCTCTATTCAATAGTAAAGCACGTTCATGTTGAACATACCCCGTCTGCACATGTTTGTGAACGATAGGATTCATTAACAAAACAACGACATAATCAGCACCCCAAACAGCAGCAAATGATTCAGCTACAAATTCATAAAAAGCTTCCTCATCTATACCACTTCCCCCTTTTGAAATAGTTTTTGAATATAACTTGAATCCCCTCTTCAATTGGGCGTTTATCCAACTTGCACATCTAGTCTCAGAAGATAATCTTCGAATCTCGTTAGCAAACCACCCTAAAAATTCATGGCGAGGTGTCTCTGGAGGCACCATAACTGCATTTAAGTAATCAACAATAATCAAACTATAATGAACATCTGAAGTTTCAATCTCACGTTCAATATCTGATATCTTCAAACTGTTAGCAGGAAAGAAACGAATGTCAAGACGCCCCAATAATTGCTCTTCACGAAACTTTTTTAGAATCTCCAAGGATTCATAAAAAGGGTCCTGAAGAAGATCCATTGCTTGTAACACAGGTAATGGACCATTAAAATCCTCAATGCGTTTCAAGAAAATATTTTTCCACTCTCTCAGAAGTAAATCTCCTGTGCCGTCAAGCTCAGCGTCTACCACTCTTTGAACTACATTCTTTGTAATTATGGTGGCCCCAGTCCTTACCAATGTCTGAGTAAAATTTCTGAACGAAGCAACAAAAAATGGGAACTGTAAATATAATGGATATGTTCGTTGAGCTATTGAATATTTACTATTCTCTAACGTGAAGAATAGAACGTTGCGCCCAATCCTTGCATTATGTGCTGCTACACAAGAGGTGACCCAAGTTTTACCTTCTCCTTTACTTCCTAATAAAATAGTATATGTCCCCTCTTCTAAGCCACCTCCCAAAGAGATATCTAAATCTCCACCTGTTACTGCTTTTACTCTGCCTCCTCCTCCTGGAGAACGTAATGACATTACATCCATAATTGGTGATAGAGACAACTTATTATCAACATCATCTTCCTCAGAGTATCTCCTCATTAATACTTCAAGATGAGCCAACTCAGCAAAAGCTGTTCGAAGTTTCTTCTCCATCTCAAGGGGAGCTGAATTCTCTTGAAACACCCTTTCAATTGTAATTGAAAGCTTACGAGTTGAAACAACTGTATATGCAACTCGGAGTGCCTTTTCTGTCTCATAAAACTCATGAGTTAAATCCATTAACTGAACTACACTTTGTCTTGTATCAGGCTGCAATTCAGAAGGTAGATAAGGTTCTATTAATTCATTCCTCAAGAAAGAAAGCGACTCAGGTGCTTGATCCCATGCTCTCTTAATCGCTGAAGCTAACACAGCGACTCCCCCCTCACCGGGTATAGGCACACCTGACCTAACCACGAATTTATAAGCACGCTTATTCCTTAGGCATCTGATGATGTCAATGCTAGGAACCATTATGTTTCATTTCATAAGCCTCAACCAAAATCGCACCGAAACTTCGTTTGAAAAAGTGATCTTCCTGATAATAGCTAACAAGCCATTCACGAACTGATTGAGCATCAGGATCCTTTAAATGAATAGAAGAGAACATATCATTAAAGTAACGATAAGCTACCTGCACAATCTTTTGGTAGTAACCATCATCCAAGGTGCCACCTGGAGTACGATAAGCATTCAACCACCACTCAATAGGATGAATCAGGCCACAACCTATTCCTGAAGTAACAATATAATGAAACCAATGATAATATTCAGTGTCATCCATAAACTTAATCCGTAGGAGCTAATCTACGTACCGAAGTGATTGAATGCATCCAAGAAGAGGCAAGCTCAATAGTTTCCTCAGACAATGAAATCTGATTCCATTCAACACCTGATTCCTTCAATGCTTTATTCCACAATGTGTCACGCTCTAAATTTTTGCTTTCATATACAGACTCGAAATACACACGCTTAATTCCTGCTGCAACCAAATCCTTTAGACAGGGATAACACGGGGCAAGAGTACAATAAACCTCAGATCCATCTACAGAAATTCCAAATCTAGCTGCTTGATTAAGTGCATTAGCTTCGGCATGAATTGCAGGACAGAAATTGTACTTATCAATATCAGGGATGCCAAGACTCCTACGATAACAATATCCGTAACCTTGATCAGTACAATGCCATCGACCAGGAATTGGGCCATTATAACCTGTCGTTAAAATGCGTTTATTCTTAACTATAATCGCGCCATTAGGACGAGAGTTACAACCACTCCTAAGAGCAGCCACCTTTGCTAGCAGAAGGAAATATTCTTCCCACAAGATTCTTGGCATCTTCATCCTCGTGGAGGATCATCAATCAAGAAAATCTTCGACAACTCTCCATCTATTACAACTCTCTGTACTTAACGGTCCTCGCATCCAAGTCTTTCTGAGCAGTCTCTCGTGAAATATAGTAATAGCTCTCTCTGCTATAGGGGCCACAACAACACTGTGTACCAATATAATATCCTGCAGGAGAATAAAGCACCTCTTCTACTAATCTCTTACCACAATCTGGACACTTGTTAGGTGCACCTGTATGAATCGTTTCCTTTGGTAAAGTCATAAAACTTAACCTCTTTTAAGTTGACTTTTTCCCTCTTCAGTAAGACGAATTTTACCGTTCTTATCAACAGTTACCCATCCAGGTACTTTGATATCAGACCATAATTCTCCAAATGAAATTTTCTATTGATGCACCACCATTCGTATTTCGTACATATTCAAGAGCTCTCTTTTGACTATTGTTTAAAATCACAACTCAGAAACCCCTCTTCTAATAAACTTACAAAAGTTACAAAAGAATTTTGGCGTTGTATTTCCTGTCCAGTACACTTTAGCTTTATGCCATTTACCACACCTAGGACACAAAGCATCAACCCATTTCTTGTTAGCTCCCAGAGCCGTATCTCTTATCGCATTATAATATTCCCTCGTCAGTCTTGCCATGTTTCAAAGTCTCCCTATCTCTAAGCTTATCTAACCTACTGATAACGAATTCCTCAAATGCTTCTCCTGCTATATAAGTAGGAAAAGGAAACTGCCCAGGAACTCTGTTAACCTGCCCATATAGACTAGCTATATTCCAAAAGGCTTCAGGAGAGAGGCCATACTTATAACATAATAGCGATGCCTTGTGAAACGAATTTCTAGCAGAACTCAATTTGATTGTTGCCCGCTTAAACCTATATATAAAGTGAACCAGATACCCATTAAAAACTTCCTGAAGAAACCAATCATTAACAGAACTAGGGGTGATTAAAGGAAAATGATTTACCTGCTTATATAAACTATTGAACCTATAGCAATCTAAAGGACTTATTCCAGAAAACCATCTCTCTTCACTGGGATCACTATAGAAATCTAAGCATTCTTGTAAAGTCTTGAATTCATAATCTTCATTCTCTAAAATGAGTCGATACATTCTATAATGACACCAAGGAACAACGAAAACGAAATGCAGCAATTGATCCATTCCCTGATAAACAGGATATCGTTTACACATCTCCATTCTATTATCATAACAAGAGCATAAACCATCCTTCAGTTTATCACAACTATAAAATTCAACTGGAACATCTTTCGAAAGGTAAACTAGTTCATGTAAAGGCAAGAAAGGATTCTTCCCCAACGCTTGAAGACCATTAATCTTCTTGAAGCATTGAGGAGCTCGAATACCCATATCTAAAGTGATAGCTCTACAACAAAAGCCACCACAAAGCTCACAGCTTTCAACAATACAATTCATTTCTTTTTCAATTCACATTGAATACATTTGACAGGACAGAAAAAGGTTTCCCATCCATTAGCCTCAGCAAACAGAAGGCATTTGTCATAAAAGGCACAATCAAGATATCTAAACGGAAGGAAATACCCTAGTGGGAGCCGCGACCTTGCCACAGTATAAGCTCCAGCTCCCTCGATGACTAACTCAAACTTAAACTGTGATTGAATCTGTTCAATATTTGAGGGATCATAATCTATCAGGTCCCATGGGCTCCAAAAAATCTTTTTTTCATGCACTTTTTATTTCTCCATTCTTATCAACAATGATTCTCATTACTCTATGTTGTTCAAACTCATTCGCAGCCATAGACAATGCACAACGTAATTCCGAAGGCGTAGAACTAGCATTGTCAAGTAATCGCAAGACTCCATCAACAATTGTTTTGAATTGTTGGTCCATATTATATCTCGTCTCTACAAGAACACATTGATCAAGTTCAGACGTATGATAATATTTTATCTCATACTTGAGACGTGCTAGTATTGACGCTTTCTGTAAATCTTCAACAGTTGCACCATTTAATAATGTTGAATAAAACATTTGCACTAATGTATAGAATACAGTATCATCTATTAAAGGACGATGCCCTTGTTGTGGTTCAGTACATTTAATGCAAGACATTGATTCTCTTTTACGCTTACGCAAACTCCCATACAAAATACCCATAGCAAGCAGCAATACAACGTTAAAAATAAGAGAAACAACTAACAATATATTATTCACTTGCGAACTCGATCTTCAAGTCGCTCATCAGAACACTGAGCCTTCAGAATCTTCTTCACAGTCGCAGTAGATTCACCAATCACACCAGAAACTTTTACAGCAAGCTTTAACAGATTCATCTCTTCTCTCCACAGAGGAATAGACAAACACATGTTAGAGATATTGGCAATTATAGTATTTTTCAGTAGTTGACTGCTACAGAATTCGCTGAATCTCGTATCTGAAACATTAAATCCATCTCTTCTTTCAGAATAGAATAAAGGATTGGGCATAGAAAGATCTCCGAAGCGTCTCTCATGAACAGGTGGGGGAGATGACTTTTTAAAAGATTAAAATGTATCTTAAAAGAAATCATCTCCCCTAGCATTGCGGAGAAACGATTAAAGTTTTCTCTAGAGATTACATAGCAAACATTATGACGCTTAACCTTTGGAGCAAACAGTTGAACGATTTGAGATACAGCGATATACAATCGATTTTCGTAGTCAGGTGGCAAATTAGAAGCAATGTATTCACCACCAAAAATCCAATCCCAACCTTTAGTTATATGCTTAGAAACAAACTCTCTCAAGTAAGCTGTATCAATCGTTGTATCTTCGAACACTGGTCGCTTGATAACCTTCTCATATATACCCCATTTTCTCAATTCAACTGGATCCAAATCTTGTTGGGACTTCATCTGTTCATTAAACATATTGAATAACTTTGACACTAATTGAACTGCAGCATTTGGAATGGGATCAAGACTCAGCTTCTTATCTGGATAAATGTTACTATATATAAATTGGGTTAAGAGATCAGCCGTTCTTGAATCAGCTTTACGTTTCCGTGATGATCGAGAGAGTAGATCGTCAAACGTTTTCGGAAGGTCTAAAGAGAATTGATCAAAGAATTTACTTTGGATAAAAGTAATGGCAAGCTGTTCTACTTCATCCTGATATGCAGCGAGTGCACTGGGGCATTGATATATTTCACGAAACTCTCTGCTTGCCTCAGCCATAAGGCCTGTATCGAGACGATACTTTGTATTGATGTAATTACAAAGAATATCTATACCAGGTTTGGCTTTTCCTTTTATTGGAGCCATGTGAAGTAGTGAAGCAGCAGCATATAAATCACGCACACTGTTTGGGATATGAGTGAATCTGGGATACATACTTTCTAGGAAAGCTCTGAATATGCTACTAAAGACATTGAGTTCTATCTTGTTAAAATTGAAATATTGAAGTGAAGGACTAGAGATGGAGAATCCTGTAAAGTCAGCAAAGCTATCATTATACACATAACGAATTTCATTGTTGGATGACACCCCAAAGAGAATGATCTTCTGCTTGTAAGTTTCAATATCTTTACACACCCAATGTTTAACTGCTTTTCCTTCGCTGATAGGCATAGCTTCCCATCCTTGAGGAATGCTGTCAATATTTGGATTAGATATTCCAGGAGCCCAAAACCCATCAACTGCTTTTCGATACCAAGGACTTCTTCGAGCGGACAGTATTACAGAATATTCAGAAACATTTGAACGTAAACGCCCTGCCTTTTGAACCACTGAAAAAATTCCATCATGTGCAGCCATTACAATGACACGTGTTGAAATACCATCTTGAACAGAGAACCCTGCACCTGAAACACTGGTAGCAAAAACTATATCATACCCTGACCAGTCTAATGAATCAGGAACAGTGTCTTTCGACTTGTTGTTTAAAGAAAGAGTTCGTTTACCTTTCTGTGCGAAAAGAACAGCTAACTCTCCATTGATTCCGCAATTGTCATTAAACACTACGACACGCTGTTGATCCATAGAATCCGAAATCATCTTTATGAGGGAAGACAAAGGATTCAATGATGGATAAAGCTTTAATGTTTTCGTAGCTGGAGTTGATAACCGAACATGTTCAAAAAGGCCCCTCAAACGGTTAAGAGATTTCGGTGTCGGAGTTGCTGATAGGAGAATTGTAGGTATACCTTTGCTTGTACAAAGATTGATAACATTTCTCGTCTCATTATTCTGAAGGAAACGAAATAGGTTGTCGTTGTCGAGTAAGTGAAATTCATCAACGATAAGAAAGTCGACCTTAATATCTTTCATCAACAATTTCATAAAAACTTTGTGAGACTGCTCGAATATAACTATATTAATACCTTGTCCATACCCTTTATGTTTTCTGTAGTATCGATAACAGCTGACACCAGCGTTTCTCAACAAATTATGATATTGTTCGCAAATGATAGTGCGTGGACACGCGATGATTACAGTCTTCCCTTTCCTTGCACAATTAATAGCGTGATGTACAGCTTCAATCGTTTTCCCTGATCCCACGGGAGATGTAACAATTATATTACTTTGACAGGAACTGAAGATGATTTCCAATGAGGAAGGTCTTAGAAGAGAATCAACTTGACTGAAAGTGTTTAAGTTGGAAAGTTCCTTAATCCATTCTAAGCATTCCTGTTCCAGACGTTGCTCCTGAGGATCGATCTGAATTGCATTCTGCATAATAAGTTTCCCTCAAAACTGAAAGACGTTCACATTTACCACAATGATAGCACTTGACGGTCCACCGATCTGCGGGATGTGCTAAGTGATAGCCACAATCACATACTATACACAAAAAGTTTCTTTGTGGAGTCCATCGAGCGCCAATTATATACATATTATAAATGACCTTAATTTAAAAATCACGGGGCAAGCTATTCTGGCTAATTCGTCCTTCTGCTACGGCAACCGCGAGTTCTATTTTACTATAATCTCCACGCAAAGCCGCTCTACAAGCTTTATATAACTCGGGGGCAAATCTATAAATCAAATCAAGAGCTCTTTCATCTTCTATTTTATCTCTGAACTTATTGAACCTTTCCTCTCTTTGTTGCTCCATAACAGTTGGATCATGACGCTTACAAAACCACCTTCCATCGACTTGAACAATACCTTTATTACAACAGAAGTGTCCAGACGATCGAATATAGTATTCACACAATCCTTCTCGTTTAGCCTTCACTAGAGCTTCTTGGTACTCGTTCATGTTTATCCTCCACTTCGTATCCTCTTCCCGTTTCATCTCCTAGCGTCTAGGAAGAGAGTAGTTTGCATTAGTAAGCCCTCTTTGTATCGACGCAAGGCTTGACGAATGCGATCCTCTAAACGTAACTAATCAACCTCACCCTTCAGAGGTGATTTCAGATTCTTCAGAAAGTATTGTAACTCTTCGAAGTCATGTGTTTTTTTGTAAACTCAATCCACTTGCCCAATCAAGGATCTCAAGAATCTCTTTAACCTTACGATGAGATATGTCATCTTCCTATCCAATCACCAACAAAGAAGTGCTAAGCAAATACTAACTGCGTCTGGATGATCACGAAAAAAGATGAAACGGAAAAATCCTCGCATAGCACTTATCCCTTTTCTATATACGACATTTGATGATAATAGATTGCAATGTCGCTACCTTTTCAGGCGACTCATCAAATTCGGACGCAACAGCGGTGGCAACGTCTTCTGGAATACCTTTCAGCTCATCATGAATATACACATTCTCTAGAGCGCTAACACACCATTCTTCGATTTCCTTCAGCTCTTCTGGTGTAAACTCTTCTGGTGTAAACATATCAGCCTCCTTTCAAGCGACTGGAACTTCACCTATTAACTTGAAATGAAGAATCTTATACGGTTTACCTTGAGACATTCTTTTCGCATAAGGAATCAATGAGCTGACTCTTTCAATATCAGCGCCTACTAAAGGCATCCATCCTTGTTGAGGAGTATGAAAAGCCATTACACCTTCATCTCCTTTTTCATCCTCAGCGATAAACGCAAACATTTCAGTTACTTTTGTAGCCATTCGAGATCTTCCTCTAAACCACTTGTTAATCGTGCAACAATTAACAATCTAATTCCTCCTAACGCAATATCAAGTTTCCTTATAATAAGGACATTCATATATCACTAAATCTTTCATCTTGATGGATCAAATTCTCCTTCAGTCGAAACTTTGCCTCCCTGCCAATTACCAACGTAAGGATTGCTCTTCCCCTGAATGATATAAAACTCTATTGAAACGATACGAAATCCTCTCTGAATAATTAAAGAAGTGTTTGTAAGGTTCTTTAGCCCTATTGTTAGAGTACCAAAGTAATTGGGGTTAATATCAGAACACAAAACCTGAAGACCTGAACGAAAGCATGTTGTTCGTGAAACCAATCTTCCTAACAGATAAAGAGGTAAGTTAACAGACTCGATTGTTGATGCCAAATAGTACCTTTCGGGCTCCAGAATATATAAATCTGAAACGTCTCCAATTGTTCTTGTCTTGAGTGGATCATACTTCCCAGTGTTGCGGGAATTGATTAACAGACGCCGATACTTGGTTGGTTCATGCAAGAAGACTCCTCCAAGACGCAAATCAAATGACGCGCCCTCAATAATAGCATTCTCGTCAATGCTATTTATGAGAGGATATAAATGTAAACCTTTCTCGTTATCACCAAGCTTAAGATCTTTTTCCTCTTGCGTTCCATCGATTTTGAATCGTGCAGGAACACCTTCACTGATAAGTCTTGCAATCTCATGTCCACCCAATAACATGTTTTCCTCCTCCTGTCATTGTAACTAAGTAATCATTTGACTCCTGCGCATCACCCCATGCATTGCCTTTAGTAATCTTTAATTTCAATACTTGATCGTCACAATTAAAGACAGGTTGTATTCTATTCAATGAGATTGTTATAGGAATGGGTATTAAAGCACAATCAACCCAAAGATAAGCAAACCCTTGATATCTTTTATCGATATATTGTAATTGAGATATCCTTTGATGTAGCCCTTTTATATAGCGAGCGAAGTAAGCTACAAATGAATCTCTAACGTAAGTAGACAAAATCTTCCTTCTGAAAACCTCAAAATCTTCCTCTTGCTTAAAGTTATTAACCCAAACTAAAGCTAAACCATTCGAAAGTTCTAAATCGTGACTGGTTAACTTAACCTTCATCCAAACTTGTTCTAAATGTTCCTGAACGTCAGGGAATAACTCCCAAAATGACTGCACTGTATCTTTGGCGTGATCAACAGTCATCCTAAGAAGTGTTTGTGCTACCTTATATGTACCTCCACAAATCATAGCCATCGAAAACTGCTTTACTAAATCTCGTGGAGCATTTATCCCTAACTCATGTTGAATGTAATTGTAAATATCTTTTGATTCATATAAGGGGTAATACTTATCAAAGTTAACACACATAAGAAGGTGTGCAAACTCAGCAGTTACCACATCGAAATAAACAAACATGTATTTTTCTGGTTCAGGGAAAAAAGCTTTTCTAACCCACATAGGGCAATACTTAATTGGAATAGGTGAATATCGAATGTTGGAACTTCGACTTTTCGTCTTGAATACAACCGAGCATGCACTCTTAGAAACAATAGATAAAACTTTTTCATCTACCAAAGAGACTTGTTCAACTCTATTCTTCAGTTTTCGATAACAGCCGGCACTTGAATCAGCGAAATCTGTATCTAAAAACAATGTGTCATACTTCTTCCCAGACTCTCCACCAAACAAATCAATATTATTAACTTTAGCATACAAGTCAATATGCTCTATCAATCTTGTAGGATCTTCACTTGGTTTGACGCATAACCGTTCAGCCCGACGAGCAAGGAGTTTCATCTCTGTATGTCGATATTTTCTTAAAAGAGGAACATCAAGACGAACTTTCACAAACTTGACATTAGAGCAACACTTTAAAATGTAACCGTACAAGTTCTCCATTAATACTGTCTCCCCGGTTGTAAACCTTCCACCTTATAACCTTCACTAATACAAGCCTTCAGTCGTTGCTTCGCATGATCTTTAGTTTTCTGACTGAATCCATCTAAAAAGTCAAATACTAAAAGTACCTTCTTGCCTTCATCTAAGCGTTGACCTCTTCCTATTCGTTGTAATAACGCACGCTCAGAGCGCTCTCCAGCAGCAAGAATTGCAGCACCAATTCTATGTATATCTATACCTTCATCGTACAATGTAGTTGTGATTAAACACTTTATTATACCATTCTCAAAGTCTTTCTTCTTCTGATATCGTTCTGGATCCTTTCCGTGAACTATATCTACTTTACGTGACACATCTGCAAGAGGAACACCTTTATGAATTAATCCCTGACGAATTATTTCCAACAGGTTTTCCTGATGAATAATCTCTTTAGCTAATATTAATGTACTAATATTTGACTCAAGAAGTACTATTGCAATGTCACCAATCAATTTGTTACGTTCAGGGTTATTAACAATCATATCCTTATAAAAGATATGGTATGGCTCTATAGCAGGAATAATACCAGTATACTTACAATTATGAATAGAATACACAGTTACAGGAGTAATGTATTTATCTGCAACTGCATCAACATATCGATACTCATGTATGATGGGGCCGATTAAGCCCATATGAACTATGCTATCACCTGCTTCCCGTTTAGGAGTTCCTGTTAACCCAAATCTGAAATAGGCATTATCAGCATGAGCCAAAACGTTTACATATCTAGAGCCCCACCCTGTATGATGTGATTCATCTACAAGGATTGAGTCATAATGCATGATATCAAATTCTTTACGAGCCATCCTAGGCTCTATAGATTCAATCATTCCTAAACACACACGTCTGTTTTTATAATCTTCAACACCCGATCCAATTGCATCAAATTCTTCACCTAATGTATCTTCAAGGCGTTCCTGAAATTGCTTAAAAACTTCTCGTATATGTACCAAAATTAAATGGTTAACAGGAACAGCTTGAACCCAAGAGGCTGCAAGATATGTTTTGCCTGTTGCTGTAGTGTGACGAATAATACCTCGTTCACGATCGAGCATTTTCTGAAATGCTGTCTTTTGAAATGGGCGTAGCCAATCTGGAGGATTTATCTTAGTTTTGTCAATATCAGGCTTTTTTCTAGCGTCAACAATTCGACATGGATACTGCTGAATGAGTAAAGGCAGGGCGCCTGTAAAGAAGCACTTCCATTGAGGGAAATAAATCGACTTACGTTTCACGGGAAGGTTGGGGAGTCTTCGCATCAAGTAAAGATCATTGCGGAGGAAAAAGTTGAAGATCTTGAGCAGATGTATTGGGATATCACCTTCTTTTGCGAAAGTGAATGTATTATTAACCTCTAAGTACATACAGGTTAACCTTTATTTGGGGCACAATTAAGCTATTTTTATTTCTTTGATTATATTATATAATATTTTTTAGAACTTTAAAAGGGGCATTAAAAAATCATTTTAGTTGCACTAAAGCTCTTATTAAGCAACCTTCAGCAACAGCATTCAGAGGATCTTTTGCTTGTCTAACCTCTGACAGTTTGAACGGAAGCTTGCTTCGATAGGAATCCAAGAGTTGATTGAAAAGCGTCATGAATCCCTGAGCTAAAGATGTTCCTCCTGAAACCACCAAAGGGATCTCATCAGGTAAATTAAGCTTCTCTGTTCTTCTTACTAATTCCTTCATAATTGTATTCAATGTATATCTAATGAGTTCAGCATAGTAATAAACAACAGCCTCTCGAATCCTTCGTTCACGTTTCTCACCCTGCTCAAAATTTGATAGATCTATATGTCTTTCTTTAAGAGAAGTGATTCTACTTGGTATTGTACCAGTAGCATTCGCTGCATTCTCATCAATCCAATCTCCTCCACGAACAACACAAAAATCAAATACAGGAATAGCCTTATATGTGATAGCAACGTTTGTAGCGCCCGCGCCAAAAGAGATTCCTATACCATTAAAATTATCACACTCCGAAAGAACGATAGCAGCAGCCTCATTTAAAGGGATAGGATTATATCCTAAGCTCTTAACGATACGCTCTAAAACTTTTCTATGATAAAGGACGTTTGCTTCTAAATCAATGGGGTTACCAGGAACAGAAAAACAACAAGGAAAGTTGCCCTCACAAGTTCCAATTAACCGTTTAATCATTGTGGAAAGAACATCGAGTGAGTTAATCTCTGTAGGATTAATGAACCCATGTACCATAGGGCGATCTACGCGGTGCCCTAAAATAGAAGGCAAACTATAAGCATCCTCAGATAAGATGAACAATTCATTATCTATAATAGCATGAGATATTTTAGATAAATCCAAAGACATTGGATCATCCACTCGAAGAAACATGTTTCTCAACTTAGAAAATGTGATCTGACCATCGCCGGATTTCTCTGCACTTACCAGAAACATAGTTCCAATATCTAAACCGATAGGTTGCTCTTTCATTAAGTTAACCTCTTAAATAAATGTTACTTTATCTCATTAGGCGACCCTTTAAATGAAACTTCGTATACACCTTTTAATTGCGAAGTCCTTGAATCTACATCTTTTGTGGTAACTCCCTTTTGTAATTCAACATGAATATCAACGTTAGGAGCTTTTATCGATGGGACAAAGCTTTCAACCTTCTCGAGAGTTTTCTTCTCAATTACAGATACATGATGCATCTGTTTGATATTTACATTTATTTCCTCGAGCAGTTTATATATACGCTCAAACAAGGCGGTGGCTGACTTAGGTCTCTTGAATATCATTACATTAAACCTCCAAAAAGGTTTAAATACTCTTTGCACATTTTTTCATAAGAGAATTTTTCTGCACGATCTCGACATTTTGTTGGACTAATTTTTGGCATTCCTTGTTGAAGAGCTTCCACCAAGTGTTTTTCAGACTGAACAAAAACACCACAATTACCAACAACTTCTGATACAGCACCACGGGCAAACCCAATAATAGAAGCGCCAGCAGCTAACGCTTCAACCAATGTTAAGCCAAAGGGTTCAGACCATCGAATCGGATTCAGAAAAGCTTTACATGTTTGGTATAAGTTTCGTTTGATATTACCATATACAACTCCATGATACTTTATATTATCATTGTCAATTTTGGGTTTCACTTTCTCTTCAAAGAATTCAGGAGAATGAATGAACCCTGCAATATCCAATTGTACACCTGCCTTAATACATGTATTAACAGCAATATCAAATCCTTTTTCAGGGACAACTCTTCCCATTGAAAAATATCTATTGCTTCTTGCTTTTGTGTGACTATATTGATGTATATTTATTCCATTATAGATTGTAGGAATCTTGGCAATACCAGAATTGATTGTACTCCCAACTTGCTTCTGAAAGTGACTTATGGATACAGGAGTTACTTTCTTATGTCTCATCACTTTTGAAATGTTTAATATTGATTCTTTCTCATCGAAAAGAAGTGGAGGATCATGCCACGTCATTATTACTGGTTTCTTGACTTCTATCCATCGTGAGGACTGAGCGCAACCTGTTGCATGTAAATGTATTATATCAATCTCAGGATGATCTAAAACTGTATCAATCAAGAGATTATTAAATTGATCCCACTCAATGAAATTAGTTCGTAGAGGATATAAATTTCTTACATTACGAAACTGTGTGTAAGGAGAGTGACTTACTACATACACATCACAATCATGATTATATTCTCGAAAGCCCTGAACAAATAATGAAACCATAATTTCAACTGCTCCGGGTTGTACTGCATTTAAATGAATTCTTTCTTCAGGGACGACAGTACAACCCGGAGAAGGTACTTCTAAAATTCTCATGTCCGTTCATACATTTCTAAAGAGTAGCAAATTAATGTGTCATATCCACTCTTACTATGTATTCGATACTGTGTATAACTCTTGTTGTTTTCGAATTCATATTCACCCCACCCATTAAACTCAGGAATTCTCATAACTAGTAATTCCCACAACCCACTTTCACTATCATAAGCTCTTATCTCAAACCCTGAACCTGGACTCCACTCATGATTTAATTTGTATGCTTTGACTTTCTGAATCTGCTTTGCTACACTAAAAGTAAACTGAATCCAGCCATACTGTTCAGCACCATCGACATTTGTTCGCCCATAAGTTGTACCATTCTCATCTATGATGTTAGCTGTGTTTGAGCATTCACCTGAACCTGAGATCGCACCATTTGCACTGATACAAATATTTGAACCATAAGTGTAACCAGGAGTTGCTCTGTAGAATTCTGCTTCATATAAACTAGCCGTTTGATTTTTGGTGGCAATATACCCTTGAGATCGAACTCGGCAGGCCAATCCATAAATGGGGCAAATAAATGGGCTATCATCAACAAATACACTCTCTTCCCAATCTACACTTGATGGGATATCTCTAACTAACACTGCAGAAGATATGCCATAAATAGTGTCTTTGTCTTTCATTATTTCCATGTAACACGTATCAGGAGCATAGTCAACATGAAATTTGTAAACTCGTATCTTATCAACTCGTATAGGTGTAGCAAACTGCGCAGTCCACCAAGGAGCATCACCATATGTATTTACTGTCAATTTAAACTGTGTCGCGGTAACTGTGTTAGCATCATACGCATTACCACAAGCACTTCCAGGAAGCAAATGAGCAATAGGTTGGCAATCAGTCTCACTTTTCTCAGATGTAAAATTCTCATATGACCAAGTTACGCCTGTTACAGCACCTTTATACATTTCCCATTCAGTACAACCAAACTGTCGTTCATCACTCTCACATAGTAAACGATACTCTCTATAACTTTTAGCAGTCGCAAAAGTAACTTCCTGCCATCCTAGTTGACACGGAATAGCAGTTACAAGATCTTCCCAACTTACATCGTATCCTTGTAACTTAAACGTTTCGGTAGTAAGATCATCATATAAATCGTAAAAACGAGCCTTTTGAATATGTTGAGCCTCTTTGAAATAAAAGATAAACCCGTCTCCAGGATCAGTAATAAGAACGAGCTCTGAAATTTCTCCATCATTAAGATGTAAAAAATCCCATTTATTGGGCGGGGAGTCACCATCATATACAGTTGTTCCATATCTTTCATTGGGATACATCAAATTACTACTCCATTCAGTGGGGATTTCACCTCCGCCGCCAGATGAGTAGTAATAAGGTTCTCCTGTCACAACGTCTTTCGGTCCTGATTTCAGAAAGTAAACATTACCTGAAGGTGAGCGAACCTTGATACGTTTCTCAGTTCGGTTGAACCACATATTAGGTGCAACTATTTCTTTGTATCCTATAGGGATTTCAGGATCAGTATCAAATTCGGGAATTCGTTGTATTTCAATAACAATAGGAGTTTGAGGAATCAAAGCAGACGTTCTTTCCCCTGATGTAACCGATTCTCTATCGTCGTAGTATCTTTTCATTCTGGTTGAATTTCTATATCCAGGTTGAGTTCTGCACTTTGAGTCCAATCATCTGGGTCAACTTCGAGGCTATACTTTATTTGCAGTAAAGAATCATACACTTCCAATCCTACCCAAAGGATTAATTCCAATCCATATCCATTAACCCAATCACTCCATGTTTGTCCTCTATCATGTGAAATTCTGTAATATTTGTTTGTGATAGACCCACCAAGATTGAAAGATCCAATCTTACCCACCTTTGATAAGTCTAATGTAAAGACCCATTCTCCCTTCTCACCATAATACAAGTAATCACAATACTTAACTAACTCAGTAAAAGCAGGAGTTGTTTCTGAATAAGGAAATTGTAATGAGTTCTGTAAGTGATATAGTTTGCCCTTTTGATCAACGAATGCCCAATATCTGTCAGATACATATTGAATACTTTCAATGTTAGCAGATCCAAATACACTTCGAATTGTATCGTATAATCGTTCAGTGATTTCAACAGGGAAGAATCTTTTCCAATACACATCCCACTGATCTGCAAGAGTGTCGCCCAACCACTCTGTAAAGCGATAAACCTTATTATCATAATCGATAGCTATGCCTTGTCGATAATATCCCTGCACAGGATCACTAACACCGCCACAAGAAACAGTTTTAATTTGCCCCAAGCGAGGGATTAGTATAACATATTCACCAATGCTATCAGACCCTCTGAAATAATATGCTCTTCTATCTGTGTTGATTGCAACATTAGGTGGGCCTATATGAATCTCTTCTATGTTAATCAATTTTGGAATTTGATGGAGAGATTCTATAACTTCAAGAGTTTCGCGATCCATTGTCCAAGACCAAACAGTTCCATCAGATTTGAGAGCATAATATCTATCTCTAAACCAGTATTGTGTGATACTTGAAATGGTCCCTGAATACGTTTTGTAAATGTATCCTCTCAATGGTTCTTGGGGATCATATGAAGATCTGTAAACTATGTTCAGGATTTCACTATTCTGAAATCCTGGAGGTGTAGAAGAATAATACCAGGGATTGAACGGGTCATCATAACTCGTTTTCGCCTTTACATTATTAAGTTGAATTCTTGCGGTATGCTTTGTTAACTCTGTTACAGAAGTAATGGTTCCTGTACTTCCTGAAGATCTTCCTTCAATATTACCACCAACTGCAAGGATACTAAAATCAGCCCCCTCAACATTTGCAGTGTATTTCCCACCAACCCTTAAGCGTTCGCCATCTATGAAATTACCTGTCATACTTGAAATTAGCAAATATCCACTAGCTGCTCCTAAGACTGTACTCAGAAAAGAAGTTATAATGGCACCAGAGGTTTCTCCTGTGATCGGGCTGTAAAATGATCTACCTACTTGCTTTTTTTTATAATATACTATTCTTTTTGCAGTGACTACAACTTCTGCTAATACATCTGCAGATCCTTCGTCATCAACTCCAATTTGAGAAATATTAGTCAATCCTGTTAACTGTCTAGGCTGAAGTTCGATAGGAGACCAAATCCATACAGTTCCATCATTCTTGATAACCATTGGAAACATTCCGGAAACTGGGAAACCATAATACTTTTCATTATGTACATTGTAAGCAGCATACAGAAAACTGATTTGAGTGATACCAGTTAGCCCTTCTAATTGTACAGGCGTTTTTGTATGATTACGTAAAATTGAGGGCAAGCCCAAAGGAGTAAACCGAGAAGCACCTACATAACTATAAGATGAAGCGCCAGCAGGTAAACTAAATTCTACCCAAGAACTTTCAACTGGAAGATTTCCACTCCACGCATTCTCAGATACATATGCTTTGTTGTCTGCAATACTAACAATGATGAACTTCTTATCAGTCCACCCTAAAACAACATTCCAAGAGGTAGCATTATGAGGTAAAGTACATTCACTCCAAGTAGTGGGTGAACTAACATAATTGCAAACTGCTGCTTTATTACCTTTTGAAGGAAGAGCTGCAAGTTGTGCAGAATATGTTCTAGCCAAACTTTTCCATGTTGAACCTGTGGGCCTTGTAGGTAAATTAATAGTAGTACATGTACCAGTATTCCAATCATAATAAATTATCTTGTTCTGGTCAGAAGCAAGAAATGCTGTAACATTTTCAGTGGCATTGTTGATCTTGATATGAATTAAATCAATCCATGTCGCAGTAATAGGCAGTGTTTTCTTAACCCACTTCTTAATATTTGTTGACATATAGAAATAATTTACGCTACCATCAACAATCGCAAAATATGTACAAGAGTGTGCTTCAGTTGCATATTCTGATTCAAGAAATTCTTTTGCAGCAATTACTTTCTTCCACTGCTCAATTATAGGAGTAATGAAGTATCCATTCCATCGAACACCATCTTCAGAATGAAGAACTGTTCCTTGACCTCTTGCCAATATAACAAGAGGGATACCCCACTTCATATCAGAATAGCTATCGTATTCAGTACCACCAAAGATACCACTGATATAATGATCAATCCGATCATAATGAGCAATGATCCAATCACCTGTGAATGGTAATATTACTTCATCCCAACTAAAGCCATCTCGAGATACGTATCCTCTATTAGTAAAACCTGATTTGATTCCGAAAAACACTTCGCTGGTAAATCCTACATCTTCGATGCCGGTAGGAATATTTGCAAGCATGAATTGGCCATGGGGTTTATCTAAATTATACTCCCAATCTAAACAAGTATTAAAGTGAAGCATTTTTCCATTGGTACTGATGAGACTGAATGCGATATCAGTAGTTCCCAAGTAAGCCTTATTATATGACTCAGTTATTTCTTCACTGTCATACAACAATAATGTCTTTGCCCATACAGTCCCATCCTCTTTAAGGAAGAAACAATACTGAGAAAATGCACTATTAAATCGTGCTTCCTGACCAGGCGGTTGACTAGAAAAGTACTGAAGATTCATATGGCGCCCAATGAGAGCTTTTATAATGTTATCTCCCCGCCATATAAACTCAGAGACTTCGCCCGATCCAGTTAAGATACATCTTCTACCCCAAATAGTATTGTTATCAAACACAAGAGCTTGATAATCAGATGGAGCCTTACTCATATCAATGACACTAGTACGCTCTCCAAACTTCTGTAAAGGTATTCCAGATTCACTTAAAGTCCAGAGCATTCGATCAGAACCTACAAAGTTTACTTCATCGTCCTTTTGTGAGAGATCACTACAGCTACCAATGAAAGCCCACAATTGTTTACGATCTTCAAGAGACCAAATAGTTCCATCAGATTTGAGAGCATAACTTTCGGTGATTATTATTGAGTCTTGTAAAAATGTAGAAATCAGAGGGCCTCTTACTGGCCACAGACTAGGATTCAATCCAAGCTCTCCATACTGATTTTCTCCCCAAGCGTAAACATTCCCACTATCATTAATTCCCCAACATTTATTTCCTTCACTGAAGATTTTTTCAATGAGCATAGAAGCCAATTGAGTAATCTGTGTTGGGTATAATGAATCGACAGTTGAGTTGTTACCTAATTGACCATATTGATTATCCCCCATTGCGTAAACAGCACCATCAGAATCAAGGAACAAGAAATGTTTATTTCCAGCTGCAATATCAACAATATTGTCTAATTCAGTTATCTGTAACCATTCACCAGCCTCAGTTGTATAATCATCGAGATCATCATTATTTATAGTTACTGTGACAGTGTCGCAGTGAATATATTCGTAAAGTGAAGACGCTTTGACTACACCATCGTTACAAATGAATACCAAAGAATTTTTCTTGTGATCGCTAAGATCGGCTTGTCTATAAATAGTACCTATTAAGGTGTCACCTATAGGTAAGCTATCCCATGAAGATTCTAAAACATTAGTCCAAGTAATTCCATTGTCTATAGATTTCCAGTACTCAACATACAAGGTGCTTCCAACTGCAATGATACTATTAGCACCATTAATATCATGAAATGTGCCTACATGAGTCCAAGTGTTTCCATCAGACGAGGTTACTACAAATGGGCTGTTCCGTGCAACTACACAGAAAACTGAACCATTCCAAACAACTGAAGACCAGTATAATCCTCCGTAAGGTAGACCGTTACTAGTCCAACTTACCAAGTTAGTTGTAACCACAACCAGGTTACTGTTCTCAGAAAAGACTACTAATTTTGAACCACTCGAAGCACCTGCTGACCAATTACCTACAGCAGGTAATGTAGAATAGGTACCCCAAGAAACTCCATTGTCTGAAGATACAGCATAAGTTTTACTTTGATATATAAAAGCAATTAATGTCGAACCATGAGCAACAATTAAATTCCAATCAGCAATAACGGGAAGAGTTCTGGCTAACCAGGTAATTCCATCAGACGAAGTTGCTGCTGAATCACTATTCCGTGCTACTGCACAAAATACGGAACCATTCCAAACAACTGAACTCCATGCTTTCGAACTTGGTAGATTGTAGTAAGTTACACTAGAGCGTAATTTAGATTTATCAATTGTTTTTAACCAATGCTCAACACGAGCAATTTGCTTCCCATTTTTGTAGAGTAGTTCACTCTCAAGAAAATCACCTGAAACTGTTCCGGGTTGAAACTCAATATATGCAGCTTTAAGACTTCGTGGATCAGGAAATGGTTCTGTGGTAGGATATGTGCCTACTGATACAATACCCGAAACACCAGATGTGTGACCAACAACGGTATCTCCCACATCAAAGTTTTGTGCACTGACACGCTCATAGAACTTTAATTTGAGTTCGTCTTCAAGAACATCTTCAAAGTACCCTCTCGCAACTTTGTCGCTGTTTAACCCGAAAGCTACAAAAATAGTACTATTGTAAGCCACTGCAGACCATTTAAAGAGTTCAGCCCCTCTAGTCCAAACGTCACCGTTATTCATCAGACACAAATCACCTAGATAAGGTGAATTTACTAACTTCTTCATTCCCTCATAATTAGGCCACCCTTGATCGAGCAGCGTTTCATCTGGATCTAAACCAGGCATCAAATCGAAAGGATGAACGACTTCTGCAGGATAATTACTTAGATGTGATGTGACTTGTGCGACTGTCAATCCTATAGGAGCATCAGGAGAAACAGTTGATATTCCAGTCCATAAAAAATCTTTGACATCATTATCAGGAGTCCATGATGTACCTTGAACATTAATTCCTAACTGCTTTAGCATTAATCCCTGAATAGAGGAAGTAGTAACCATAAAGTCACTGCTATCTCCATCAAAGACATCTGCAATATAGTAATCCCCTACAAATAAACGTTCCTTTGACTGAAAGTCAATATCGTTCAACTTATAGATTACTATATAATCAAGCCCTACTTCATAACCTACAACTTCCGCTTGCGCGCCTGACGTTTCACCTTCAATAATATCCCCTTGAAAGCATCTTCGGTGAATCTGCAAGTTATAGATGAATAAAGATCCATAATTCTCCATTGTCTCTTCAGATAATAGGAACAATCCTTTCTGACGGGACCATGTTGCATTTTTCCAATTCCGTCTTTCATAATCATCTTCGAATTGTACGACCTGACCTGATGGAGTAAAGCATATCTGACGCCCGAAACGTTTTGCACTAGCAATGTATACTCCATCGACCTCTAACCACTCTCCATCTTCGAAAATACCTTCAATGTTATTGATATTTAGATAGGCTCCTTTATTCATTTCGGTGGCGCTGGTAATGACTGCAAACTGTACACCATTAATATACAAGTAAGCCGGAGGCTCTGAAGGCATCCAGTATGGAGGATCCTCTTCACTGAAAAATTGTAAGAGAGGGGTTGTATCCCATCCATGGAGTGTACCTGAAAGGTAAATGAAAGCGCCTCGTGCTCCTGCATTAACTATAGCTACATTATGATAATCAACGAGTGATGCAACATCACCTACATATGACCCTTCGATATGGATTTCCTCATCAATTTCAAACTCGCCATGAATATCACCGAGATACAAAGATCCGCTTTTGTTAGCTTCATCAACACTATAATCAACGAGTGTAGCAAAAGCTAACGAGTCAATACCTCGAACAATTCCATCGATCTTGAAATTTGCACCAGACTGTAAATTATCAAAAGTGATAATCCCTTTATCTAAACTTAATGTCTCACCATCATGGAAAAATCCTTTAGTATCATCTAAAATAAGTCTCCCAAAATGATACTGAGGCTTATATAAAACTCGGGCTTTCTTTACATCATCTATATAGACTGCTTCGCCATGCTTGAAGTTCTGACTGAAGAACTGATTAGATTCAATAGCACATGCACGATCATCATCTGACATCAACCACTCGTTAGGTTCGAGTGTATGATACTTTTTTGCCTCAGAAAGCAAGACTCGCCCGTAAGGAGTTTCTTTTGTCACTAACCCTCTTGTCTTAGCAACTACATAACCATCGACCGTCAAGAACTCACCATTCTGAAAAGTATCTGTAATATTTCTTAACAGAAGTAACCCATCACGAGGATGTGTAACAGCAACGCTCAATACACTCAAATTCGCAACTTGGCCTACACCTTGAACTTCATACAAAGGTCCAGACATGCCTCCAGAACAAGTTGCGAGAGTGTATGATGTACCCCAATGATCAGGAGACGCAGATGTTAATAATTCATACAGACCAAACTTTGCATAGTTGTTATCACGATCTCTATATGTTCCTGAATAACTAACACTAGTCATACAGGAAAGCTCAAGGATCCGAGTCCAGCATTGAGGATCTATTTCTTTTACTAAAGCTGTCGCACCCGAATCAACTCCAATGATAGTTTTATTTACATCAAGATCACCAATGATACTGAAAGTATTACAGGTTGCAATGATGACGTTATTAACTTTGAGATTCTCATTTTTAATGTAAATACCTGTATAGTTTGATACAACAAGAGTTCCTGTTCCACCACCATGATCTTCAACATATTCTACTATCGATGTTTGATGAGAAGTTGCACCAGAAACAATATCACTGATATGAAAGACTTGACCAGGTTGTAAACTCTTGTAGTTGAGTTTGTTAACATAATCAACAATTAATGTATCCCATAAGGTACCATCTGCATTTGCGACGTGTTCATCATCCACAAGTAATTTTTCATTGTCTTGAAAAGTTCCCTCTACATCGATAAGGCGTAACTTCAAACTACTTTCATCAACATATAAAATAATGGCTTCAGCGTTAGAGGTAAAACCTCTAATGAGAGTGCCTACATTGAAAACCTTTCCGGCAAGTTTTTGATAATTCTTGAAGGATAAAAATTGCGCCCGTATAGAATCAGACACAGTGACTATCCCGCCTGAATATTCACCTTTTAAGGCCTCTCCATCAATACTCTCATTTAATAGACGACAATTAAATCCTCTCCCCAAGGAAACGTTACCTACAAGCAGGCCTCCAGAATCATTATTGATAGGCGCTCCATTAACAATAGCAATATATCCGTGACTTGTATTGAGATGCTCATCATTTACAAAAGTACCAGAAGCGTTTTTGATATATAGTGATCCATAACCATAAGTAGTTGAAATTATACCATCAGTGTCAGCCAAATATAAATCGTTTCCTACATGAAGGTGTTCATTATTCTGGAAAACTCCATCAATAGAAACTAACCACAACACACCTACGAGGCCAGTCCTTTCTACCTTTTGAATGAGAGCCTTTGCAGATGATGTATTACCTATGACATGTTCACCAGGATAAAACTCTCTAACACCTTGATAATTATCAAAAGAAAGAGCATTAACTGTTTGGTGCCCAATTACAGCCTGAACAGTACCTGTTACAGCAGTACTCATTCCAGTAACATGATCATCAACATAAAAGCCTTTGTCAGGTTGAAGGTTATCATAATCCAATGTGACATAACTAAACTTATTTAATACTTTGCCTGAAGCACCTGAATATCTACATTCTACCTGATCACCAATATCAAAGCTTGCTCCACCTTCCAAGTCAAAGAAGTGCAAATCACCAACTTCAGGTTCATGTTCAAGAACAGTTCCTCGAGCACCTGACTCTTCTCCAACAACATCGAATCCAACATCAAAGTCTTCACCAGCAATCAGATTCTTATAAGGCACTTCTACAACAGGGCCTAGTAATTCACCCTGCTGTTCAAGAATGAAATATCCACGATTTTCTTTAAAGTGATCTACAAACTGGCCTACAGGAAGTACAGGATCTTCAGTACCATATTTATCTACGACTTCAATTCCGTCACCTTCTTGGAAACCGTATTGAATACTTCCATTAACGTTCGCAATGTAAATACCATCAACATACAGATGTTCATCATCAAGGAACTCAAGATTTTCCCAAAGTACCCCATTAACATCTGCAATATATATTCCGTTTACCTGTAAGTGTTCATCATTTTGGAATGTACCCCATATACTAGACAAACCAATAGAATCTGAAAAGATATGAGTAACAATAGCTCGTGCTTCTGAAGTTGCTCCTACAATCACATCACCTACTAGAAAATATTTTCCAGACTGCAGATGATCATAAAACAATTGAGTTCTAGCGAAATCACTCAAGAATAAGACGTGCACATTTCCAGAATCGAAAACGTAAGAAACCTCAGCACGTGCCTTCGAACTGTTCCCTAGAACCCAATCATTTACATGGAAGCTTCTCCCAGTCTGAATATTATCAAAATTAATTCTACCAATCTCAGCAAGTTCATGATAGAATTGCCATCCTTCTCGCAAAGCTACATAATCACTAATATCAGTAATTACTGCACGTGTACCTGAAGACACCCCAGTAATTATATCTGCGACTTCAAACTCTTTACCTTTTTTATTCTTGTATTTAACCAAACCGTAAACAGGATCCATGATTTCAGACGCACTAGGATATTTTGACTGCATCTGAGGACCGAGTTGACATACTGCACCTGTGATAACGTCCTCAACTATAACGGTTCCTGAAAGAGCGCCACTTACTTGATCAACATATAGGCAAGCTTCAATATCCAAAGCTCGAAAGGTTCCTGGGGAAACTTCAGCTGCAGGCGAACTTATTTCTGATGTAAGAATTCGTGCAGTTTCTGTGTTGCCAGTAATAATATCATATCTACGGAAAGGATTAACAACTTGAGGACTCCACTGTTCACAATCACAAACATGCTCATTTACCTCTTGAAAGTTTTTTCTATAAAAAGTGAAGTCAGGAGCCCACTCATTTGTAAGAAAGATTGTTTCTAATTCGTCCCAATCAACACAATCGAAGTTGGCGAAATGATTTACCCTTCCCCGAAGCGGTTCATTTTCAATCATACCATTAATTTCTGTAATTGAGGCTTCATCACCAAACAGATAACCACATTTCTCAAACCCGGTGCGAGGATCCTCAAAGACCGCAGTTACCGTAAACGTTTTACCTGACGTATTCCCAATAACTATGAAACCAATGAAGAAATTTCTGAGCGGCTGCAGATTATCATAATGCAAACATCCCTTTACACGCTTTATATTTCCACTTCCGTCTGTTCCATAAATGTCTAGTTTGTCAATCTTTTGATAAAAGAGTTTTCCAAAGACACCTTGCGTAACCTGATCAACATCCGCAAAGTACGTCTTCCATTCATCAATAACAAGTGGTTCACCTACAATGAAAGTACCTATTCTATCTGCTATGACTAAGCGACCTTCAGACCTATCACTAGCAACTCCTGTCGAAGTAGCAATTATTACTCCTGGAAGAGTATTTACTGATAACTCTTCTTCAACATCTTCCCAATCAAAATCACCTTCAATCTGAACTAGCTTGAGTACCCCAGTAGAACTTGATGTCTCATCACAATCAATAATATATCCTCGACTCCCTGTATCACGCCCAACAACCCAATCACCTCTAGAAAACCCTTTCTTGTATATTCCATTCGATTCAGCAATAGTTATACCGCCAACCAATAACTTTTCATTGTTTTCAAATAATCCACTAACACTTCCAATCGTTAAAATTCCTGACACACTCACTTCCGTAATGTACATATCCAGAACTGAAGCAGTCGCTCCTGAACTCTGACCTGTAATCGTATCGCTTGGAGAGAAAGACCTTCCCGACTCGAGATGATCATATTTGAGAGTACCCTTCTCTAAAAGATCTTTGTAACCTAATGTCTTACTATAAAACGTTTCGATTTCTCTGACCGATGCCTTTGCACCAGACCATTTACCTGTAATATGAAAATCTGAAGTCTGTGATAAAGATTGTCTACCATTCTTATAAGTCAAACGTTCACGTTTATCAATTCCAGAGAGTGTTACACTCTTCCCAGAAATATTTTCTATAAGAACATCGCCTGGAGACAATGCATTAACGAGAGCAGGAACACCATTCTTAAATGGAATACGCAATGCACGAGCACATTGATTCACATATAGAAAAGCTGTTATTCCTGTTATTGTTCCATCGGCATCAGCAACGTATAATTCTGAAGGGCCACTTAATAATTTTTCGTCAGCAACATACCTTTCACTCTTCTTCGAGTTATAAGATAACAATGTATCATAATCTAACTCAACAGTTAACTGTCCAGCATACCTATCAATTGAATCTTCTTTCTCGTAAGTCAGAGAAGCAGCAAAAAGTGTCGTTTCGCCCTTAACAGTTCCAGATTGCCAATCACGATACTGGAGAGTATCAAATCCTATTTCACCAGCAGTAGAGAAAACATAAACTTTCCAACTACTTCCATCCTGAGATCGCAAATACTCTCGAGATCCTTCTGCGAATACTAAAAAGTACAAACTATCTTGATTGATCTGTCCAGGACACCAGCAAGCAATTGAGGACGCCCAATCTCGTTTGATTGGAACACTTACTCTCGAAAAGCTTTGGCCTTGATTAGTTGAGCGTACCGCAATACTACTATTTTTTGCGAGAGCAATAACTGTATGATACTTTCCAATAATTGTTTGCCAAGTTATTGGGCCCCCAACCCAGTCTTCTGAAATACCATTAGCATTGGCTACGTGTTCTCCAGAGATGTACAATTGTTCATCATCTTGAAAAGATCCGGAAACACTACCAAGTGAAAGTATTCCGGATTTAAACATTAAAGTGCCATCAACATCTGCGAGATAAATACTCTTTACTTCTAGGTGTTCATTATTTATGAAACTTCCGACAATCTTGTCTACAACTAATTTACCACTTGTAACAATTAACTTACCATTAACCTTAGCAATAAAATCATTATCCACCAAAAGATGCTCATTATCCTGAAAAGATCCCAGAACAGTTTCTAAGGTGAGTTTTTTATTAGGAGCATCTACCAAAGTAATTTTTCCTGTTGTACCACTAGTTCCACCATAGACGATATCATCAACATTAAATGATTTGCCATCTTGTAAAGTGTCGTAAGAAAGGATTCCTGTATAATAATTCTCAACAACACGAGCGTGTGCATTTGACAAAACACCTTTTACTACATCACCTTTATAGAAGATGGATATAGGTAAGGTCTCTAAGTCCGCCTTACAGAACTCGAATCCGTCGTCATTACGAATGAGAGGTTCAATATCTTGAAATGTTCCCGCGATATCAATTAATGTAAGCCACCCAGTAGGCCCTAAAGGTTGAGATGAAGCAACCGCACCTACCGTACCTGACCATTTTCCTTTTACTGTATCACCTATTTTGAATGAACGAATAGCACTTGTAGTGCTATTTACATTTGCTACATATTCATTTGCCACCAATAAGATTTCATCATCCTCAAAGATTCCATGAATATCATCTACGTAAACTACTCCTATAGTCGCAGTAGCTCTAAAGGAATACTTGATAACTGCTGATGCGCCAGAAGTTTCTCCTACAAGGATCTGACCTGCATCAAACCCTTTATAAACATCACCTGTGACAGGCTGAGCATTATCATATTCCAATCTTGAATACAGCATATCTTTATAATACTGAACTGCTGCGACTGGAGCACCATCATAATTTAGTTCAGCTTGGTCGGGAACAACGTCTGCAACTATTGCAGTAATTCCTGAAGAATGACCTATAACAACATCATTAACTGCAAACGACTTACCTGTCTGCAAATTATTGTAGGCTAACGATTTTTCAGGTTGAACAATATTTAATGCCAAGAAAGACCAATTAATTCCATCTGATGTCTTTATAACATAACCTTCCTCAGATATCGCAAGAAAATAATTTTCTGTGTAACAGCAATCAATCCATTTTCCACTGATCGGAAGGGTTACTTGAACCCATTCTTTTCCGTCTTCTGAATAGACTGCAACATCACTATTATATGCTAAGGTACAGAAGGTTCCTTTGGAAAAGAAACCACGATAACTTGCTGATATTTTAACTGTGGCTTTATCAGCTGACCCTACTCGAAGAGTTTCATCTGACTGGAAATCTAAGTTAGGGATTCTATTTTTTACAATAAGAGACCCTGAATCAATATAATTTCCTTGAAGGGCGCCACTATCAATAGTAGCTATTGCTCCTGAAGTTACACCTGTAACCACATCGCCTTTTTGAAAAGGTTCTAACTGATTAATATAATCTAATGTGAAATGGGTAGGAATAAAGCCAATGACACGCCAATCAGCTTTTACTGGCAAGGGACGCTTTACCCATCCTGCCTCACGATCAACATTATAAATCTTCTTAATGAGTACATAATCTACATTAGGGAGAATAATACAAAATGATTCACCATTTCCTGCAACAGAATAAACACCCTCAAATGAACGCTTTCCACAATACCACCATGAATTGTCTTTTCTTTTTATATATGAATGGTCTTGACCCACAAAGAAATCTACCGCATCAGTTACAAACAAACCTTCATTGAATCCATCGTGCATAGGCAAAGGATTGCCATTATACGAAGGATTACCTAACTGACCTGTTTTCTCATTGACTTCTAATTCGCCATTATATTCCTGGTATTTTCCCCATGACCATACTTTACCTTGAACATCGAGAGCTAAACTATGATTGATACCTGCAACAGTACGAGACATTTCTGGGGCTTTGCGCTCTAATGTAAGATAATACCCTTCAACAAGATTACTGGGATCTACAATATGTTGCTCTAAGCCCCAGTGTTCTCCAACAGAAAAAATATCTGGACCTTTTAGTATAATAGGTGAACCTGTAGCGGGAATCTCATCAAGAGGAAAGTTTGTAGTACCACCAACAGCATCACGAATCTTCAAAACTTTTTCAGTGGTATTAATCCATTGGTCAACACCAGAATTAATATCTGGGTCAAACTCAAGCTCAGGAAGCTTGATAACCATCTCCTGAATATTTCTTAAAATCTTCTCTTCAGACATCGCTTACTCAAATAAGATAGTTAGGCACATCAAGAATAAACTCTGTTACCTGAGGTGAAAAACACCCCCGTGAATAGAATCTAGTTTTTGCTTTCAAATACACTGAATTAATAGGTAATGACAAAGGAATTTGTGGTATCGTGAAAAAACCACTGTTAAAGGTTGCACTTATCCATTCTCCCTGAGCAGGATCAGAAGGATTTGTTATATGCTTTGCAGGAGTCTCTTCCCATACAGTAATCCAATCAGACCATGTAGCACCTTTATTAAATGAAATACAAACGTCAAAAAATAGTTTTGTGTATCCCGCAATAAGACCTTTACATTTCATTCGAGGATTATCTGTTATTCCGACTATTGTCAAATCGTAAATTGCAACTCGACTCCCTTCCAACTCATATGAACTAAAGTCTGTATACCATACATCACTCGGATTTCCTGAACCTTCATATACAAGAGTTGAGGAATTTCCACTATCCTGATCAGAGCGATCTTCAGGGACACTTCCAAATACCTCTATGGTAGGAACAAACTGCCCGTGATTTAATCCATGGCGTATTGCTCCTGAAGATATTGTCTTATATATGGGACCTCCCAAAACTCGCTGGTAAAAAATGTTTTTTCCACCTGCGCCCCAAGTCTCTATACTTGTTCCAAGTGAAACATTCTGAGGTGAATCAAATGTATTATGAGTGGGATAAGTGCTACCCCAAAAGCCTAGTTGACACCAACCATTTGAACCCCAACCTCTTAACTTACTATAAGTTGTGTCATAAATAAGACCACTCCACCAGCTTGCGATGATTTTGTTTGCATATACAGGAGTGGTTTTATTAGACTCAAATACTTGCAAAGGAGTTATTGATTCTTCAATACCAGAAGCAACGCTATCTTTATCTCTACATAATTGTTCGTAGTGATTATCACCCCAACACCAAATTGAGTTATTACTCTTAAGAGCAATTGAGTGTTGACGTCCTGCAGATACTTTTATCACATTTGTTAACACAGATAAAGATAATCGTTGAAAAACTTTGACAACAATATCTTGACCTTGTGCAACTCCTACTGCATCTGACAATTGTTTTCTTTTATTACTTCCTGCACCCCAAACTGATCCATCACTTTTAACCAAAAGAGAATGCCTGTATCCTCCAGAGACGGCGACTACATTTGTCATTGCAGGGACAGCTGTAGGAATCAAGCGATCTTCTAAAGTACCTCGCCCCAACTGACCACTTCCATTCCATCCCCATGTGTAAACCGAGCCATCATTTTTGAATGCGATGGAATGAAAACTTCCTGCAGCAATTCCTGTTACACTATCTAAAACTTGAACTGGGGTTTCCTGGGGGACATAAGAGTTATTTCCTACTTGACCATAATTGTTTCTTCCCCAGGCCCAGACTGTTCCGTTACTTTTCAAAGCAAGAACATGATAATCACCAGCTGCAACTTGAACAACATCAATTAACGAAGTAGGAACATAAGTATCACGCTCTTCACGTGTTCCATCGCCTAATTGACCGAAAAAGTTTAGACCTTGACACCATGCCCTATTATCAGAACGAATGATAACAACTACAGTTTCGCCAATACTTACACCTTTGATTTGATCAGAATCAAGAGTTGATATTTTATCTAGTTCAAGGTATCCTGCATCAGCATTAATATGCTCGAGAACCCCAAACTCAAAATCAGATTGATCATCTTCGTCGCGATAGAAATCTTGAAATGTTCCAATCAAAGTCTCAAGTTCAACAGTTCGTTGAGTAGTGTAAGTGCGATGACGGAAAGATCTAAACTTGATGTTAGCTTCGATAACATTGAGCCAGCTGTCAACCAAGGACTCAGGAGTGGGATCTTCTGGCAAATGTGGGAGAGACATACTTTTTTCAAGGGGCAAGCCAGACTGCCTCTCAACATCCATAAAGCCAGAAATGTTGCTCTGTCTTTGCCTCTTCAAGAGTGACATTAAATCAATCCGCCTTTTAGGACTACTCCATTAGCAGATCCTCCAATGACAGTAATATGTACTCCTACATAAGCTGCTCCTTGAAGGTCCCATTCAAGTCGAGGGCTTTTGTAGTTGCCACTCGAGGCTCCCATCCTGAACTTTGCTGTCCCCATAGCGGACGTTTTTGTAGTACCAATTCCAATTACCGTACCACCTACATTGAAAAAGATTGGAGTGATACTTACATCACCATCATTTGCTACATGCTCAACATCTATGATCAACGTAGTTTTGTCACCCACGGTAAGTTTGGTGCTGATTAATTCTGCGGGTGAATTTGTTAAATCAATGCTATCGGCGGAAGAAATTGGTGCGCCTACTCCTCGTAGAGTAACTTGTGAAAGTTCTCGTTGTGCAATATCGATAAGCTGAATTACACGAGCATGGGCTCCACCATCATTTTCCCTTGCATCGCGTGTTGCAACATACTCACCACTTTCTTGATCAGCGATTCGAGTGGATTTTTCCGCCATCGTGCCGTCTCCTCAAAAGAGCTTTAGCTGTACAAATTCGGAAAATTTTCTCCTCGTCAAGGACTACTCCTAAGATTCGTTCTAATTCAGATCTTAAAACAAAATCCCTGCCACCTAGAGAAATCATTTTAATGTCGCTCAGTATAGCGGCTTTTCTAAAACTCTCCTTCGGAATTCTTGTCAATACAGATGCTTCCTCTAATGTTAACATAAGAGTCATGAGTTTGAACTTTTCACTAAGTGTCAATCTTTGTACAAATCTTTTACCAATCTCACTGAATGGAATGGAATGATACCGTGTAAGGAAGTTGGCTATATCTTTAGTAAACTTCCTCGGGAGCATATTACAGTCAATCCACCATCTATTATACAAGAAAAAGGAACCATCGAATTTCTGGATTGTTTTATGATACTGGTTAGCATGAAGCTTACACAAAAACTTTAGAATATGCCCCTGAATCACCTTCATATCTTCTAAATTGATCAAATGCTAGAATTAAACACCCTCACTCCCCATTTCCATTGAATATACTATCTTTCTCATAATATATAGGAACATTCACCTTTAGGACACGCATTACCTTTAAAACTTTCTTCGAAACTGTATTTGCTGAGATTTCAATTATCTTGGATATATCTTCTAAAGGAAATCGGGGGTAATTAAAGAGTCCATGGAAAAGCAGAAAACATAAACATTCAATCACATCGATTTGTTCACTTTCTAATAATTTATATATAGAAAGTTCAACGATACGTCGATAATGACAACGAGAGACTACTTCATTAGATGAGGTAACAAAATTAGGATGAGGAGACTTCGAATATGATTTCTTGTCTTGTGAGCCTTCTTCTATGTCTAGAAAGCTTTCAGAGATAGAAGAAATATGGATTTCGTTGTTATTTATTTTGCGATTAAGATATAAAGGAATGTAAACAGGGTGTTGGAGTTCTCTGATAGCTCGTAGGACGTGATGCCAAATATACTGTCTAACGAAGTGAGATTGCTGGGGAAGGCTTAAGTCCTCGTCAAGCCTTCCCAACGCTTCAAAAAGACCCACGCACCCACTTTGGAAAAGGTCGTCAAATGAAACCTTCGTCCGTTTACAAAGTCTGGCTGCGTGATATCTTACTACTGGTACATATTTTTCCCAATTACTCTCCACCTTCAGTCCCTGATACGCCTACAAGCGTCGTTGAGACTCTAATGTCCTCTAAGATTTTGAGGTTAGGAGTCCACGATCCATAACGCTTAAAGGTAGTCAGGAACTCTTCGACGTCGTGCTTCACGACAATCCATTTGTCCTCTACATGGCCAACATGTGAAAGCTCATGATGAAGCAAAGCTTCTTTCTGATGATCCGTAAGGATATCCCACGTTTCCTTATGGAGACAAATAACAAAATCGTAAGCGGTTAGATGTCGCCATTTTCCAGTTGTTTTGGCACAATCACCCGAATGTGACCAAGACCCCAGACGAAATAAGTATTTGACTTTTGCAGCCTTGCTGACATCAAGTTCTGCACACTTCGCAATGATTTTTTGGGTCATCTCCTCAATCATAGGAGAAGCATCCTCATATGCTTTCTCACGTTTGACAACGGACTTTTTGAGAATGGTCTCCAACAGCATATCAGTATTGAAAATCAAGTCCTTAGCCATATCTCACCCTCCTTTGATATCTATGTAAACTTGCCGTTCACTCCTATACCGCAGTACCACATCATTTCGAGATTTCACGTGTGATTTTACAACTTCCCTAATAAATCTTTTACCTATCTCGACTTGGTTGTCCTTACACACTTGCTCTACGAGATCGGTAAAATCTAAAATTGGAAATGGTAACCTCCCTTTTGTTTTCAACTGATCAATCAAGTTCTCTGAAACCTCTTTAATGAAATGAACTTTTGATCCAGGTTTGGAATTACGAAATACAGACTCAAAATCAACGAATTTCTTAAGATCGATATCCCGAATACTAAATGTGAACTCAGCTATTGCACCCATGGATATTTACTTAACTCCCGAAGTATATCTTTATAATCATCTGACATAAATGATCTAATCACTTCACTAGACAGATTACGAAACTGCATAGGAAGGGATGCATCATGTAAGATAACTGATAAAGATTCCTTCATAAAGACTATCAAGGGAGTCAGCAGTGATACAATCTTATCCATGCACTTCAATGATTCAACCGTCTCCCCTTTAGCAGTACGAATCAAAGTTTCATGAATACCGCAAATTACAACAGCGTCACATAGATTACTGAAAATGCCATGTAACTGGCGGTGCATTGAATGACTCGCACCTAATGTGGAGCCTATTACTTGAACCATTAACTTATTCTCTTCACTCATCAGAGTCGCCCCGTTGATCCCACCCCTTGAGACCCCCTAGTTGTCTCGATCTCATCCAGATTCGCTTTATAAGGAACAACCTCAGGCTTCAAAGTGATTACTAATTGAACTAGTCTCTCCCCATAAAGAACAGGAACCGTGTAACCAGAAGTCGAAATAAAAGGCATTAGTACGCCTTTATATCCAGCATCCCATACAGAGAGAGCGGTAATGCCTTTACTTCTGGCTGAACTACGAGAAACAACGAAACCTACATAACCTTGTGGAATACAAACAGAAATCCCACAATAAATTTTGTAAGTTTTATGGGGCTGTAAAATGAATGGGTTGCCGATCAAGAAAGGAATTTCGTCTGGGTGGCATGGAGTTTCTATAATACCAAACGTTTGAAGATCAAACCCTGCATCCCAAGAATGCTTTAGAGTCAAATCTTCAACCCTGCCAGTTAGCAGGTGCTTTTGATAAGGTAAATAAACCTTCACAGGTACACCTCACATCGCTTCATTAGAAGGGTGAATCGGAAGAGAGCGGAGAGGTGCTCTCTTCCGATTCATAAGGCAATACCCAATGAAAAGCGGTGGGGCTACTTGCAGACCAAAAACAGCGTACGCCCTTCCTTCTGGGTTTCGACCTCGTCCCCCAGGATCTTCAGGACCGACTGGCCCAAGGTGTAGAAATACTGAGACTTCTTTCCCGCCTCAACTCCGAAGGAGTTGACAGCCACAGCCTTCACAGAAGTACCGAGGGGCAGTCTTTCCACACCCAATGCCTTCGCCTTTTCCAGCAGCTTGCGCACGACATCTGCGATCTGCGATGCAATCACAGACGGTGCACGGCCAGTTCCTCCGGCAGATGGCTTGGCCTCGCCGATCTTCTGCAACAGCGCATCAAGATCGATGCTCGTTGGAACGGGAACCACAACCGCGGCCTTCTTCGCCTTTGGGGCCTTCTCATCCGGCTTTCCTTCTACTTGCGCACCTGACTCAGGAATTTCAACCTTCAGCACCATAATGATTCCTCCTTAAAGGTTTCTTGTGTTGTCCTCATGTTCTCTAACCTCTTGATACTTCTGACCCCACCCAAGGTAGATTTTAATCCTCTCCAACCTACCTTGTACCAACGTTGTATCACCTCCCTTCTGATTACAAGATATACTGGTTCATGATAAAATAAACGGGGCACTAAACTTTAGTTTTCAATCTTTTTGTTCTTATTATAATTATAAGGCCACTTCAATTAAAAGTAACGGGGCACTAACTTAATATAATCCAATTCCAAAGATTCTTTTTAGCCCTGCATGAAGTCTATCATGTAAACTAATATTAGAATTTTCTATTGCTTCATATTTTAAATTCCAAGGAAGAACTTCACAGAAAATCTTATATGGACGGGTTTCCAAGTACACCTGTTCTGACACTAAAGGACGAGTTCTCCAAAGAAAGTCAGAATTGTTCTTGATCTGTTTAAAATTTGGGCCAAAATGAATCTGTTCTTCTACTCTTGGAGTAGGAATAAACGGTTTGATCTTTAGGCCTAACTTATAAAAACGAGAAACAAAGTATTGATAACATAACTCCCAAACAGCTTTAGGTATCTCTATTTGTGAGATAACTTTAGACGATTCTGCAATATAGAGTCTTGGCCTTTTTCCTAAACCTTGTTGGGACGTAGTTGCACTCTGAACTCGCACAGAAGAAATTGTACAAAAATATCTGTCACGAATCTGAGGATCGATAAACATAAAAGGAAATACACCTCCTTTAGTAGGAGGATCAAAGAAAGGATTTTTATACATGACCAGATAATCACTTTTCTGAACAGGCACACACTTTCGTCTAGCATATTGTAAAGTACAATTTGATCGGAGAATACAAGATAAACAATCTACACTTTTCTTAGTTTGGTAAATATTAACTAGACACTCAAGAAGATTATAAATCTCTTTATCCCAATCTGTTGGGATATAACGAAAAGGTGTTAATCCTAATGTATAAATTGATGAATAGACAGAGAAGGGTGAACCTAACCCATATCCTTTACAATATTTACATGTTTGATGCCTACATGATTGATATCTTTTTTCAGTTGTATTGGGAACCAATTTGGTTGAAAATATCACGTACTGATTATTATAAGCTACATTAATAATCTCAACACAAGGATTCAATAACCTAAAAGTCGAATGAGAGCAAAAGAAAATTCTCGTTTCAGGATTACTCGCGAGAAGAAGAACGCGATCCTCAAACGTTTTCACCCGGTACCTACATGACGGAAAAGTAATACAATTAGGGTTACTATGAGATTACCTAAAATACCCCCAGTAAGCCCAATTACTACAATCATAAGTTTCGTCTTAGCACTCAGTGTCGACAAACCAGCACTCAAATCTTGTATTGTCTTACCACAAGAGCGACATCTCTCTTCAATGTTGCCAACGTCCTTATCAATATCTTGTAAGGCACGAACAACATATCCTCTGAATTCAGCGACGCTCGTAGATAGTCTCAATCCTTCTCTAAGTACCACTACAATCTCCAGCCCCCTTGAACTCTGGAATAGGTGGCACACATATTATCAGCAACCGAGCCTGAGAACTGGGGATAACACTGTGAGTTATCCCAGCTTCAACCCAACACGAAGAAAATGGTCTATCTAACAGATCTGAAG
>Ga0315287_10000014_pt1 | contig 172805 bp, 122 predicted proteins | sample YL17G11_0_MG_FD_205037 | JGI IMG/M metagenome (GOLD analysis project Ga0315287, IMG submission 205037) | Sediment microbial communities from Yellowstone Lake, YNP, Wyoming, USA - YL17G11_0 | ecosystem: Environmental > Aquatic > Freshwater > Lake > Sediment | place: USA: Wyoming | collected... | reverse complement strand
AGAATTGACGCCTTGTTTGACCATTCTCTTCTGCCATGATAGCTTCCTCCTCGGTATAGTTTTCAAGGAACCCATCATGACATAAATTCATCCCCTTGTGAAGATGTACTTTATTGATCGCTTACAATTAAACTGTCGATAACAGGCATTTTCTGGCCTCTCTTTTCAGCTTCGGCCTGGAGCTCACCCCATTTATTTGCTATATCTTCGGTGATAGCCACGATTCTTCCTGCAAATCGTTTCCTTAAATCATTTTCAACCCAATCCACAAGAGTCGTTTTTTTCTTTGAGTTGGCTAATCTGGCTATCCCTCTTCGTACTTCACCAATTGTTAATACACTTATGAATAAATCGTTCTCCTTCTTTCCCTGGAGCCATTTTACAATCTTCTCATTTTGGTGCGGATTGATCAATTCTGAAATAACACAAGTATCCAATAGGTATCTCAAAGATTAACCTCTCTGCCGTAATCTAAATCCCTGCTCATGTCGATGCCGGAATTGAAGAGGGGGGAGTTTCGGAAAAATCCGACCAATGTTTCTTTTTTTTCGTCGGTTCCAGGGAGTTCCCTGTCTATAATGGTCACATGTACGAACACATTTTGGGTGCGCTTAAGATCAGGGGGTTTTTTGTCCAACCATTTTAGCCTGTCATTATTGATAATCGCCTTGTAGGTTCTTAACATACTTTTTCTTCCTCTAAGTTATTCTAACAAAAAACAAATCGTTGTCAACCTAAATCATCCGGTTGGTTTTGGAAGCAAGACCTGGCAGGTTTTAGGAAACCTGCCAGGTCTAATCTCCTCCCCCTCGCCTGCATTAAGCGGGAGGGAGATGCTGGCCTAATCCCGGGTTTTCCTGGATTTTTTCCAGGACAGGGCTTTGTCGATGATGTTATTTATATTGATACCCACGCCCATGATATTGGGCTGTAAAATGAATGCCTTTTGGGCCAGGCTCTCTTTGGTGTCTTTATCATCCACCAGCTTTGTCAAGAGTTTCAGTATTTCTTCTTCCGTGGCTGCCCGGCCGCCGGTAATCGTACCGAGCAGGTCTTTGACCCGGTATTTTTTATTGGAGTCTTCGGTCAGATAGTATTCGTATCCTTCCTTTTCATGATTGACGAGCTGCCGGTAAGAGGCGGTGATTTCAGGATTATCGGGCATAGGTACCCGTTCATCTATTTTTAGTCTCTCGAAGCTATTGTTGATGCGACGCAGTGTGGCCAGGAGCACGGCAAAATAATCCCGCCTCTGGCCGCCGGTCACATAGAGGTAGATGCGCCGGGCCTCATGGTCGGCCTTGACCACTGCCCGCGCCTCGAAGTCCCGGTCATGGAGCACCACACCGGTGCGCCACTGCAAATCCCCGTCGATGTCCCGGTACAGGTTAACGATGAAACGCGGCATAACGCTTCGCGGCAAGAAATCGTACTGGACGATAAAATGGAGCGCTCCCTGGTAATCGAAATCGATCCTGGGTTCCGGTACGGCCAAAAGATCGGGCACCAGCACCCGGGTGCCCCGGTCGAGCGGGTAACAGAGCTCGAATTTTTCCATCAGGCCGATGATATAACGGTGCTTATCGGGCGGGTAAGGGTAATCTTTACGCCCCTTGTCTCCCGGCCGGTTGAGGATGGTCTCCAGCACATCCAGGTGCAGCACGCCCTTGTTTTCCGCCAGCTCCGGGGAGTTGATGATCTTATAGACGGCGACGGTCGCCCATTCGGGGTCCAGGACCTGGGTGTCTTTCAGGTCGAATTCCTTGAAATGAAGCATCACCCCCAGGTCATGCAAAAGATCGAGCAGCGTCTCCTGCTTGGGCCGGTCTAAAATATTTTCTGCCCGGCATATTTCTTCATACCGGCCATAATCGATATAGTGTTCCGGCATCGCTTCCAGATGTTTCTTGACCCTAAACCAACTGCCCGGCCAGGCGGTCTGCAACAACTCCAGCCCGGCCAATGCTATGGCCAGGGCCGATGTGAAAGCCTCTATGCCCTTTGCTTCGGCGCAGGAGATGGGGAAGAACCCCACGATGTTCCGGTACTTCTCCTGCAAGAATCGGCGGTTGACATCGAAGCCGGGGTTTTGGTCGATCTTGTTGAGCACCACCAGCAACGGCGAATCGCCGCCGAAACTCTCGATCAGCTTGAGCCAGTATTCGGTCTTTTCATCGCGGCGGCCATCGAGTACCAGGATGTAGAGGCTGCGTTTGGACAGGAAAAATTGGTGGGTGGCTTGCATGATCTCCTGGCCGCCGAAGTCCCACAGGTGGGCGGTAATATCCCCGCCTTTATTTTTTACTGTCCAATTACCGATATCGATGCCGTGGGTCTGGCTCTCATGGCGATCGAATCCCAGTCCCAATAGTCGCCTGGCTAACGATGTCTTGCCGGCCCCGCCGTCTCCCACCAGCAAGACCTTGACCTCCCGCAGGGGCCGGGGCTTTTCTGCGGCCAGGGCCTGGAAATAGGCGACCACCGCCTCATGGCCGCGCTTAACGATCTCTACCGGCGGCGATTCCAGCGGGTTTCCCCCCAGGAAGATCCCAAGGTTGAAATCAAACGCCCATTTTATGGGCATGCCGCTGGCAATAATCGCCGCCGGCAGGCGGGTGATGCGATTATTATTTAAATCAAGTCTTTCTAATTTTTTCTCCCAAAATAGGGGGGCCAGGGGCGAGACATCGGTGATCTGGTTGTCATTTAAACTAAGGTAGTTCAAAGCGGTTAACGAACCCAGGGGCGAGACATCGGTGATCTGGTTGTCATCTAAAACAAGCCCGTTCAAAGCGGTTAACGAACCCAGGTACGAGACATCGGTGATCTGGTTATTACTTAAATTAAGGAAATCTAAAGCAGTTAATGATCCCAGGGGCGAGACATCGGTGACCTTGTTATCACTTAAGGCAAGAGAAGTCAAAGCGGTTAAAAATACCAGGGGCGAGAGATCGGAGATCCGATTGTCATTCAGCCAGAGATCTTTTAAAGCTGTTAAAAAAATCAGGGGCGAGACATCGGCGATTGCACAACCCTCCAGGTTCAGCCTGATCACTTCCCCCCGGTCATCGATACTGAAGCTACGATTCCGCCAGAGATCTTTTATATCGACTCTCTTTAGCTTCAGGTTATATCTTTTTTCCAATACTTTAATAATTTCAGGCTTAGAACCGGACATCATTCTTCTCCTCTGCCCCCGTTATACCACACCTGGCGGCAAAATTCAAATCCCCCCCGGCGCATCCCGTAGGGGCACGGCGCGCCGTGCCCCTACATCTTTTCCTGGCCCGCCCTCATCCCCTCACCCCTTGTCTCTGCAGAATATAAGGCAGAGACAACAAAAGTAGAACGCGACCTAATGGGAGCGTTCATCTTTTTCTACCCCGTCTGCCAGGTGCAGGAGAAGGGGAATCTCCCCCTCTCCGTGTCGGAGAGGGGGCAGGGGGGTGAGGTCCTATCACGCTCGCGTTCTACCATTGTAGTCTCCACCTTAATTTTGTGGGGGATCGATGCGAGAGCCACGCCCCATTGTCTGAACTATGATTTAACTGATTGGTATGATCGACTATGATGATGATTGGGTCTCATGGCGGGCCTTACCTCTTGCCGGTACGGGTATACCTTCTATTGTTATCATAGTCTTCGTGTTTTCAAAAAAATTCTCAATTAGGCTTTAAATCAACTTGTTTCTGTTGTAAAATATGAAAGACTGAAACGGAGGCCGAAATGGTTGAAAAATATGGCGTAGTGTTCTTCTGGGATGAAGAATACAAAGGATATGTGGCGGAAGCGGTTGGCCTTCCCGGCTGCTTTAGCCAGGGTAAGACCATGGAGGAGGCCATAGAGAACATTAAAGATGCGATCAAAGGTTATCTGTATGTAGAAAGAAAACACAAGAGTGTTGAGCCGTTTGTTGTTCCTAAGAACTACTTCCTGGGAGAAGTCTCCGTTGGGTAGATTATCCAATATATCAGGTAGACTTGCTGTAAAAGCATTTGAGAGAATCGGGTACAAGGTGGATCATCAATCTGGGAGTCATATAATTTTGTATCACCCGGAAAGGCAAACCCTCTCTATACCAGATCACAAAGAACTCGCCCCCGGATTACTCAGAGGCATTATTCGTGCCAGCGGCTTGACGGTTGACGAATTTTTAAGATATTTAAAGGAAAGATAGAGAAACGCCCTCTCTTTTTATAGCCAATACTTTCAGGTACTTTATGGCCGGTTGTAAGGGCTTTATCGTCGGTTGTTTGACATTTTTTGTTTATTGCACCGGGGTTTTGTCTTATTGTAAGGCTTCTACTCTATGTCGATGCCGGAATTGTACTCAAAAAAAACTGGGTCTTCTTGTCAGCCGTCAAAAAACGTGGTAAAATGACGACAATCATGTCAAAATACATTGATCACCTATTGCCGGGAAGGAATAAACATGCTGGATAAAAAATTTGGCCGGGTGCTGGTGGTCGATGACGACGAAGATGTACTGCAAGCGGCCAGGCTGCTTTTAAAGCAGCACCTGGAGCGGGTCGATACCGAGAGGGACCCGGGCAAGATCCCGGCCTGGCTGAAAAATACCGCCTATGACGTGATCATGCTCGACATGAATTTTACCCGCGACCTGACCGGCGGCCAGGAGGGCTTTATGTGGCTGAAGCAGGTGCTGGAGATCGACCCGGATGTGGTGGTCATCCTGATCACCGCTTACGGCGATGTGGAAATGGCGGTCAGGGCCATCAAAGAAGGGGCCACGGACTTCATCCTCAAGCCCTGGCAGAACGGGAAGCTCCTGGCCACCCTGTCTGCGGCCCTGGAGCTGCGGCGCTCGCGCCAGGAGATCGCCGGTTTGAAATCGCGGCAAAAGGAGTTGCTGGCCGGTTTAAACCAGCCGTTCCCGGAGTTTATCGCTTTTTCCCCGGCCATGCGCGCGGTCATGGCTGCTATCGAAAAAGTGGCCGGCACCGAGGCCAATGTCTTGATCCTGGGCGAGAACGGCACCGGCAAAGAGTTGGTGGCCCGCGCGCTGCACCGGCATTCCCGGCGGGCAGACGAGGCTTTTATCGGTGTGGATATGGGCGCGATCAGCGAAACCCTTTTTGAGAGTGAGCTCTTCGGCCATAAGAAAGGGGCCTTTACCGATGCTCAGGCCGACCGCCTGGGCCGGTTCGAGCAAGCTTCGGGCGGTACGCTCTTTTTCGATGAGATCGGCAACCTGCCGCTGGCCTTGCAAGCGAAAATCCTGCGCGTGCTGGAAACGCGCGAGGTCGTGCCGTTGGGGGAAAACCGGGCCCGGCAGATCGACATCCGCCTGGTCTGCGCCTCCAACATGCCCATCCATCACATGGTCGAGAATAAAGCATTCCGCCAGGATTTGTTGTACCGCATCAACACGGTAGAGATCCATGTGCCGCCCTTGCGGGAACGGCCGGAGGATATCCCCGGGCTATTGGATCATTTCCTGGAGGTTTACCGCCATAAATACCATCGGGGCAAAAAAGAGATCGGCGAAGCGGCCCGGGCAAAACTTCTTGAGTACCATTGGCCGGGCAATGTGCGGGAGCTCGATCATGCGGTGGAACGGGCCGTTATCCTGGCCGATGCGCCGGTGCTCCGGGCGGAAGATTTTTTCCTGCCCATGTCCAGGGAGATGGGCAGTATAGCGGAAGTGGGCAGCCGCAACCTGGGGGAGATAGAAAAGATGGCCATCCGTCGTATCCTGCAAGCGTGCGGCGGCAATATCAGCCAGGCAGCCAAAGAATTGGGTCTGACGAGGGCTTCGCTCTACCGGCGCCTGGAGAAGTTCGGTATTTAAAAGACCATGTTTTTTAAACGCTTCCGCTTCCAGGTTATCGGTCGCATCCTGGTGTTGACCATTTTCCTGGCCCTTTTTCTCTTTTTGCTCCTTAATACCCGCTATTATGCGGCCATATTACTGCTGGCCGGAGTGCTGATGGTCCAGGTCTTCGGCCTGATCCGCTACGTGCAGAAGACCATCCGGGACCTGGACCGTTTCTTTTCCGCTATCCGGCAGAGCGATTTTTCCCAGGTTTTTTCCGGTCAGGAACTGGGCCCCTCGTTTGCCGATCTGGTCGGCGCCTTTAACGAGGTCATGGAGAAGATCAAGCAGGTGCGCTACGAAAGGGAGGAACAATCCCGTTACCTTCAGACCATCCTACACCACCTGGATATCGGCCTGATCGCTTTTTCCTCCGACGGTGCGGTAGACCTGGTCAACCCGGCGGCCCGGCGGTTGTTGGGGGTTTTTAGCCTGCGGAATATCAAATCCCTGGCCGCGAAGAACCCGATATTGGCCAGCCAATTGCTGCACTTAAAACCCGGGGACCGGGCGCTGGTAAAATTACCGGACAGCGAATCGGACCTGGTGGTGCGGGCTGCCGAATTCCGCCTCAAAGACAAGCTTTATACCCTCATCTCTTTGCAGGATATCCGGGGCGAGCTCGAGGAAAAAGAGATGGAGGCCTGGCAGAACCTGATCCGGGTCATGACCCATGAGATCATGAATTCCATGACGCCGATCTCGTCTATGGCCGGGTCTATCCTGAATATAATCGAGAACCGGGCGCAGCTGCGGGAAAAAGGTGCTGCCATAGATCTCCCGCCCGGGGAATGGCAGGATATCACTGCTGCCTTACAGACCATCCGGAAGCGCAGCGAGGGCTTGACGCATTTTGTCGGCGCTTACCGCAACCTGGCCATGGTTCCCAACCCCGCTTTTCGCCTGGTCCTGGTAGAGGAACTGTTCGACCGGGTAGAAAACCTGATGGAAAAAGAATTTAAGGACAAGGGGATCGCCTTTGAACGTGCCATCACCCCCCGCACCCTGGAACTCTTTGCCGATCCTGAACTGATCGAACAGGTGCTGATCAACCTGCTGCTCAATGCGGTCGAGGCATTGACCGGCCGGCCAGTGCCGCGTATCGCCTTGCGGGCCGGCCAGGATGAGGCCGGCCGGGTGCTGATCCAGGTCGCAGACAATGGGCCCGGCATTGCCGGGGAGGCTTTGCACAAGGTCTTTATCCCCTTTTTTACCACCCGCAAAAAAGGCTCCGGCATCGGTTTGAGCCTCTCCCGCCAGGTTATGAAGCTTCATCACGGGGCTATTTTCGTTCATTCCGAGCCCGACCGGGAGACGGTTTTTACCCTCCGGTTTTAAGCCGCCGCCGGTCGAATCGCGGGCGATTTTGTCCATTTTTCTCATAAAAATACTCATAAATAATTTTTTTTTTGAATTTTGTTGAAAAATTTTTTTTTTAATGGTACATTTATTCGCAGTTAAAGTTAAACTTATGGAAGAAACATGAAAACGTATAAGTTAGTACTCTGCGTATGGCTACTTTTTTTCTTGTTCATCGGTTGTTCCCGGCCAGGGGCCGTCAAAACGGTGCCGCCGGCGCCGGACCAGGCGAAGCCGGAGGTCGATAAAGATAAAATTTTCCTCATGGGTATCGGCATGTTGCGCCTGAACTGGGCCGATGTCAGGGGAGATGAGCTGCGTTTCCGTTACAGCGACCTGGGATTACCGGCCGAGCTCTCCACCCGGGAACGGGCCTCGTTTACGGTTGACGGGACTTTTGCCGACGGCAAATACAGTATCGGCGGCTACCTCAATTATGACCCAGAAAACCGCATTACCGAGCCGCCCCTCGATTTCCTGGTCACTGTCGGCAACAAGCAGACCTACCTATCGGTGGGCGATTACCGGGCCGGTATCATGCTCGACAGCATTTTTTCCAGGTACTACCACCCATTCCGCGGGGGCATCCTCTTTCTCGGCTCCGCGCGCCTGGGCATCGAGATAACCGCCGGTATGGCCCGGGGCGAATCGGGTATCGAAGAATTCCTGGGCGACCTCGGTTCAGGGCCCTATTACTTGAGGGACGCCCCCTTGATCCGCGGCAGTGAGACGGTATTCCTGGTCGTCCGGAGTGCGCTCAACCCCGATATCGAGCTCCGGCGCACCCCTTTAAACCGCAATGTGGACTATTTCGTCGATTATGACCGCGGCTCCCTGCTCTTTACCTACCCGCTCTCCCCCTTCGACGAGCTCGGTAACCCGGTCTCCATTCTCATCACCTACCAATTCGAGTCGCTGGTGGGCAGCTTCTCCCGCATGGTGATGGGTTTTCGTTCCTTTTGGGTACCCTTAAAACATGTTAAAGTCGGTTTCTCCTACCTGGCCGATGCCGATTCGGACATTAAACTCGGCGATTTCTTCCGCGAACAGCGGGCCATCTATACCCTGAACCTGGACATCGACAGCGGGCCATTGATTTTTTACGGCGAGGTCTCGCGCGGCAAAGAGCTCGATAACAAGGCGGTTACATCGATCTTCGGCGGCGGCACCTGGAATTTGACCCGCCGCTTACGCCTCTATTTTAATTCCTGGTCGGTAAACCGCAATTTTCCCACCTTTGCCAACGAACAATTGCAGTACGGTTACAGCCTGTTCCAGGCCCTGCCCACCTATGCCCAGCAAAATATTTTCTTATCGCCTTTCCAGTTTACCCGCAACCTGGGGGCCGAGCTCTTCCCCTTTTCCTTATCGCGGGTGGCCATAGCCGAAAAAGAGATCCACGGTTTCCTCGAATACGAGAACGACACCAACCGGGTCAGCCTGGGCTACGGCACGCGTAACGAGGAGACTTTTGACCGCACCACCGATACCTTTTACTTATCCACCTTCCACCATGCCGAAAAATTGCAGTACTGGGGGAAAGTCGGCTTGGACCGCATCGATACCAGTGGGGACATAAACCGGGTTTACGATACCCGCGATCTTATGTTGGGTACGCGCACGCTACTCAAAAAAATCCGTGGTGGCGACCTGTTTTTGCAGGTGGAAGGAAAAATGGATTGGATCGAGGATCCTCTGCAGGAAAACCCGGATACCCGCAGGCAAACGTACTCTGTCTCGTCCGAGTACCTGATCGGCGGCCAGGGGTTATTTGCCGGTTTTCGCCGGGAAGTGATCGGGGCCGAGGATGCGGGGGAAAATATTCTGGAGGCCGATATCGTCGAGGCCGGCATCAAGCGCAATTTCTTTAAATCCTTCTTTATCGATGCCCGCTACCGCTTCGAGTCATCGACCGCCCAGGGTGTAGACAGGGAGGCCAGCATCCTGTCTATCGGCACCGGGGTGGAGACGCAGCGGTTCCGGGCCATGGTGCGTTATGAGGTGCAGCTCAACGACGATGGTCTCAATGAAGGCCGGCGGCGGTTATGGACCATCTACCTGTTCGGCACACCGGTGCACCGCATGAGTATCAACCTCAACTATTACAAACAAATGGGCCGAAGCTTCTTACCGGTTTCCCTGACCGAAGATTCCGAGGAACAGTTCAATTTCCGGCTGCTCTGGCGCCCGGTCGATTTTTTAAACCTTTATTCCCAGTGGCGGTACGACACCAACGCCCTGCTCTACCCCTACATCGATACCACCCGCAGCCGTTCCCTGGCTTCCGTGCAGGGACTCAAGCTGGTAATCTCGCGACGCCTGGAGTTTTTGGCCAATTACAAACTGATCAAAGTCTGGGGCCCGATAGAGAACCGCAAGTACACCATGGCTGCCGAATTGGGCTACCTGCTTTTCCATCACCTGCGTGTGGGTGCGGGCCTGGAGATCATCGATTTTATGGATGACCTGCTGACCGATGGCAATTACCGTGCGGCTGTCGGCTATTTCAAACTGGTCACCCTGTTTTAAAGGAAGTCACCATGAGAAGAATGAAATTATTTTTTTTATTGTCCTGTGCGGGTACGTTTTTATTAACTGCCGCCGATGCCAGGAATTTCCCGGTCATCGCCCATTACTGCGATGACACCAGCCTGTCCCTCTATCCTTACAGCTTTGTCACCACCGGTGCCGGCTCGACCTTCACCTGCTATGATGTGCAGGTCCAGGATATTGCCGGTGGCCGGCGCTATAGCTTCGAGGATAGTACGGATGCCGATTACAACGATGTGATCATCGACGTGACGATCGCTAATGACGGCACCGGGCAACCGGCGGCCCAGGTACGGTTCGTCTCCAAAGATGCTTCTTACCTGCATTGGATCCACCTGGTCTATGAGGGGGCCGATGTGTTGGTCTTCAAAGCGGAAGATGCCCAGCCCGGGGCTGTTTTCGATGTGCCGCTGCCGGTGCGCGGTTGCCCCGATTTTTCCCTGGCGGTGACGCCCTCTTCTCAGCAGGTCTTGCAGGGGGGATCTACAACCTACAGCGTCCAGGTCTCCTCGCTCAACACCTTCGCTGACCCGGTCAACCTCTCCATCGAAGGATTACCGGCCCTGGTGACCGCCGGTTTTTCGCCTAATCCGGTCACGCCATCCGGCGAAACGGTACTCTCTATCTCGGTTGGCGAGGAAGCGGCGGCCGGGGAATACCACCTGACCATTCGCGGACAATCCGGTGAGACGAGCCACACGGCAGAAGTGACTCTACAGATCGAAGAGAAGCCGTGCCCCGATTTTTCCCTCACCATCCAGGCCGAGCCCCAGACCGGCAGCGTGCCGCTGGATGTTCATTTCCAGGCCAATATCGGCCAGGCAGTAAGCGGTAGACAGGGTAGGGGGGGCAGGGCCGTGGAGAGCTATACTTATCAGTGGAATTTCGGCGATGGCGGGAGCTCGACCGGGGCTGATCCAGACCACCGCTATGAAGCGGCCGGTACCTATAATGTGTCGCTGAGAGTCGAAAACTCTTGCGGTACGGTCAAAGAGGCGCAGACGACCATCACCCCCAGTTCTCTGGCGGTCTCTTTCCAGAAGGGTTTCTCGGTCGGCCAGGCCCGGCCGGGGGAACCGGTGACCATGAGCCTGCGGGTGACCAACCTCTCCGATACCCCGTTTAACCAGGTAACGATCGGCGATGAGATTTCCCCGTCCCTGGTCTATGTGGGCGACGACTCCGGGGTTTCTTCCAGCCTCGATGGTCAAAAGCGGGCCTGGCGCTTCCCGGTCTTAAAAGGCCGCGGCGTCATCTCTTTTACTGTATCGCTCCGGGTGGCCGACCAGGCCCAGCCCGGCATCATTCGCAATACTGCTTACCTGTACCAGGAGAGTCTACGGAAGGCGGTGCCCTCCAATACCGCCAGCCTGGAGATCAAACCTTTAACCATCGAGATTATCAAGGGTGTCGATAAGGGGCAGGCACAGCCGGGGGATATCCTGGCTTATACGCTGGCCGTGAAGAACGACTCGGCGGTTACTTTTACCCAGGTAACGGTAAAGGATGAATTACCCCAGGAGCTCGATTTTATCGACAGCAGCGGCGATCTGATCCTATCCCGGCAGGGTAACGTGCTGACCTGGCAGGGGAACGTGGAAGCCGGTAAGGAAGCGCGGGTCACCGTGCGCGCCCAGATACGGTCTACCGTCCTTTCCGGTACGCTCATCGCCAACCGGGCCAGCGTGAAAAGCAGCCGCTTCCCCGAGCCGGTCCAGTCCAATACCGTTTACACGCGGGTGACTGCCGAACCCATCCCCAGTTCCAAAGTGCAATTTTCAAAAAGGGCCGATTCGCCCCAGACCGAAGTGGGGCGCATGATCCGGTTTAAATTGCTGGTGGAAAACCGGGCTTTAGCCCCGCTCCTCTCTGTCCAGTTAGAAGACCAGTTGCCCCAGGGCTTCTCTTATGTGGCCGGTTCCTCCCTGTGGAATGGCGCCCCATTTGCCGATCCCAGCGGTACCCACCATTTGCTCTGGCTGGCCCCGGATGTCGGGCCGGGTCAGCGGGGAGAGCTCGGTTTTACTATCCTGATCGGCGCCGATGCCCGCCGCGGTAGGAACGTTAACCTGGGTATCATGCGGGCCATCGACAACAGCGGCCAGGTCTTGACCCTGGAAGCCCGGGAGTTCGTCAATGTCTCGGCCTCCGGTTTTATCTTTATGTGCGGCGTGGAAGGCTTCGTCTTCCACGACCAGGACCAGGACGGCTTTTATTCGCCGGTCGATCGGCCCCTTCCCAACATCGAGGTGCGTCTCTCGACCGGGGAACGTGCGGTCAGCAGCGTGGACGGGCGCTATTCTTTTGCCGGTTTATTCCCCGGCGAATATGCGTTGGGCGTTAATCGCTGGGCCCTGCCCGAAGATTACGAGCTCGTTTCCCCGTACCCGGTGCCCCTGTCCCTATTCGACGGGCTGACCGAGAGTGTCGATTTTGCATTATTTTTGAAGAAAAAGGAACCGCCGCCAAAGGCGCGATTAGCCGGCCTGGTCTTCTATGACCGGGACAAAAACGGTCAACGTGACCCGCAGGAGCCGTTAATCGCCACATTCCAGGCCATACTCGACGGCACCAACCGCACGCCCGGTCAGCAGGGCGTGTTCGTCTTTACGTTGCTTGAACCGGGCGAGCATGAGATCGAAATTGCCTGGGAAAACCGGCGGGTGCAGAAAAGAATCACTTTAAGCCCGGGCCGAAACGAGGTTGAAATCCCGGTCCCCTTCAGCGGGGTGACCGTTTCCGTGAGAGGTGAAAGATGAGACGACAGATCATGAAATCATTGATGAAATACATCCTGGCTGCGATATGCCTCCTGCTTCTCCCCCTGGGCCTGTTTTCCCAGGCGATCGGCGTGATCGGGGACAGCACCATCAACAAATGCGAGACCAAACCCTATACCATCAGCGTGCAAAACAATTCCGGCAACCCGCTGACCAGCATCATCGTCACCGCTAAATTGGGCAACCTGACCGGGTTTTCCTATGTCGTCGGCACGGCCGGCATCGATGTTAACGGCGGCGCTGCTTTCTGTACGGTCGATCCGACCATTTCCGGCACCGACCTCATCTGGGACATCGATACCCAGTGCGGTGGGCCGTTTACCTTGAATAACGGCCAGACCCTCAATGTCGCCTTTAGCCTATCCACCGATTGTGCGGCTGTTTCCGGCTCTCTCAATATCCGGCTCGATTACGAGATCGGCGGTACGCCCATGTTCGACGAGACCGGGGCCCACAGCATCCAGGTTCTGCCCGGGGGCGTGACCATCAAGAAGACCCCCAATGTTATTCCCCAGGAACTCTGGCAGAACGTCACCTGGACCCTGACCATCGAGAACACCGGTTTCGGCACCATCGAAAACGTGGTCGTCACCGATGTGCTCGGTGCCGGGCTGGCCTATGTCGCGTCCACCCCGGCCGGCAGCAACAGCGGCCAGACCACCACCTGGGGTGTGGCCGAGATTCCCGGGTTTGCTTCGATGAATCCCGGTGATAAAATCACCATCGATATCACCGCCACCGTTATCGCCTGCGAATTTTTAGACAACAACGCCGATGTGCGCTGGGGTTGCGACCTGGTCACCCCCTGCTATGATACGGCAACCACCATTCCGCCGTCCACGGCCACTGCCTCGGTGCAGCGCATCGTTAAGACCCCCCTTATCCAGTACGCGCCGCCCAATGTTACCTTTAATTATTGTGAAGACTATGTCGATGTCAATTTTACTATCACCAACATCGGCGATGGCCGGGCACATGATGTCTGGCTGTCCGTGGATTTCGGTTCATTGACCGTATCCGACGTCTCCTCCGGGGCCGTTTATAATAATACAGATAAGCGTTTCGAGCTGACCAACCCATTGGCTGCCTCACCCGGTCCCGGTAATACCTTCGATCTTAGCTTTCGCTTGAATTACAATGCCTGGTGTAGCGGCTTCCCGGCCCGTGACCTGTTGTGGCAGAACGTGTATAAAGATGACTGCGACAACAATTTTTACCCACCGGTAGAGCTCAGCACCATCAATCCCCCGTCCGGTGGCTCCAGCCTGACGGTCGGCAAGAGCGGGGCCCCGGCCATTGTCCAGATCGGTACCCAGATCACCTATACCATTACTTCCGCCTATTCCGGCCCGCTCAATTGCGGATCCGGTTCTACCGGCACGGTCACCGTGGTCGATACCATTCCCAACGGTTTTACCGTGCTCGATGCCGGCGGCGGCACCTGGGTGCCCGGTGGCGGCGGTACCGGCGGCACCATCACCTGGACCTATATGCCACCGGCCTCGTTAAATACCGGTATTACCGTACAGGTGCCCGACCGCACCCAATGCGAGACCTATTGTTTTACTACTTTTACCAACAGTATCTCGGCCACGGTCGTCGATTGCTGCGGCTGCACCCTGAACGCCTCCGCATCCCAGACCACGGCCATCGAGTGCGAGGAGTTGGTCGACTCCGAGAAGACGGCCGTACCGGCCATCGGCATACGCTGTAGCAACATCCAGTACACCAATACCTACACCTTTACCGATAACGCCGCCCTGGATGCCGTCGATCTCTCCCAATTGGTCTTCCAGGAAAATGCCGATAGTGAGCAGGAGTATGTGCCCGGTCCTTTGCAGGTGACCTTAAGCGGCGCCGGGGATATCACTGCCTGCGCCCAATCGGGAATGACCGATACCACCCCCGGGGCAGGCGGCAACCTGTCCATTAATTTTGCCAATTGCAATACTTATGGCTCTATCCGCAACCGCACCCTGACCATTACCTACCAATTGCGGATTACCGAAGCGACGGTGACAGCCTGCGCTGGGGCCGATTTTTATTCCTGGTCGCGCCTCGATTTAAACCTGACTTCCGGTTTCGAGTGTCTGCCGGACGGCGTCATCGATGAAGCCACCACTGTGTCCGTGGACCCGCCGGCCATGTCGCTCGCCATTACCGGCCTGGGACAGATCGTGCACAAGTGCCAGACCCAGACCATCACCATGACCCTGACCCAGACCTCCGCCACCGCCGATCCCAAGGATGTGCGGTTGGTGCTCTCCGGCCTGAATTACTACGTGGTCGATCCGGGCGCCACCGTGTGCAGCGGTGATGTGGCCCCCACAGCCTGTACACCGGTCATGGTCGGCGACGATTATGTCTGGTATTTCGGCGACGGTTTTACTGCTTCCGGGCAGCGGTCGGTGATCCAGTTGACGGTGCAGAAGCGCTGCACCGGTGGCGGCGATCTTTCGGCCATTGCCTACTTTGACGACAACTGTAACGACGACGGCAATTACGACGACTCCTGCTCGGTGACGGCCACGGAAACCCCGGCATTGCTGCTCAGCGGCGACCTGCTCATCGAGAAAAACCCGGAAGTCTATTACGCCACCAGCAATACGGTCGAATGGAAAATTTACATTACCAACCGCGGCAGCGGCTCGGCTTACAATGTCTGGTTGGATGATGTGCTGGGCGCCGGGCTCGATTATGTGAGCACGGTGGTCGATAATATGACCGGTGTCACCATCACCGCCGACCAGGACCACCTGGGCGGGGCCATCAACGGCTGCACCGTTGCCATCAGCGAGATGACCGCCGGACAGCGCCGGGAAATCACTTTCCGGGCGCTGCTGATCGATTGCGACAACCTGACCAACGATGTGTCTACCTCCTGGGGCTGCGGCGGATTGGACTGCCAGACCACGGTCAGCGATAGCTCCCATGTCGAGATTCCCAGGCCCCTGTTGATCAACACCAACCTGGTCACCACCCCGGCAGATGCCTGTTCCAGTCCCAGCGGCATGATTACCCTGAAGAACGCCGGGCAGACGACCTGTTACAACCTGCAGATTACCCAGACCCTGCCGGCCGGGTTAACCTATGTTTCCGGCTCCACCCGCTGGCGGGTAAATGGCGGCAGCTGGAATGGACCCAATGCCGCTTATGATCCCAGCCCAAGCACTTCTCCGCTCCTCTGGACCAGCACCCAGATTGCCGGCCTTGACACCTCCAACCCCGGGGATACGATCGAAATCGAGTATGACATGGCGGCCGAGTGCCCGTTTACCGGCGGCGATGTGACCATTGCCACCAGTTATGAGAACCCCTGCGGCCAGGTGTTCAACACGGCAGACAGTGTGTTTACCGTGGCTTTCCGGGAACCGCAGATCACGGTCACCAAGACCCGCACCAATGAACCGATCGATTGCGGGCAAGCCATCGAATGGACGATTACCGTGCAGAACACCAGCGGTTATACCCTGCCCATCATCTGGGTGGAGGACGTCATGGATGCGGCTTTTACATATACTTCTTCGGTTGGGGACCCGCCATATACGTCCGATAACGGTACGTTTAACGGGGTGAACACTGTCTCCTGGGAGCTCCGCAATGTCAACCACAACGACACCGTTACCCTGACCCTGCGCGCTACCACCGATTCCGCGCCGTGTAGTCCAAATTTAGATAATACGGTACGCGCCTGGTGGGGCTGCGGCGCAGCGGACGGTTCCTCCGGCACCAAACCGGGAGAGGATCCACCCGATAACACTCTCTGCCTGACCACCACCACTTCGAGCACGGTGCGTACCGAGACCCGGGAACCGAGCATCGGCTTTCTGGATATCGAGTTGAATCCCGACCAGATCAATGCCTGCGACGATTCGACCGAATTGACCGTGACCATCACCAACACCGGTCCCACCGATGCCTCTTTCGTGGACCTGGTTATTACCCTGCCGGCCGGTATTACCTATAATGCAGGTACTTCTGCGGTAACCTGCGGCGGCGTCGCCGGCCCGGCCGCAGACCCGGTGGTCAGCGGCAACCAATTGATTTACTATAATATATCCAATACCGGGTCCAACCTCTGCGACCTGGTCCAGGCCAGCGGCGGAAACGATACCGTTACCCTGGTGTTCGATGTCCGTTCCAATTGTTACGTGACGGCCGATGTCGGGTTCCGCCTCTATTACTACGATTGCTGCGGCGATACGCAGTACGATACCACCGCCAGCGAGACTTTGGACGCTTTATTCCCCGACCTCTCCATTACCAAGACGCCGCCAGACAGCCAGGTGGCCTGCGGCGCCAATCAAACCTGGACCATCACCGTGACCAATAACGGCAGCGGCGATGCCCAGGTGGTGCGCATCGAAGATACGCTGGGGGATTGGATCGATTATATAAGCTCTTCTCCGGCTGCCACCTTGATCGGTGGCCAGACCTATGGCTGGGAGATCAATAACCTGCTCAGCGGGACATCGGCCAGCTTCGACATCACCGGCCAATTAAACCCGGATGCGCCGCAAAGCAATTGTGCGACCTTACTGCGCCAGGACAATGCCCGGGCCATCTGGGGGTGCGGCACCAGCGGCGATGCCGTCGATGGCCTTCCCACCACCACCGCTTATGATTGTACCTATACCGCCTGGGCCAATGCCCCGGCTGCCACCCTGCAAATGCCCGACCTGGTGGTCACGGCCATTACCCCGGCCATCTCCTGTACCGCGGACGGCACGTTTAGCGGGGCCATTTCGGTCACGGTCAGGAACCAGGGCGACGGCATCGCTTATGGCCCTTTCCAGGTCTATGTCGCAGACGGTACCGGTTGGACCTTCACCGATACTTATGGCAGCGACCTGGCCGCCGGTGCCGAGACGACCATCTCCATCGATGTCTCCAGTTGGAGCCCCGATTGCTCCCCCTGTACGTATAATTTTACCGCTTCGGTGGACACCGGCAGTGCGGTCTGCGAATGCCGCGAGGACAACAACGACTTCGGCCCGCAGGCTTACTCCCCGGCCATACCCGATCTCGAGGTCGATACCGATGCCCTGGCCATTACCTGCGTGGCCGACGGCCAGTACCGCATCTCCGGTACGGTCACGCTGCGCAATGCCGGTTGCGCCGGCACCCTGACCCAGGATGTGCCCATGGAATTTACCCTGTTCAGCGGGGCCGGGTGCAGCGGTGCCCAGGTGGCCCAGTGGAACCAAACCTTTACCGGGGTCAACATTCCCGCCGGGGCCACCCAGACTTTTACTATCACCAACTATACCATAGCCGGGAACGCCTGTACCGGCGCCTCCGGCTGCCAATTTTCCATCCGCAGCGAGGCCGATTACCTTCACGTTATCTGCGAATGCGACGGCACCGATAATAGTAATAGGCGCTGTTCCGATAAGACCTTTACCATCCCGGACCTGCGTGTAGACAGCGAAACCCTGGCCATCTCCTGCTCGGCAGACGGGCAGATCCGTATCCAGGGCAACCTGGTGGTGGCCAACGCCGGCTGCGGCGGCAACCTGGTGACCAACATCCCCATCCGCATCCGGGTATACAACAACCCGGCCAACTGTTTAGGAGCAGCCTTCGGTACTATCACCTTTAACCAGGCCGGTGTCAACATCCCGGCTGGCGGTACCCAGACCTTTGCCATTAACCGGACAATGAACCGTAACCTGTGCACCAACTCCACCGGCTGCCAGGTGGCGCTTGGAGTGGAACTGGATTACACCAATGCCATCTGCGAATGCAATGGAACGAATAACAGTTATTGTTCTCCCAACCGTGTCGTGTCCATCCCCGACCTGCAGGTCACGGGCGACACGCTCGGCGTTACCTGCCTGCAGGACGGGCAGGTGCGGGTATCGGGAACGGCCACCGTGGCCAACACGGGCTGCAATGCGGCCGTGGCCGGTAATGTGCCGGTGCGCTTCACCCTGTTCTCCAATATCAATTGCGCCGGTGTGCAATTGGCCCAGTGGACGGAGACCTTTGCCGGGGCCAACATCGCTGCCGGTGCCAACCAGGTCTTTACCATTACCAACCGCGACATTGTCACCAATATCTGCACCAACTCGACCGGCTGCCAGGTCTCGGTTCGTATAGAGGTAGACCCGGCGCCCAGCACCATCTGCGAATGCAATGGCGGCAACAACTCCCGGTGTAGCAATAAGACGGTGGCTGTGCCCGATCTGCGTATCACGGCTGTTACCCCGTCTATCGGTTGCACGGCGGACGGTAGTCTCACCGGTTCTGTCCAGGTGACGGTCAACAACAACGGCTGCGGTACGGCCAACAATGTACCGGTGCGGCTGGCTTCCGATTGCGGTTATACTTTTACGGATCAGACCGTGGCCGCCCTGGCTGCCGGCGCTTCCACTACCCTGACCTTCTCCTTTACGCCCGATATATCGCGCTGTACCTGCGTTTTTACGGCCACCGCCGATCCCGATAACCTGGTCTGCGAATGCGACGGCACCAATAATTCGTTGGCATCGGCTTCTTCGGCCTCGGCCGTACCCGATTTGACCATCAGCGATATCGATTTTAGCGGTATCGCTTGCAACAGCGACAACATCTCCGGCAGTGTGACGGTCACGATCAACAACCTGGGCTGCGGTTCAGCCAACAACTTCCAGGTCTCCCTGGGAACCGACGGTTGCCTGGGTTTTTCCGATCAAACCGTAATTTCATTGGCTGGGGGCGCATCTACCACCTTGACCTTTAATATCGGCGGTTCCTGGGCCGATTGTTTGGATGCCGCCTGCCAGTTTACGGCCACGGTGGATAGCACCGATGCCGTGTGCGAGTACGACGGCAGCAACAACACCTATAGTGAAGTATACAATTCGACCCTGCCCGACCTGGTGGTGACCGATATCGATTTTACCGGTATCGCCTGTGCCGGCGACAATATTTCCGGCAGTGTGAGCGTCACTATCGCCAACCAGGGATTCGGCAATGCCGCCAATTTCCAGGTTTCCCTGGGAACCGATGGCTGCCTGAGTTTTACAAACCAGGTCGTGGCCAACCTGGCTGCCGGTGCCAGTACCACGGTTACATTTAATATCAGTGGTTCCTGGGCCAATTGCGCCGACTGCGACTGCCTATTTACGGCTGCGGTCGATGCCGCCAATACGGTTTGCGAGTGTAACGGCACCAACAACGACCGGGTCGAGACCTACACGACCACGTTGCCGGATCTGGTGGTCAACACAGTCTCCGCTGCTTCCACCTGCACCGATGACAGCAATTTCCAGGGCACGGTGACGGTAAATGTCGGTAACACCGGCTGCGGCGCAGCCAACAACGCAGTGGTGCGCTTAACTTCCTCCTGCGGTTACGTGTTTGCCGATCAAACCGTGAACCTGGCCGTGGGCGCCAATGCCAACCTGACCTTTACCTATACGCCCACCTGTCCCAATTGCTCCTGCACTTTTACGGCCTTCATCGATCCCGATAACGTTATCTGCGAATGCCGCGGCAACAATAATTCTATCACCTCTGCCGCTTTCGACCTGGATGTGCCCGACATTACCGTACAGACGGATGCCCTGACCGTATCTTGCGTCGCTGACGGCCAGATATCTGTCTCGGGTACGGTTACCCTGGCCAACCAGGGTTGCGGGTCCAACCTTACGGCCAATCTGCCGGTGCGTTTTACCCTGTACGATAATACCGGTTGCACGGGCAATGTGCTGGCAACATGGACAGAGACCCTGACCGGCGTCGATATCCCGGCCGGGGGCGCTACCCAGGCATTTACCATTACCAACCGTACCATCACCACCAACCTGGTGACCAATTCCACCGGCTGCCGGGTCTCGCTGCGTATCGAGGCCGATTATAACGATTCGATCTGCGAATGCGACGGCACCAATAATACCTACTGTGCCGATAATAAAGCCGTGGATATCCCGGACCTGCAAGTCACCGGCGATACCCTCGGCCTCACCTGTCTCAGCGATGGCCAGGTCACCGTATCGGGAACCGTGACCATGACCAACAGCGGCTGCGGATCCAACCTGGTAACCAATATCCCGGTGCGGTATACCTTGTATGATAATACCGGGTGCAGTGGAAACCAGTTGTCCCAGTGGACCGAAACTTTGGCCGGTGTCAATATCGCTGCCGGGGGAGGAACCCAGGTCTTTACCATCACCAACCACAACGTCACCACCAACCTGGTTACCAACTCCACCGGTTGTCAAGTCTCGATCCGCGTCGAAGCCGATTATAGCAATACCATCTGCGAAAGCGACGGCACCGATAATACCTATTGCGCCGATAATAAAGATGTGGATATCCCGGACCTCCAGGTATCCACCGATACACTGGGAGTGACCTGTTTGGCGGACGGCCAGGTCAGGGTATCCGGCACCGTCACCATGTTGAACAACGGGTGCGGCACCAACCTGGCCGCTAACATCCCGGTACGTTTTACCTTATATGACAACACGGGATGTGCGGGCAACCAGTTATCCCAGTGGACCGAAACCTTCGCCGGTGTAAATATCACCGCCGGGGGCGGAACCCAGGTCTTTTCCATCACAGCCCATGATGTAACCACCAATACCTGTACCAATTCCACCGGGTGCCGGGTCTCCATCCTCATCGAGGCCGATTATACCAACAGTATCTGCGAAAGCGACGGCACCGATAATACCCGGTGTACCGATAAAACCATTGCTGTACCCGATTTAACCGTCAACAGCGTGACCCCCACATCTTCCTGCGTGAATGACAGCAATTTCCAGGGCACGGTGACGGTAAATGTCGGTAACACCGGCTGCGGCGCAGCCAACAACGCAGTGGTGCGCTTAACTTCCTCCTGCGGTTACGTGTTTGCCGATCAAACCGTGAACCTGGCCGTGGGCGCCAGCGCCAACCTGACCTTTACCTATACCCCCACCTGTCTCAACTGCACCTGTACCTTTACCGCCGCCATCGACCCGGATGATCTCATCTGCGAATGCGACGGCACCGATAATACCCTTACTTCCGCCGACTTTAACCTGGATGTACCGGATGTCACCGTGGAAACCGATACATTGGGGGTGACCTGTGCCTCAGACGGCCAGATATCTGTCTCGGGTACGGTGACGTTGGGCAACCAGGGTTGCGGGTCCAACCTTACGGCCGATGTGCCGGTGCGCTTCACCCTGTACGATAATACCGGTTGCACCGGTAATGAGCTGTTCCAGTGGTCTGAGACTTTAACCGGCGTCAACATCCCGGCCGGCGGCGGTACCCAGGCATTTACCATTCCACCTTATAACCTGGCCTATAACCTGTGTACGAATTCCACCAACTGCCGGGTATCGCTGCGTATCGAGGCCGATTATAACGATTCGGTCTGCGAGTGCGACGGCTCGAATAATACGTATTGTGCGGATAATAAAGCCGTCGATATCCCGGACATCCAGGTGACCGGCGACACGCTGGCTGTCTCCTGCTTGACCGACGGCCAGGTTTCCGTATCGGGTAATGTTACGCTGTCAAACCAGGGCTGCGGTGCCAACCTGGCGGCCAATGTGCCGGTGCGCTTCACCCTGTACGGTAACACCGGCTGCACGGGCACTGTGCTGGCGACATGGACAGAGACCCTGACCGGCGTCGATATTGCCCCCGGTGGCGGCGCCCAGACCTTTGCCATTTCTTCGTCCAACCTGACCGCCAACATGGTCGATAGCTCCACCAACTGCCGGGTCTCTATCGGGATCCAGGCCGATTATAACGATTCCATCTGCGAATGCAACGGCTCGAATAATACGTATTGTGCGGACAATAAAGCCGTCGATATCCCGGATATCGAGGTAGAGTCCGATGCGTTGAATGTAACCTGCGCGGCAGACGGCCAGGCCACGGTCTCGGGCACGGTCACTTTAACCAACCAGGGGTGCGGCTCCAACCTGACTGCCGATGTGCCGGTGCGTTTCACCCTGTACGGCAGCGCCAATTGCAGCGGTCCCACTGTCACCGAATGGACCGAGACCCTGACCGGGGTGAATATCCCGGTGGGCGGCAGCCAGACCTTTACGATTAGCAATCACACCTTCACGGAGAATATGTGTCTGAATGCGGCCGATTGCCAGGTCTCCCTGCGCATTGAGGCCGATTATAATAACACGGTCTGCGAGAGCGACGGCACCGATAACGGCCGTTGCAGCACGAAAACTATGGCCATTCCCAACCTGACCGTCAATGCGGTGGCCACCGAGTTTGTCTGTTTGAATGACGGTAGCATTACCGGGGTGAATGTGGACGTGGCCAATACCGGTTGTGGGGCAGCCAGCGGTGTGGTGGTCAGGCTGACCTCCGACTGCGGCCTGACCTTTTCCGATCAGACGGTCGACCTGGCTGCCGGTGAGACAAAAGAGATGCTCTTCTTACTGACTGCCGGGATCACCGATTGTACCTGCAACTTTACGGCCACGATCGATCCCGGTAACCTGGTCTGCGAATGTAACGGCACGGACAATGTGCGCTCCTCGGCGCTCTCCATGGGCGTGCCCGACCTGGAAGTGTCTGCGGAAAACTTGTTGGTTGCTTGCTCCGGCGATGACCAGGTGACCGTATCGGGTACGGTAACATTGCAAAATAACGGTTGCGGACCGAACCTGACAACCAATGTCTCCATGCGCTATACACTTTACGATGGTAGCGGCTGCTCCGGCAACGTGATCTCCCAGTGGACAGAGACCTTGAGCGGCGTCGATATTACTTCCGGCGGCGGAACGCAGACCTTTACCATTGCCAATCATGTCATTTCGCCCGACCTGTGCAGCAATAACAATAATTGCCAGGTATCGATCCGTATCGAGGCCGATTACACCAATTCGATCTGCGAATGGGACGGCACGGACAACGACCGCTGTACGGACAAAACCTCGCAGTGCCTGGACCTGGATGCCGTATCGATGACGGCTTTCACTGTTTGCCTGGGAGATGGCCAGATAACCGGCACGATTGCCCTGGAAGTGGCCAACCGCGGCTTACAGCCGATCAGCAGTGATTTTACCATCAGCATTACCGATGGTGAGGGCTGGAATGCCCAGCTCCGTTACCAGGGTGACCTGGGTGGCACGCTGCCGCTCTTGCCCGGGGGCACGGCCAGCCTGACCATCGATTGGACGCGGGACTTTTTGCTCGACCCGCCGGTCTGTAGTTTCGGCTCCATGTCGGCGGTGCTGGATACGGGTTATGAGATATGCGAATGTTCCGGCGCCAACAATACGGTCGATGCTTCTTATGCGTTGCCCCTGCCCAACCTGGTGCTTACCCGCATCGAGCCTTCCTGCCAGGCAGACGGCCTCTACCGCCTGCTGGTCAGGGTGGAGAACAACGGCTGCGGCGACAGCGGCAATTTTACCTGCCGGATGCAGGATGATGCCGGTCATGAAGCGGTCCAATCGGTGCGCAGCCTGGCTGCCGGTGGATCGATAACCATCGAGTTTAGCGATTGGCCGGTAACTTGTTCTACCTTTAAGTGGAAAGCGGTGTTGGATCCGGAAAACCGGGTATGCGAGCGGACCGCAGACGATAATGGCCGGTCCGTCACCTTGACCTTGCCGGAACCCGACCTGGCCCTAAGTGATGCACAATGGAAATGCAACGTTGACGGCACGGTCACCATTACCTTCACGGTGGCCAACCTGGGTCCGGGACAGGCCAGTGGTGTGGTTATCTCGGCCGTGGATGATGCCGGTAATACCCTATTTGAACAGACGGCCGATTTTGCCGCCGGTCAAGTCAAACCCTTTACTTTTACCCTGACCCCGACATCGGATCAGCCGACCAATGTGCGGATCATCGCCGATGCCGCCAATTTGGTCTGCGAATGCAGCAGCGGCAACAACGAGGCTTTGCTGACCTACACCTGTAAGAACGGTTTTCACCCGGAACCGAAGCTGGAGATCGACAAGCTCTGCCAGCCGGGCACCGTACCCGGCGGCTTATTGCGTTTTGAGATCGTCATCGAGAACACGGGCAACATCGATCTCGTGCAGGCGGTAGTCGAAGATACGCTGCCCGATAGTTTCCAGTACGTAGCCGGTTCGGCGGTGCTGGATGGAAACAGCATTCCCGACCCGACACCCGGCCCACCGCTGGTTTTTACCATCGGTACGCTCAAGAAAGGTATGACCTACCGGTTGATCTTCCTGGCCGCGGTAGATAGCGATATCGACCCGGGCCGTTACTGCAACCAGGCCCTGGTGCGGGCGAGTTACGGGGCGTTAGAGGGTCTTTTGACAGACCTGGAAGTGCTTGTTTCCGACAGCGTGGAGTGCTGCACGGTTATCGATCGCGAGATCGGTGCCGGTTGCTGCCTGCGGGTGGAAGAAATCCCGGTCGGCGCCATGAGGCTCCCGGAAGCGGCCGTCTCCCTGGTCGAACCCTATTTCCAGACATCGGCGGCCATGTTTACCGCATATGCGGCCTTGGGCCTGTGGCCGGACGACCAATTTGGCGACCAATACCTGCCCGGTTACGTCAAGGAGCGACTGAAGAATTACGCCTTATCGACGATTGAAGAATATTATTTCAAATCCCAATTGGGGTATACCTTAAATGACGGCAGCCTGTGGCTGGGCTGCGCCGGGGCCGTGCCGGAAATGGATAAACAGGCCGGCTGGACCTGGAATAAAGTGGTCCAGGAGATCACCCCGGCCCAGGTCGGTTTCGAGATCATGGCTTTGGAACGGGCCATCGATAAAGTGACCGATAGCGGCAAAGCCGATAAATTGCGACTGATCCTGGCCAAGAAACGCGAATTTGTGTCGGGTATCTTGCAAAAGGTGCCGGAATCATGGGAGATCACCACCGATAAACCGGCGACCTTGACCGGCATGCCCGGTGAAAAAGAGTTGAAGACAAAGGACAAGGCTGCCCCTCTCTACGACCAGGTGGTGCTCTACCTCTCCCTGCTTAAATCGGTTGGGCCCGATTCCCCGATCACCGCCGATATGCTGAAAAAACAGCGTTCCCGCCTCCGGGAGATCGATGAACCGACTTTTTCAGCGAAACGGTTACGGGAAGAGTTGTTCTTCCTCCTCTCCTTGCTCCAGAACAAGGAGGCGGGATTGGCCAGCCAGAAGATGGCGGCCCTAAAGAACCAGTACCTGGATGGCCGGTTGAAGTTTGAACACCTGTTCGACCAGGCCCTGGCCGTATTCATTGCCGGCCGCACCGATTGGGAATTCCAGCAGAAGCTCTACCAGTCCATGATCGATCATTTTCTGGATACGGAGCTCGGCGTGTTCTCCGAGAAGCGAGCCGATTTCACTTCCCGCATCGAGCTGGATGCCATCGGTGCCGTGCTCCTGGCCCTGGATTCCCGGCCCGGAGGCGAGCGGGATAAAGCGGCCATATTCCTGTACCGCATGTTCGACGATGTCGGTCTGTTCTTGAAGAAGAACAACCTGTTAACCGGGAAACCGCTCCTGCCGTTGATCGATCATCGGCCCTTTACTTTCCCCTACCGGGCGTTGTTCTCGCTGTCTAAAGCCCAGGAAACCGTGGTGCCGGTATTTACCCAACAGGCGGCCACCTTTACCTCTGCCCTGGCCCCGGGCGGCGAGATACTGATCCCCGAAGGGTATGCCCGTATGTTGCCGTCCGAGTATGAGACCAGTATTTCCGGGGTAGCTTCTATCTCCCTGGCTTTGCAGCACCTGGGTAAAAACCTGCTCACATCTTCTTCACAGGCGCTGCAAGAAGAAGGGCGCAGCCTCTTTGAGACCGGCAAGCGTTACCTGGAATCGACTTTGTTCCGGGTGATGGCCTTGCAGGGTTCGCCGTTCCTGCCTGAAGAGGCCCTCGTGGTCAAGAGCTCGCCGCGCATGGCCACACCTTTCGAGCCGGTGGACCGAAAAACCGTCTATGCGACCGAGACCCTGTCGGGCCTGATGGCGGCCGAGCAGTTTTATATGAAGAATAACGGCAAGAAAGCGGCTGACGTCAAAGAGATTTTCGCAAAACAGGTGCGCATCCTGGAAGAGTTCCTGCGCCTGGGTTTTGTCCCGGCCCAATTCCAGGTCGATACCGGGTCCGGTTCGGGTAGCCTTACCATTGTTCCCGGCCAGGAACCGGCAGATAAGATGACCCTTTCCAGGTTGATTTTGGCCCTGGCCGATAACCCGCAAATGACCGAGTTCTTACGGGGAAAACTGGCCGGCAAAGCGGCGGCCTTGAAGAGCACGGACCTGGTCCTATTCTCTGTCGATCCGGGTCTGATCCCATTCTTTAAAGATGAATTGGAGACTTTACGCACCGGTAAAACCGAGACCATGGAGACGATCATTTCCAGTCTCTTCTCCCACCTGCTGCTGGGAAAAGAGGTGCCCGATAAACTCGTTAAGAAACTCCTGGCCTTATGGGAGCTCGAATATGGGCTGCCCAGCGGCGATGCAGCCGGGCACAGCACGGCCGGTAAATTTACTCGTTATCAACCGCTATCGTGGGCCATGTACCTGCTCACCCGGCAGAAGCTGGACGATAAGGCGTTCGCTTTCGAGCGCACGCTGAATGTCTTCACCCAGGTGCTGGAAAATAACTGGGGTGTTCCCCAGGGTACCGGTTACCTGCACCTGCCGCCGCACAGTATCGATGTGTTGCTGGACGCCCCGCGCCAGTGGGTAGAGGCCGGGGATGTGGTCACTTTCAAGGTCAGGGTAGATAACCTCTGTCCGCAGGGATTCGGCATCGGCCGCGATGTCTCGCCGGTGTGGATCAAGGCCCTGTTCGACCAGCCGCTGCAATTCCTCGGCTTTAAGGGGCCCGATGGGCTGTCCTTGCTCGATGCTTTCTCCTGGACCTATGAGTCCTTGATCCACGGCGATTTTCTGGAGTACTTTTACCAGGCCGCTATCCCGCTGGAATACCAGGCCAACACCATCTCCGGCTGGATCCGCGCCGCCGGTAGCCAGGCGGCCATCCACGATGTGATTAACCCGGAGATCGGCAAACAATGCGATGATTTATACCCGGTGCGGGGGCTGTCGTTTGTACCCGTCCGGCTGCGGGAAATCCTGGTATTCGAAGACCTCAACCTTAACGGCATCCAGGATGCCGGTGAAAAGGGCATACCGACCATCCAATGGCGGGATTCCCGTAATCGCATCTACCGTAGCGATGCTGAAGGCCGGGCCTATATCCCGGTCAGCGAAGCGCCGGAAGCCATCCAGATCGATCTCGATTCCCTGCCGCCGGCCCATGTGCTGTTGGAACCGCCGACGCGGGTGATCGACACCTTGAGCGAGGAATTGGTTTCCTTTGCCGTGGTGCCCTGCCGTACTGTCGAGGGGTTCATCTACCTCGACGCCAATGGAAATGGGACATTCGATAGCGGCGAACAGGGACCTTCGGGTATCATCCTGCAGGCCAGGGGTAAGGAAGTGAGCAGCGGCAAAGATGGCGTTTTCGTCTTTTACAATCTGCCCATTGCCTGGGAAAAGGATATCCAGGTCAAGACCGCCCAGCCTTTCTTTACGGGCGATACCGGTGCCTTGAGGTTTAACATCCGGAATCCCTAACTCCAGTGATGATGCGATCGATAGGGTCTTGCCGCCGGGAAAATCGAGCAGTTCCAGGTCACGGTTTTCGGTTTAGCCGACGGCATGATAAATGTTGTCTGTCGCCCGGTAGCCAACAATTCAGCCATTAAAACCAACGATGGCGAGTTCTGGTTCGGCACCCACCGGGGCATAGCGGTGGTAAACCCGGAAAAGGCTTATATTAATAGATGCCTACCACCGGTGGTCATCAAAGAGGCCATCTTCAACTATGAATCTATTTCCCTGGAAGCGCCCGGCAAGAGCTTTACCGGCATCACGCCCAGCGAATTTTTAAAAGAGCATCAAGCCGCGAATAATAACAAGAAACCGGCGCCCAAACCGAGAGGTTAAAGAACGGCCCTCAGCCCCCTGCCCCATTGAAATTTTTGTCTGTTCTGGTATAATGGCCCCATGTGGGTCATTAGGGTTACTAAAGAGATAGGGGCATTCCTTTCGATTTTTTTCCTGGCTTTTGTGTTGGCGGCACTCGATCCGGGTAAACCTGTCGATCGTTACTTATTGAGGGAATGGGGCATCGAACAAGGGCTGCCGTCGGATATTATCAATGCGCTGGCGCAAACCCCGGACGGGTTCTTGTGGATCGGGACAGGCAAAGGCCTTGTACGCTATGATGGCCTCAGCCTGGAAACGGTTGCTTTACCGGGTTGGACTGGAAGCCGGGCGCCGAGCATCGGCGTGTTACTGGTCGATACAGATGGCGGACTCTGGATCGGGGAAAGCTCCCATCTCCTGTATTATCAAAATAATGAATTCCGGTATGTCCACGATCAGGATGGCAGCTCCCCTGGAAGAATTATATCCATATACCAGGACAGTGAAGGAAGTATATGGACCGGCACGGATAGAAATTATCTGTTCCACCTGAAAGACGGGAAGTTTACCCATTTCGATAATACCCACGGTATTGCGTCTCCGGAGGTATACTCCGTGCGGGAAGATAAGAGCGGCCACCTGTGGGTGGCAAATGTCTCCGAGGGGCTTAGGCTATACCGGAACGGGAGATTCACCAAATATCCTTTACCCATCAAGGGGGCCAACCCGGACGGTTTTTATTCCGTTTACCAGGTCTATGAAGACCGCAGGGGCGTCCTGTGGATCGGCACCAATATCGGCCTGTTGGGGGTTGCCGACATCTGTACGGGCAGCGAGAGGGTGGTCGCCCACCTCACCCTGGCCAACGGTCTTTCCAATAATAGCGTCTGGTCTATCCTGGAGGATGATCACGGTAACTTATGGGTGGGAACCGAGAAAGGGTTGAATAGGATCATGTATGACCCGGCCGGTAGAGTGCTTATCGATACATTAATGCCGGACGCCATTGTTCAATCCCTCCTGGAAGATGTGGAAAAGAACCTGTGGGTCGGTTCTATTGGCTCAGGTTTAAAACAGGTGCGAGACAGTACTTTTTTCAGTTACTGGAAAGATGAGGGGCTGCCCTATTGGCGGTTGGGGCTTTATGCCGGTGCCGATGGCAAGATCACTGTGGGAAGCACGTTGGGCGATGTCTACCGGTTCGATAAGGGTAAAGGCGTATTTCAACCCATCTTCCAGGTCGGCAATAGCATAGAATCCGAAATCAAGGCCATAGCCGAAGACCGGGAGGGGTGGATGTGGCTGGGCACAATCGGCCGGGGTATCTGGCGGGTGAAAAATGGAAAGACCATTCATTATACGAACGCCAATGGCCTCCATGGTTATAACATCCTGGTTATCTTCCGGGACTCCCGGGATAGTTTGTGGATTGGTTACGCGGAAGGAGGGACCTCTTGTTACCGGGACGGGGCGTTCCGGCACTTTCCCCGGTATAACGGTGTAAAGATGGGTGCCGTATTTGTGATCCGGGAAGACAAAAACAAAAATATCTGGATCGGTCATGAAAAGGGGCTGATCATGGCGCCGGCCGGCGATTTCGAGACACCGGATATTAAAACCTATTTGCCGGGCGTAACGGTCACCGAGATTTATGAAGATAGCAGCGGTGTCTTCTGGGTCGGCACCGATGCGGATGGCCTGAAACGGTTCGAGAAAGGGCAGTGGGTCTCTTTTCCTCGAGGTAATGGCCTGGAAGACAAAGGGATTTATAAAATACTCGAAGACGACCGGGAAAATTTTTGGATCGGCACTCAGGACGGCATTCTTAAAATCAGTAAAGCGGAGCTCAACGATTTTGCCGCCGGGAAAATCGAGCAGTTCAAGGTCACGGTTTTCGGTTTAGCCGACGGCATGATAAATGTTGTCTGTCGCCCGGCAGCCAACAATTCAGCCATTAAAACCGACGATGGCGAGCTCTGGTTCGGCACCCTCCGGGGCATAGCGGTGGTCAACCCGGAAAAGGTTTATATTAATAGATGCCCACCGCCGGTGGTCATCAAAGAGGCCATCTTCAACTATGAATCTATTTCCCTGGCATCATCCGGCAAGAGCTTTACCGGCATTAAAGATATTCTTTTCTATTTCACCGCCCCGAGCTTCGCTTCACCGGAGAGGGTGAAGATTTCATATATGCTGGAAGGCCATGATCAGGCCTGGAATACGATCATATCTTCTTCTCCGCGTAAGGCGCATTATAAAAAATTACCCCCCGGCCGATACCGGTTCCGGGTCATCGCTTGCAACAGCAGCGGGGTGTGGAATAATACCGGCGCATCTTTCGCTTTCGTGTTAAAACCCTATTTCTACCAGACGCCGGTCTTTAAAATCGTCGCCTTTATAACCGGTTTATTGATAGTTATCGGGTTCTATTGGGGGCTAAAGAAGTTTTTGTACGACCGGAAATTGAGAAACAAGTACCGGCATTCGACGTTGAATCCGAAGAAAGCGGAGAAATGCTTAAAACAGTTGCAGCGGCTCATGGAAATCGATAAACTCTACCGGGATGAGAATCTTAACCTGGATTCTTTGGCCGGGAAGTTAGCCATTCCCCCCCGCTATCTGTCCCAGGTGGTCAATGAGCGGTTAAACAAGAATTTCCGGGATTTTCTCAACGAGTACCGCGTGGCAGAGGCCAAAGAGTTTTTGGCCAGGCATGGCCAGAACAACCATAAAATCCTTGGTATAGCGTTCGAGGTGGGATTTAATTCAAAGGAAGTATTTAACCGCGCCTTTAAGAAGCATACCGGCATCACGCCCAGCGGATTTTTAAAAGAGCATCAAGCCGCGAATAATAACAAGAAACCGGCGCCCAAACCGAGAGGTTAAAGAACGGCCCAAATTCTTCGGGGAGCTTGACATTCGGTATCATTTTACTATAATGGATGCGGTTAGCGAAAATGGAAGAAGAAAAGAACATAGAGCAAATGGTTCATGCAACTCCCTATTTACTGAAATTTCCGTACCGGAAAATGTGGATCGATTACGACAAAGAAGCAGATGTACTCTATATTAACTTTAAAAGGCCCCAGAAGGCGACCGATTCGGAAATGTTAAAAAACGGCATATTGCTGAGGTATAAGAATAAAGAACTCGTGGGCATCACGATCCTTGATGCCTCCCAGAGAGATGCCCTCCCCGACCAGGAATAGCCGGCTTTTTTTTCGGTACAGTCATACAACGGAGGCGAAGTGGATAAACAGGAAAAACTGACCATGCTGCGCCGGTTAAAAGAGGACCGGCTCAGGAAAGAGGTGCTCATCCCCCTTTTTGAAAAGATGGGCTTCAAGGATGTTATCGAATATCACGGCTCGGTGGAGAAGGGCAAAGACATTATTTTTTATGAGCTGGATAAGTTTAATGAAAAAATCTACACCGGGGTGGTGGTCAAGATTGGCCATATTACCGGCTCGGTGTCGGATGCCGGCGGCGCCATGACCATCTTGAATCAAATCGAGCAGACCTTTGACCAGCCCTATACCGACATCTACGGCTTAAAAGGGCTCGTTATCGACCGGTGCCTTGTTATTACCAGCGGCGACATTACCTCCCAATCGATCGAAAGCATCTGCGGTAAATTAAAAAAATCCCACCTGGATAAACTGGTATCTTTTTTCGACGGTAGCAAGGTGGTGGACCTGCTCGATGAGCATATACCCGATTATTTCTTCAAGGAAATGTCGTGTTTCATTCGATATTTCCAGGCCATGAAAGCAGATTTTGAAGCTATCCGCGATATTGCCGCCATCGGCCAGAAAGAAACCGTGCCCCTGGAAAAGCTCTATGTTTCCCTCAAGCTCAGCCAGGAAACCGCAAGACCCGTCTTACCATTGGACAAAGAGCCAGCCGCATCCCGCATCTTCGATGAAAAGCAGGCGCAGGAGATGGAGCGGCTAAAGGAAAGAACGGAGCGCCGGGAGCGGGTGCTCGATGTCGAGGCAGCGGTCAAGGGCTTTTCCCGGTTGGTGGTGGTCGGCGATCCCGGGGCCGGGAAGACCACCCTGCTCAAGCACCTGGCCCTCAAATACTGTAAAGAAAACATCGATCGACAGGAGCGCATCGTGGTGCCCATCCCGATCACGCTGCGGGAATTGCTCCAGGCCGGTACCGGTTTGCGCGCCTATATCGACCGGGTCTTTGAAAAATATGGCTTTAACGAGGCCGGGGAGTTCGTGGAAAAAGAGCTAAAAACCGGCAAATGCGTGCTATTACTGGATGGCTTCGACGAGCTGGCCACGCAGCAGAACCAGGCCGAGGCAGCCGGGCAAATCCTGCGCTGCGCACAAAAATATCCCCAGTGCCGGTTGATCGTTACCTCCAGGATCGCCGGGTACCACGACGAGTTATCCGGGTTTACCCGGCTGGAATTGATGGACTTCGACCGGAAGCAGATGAAAGCCTTTATCGAACATTGGTTCGGCCCGGATAACCCAAAGAAGGCCGCCTCCATGTACAAGGCGGTCAAGGAGAATGAGAATATCGCCAAACTGGCCCGGAACCCCTTGCTGATGACCATCATTGCCGTCATCTACGAAGAAGACCGCGAGCTGCCCCAGGGGCGCGCCGCCCTGTACGAGCGGTCCGTGGATGTGCTACTCAGCCGCTGGGACAAAGCCAAGAAATTGAAAAATAAGTTCCCACCGGAAAAGAAAGTCTTTTTCCTGCGCAAGCTGGCCTATGAGAACCAAGGCCTGAACCGCCGCACCATGTCCACAAAGGATATTATGGGGACCATCGCTGGCCATGCCGGCCGTCTCGGTCTGGATAAGGAAGAGTATGGGCCGTTCCTGGACGAGATCTGGCAGCGCAGTTACCTGTTGCGCCAGGTGGCCGTAGATACCTATGATTTCCTGCACCTCTCCTTCCAGGAGTATTTCACTGCCCTGGAGCTCCGGGGACAGGCCGATGGTATCGGCACCATTATTAAGCATATCGATGAAGCGTGGTGGGAAGAGCCGTGCCTGCTCTATGCCGGGATTAGCGGCGAGGCCACGGACTTGATTCTGCGCATCCAACAAGAGGTGCCGGAGGATATCTTTTACTCCAACCGGGTGCTGGCCGGTAAGTGTCTGGCAGATGCCCCGTTCACAGATCCAGCTCTAAGAGAAAAGATCGGGCAAGCCCTGTGGGATCTGTCTGAAAATAATGAATTTAAATTGGTCAAAGAGCGGGCGCTGGAGGTTCTGTCCCGCTTAAAGCCGGTCTGGCTCAGCGATAAGTTGACCCGGGACCTGGCCGATGAAGAATGGCATGTGCGCCGGGCTGCCGCGAAGGCCCTGGGAAATATCGGCGGTACTGAAGCCATCCGGCCGTTGATCCGGGCTCTGACCGGCGATAAAGAATGGTCTGTGCGCCGGACTGCCGCGGACGCCCTGGGGGAAATCGGCAGTACCGAGGCCATTACCCCGTTGCTCCAGGCCCTGACCGGCGATAAAGATGGGTCTGTGCGCGGGGCTGCCGCCAATGCCCTGGGAAATATCGGCAGCATTGAAGCCATGCCACCGTTGCTCCAGGCGCTGACCGGCGATAAAGATGAGTATGTGCGCCGGACTGCCGCCAACGCCCTGGGAAGAATCAGCAGCATTGAAGCCATTCCCCGGTTGATCGCCGTTCTGACTGGCGATAAAGATGGGCCTGTGCGCGCGGCTGCCGCCGAGGCCCTGGGGGAAATCGGTAATAGCGAAGCCATCCCATCGTTGATCGCTGCCCTAACCGGTGATAAAAATGGGCCTGTGCGCCGGGTCGCCGCCAACGCCCTGGGCAAAATCGGCAGTGCAGCAGCCATCCGGCCGTTGATCCAGACCCTGACCGCCGATGAAGATAGCGATGTGCGCGGGGCTGCCGCCATCGCCCTGGGAGAAGTCGGCAGCGCCGAAGCCATCCCATCGTTGATCGCTGCCCTGACCGGCGATAAAGATAGCAATATGCGCCAGTCTGCCGCTTACGCCCTGGGAAATATCGGCAGCACCGAAGCCATTCCCCGGTTGATCGCCGCCCTGACCGGCGATAAAGATAGCGATGTGCGCGGGAATGCTGCCGGCGCCCTGGGGACCATTGGCAACATTGAACCCATCCCGCTATTGATCCAGACCCTGGCCGCCGATGAATATAGTGATGCGCGCCGGGCCGCCACGGAAGCCCTGGGAAATATCGGCAGTACCGAAGCCATCCCGCTGTTGATCGCTGCCCTGACCGGCGATAAAGATGAGTCTGTGCGCCAGGCTGCTGCTACCGCCCTGGGCAAAATAGGTAGTGCCGAAGCCATCCCGCAGTTGATCCAGGCCCTAACCACCGATTATAGTAAATATGTGCGAAGTCATGCCGCTGGAGCCCTGGGAAAAATCGGCAGTGCAGCAGCCATCCCGCCATTGATCGCTGCCCTGGAAGATAAAGGAGAATATTTAATTTATAAAGTAAAGGACGCGGCTGCAGAAGCCCTGCTCCGGGTCAGCCGGCGCCTGTCGCTCAGGCTACCCCTGTCCCGGCGCCGGGCCAAACCCAAATAACCGGCGCCGGGTGTTAAGCGAATCGGCTGGGTTGAATGTGAAAGGACAATGCCGAAGTATTAATAGCAGCACGGCATGGACGTGCAAATGGTCTGGCATTGGCTTCCCGAACACTCCTGGCAATTGGACCAACGTATGGAAAGACCGATACCGCCGTGCACCTGTTTTAACTCATCGTTCTCCAGGTTGACCACGGTCTTCTTGTTTAAACTCAATTTTTTTGTGAAGTTAATCGTTTTCATATGACCTCCTCGTCATTTTAATTTTACCAAACATGACCCTGAAAGGTTGTTGATTTTTCATTACCCCACCATTCTACACCTTTAAAACCGGAATTTCAAGAAACATCTGCTATACATCGAAACCGTATTTACAAAGAATAGTGACCGGTGGATGAATTTTCCCCTGGGGGCTTGCACGGGAAACAATTTACAGGAGTTGTTATGAATGCCTCAGATCAGGCAGGATATTGCCCAGGGCCAGGATTAACATGATTAACCTGCCGACCTATAAACATTCCCTCCCTGGGAGTCATGTCGGCCCGGAAATGCAGGAACGGTTCCTCCCGGGCCGAATAATTTATATCATCATGATGAAACGTTTCATCTTTTTGAGGGTCGCTCTCCAGGATTTGTACCTGCGCTTCCTGGTTGCGGGCCTTGCGCTCCAGATCGTCAGGGTGCGCTCCCTCTTTTTGAGGGTCGCGCTCTACCCTTGTTGTCTCTACCGATACCTGGCAGAGGAGAATGGATATGCTTCCCGGATACGATTTTAAAGATGGTATTCGAGGCAAACACTATAAAGCCTATCGCAAAGGCCATTCGGTAAAAATCAATAAAATTGACGGAACCGCTAATGTCCAATACTTTAAACTTGAAGATGGGGCAGTGATGATAGAACCGGATGTCCGTAAATACTTCCCTGATTCCGAAGCGGTGAATAAAGCGTTACGTTCGTTGATAGAAATTTTCCCCGGTAGAAAAATGAGAGTGGATGGGGTGGCTGCTATCAAGAGGGTTTAAGTCGGGAAAACCTGGGCGGGATTTCGAGAAAAGTCCTTTGGGCTTGAAATTTGTTCTCATTTGTGATACAAGTTACAGTTGTGTTTTGCATGACAAAGCCCTAAAAGAGAGGGTATGAAATACCTGTACCGGCTGAGAAAGAAAACCGACCGGATGAAAATCCGGTCCCAAAGGGCGGAAGCCTACCCTTTTATACGATGAAACAAAAATTGGCCTTTATCGATCACTCTTTTCACCGGGAATCCGGGGCCACCGGTTTCCTGGTGGCGCTCTTAAGCCAGCGTTTCCAGGTGGACGTATCCTGGGACGAGGGCTGGCGGCAGGGGCCGCGGGTCAACCTGGAAAAGATTGCCGGGCAGGGCTATAACCCGGTGGTCTTCTTCCAGGTGGCGCATTACCCCGGAGAAGAGCTCCATTTCCTGCAAGGCTGCGATGTAATTGTCTTTCCCATGTTCGATTACCGGCCGGCGCTGTTTGCCGAATTCCTGCAAGGTTGCGGTCAACTGGGCCGGGTCAAATTCGTCAACTTCTGCCGCACCCAGCATGAAAAGCTCTCCAGGCTGGGCTTTGTCTCCCGCTATTTCCAGTATTTCCCGCCAGCGCTGCCGGAGGCCGGGATAAAGAGCGATGCGCGGGGCCTGAGCGGTTTTTTCTGGCAGCGCACCGGCCGGTTGTCCTGGAAACAGATCCGGGTATTGATCGGCCAAACAGATTTCAGGCGCATTCACCTCCACCTGGCCCCTGATCCGCCGGGCTGCGAGCCGGTACTGCCGGATGCAAAAGAGATGACCCGGTTCGGTATCTCTATTTCCAGGGGCTGGTCTTTACAAAAAGAAGATTACCTGGCCCTGGTCAGGAAAGCCGATGTGTTCTTTGCCCCGCGGGTTTTTGAGGGCATCGGTATGTCGTTTTTGGAAGCCATGTCCATGGGCAAATGCGTGGTGGCCGCCGATAGGCCGACCATGAACGAGTACATCGCTAACGGTCGAAACGGCCTGCTCTTTAATCCCAATCGACCGGGGCCGCTCGATTTTTCCCGGGTGCAAGAGATAGCGGCGTGGGGCAGAAAATCGATGCTGGAAGGGCATGATCGCTGGCTGGCAGCGGAAGAGGAACTGCTGGATTTTATCGCTGAGCCGTTAAAAGCCGGTCAAACCGCACCCCGGGGCAAGCGGATCAAACGGGAACTTTTCTTTGCCGCCCAAAAGGGGGCGCGCCTGGCCAAAGATTCGGTCAAGCACCGATTCCCCGGTCTAACCCGGAAACTGTCGGGGATGACGGGGGTCCGTTCCTGGTGAGGATGATGCCGCCGATACGATCGACCCGGTTTACCGCCAAAGCCAAAAGGGGGGTTAAGAACCTCGGCCTGTGGCTGAAAAACTGTAATCAAAGCGTACCGACCGGGCCGACCGTCATTTTCCTGCACATCCCCAAGACGGCCGGTACATCGCTGCAGGCCCTGATCCGGCGGCAGTTCCGGCCGGACCTGGTCTTTGAAACAGATTCCAACGATCCCCGGGAAACGATGCGGGAATTCCCCAGGCTGCCCGAACATGACCGGGAGAAATTCCGGGTCATCCTCGGCCATTTATGGTTTGGCCTGCACCGGGCCATTCCCCGGCCCAGCACCTATATCACGGTCTTGCGCCACCCGGTGGAGAGGATCATTTCGCATTATTACTATGTCAAACGTACACCCGCCCACTACCTGTACCGGGAGGTGACGGGAAAGCACCTCGGCCTGGAAGCTTATGTGGCTGGCGGTCTGTCCACCGAGTTGAATAACGGCCAGACCCGGCTGTTGTCGGGTGAGTACGATGATGAGCGATTCCCTTTCGGCTGCTGCCCGGACGAGTTGTTGCTAAAAGCCAAACAGCATTTAGCGGCACATTTCTCCGTGGTCGGCATAAAGGAGAGGTTCGGTGAGACGCTCCAGTTGACCGGGCGGGTGTTTAACTGGAAAATCGCCGATATTCATAAGAACGTGACGGAGAACCGGCCCGGGCTGGGGGATATCCCCCCGGGCGTTATCGGGACCATCAGCGCCTACAACCGTCTGGACCTGGAGCTATACGAGTACGGGAAAGAGATTTTCTCCCGCATGCTGCACGAATACCGGATCTGAAAATGAGTATTAAAAAATATTTTAAACCGACCGATTTTTTCCGGTTTATAAAGGTCCTGATCACCAACCGTCGCATCATTTTCCAGTTGGTGGAAAAGGATACCATGAACCAATATTTGGGTTCCTTCCTGGGTATTGTCTGGGCTTTTATCCAGCCGATGTTCTTCATCGGGGCCATCTGGTTTGTTTTCTCCACCGGCCTGCGGGGCAACCGCATGAGCGGCGAGGTGCCTTTCCTGCTCTACTTGCTCTCCGGTATGATCGTCTGGAACTTTTTCTCCACCTGCCTGACCAGTGCCGAGACCTCTATCTCCCAGCACCGCTACCTGGTCACACAGATGGTCTTCCAGGTCAGCATCCTGCCGGTGGTCAAAATCCTCTCATCCGCCATTGTCCATTTCTTCTTCCTGGTCCTGACCATCATCCTGTTTGCGGTGCACGGGTATTTCCTCGATATTTATGCGCTACAGCTCGTCTATTACCTGTTTGCCACTTTCGTGCTGGTATTGGGTTTATCCTGGATCACCTCTTCGGTGGTGCTCTTTTTCCGGGACCTGTCCCAGATCACCCAGATCATTGTGCGCATCGGCTTCTGGTTTACGCCCATATTCTGGAACATCGACAAGATCCCGCTCCAATATCAAGCCATCGTCAAGCTCAACCCGGTCTTTTACCTGGTCAATGGTTACCGCGACTGCCTGATCTATAAAATCTGGTTCTGGCACCGTCTCAACCTGACCACCTACTTCTGGGTCGTCACGCTGATCATTTTTGTGTGTGGGAGTATCCTGTTTCGCCGGCTCAAGCCCCATTTTGCCGATGTGCTCTAATCTAGGCCCGGGATCGGGTCTTAAGAAGATAAAACGATGACAAAGACAGCTATTTCGATTAAAAATTTATCCAAGATGTACAAACTCTACGATCGACCGGTTGACCGCTTAAAAGAGAGCCTCCATCCTTTCAAGAAACAATACCACCGGCCATTTTACGCTTTGAAGAATATCGCTCTCGAAGTCAAACGGGGCGAGGTGCTGGGCGTTGTCGGCCGGAACGGCGCCGGTAAATCGACTCTCTTAAGCATTATTTCCGGTGTGCTTACCCCCACCTCCGGCCAATGCCGGGTCAATGGCCGGATTTCCCCCCTGCTCAGCCTGGCTACCGGTTTTAACCCGGAACTGACCGGCATCGAAAACATTTACCTGAACGGTACGCTCAAGGGGTACAGTAAAAAGGAAATGGACGGCAAACGCGATGAAATCCTGGACTTTGCCGATATCGGCCGCTTCATCGAACAGCCCTTAAAAATCTATTCCAGCGGTATGAAGGCCCGCCTGGCTTTTGCCCTGGCGGTCAATGTCGACCCGGAGATACTGATCGTGGACGAAGTGCTGGCAGTGGGCGACGACCTGTTTAAGAGAAAATGTTATGCCCGCATGGAGCAGCTCTTCCATTCCGGCTGCACGGTACTGTTTGTTTCCCACAGCACCGGCCAGGTCAACGAAATTTGTACAAAGGCGATTCTCATCGATGCTGGCGAAATTATCCTCGAAGGCTCGCCAAAATTCGTTACGATCAGCTATGACAAGTTTCTCTTTAATAAACCGGAAGAACGTGATAAAATCAGGCAGGAATTGATGATATTAAACCGGCAAAAGATTAAGGAATCCATTCCCCTTGGACCTTCGAGAGTACCTCAAAAAGTCGATTCCTCGCTTTTTGATGCCAGCGAATCGTTCGACATTTCCGAAACGCTAAATAATAAATCCTGTATTCATGAGTCCGTATTCTTACCGGAGTTTCAAACCGGATCGAAGATAATTAATAGAAACGTCAACATCGACCTGTTCGATTTACATATTTCAACGATAGACGGGAATAAAGTGAATTATTTATTTCCAAACGAATATTATTACCTGGATTATAGTATCAAGTTCGATGAGGATGTTGAGAAAATCGTCCTGGCTTGCGTATTCAAAACAGAGAAAGGCCAGGTGTTGTCTGGGGTAAGATACCCGGCAACCGGGAAAACGCTGGATAAAGTGATGAAAAGCGCAGTTTTCTCGGTTAAGTTGAAATTTAAATGTTCATTTTTGCCCGGCAACTATTATATCGATATTGGGGTGATAACCTATGAAGAAGGAGAAAAACGCATACTGTTCGCCGAGTATGATGCCCTGGTGTTTAAGGTCCAAAACTGCAAATGTTTGAAAGAGAAGACATCAAGCTGGGGTCACTTTTCGCTTGAGCCGGAGATGGACATCGAAGGATTACCTTCATGAAAAAATCGATATTTAATGGATGTTCTAAGTCCGACAGCTTGAGCTTTCAAAGAATCCGACTATGATAAACGAAGATATAATAAAATATTATTCGGCCAATGGCGAAGATTTCTTGCTATGGCAATTCTTCAATTTTAAACAAGACGGATTTTATATCGATGTTGGGGCATTTGACGGGATTCATTTCAGCAATACCTATTCTTTTGAGATCCAGGGGTGGAAAGGGGCTTGCGTAGAGCCAAACCCGGTTTTCTTCCCTTACCTGGTTAAAAACCGGCCGGCTTCGACTTGCCTGCAGGCAGCCTGTGTCTCCGATATGGAGAAAGGCCAAACCACTATCTTCTGCGAAGAATTAGGGCTATTATCATCGACAAACATGACCGATGATTATGAAAAGTTTGTCAAAGAACGGTTCCAGAAGAGGGGCCTGGTATTCGATGGATTTAAGCAGGTGACCGTTCCCGTTATCACCATCGACGAAGCTATCGCCCGCTATTTACCCGATAAGACCCACATCGACTTGGTCTCCATAGATGTTGAAGGCGCAGAGATAGATGTTCTCAAAGGGTTCGACGCCAGGCGACACTGCCCGGAGATCATCGTTGTCGAATCGAATAACCCCACTTGTACCGAGGAAATTGTAAAATACCTGGAAACAACCCATCATTACCTCTACGCCGGGAAGCTTATTGAAAATCTTTTTTTTGCCAGGACAAAAGCAGATGTCGAGAAAATCAGGGCCATCCAGGTTGATTGCACGATAGAACCCCAGGTACACCCATTGGGGGAGCGATTCATAACCGAAATGTACATGAATGGAAGAATAATAAGTAAAGAGAAGAATTTCAGGTTGAAATGGTAGAAAATGATGAATAATTGACAAAGAGGATAAGCATGAATCTGAGAACCACATCTCAAAATCCCAAAATCAGTGTGTTACTGGTGGACGGTTCCTATCGACCACATTTTGCCGTGATCGATTCGCTAAAACGGCAGACACTCCCGGGAGATGATTATGAAGTGCTGTGGATCGAGTACTACAGTGAAGTGCAAGAAGAACTCATTCAAAAGATGGAGGGAAGAGAAAATTTCCAGGTAATCACCCTTTGTGGTACCGGTATCTACCATTCATCGTATTGCTTTAACCGGGGTATTATGGCTGCACGCGGAGAGATCCTGGTCATCGCCGATGCCGATATCCTGGTTGAAGAAAATTTTCTTCAAACCGTCTGGGAAGAGCATCAAAGCAACGATCGCCTGGTGATGTATATTTTCAGGATGGATGAACCCGAGCCGATATCCCCCTTTTGCCTGGATTTCGACTATTTAAAGAGAGTGTGCACCTTAAACAACCCGGAAAACTATGGGGGTTGCCTGACCGTAAGGAAAAAATGGTTATTAGAAATCAATGGGTATGAGCAGCATGATGTTTTCAGGACCGGGGGCGATCATGCCAACGGCCTCGATGTTTATACCCGCTTCAAAAATATGGGGTTGCATATCATGTGGCATTCTGGATTGAGACTTTTTCATCCCTGGCATCCGCATAAAGCCGGGTTTCAGAACTCTTATGTGCCCCAAAAACAGCTTATCAAGCACCGCGCCAAAAGCCTGGATATTCTCCCTTATAAAGGGATCGATCCGACCCGGGACAGGGATATCCCAGATCAATTACAAGCGCAATTGGATGCCGAGAAAAGAAAAATACAGGCGCTTCGGCCCTGAAAGAGAAGGAAAAGAAGAATGACCGATATCGCAATGAGAACAGTTATTTTCATGCACCTTCAGCGCACCGGTGGTACAACATTTCTAAAACTGCTTGATAATATCTATAATAGAGACGAAACCTACGCCATCGACGGGAAACGCTTTAGAGAGTCCATCCATGAGTTCGCCCAACTGCCTGAAGAACAGCGGGGGAAATATCGACTCATCAAAGGACATTTATTGTGGGGATTGCACACGTTTTGCCCGAATGAAACAACATATATCACCATCCTTCGTCAACCGATAGATAGAGCTATTTCTCAATATTATTGGCATTTGAGGCCGGAATGTGTCTACCCTATTCCCGCCGATATGGCGCTGGGAGAATTTCTCGAAAGCGGCACGTTCATCAGCGCTGATAATGGGATGACACGTTTTATCGCTGGAAAAGACCGGGGGGCTGTGGCGTATGGGAAATGTTCGCGGGATATGCTGGAACTGGCTAAATACAATTTAAAACGCTATTTCCTGGCTGTTGGCTTTACGGAATACTATGAAGAATCGCTCATTCTTTTTAAGAGGCTGTTGGGGTGGGAGAAATACCCTTTCTATCAGAAAAAGAATGTGCATCGCCAAAAACCTGCACATCCCGATCTATCAAAAGGACAGGTGGAAATCCTGTTAAAATATAATCAGTATGATATCGAGCTGTATGAATTTGCCAAAGAGTTGTTCGAAGATCGCATCCGTCAAGAGGGAAAATCATTTCAAGATGAGCTTGCTCTTTTCATTCAGCTTAAAGCCATCCACTGTGAGCAGGAAAAGGAAACCCGGCCGAGATGAGAAATTGTTTGATTTTGGGATCCGGGCGCAGCGGCACCAGCATGCTGGCCGGTATCCTGCACCAGGCCGGTTACTTCCTGGGCGATAAGCTCCACCTGGCCAGGGACTCAAATCCCAGGGGGTTTTTCGAGTGGGGGAAGATCAACCGCATCAATGAAGACATCCTTTCCCCATACGATAGAAAAGGGTTTTATTCCTTGTTTTATGAGAAGATTTTAAAACAGCATACGGTCTTTAGCCCGGGCAAAAGCCAGCATTGGCTGCTCGCTTTGCCGGATAAAACGGTGGTCTCAAACCATGATCCGGCTATCGTCAAGCAGATCGGGCAGGTGGTGAAGCGGGAGCCCTTCTGCTACAAAGACCCCCGTTTCTGCTACACCCTACCTGTCTGGAAGCCCTATTTAAAGCCCGATACCGCCTATATCTGCGTGTTCCGTGAGCCCCAGGTAACGGTGGAGAGCATCTTAAAAGAGTGCCGTACCCAGGACTATCTCAAAGACCTGCGCATCGGCCGCCGAAGTGCTTACCGGGCCTGGATCTGCTTGCACACCCACCTCTTGAACCGGGATACCGGTGGCTGGGATAATTTTTTTTTCGTCCATTATAACCAGGTCTATGACGGCTCGGCCATCGGGCCCCTGTCCCGTTTCCTCGGCGTCAAGCTCGATGCCGGTTTCGTTGACCGGGCCCTCAAACGCACCGTGTCCGGCGACAATCCACCGGTACAGGTGATGAATATCTACCGCCGCCTGTGCGGGCTGGCCCATTACCGGGGGCTGCCATGACACCCAAACACCTATTCATGGAAAAAGGGATTTCTGTGGTTGTCTGTTGCTATAACAGCGCCGCCGTTATCGGGCCGACCGTCGGGGCTCTGGCCGGGCAAAGCGTACCGGCCGGCTCCGGTTATGAAGTTATCCTGGTGGATAACGCCTGCACCGATAACACGGTGGCATTGGCCCGGGCCGCCTGGGGGGAAACGCCTTATTTTTTGCGGGTGGTAACGGAATTAAAGCCGGGCCTGGTCTATGCCCGGGAGGCCGGGGTAAAGGCGGCCCGGTACGATATTTTTCTCTTTATCGACGACGACAACATCCTGGTCGGAGATTGGCTTCCCAGGCTGGGACAAATTTACCGGGAAATGCCCCAGGTGGGCGCGGTGGTTGGTTATAACGAGGCCCTCATCGATGGCCCCGAACCGGACTGGTTTTACCGGTTCCAGGAAACTTACGCCTGCGGCCCGCGGGCCCGGGGGATGGGGCTTAACCCGGAGAAACTCTTTGGTGCCGGCACCTCTTTTCGTACCCATGTCCTGCGTGAGGCCATGTTCTCCGGGCCACCGCTCTTTTTGGTCGGTCGCACCAAAAACACGTTGACCCGTGGCGAAGATACGGAGATCGCCCTGCGCTGCCGCCTGCTCGGCTGGGACTTTTACTATGACGAGACCCTCCGGATCAAGCACCGGCTCTTACCGGGGCGGTTAACCTGGGAATATATATGCCGGGCCAAGAAAGCCGGCGGCCAGGCCGCCCTTATCCTGGATATCTACCAGGACCTCCTGGATGGCAAAGAACCGGGAGGTTTCTTCGATTTGGTGCGCCAGGTGCGGGAGAAGTGGCGCGAGTACCGGCACAACCAGAAGGAGCATCCATTTATTTTCAAACAGGAGGGGCACCCGCAGACGGTGAAGTTTTACCGGCTGCTGGGCATGACCCGGGGATTGTGGGTCTATGGCCGGCGTTACCGGCGCATTCGGCGGGCCATTACCGGCTACTTCCAGCGAAAGGATGGGCGGCCTGCTCCGGTCTCTGCAGCCGGGGGCGGTATCTACTTTTCCCGCAGCAATCCCGTTGCCGGTACCGGTGGCGGTGGCCAGCGCCGGACTGCCCAAATCGCCCTGGCCCTCCAGGCATTAAAAGGTGTGGAGATCGCCACCGTTTACGGCGTAGACATGGTTAATACCAGCCCGGGGAAAGCCGGATTCACCCGGGGATTTAGGCTTTTCGGGCGCCTGGCCGACTGGTGGGGGTGCAGGTGGTGGCACGCGGAGCGGCTTCAGGCTGTCCGTCGTTTGACCGGCGCTTCCCGCGACTGGGCCGGGGATGAAGACCGCCTCTCCCGCTTGAAACTGGCCGTGGTCGAAGACCCGGTCTACTTCGCGCCCCTGGTCGGGAAACTGGCGCGCCGGCGCATCCCATTGATCGCCTCCTGCCAGAACATCGAGAGCCTCTCTTACCCGAAAATTTCTTTTAAAAACAAGGCCCGGCTTTTTCGCCGGGAGATCGATATCCTGCGCCTCTGCGACCTGGTTATCACCATCTCGCGTGAAGATACCTGGCTCTTGCAGAATTTCAATATCGACGCCTTTTTCTTCCCCTACTATCCTGACGGGGGCGTATACGAGCGCCTGATCAAGATACGCCGGGCCAGGGAAACAAGCGGCAAAGAGGGTATCATGCTCCTGGGAAATGCCGGGAATATGGCCACCCGCCGGGGTATGACGCAGGTCATGAACAACTGGAAAAGGCAGGGCCTGGCCGGTTCTTTCGGTAAACTGCTGGTGGCCGGATTTAAGACCGATGTTTTTTTTGATAAGTACCCAACCGATAACGACATCGAATTTTTGGGGCCCTTGCCCGATGACCGGCTCGATGAGAGGCTCATCTCGATTAGGGCCGGCCTCTGTCACCAGGAGGGTGGCGGTGGGGCACTGATCAAGATCGCCGACATGCTGGTGGCCGGTGTGCCGGTATTGGCCAGCTCCCCGACGGCGCGCTCTTATTATGGCCGGCCGGGACTGATCGAATTCCCCGGCCTTTTAAACCTGAAAAATGCACTGGTTCAACTTGACCAGCTTCCCGAACATATACCGGTCCCGCCGGCGCCGGATCCGGCCGTCCTGGTGGCTAAAATCGAAAGTCTCATCCAGAAGAGGAAGCTATCATGAAAAAAACCGTTAAAATCCTTTTCATCAACATGATTATTTTCTGCCTGCTGCTGGTGATCCTCGAGACCGGCCTGCGCCTGTCCGGGCAAAAACCGGTCTACCGTTTTGATCCGGGGGATAAGGTGAAGGTGCATCACCATGAAAGAGTCTGCCCCTGTTTGCGGCAGGGAACCGTCCGGGTTTACCATTCGTTTTATACGGACAGCGACGGGATCTACCGGGCCAACCCGGCCTACGATTTTTCCGCCGATAAGGATTATCCCGGTAAGATCGTTATCAATGCCGCCGGGTTTCGGGGGAATGAGTTCAAATACCTGGACACAGAGCAGACAAAAGTTTTTTTTATCGGCGATTCGTTTACCTGGGGCGCTTCGGCCAATCCATTGGACAGGAGTTTCCCCGACCTGGTTCAGAAAGCCGGGTACTATGTCTATAACGGCGGTATACCCGGCACCGACCCCCTGCAGTATGCCCGGGTGGCGGAAAAGTACGTGCCGCTGATCAAACCCGAGGTGACGGTTGTCTGCTTGTTCCTGGGAAACGACCTGCAGGGTTACACCTACGAATTGAAGCCCAACAAAGATTTACAGTACGCCACCGATATCGGTTTTATCCTCGGCTACGATGAGAAGGGCAATTACTTCGACAATGCCGAGCAGGCTCTGGCCCACTATAAAAAGATCGAATGCGGCTGTTGCGACAATTTGTGGGAAGAGTTCCTCTATAAGACCGTGATCGGTAAAACCATTTACCATCTGTCTCACCGGGAAAGCCACCTCACGCCCGATCCGAAAAGGCGCTGGGTGCTCGATTCCTTAGAGAATATCCGCCGGGTATGCCGGGAAAACGGGTCGGAGTTCATGCTCTTCTTGATCCCGCCCAAAGCCCTGAGAAAAGGCCGGTTGCCCAAAAACACCTTGAAGTTTTTGAAAGACTTTCATTTTCACTATCCGACCGGTTTAACCAAAGCCGATTTCTGCCACCCGCCCAACAACCACTTCAACACCGACGGCCACCGGAAATTTGCCCGGTTTGTTTTGTCCGAACTCGCGGCCAGGGGCTTTTTGCCGAAGAAAACTGACCGGGATATTCGTGGAGAAAGTACTGGGAAATAATCGATGAAAAAGACCATTAAAATCATATTTATGAATGTCATTATCCTGATCGCGTTCCTGGTGATCCTCGAGACCGGCCTGCGGCTGCTGGGCAGGAAATCGATTTTCCGCTTAGAGATGCAGGAAAGCGGTTGGGCCGCCTGGGCGAAGAAGAGGTGCCAGAAACTGTGCGCCGGCCAGGTCAAGGTGGAAGATTCCTTTTACACGGATGAAAACGGGATTTTCCGGGCCAACCCGGCTTACTTTTTAACCCCGGGCCAGGATAACCCCGACCGGATCGTCGTCAATGCCGCCGGTTTCCGGGGCCAGGCATTCACCGATGCGGATACAGACCGGACAAAGGTTTTCTTTATCGGCGACTCGTTTACCTGGGGGGCTTCGGCCACGCCATTGGACAGGAGTTTCCCCGACCTGGTGGGGAAAGCCGGGTACTATGTTTACAATGGCGGTATCCCCGGCGTCGATCCCCTGCAGTATGCCCGGGTGGCGGAAAAGTACGTGCCGCTACTCAAACCCCAGGTAACGGCTGTTTGCCTGTGCCTGGCTAATGACCTGAGATCTTACGCCAACGAATTGAAAGCGAATAAAAACATGAGATATGTCACCGATGTGGGCTGGGTGTTGGGTTATGACCATCAGGGAAACTATTTTACCAACGTCCAGGAAGCCCTCGACTACATGAAGAAGCGTAAATGCGGCTGCTGCGACAACCTGTGGGAGGAGTTTCTCTATAAGACCGTGATCGGCAAGACTATTTACGATCTGTCTCACCGGGGCAGCCACATTATCTCCGATCCGAAAAGGCGCTGGGTGCTCGATGCCTTGAATAGTATCCGGCGGACCTGCCGGGAAAACGGGTCGGAGTTCATGCTCTTCTTGATCCTGCCCAAAGCCCTGAAGCCGGACCGGCTGCAAAAAATCCTGGAGCTATTAAAAGACTATCCTGTCTTTTATACCACCGGTTTGACCAAGGCCGATTACTGCCCTTCCCCCAATAATCATTTCAACAATGCCGGTCACCGAAAATTTGCCGGTTTCATCCTCCAGGTACTGCAACAACGGGGGTATTCCCCCAAAAGAACCAGTTTAACAGTGGAGTAAACATGAAAAATAAAACCATCCTGGTCACCGGTTCCAGCGGCCTGATCGGCAGCGAAGTGGTCGCCTATTTCGCCCGGGAGGGCTGGCAGGTGCTGGGCATCGACAACAACATGCGGGCCGATTTCTTCGGGCCGGCCGGCGACACGCGCTGGAACCAACACCGCCTGGAATCGGGCTTCCCGAATTTTCGCCACCTGGAGGCCGATATACGCGACCGCCAGGCCATCCTTACCATTATGCAGGAGATCAAGCCCGGGGCGGTGGTGCATACGGCCGCCCAACCCAGCCATGACCTGGCCGCCTCCCGGCCTTTCGACGACTTCGATGTCAATGCCGGCGGCACCCTCAACCTGCTGGAGGCCAATCGCCGGGTTAACCCGGAAACGCCATTCGTCTATCTTTCGACCAACAAAGTCTATGGCGATGCGCCCAACGAGATTTCTTTAAAAGAACTCGACACCCGCTGGGATTACGCAGACCCGCAGTACGCCGAAGGCATAGCCGAAGATTTCCGCATCGACCGCTCCAAACATTCCTTATTCGGCGCCTCCAAAGCGGCGGCCGATATCCTGGTCCAGGAATATGGCCGTTATTTTAACATGCCCACCTGCTGCCTGCGCGGCGGCTGCCTGACCGGGCCCGGGCACAGCGGCGTCGAGCTGCACGGGTTCTTGAGCTACCTGGTCAAGTGCAACGTCACCGGCACCCTATACCGGGTTTTCGGCTACAAGGGCAAACAGGTGCGCGACAATATCCATTCCCTGGATGTGGCCCGTTTCATTGCCCGTTTCATCGAGGCGCCCCGCCAGGGTGAAGTCTACAACATCGGCGGTGGCCGGGAGAATTCCATCTCCATCCTGGAGGCTTTCCGGCTCATCGAGTCGATTTCCGGTAAGCAGATGGTCAGCGAATATGTCGAACAGAACCGCAGCGGCGACCACATCTGCTACATCTCCGACCTGCGAAAAATGAAGCAGCATTACCCCGGTTGGTCGATCGGTAAAAGTTTGCCGGTTATCTTCGAAGAAATCTACCGCTCATGGGAAACCCGCGCCCACTAACCCCGGATATGACCAGCATCGCCCATCTCGTTCACCCGGTCAGGGTCGATAAGACCTCGGATTTGATTATCGCCCAGCCCATCACTTTCGAGACCATGCGCCTGGCCCAAGAGTTTGCCGCAGGGCAGGCGGACGTGCGTTTATTTGCGGCCCAATACGATGATGAAGAACAGATAGGCCTGCCGCCGGTCTTTTACCGGACGGCCTGTCTTACCCGTTCCATTAAGGATATCAAGACGTTTAAAAAAGAGAAGAAATTGGCCCTCATCGGCGACCTTTTGGATCGCTTGTACCGGGCCGATGACGCCGAATACCTTATTTATACCAATGTCGATATTGCCCTGCAACCGTACTTTTACCGGCTCGTGGCCACGATCATCCGGCAGGGGTACGACGCCTTTATCATCAACCGGCGAACCATTCCCGGGCATTATAAGAGCATCGATGAAATTCCCCTGATGTTGGCCGAAGTGGGGGAGACCCACCCGGGCTGGGATTGTTTTATATTCAGGCGCACGCTCTACCCGCACTTCAGGTTGGAACAGGCCATTATCGGTACCGATTGGATCGGCCGGCTGATGATTGCCAATATGGCCACCCTGGCCCGGCGGTTCGCCGTCTTTAAGGACCTCCAGGCCACCTTCCACATCGGCGATGACAGGGTATGGAAAGCCGGCGATGTATCCGACTACGCCGAGCACAACCGGGAGGAATGTCGCAAGACCCTGGAATACTTCGATCAAAGGTTCGGCCCCCTGGACCGGAAAACGCTCCCCGGCCGTTTCTTGCAAAAATTTGCCGGGATCAATGCAAAGGGAACACCAGGCGGAGGGTAAAGTGGGTCTCGATTTGCCTAAAGATCGCCGGCTGGCGGACCGGCTGGTCCTGGTGGGCGGGCCGCCGCGGAGCGGCACCACCTTTGCCGTCCGCTGTCTGAATGCCCATCCCCAGGTCATGGCCGCCATAGACGACCACGTATACGAGTGTTGGGCGCTCTACTATTACCGCAACCGCACCGGATTGGTAGCCGACCTGCGCACCCGCCCGGTGACCCGGGCCGATTGCCTGGAGCGACTGGGTAATTACCTGGTGGACGGGGATTACCTGGCCGGCGTGGCCCCGGCGGACAAGACCGCCGGTCTGTCCCCGTCGCCGCCCCGCACCCGGCCCGATCATGGCGCTATTCCACCCGATAAAAAAACCATCCGCTTTCAATTTCCCCTGGCCAAGTTCCGGGAAGATAGTTATCTCTGTCTCAAATCCCCGGAAATCTCCTTTGTCCTGCCCCAACTGGCGGCCCTGATGCCGGATGCCCGGTTCATCCTGGTTTATCGCCCCTTGCTGGAGATTGCCGAATCGATGTTCCGCAAAGGGGAAAATGTTCGGCTGCTGGCCGTCTACCACCGCCGCTGGCGAAATGAGACGGATGAGTCCGGCCTCCTGCTCCCGCCGCCCGGTGTGCCGGAAGAGTGGCGGGCTGCCTGGAGCGGGGTCAGCGATTTCCAGCGTTGCCTGCTCTATGCGGCCAGCTACATGCGGGCCATGATCCGGGATATCGGGCAGATCCCGGCAAACCGTTTACTGCTCTATAATCACGCCGCTATGCGGTCAAACCCGGACCGGGTCTTTGCCCGTTGGGCAAAGTTCTTAGATATCGCTGCGGCCGGGTTTGACCAGGCGGGTGGGACCGGGTTGAAGACCGGTGTGCCGGTTATTCCCGACCACATGGAACGAGAGTACCGGGACATCTGCGGCCGCTTCGGCCTGGAAAGATTGGCTTCAGATCTGGCTTGCCTGGAGAGATAAGATCGGTTAACAGGAAAAACATGAAAAAAGTCGTTAAAATCGTTTTGTTAAATGTGGTTATTCTCCTGGCGCTCCTGGTGATCCTGGAGATCATCCTGCGGTTTTCCGGGGCCAAGCCCATCTTTTACCGGGATAAAGGTGGATCTTCCAATACCGAAAAGTATAAACATATCTGCCGGGTCTTTAAGCAGAAGAAGGAAATTAAAATCTTCCCCTCCTATTTTACGGATAGCGACGGCATTTTCCGGGTCGATACGTCCCTGGTTAAGGGCGAGAAGCCCCAGCTAGCAGAGGGTGCGGTTATCAACTCCGCCGGGTTTCGGGGACATGCGTTTTCCTACATCCAGACCGGCAAGAAAAAAATCTTTTTTATCGGCGATTCCTTTACCTGGGGGGCCATGGCCCGGCCATTGACCAAGAGTTTCCCCGACCTGGTGGAAAGGGCGGGGTACTACGTTTACAACGGCGGCATGCCCGGCACCGACCCGCTGCAATATGCCCGGTTGGCCGAGAAATATGTGCCGCTACTCAAACCCGATGTCACTGCCGTCTGCCTTTACCTGGGGAATGACCTGAAGGGTTATGTCCGCGCCCTGGAACCCAATAAAAATTTGCACTACAACACCGATATCGGCTTCATATTGGGCTACGACGACCGCGGGGTCTACTTTCACGACGCCGGGCAAGCCATCGATTACCTGAAAAAGCAGAAGTGCGGCTGCACCGATAACCTGGGGGAAGCCTTCCTCTATAAGACCATCATCGGTAAAGCCGTCTATAACCTATTTCATCTACAGAATTATTTGAAGCCCGATCCCAAAAGGCTATGGGTGAAAGAGTCCCTGGAGAAGATTCGCCGGGTTTGCCGGCAGAACGGGTCCCGGTTCATGCTCTTTTTACTCCCCCATAAAGACCCGGAAAGATCCCGGCGCGGTCTTAAGTTGGTGACCTCCTTTTGGGGCCCCGCCTATTACTACCCGGAGCAATTCAAAATCTCCGATTACAGCCCCCCCCCGGACCGGCATTTCAATAACCGCGGGCACCGCAAATACGCCAGGTTCATCGTCAAGACCTTGAAAAAAGAAGGTTTTATGCCGGGGAAGCGAAAATGATCGTCTATTTCGATACGGTCAGGCGCAAACGGCCGGTGCGAGAAGGCGGCGAGCTCGTTAAACTCGACTGGCAGTCAAAGAAGGTGTTGGCTACGGTTCCCCTTTTCCCGACAGAACCCGATATCGAGGATGATCCCAACCCCCGGGGCAACAGCCGCGGCGGCAAAGGCATACTCATCAAGGGAGACGAGGTCTTTGTCGGCACCTACCACACCATCCTGGTCTTCGACCGGGACCTAAATTTCAAGCGCAGGATCGCCAACCACTTATTTGCCAACATCCATGAGATGTGCTTTTCCGGGGAGAATACCTGGGTTTCAGCGACCACCATCGACTGCGCCCTGCTGGTGGACGGCCGGGGGAATACCCTCAAGACCTGGTGGCCCAGGGAAGAGCCGCTCTTGCAGGAACGCTACCGCCTCTCCCCGATGGAGATCGATAAGAAGGCCGATAACCGGGTTTGCCACCTCAACCGGGAATTGGGCCTGGAAGAGAGTCACACCCACTTGAATGGTGTTGCCCACCATGCGGGCCATACCTATGTGTTGCTCAACCGCCAGGGGGCGCTGGTGCAGATTGAGCCGGAAGTCAAGGTGGTGGTCGAGGACGCCCGCCTGCGTGCCGGTCATAGCCCGACATTGACCGCAGACGGGCAACAGGTGGTGGTGTGCAGCAGCTTTCAAAAGGAGGTCCTCGTCTACGACCTAAAAAAGGGGAACCTGGTCAAACAGGTTCACCTACTCGATTTCCCGGCAGTGGCCGGCCTATACCGGGATTACCCGGATCAGCCATTCAACAAGTCGATCTTTGTGCGCGGGCTTGAAATTATCGCTGGCGGGCGCATCCTGGTCGGCATCTCGCCGGCCTCCATCCTCGAGATCGATACCGGAAAGAGGCGGCTGCTGGACATTTACCGGCACAGCCGCGATGTCGGCGACGCCGTGCACGGCCTGGCCCATATCCCCGAGGAAAAGCCCGTTAGCCGGTTGCGCCGGTTCTTTTCTAAAAGCAGATGAAAACCTATAATCCAGGTAAACCGTTGATCTCCCTGCATGTCCCCAAGTGCGCCGGCCAGAGTTTTCGCCGGCTGCTGACTGGCTGGTTCGGTGATAATTTCTTCATCCACTATTTCCAGCAACACAACGCCCTGCCTGAAAAACACCCGCTCAAACCCGGTATGTGCATCCACGGCCATTTCGATCGGAGAAAAAACATCGGGGCAAAAGACTATTACCCGGCAGTCGATCAGTTTATCACCCTGTGGCGCGATCCCCTGGAAATGGCCATCTCCAACTATTTCTTCTGGAAACGAAAAGCCAGGCAGCGGCAAATCGACCTCGGCATCATCACGGAGGGGGGAGAACACGATTACAAGAGCATCGACGACTTCTTCCAGAAAAGGCCCCGCTCCCATATCCTGGATTTCCTGCCGGACGACCTGACCCCCGGCAACTACCGGGAGATCCTGGAAAGCCGGTTTGTCTGGATCGGCCTGGTGGAAAACCTGGACGAGTCGCTCCCGGTATTGGCCGATTGCCTCGGTTTTAAGCAGGTTCCCATCGACCGTATCAATGTCTCGCCCAGGGATGAAGAATTATCGCCGGATATCCGGGAGGCTTATATTAATAATAACCGGTTGGAGTTTAACATCTACCGCTACCTGCTGGAATGGTGGTCCCTCCGCCCAAAACCTGGAGTCAACCCATGAGCCATGTAGATAAAGAATTTCCCAAAAGCACCTATTTCAGCCGTTTTTTGCCCACCTTAGATTTCGGCGGCGGCAGCCGGCGCATGATGCAGGTCTGGGAGATATTACAATGCCTGGGGTGCGAGCTGGTATCCAGCGCCAGGAGCGACCGCCTCGACCCCGCTGCCTGGCAACGCATCAAGAAGGCCATAAAAACCCAGGCTGATCCCGGGTGCCGGATGTGGAGCCGGCAACGCCGGGAAGCGGTCATTCGCCTGGGCGAGATTGCCCGAACCTGGGGCCAGGCCATCGATACCTTTTCCAACCTGGACCTGGTTTTCATGGATGACCCCATCTATTTCCTGCCCCTTCTCGAAGCCCTGGAAAAGCGTCATATACCGGTGGTGGCCATTTGCCACAACCTGGAGACCCTGGCTTCAAGCCAGGTAGAAAAGGGGGCCTCAAAAGAGCTCTTCTTAAAAGAGCTGGATGTGCTATCCCGGTGCCGGTTGGTCATAACCATCTCCAGGGAAGAGACCTGGCTGCTCGACAACCTGCACATCCCCAGCTTCTACCTGCCGTACTACCCTTTAAAACCGGTTCTCAGCCGCTTGCTCGCCGTTCGCCGGGAGCGGGAAAAGCTTTCTACAAGCGACCGGTCGGGCATCCTCATGCTGGGGAATGCCATCAATCTCTCTACCCTGGAGGGCATGAACCGGGTGATCCAGGTCTGGCAGGAGAAGCACCTGGACCGGCTGGCCGGCCAGTTATTGGTGGCCGGGTACAATGCGGATAAGATGTTTAAGCCCGATTCATTCCCGGACAGTGTCCGGTTCCTGGGCACCCTGGCCAACGAAGAACTCGATCGCCGGCTGATCCAGGTCAAAGTCTGCCTCTGTTTTCAGGAGAGCGGCACCGGTGCACTGACCCGCATCTGCGAGATGCTCATCGCCCATGTGCCGGTCCTGGCCAATTCCCATGCCGCCCGTTCCTATTACCATATCCCCGGCGTCACCGAGTTTGCCGGTCTCGATCATTTGGAAGAAGTCATCGAAAAGATCGACCGGATCGGGGGGGATATCCCCTTACCCACCCCGCCCAATGCCCTGGAGTTGATCACCCAGGTTAAAAGGATATTGTAACATGATGAAGATTGCCCATATTATCAACCCGGTTAAAGCCGATAAGACCTCGGACCTGGTCATCGCCCAGCCCATCACCTTCGAGACCATGCGCCGGGCCCGGGCATTTGCCGGCCGGCAGGGGATAGATGTCAAGCTCTATTCCGCCCAGTTCCCGGGAGACCGGCCGCTGGTGCCCGAAGATTTCATCCCCACCCCGGACCTGGAACGCTCCGTCCTCGATGTGGCCGACTTTAAAGCGCCCCGTAAATTACCGTTAATCGGGGATATCCTGGATCGCCTCTTCCGGGCCGCAAACAGCGCCGATTATCTCGTTTATACAAATGTCGATATCGCTTTGCAGCCCCATTTCTACTGGAGTGTGGCCGGGCTCATCGGCCAGGGCCATGATGCCGTGATCATCAACCGGCGCACCATACCCGGCCATTACCACCGCCCGGAAGATATCCCCCAGATGTGCGCCGAGCTCGGTGAGTCCCACAAGGGCTGGGATTGTTTCGTGTTTAACCGCGACCTTTATCCGGCCTTCCGCCTGGATAACATCTGCATCGGCGCCGGTTGGATCGGTCGCGCCCTGTTCCTCAACCTGGCCTCGCTGGCCAAGAACTTCCGGGTATTTACCGACCTGCACCTGACCTTTCACATCGGCAACGAGAAGGTGTGGAAATCCCCCCGCTACGAGGAGTACCTGACCCATAACCGGCGGTGCTACGAGGCCATTCTGGACGGCCTGCAAACCTGGCCGGCAGGCTTCGACGACGAATTATTCCCGCCCCAGATCCGCCACCTCCTGGAGAAGCGCCGGTGACTGACCGAAAATTGCCGACGCTACGAGTAAAATGGCCCTTCGGGGCCCGCTAAAAATTCCCGAATGGATATTGACAAATAGTTCGTGATACGATATATTCGTATCATGGACTATAAAGATCGTTTGCGTCTGCTGCTGGTCGATTTTATGCAATTGCAGTCGTTGTTTCATAAAATCTACCAGGTAGAAATGCCCATGTACCGCCACCGTATCACCAATATCCGGCGCTACCAGGTATTGAAAATCCTGGAAATGGAGGGGGAGATCAACCTGACCGGCCTGTGCCAGGGCATCCAGCTCCGGAAAAACTCCTGTTCCGAGCTGCTCGACCGGATGATGAAAGACAGCTTGATCTCCCGGTTACCCTCGGATAGCGACCGGCGCATGACCTATTTCAGCCTGACGGAACGGGGGAAAGAATCGGTAAAGGAATTCGAGGAGATGATGGCCGGGCGGTTGGCCGAATGGTTTAAGGACTTAAGCGAGCAGGAAGTGGCCGGGTTTATGTCTGCCTTATCCACCCTGATCGACTTATCCAGGAAAATAAAGATATAAATCCGCTGGAGATCGGGATGAGCATAAAAAAAACATGTATCCTGTCGTTTTTGTGTTTTGGCGTGTGGCTCTTGTCTTTCCAGGTTCCCCTGGCGGGGGAGGTGCCCCCGGCCAATGAAGGGACCCTGTCGCTCGATCGGGTCGTTTCTTTGTGCCTGCACAATAACCTGGATGTCCGGGTTGCCCAGGAAAAGGTGCTGGGGCAACTGGCGCAGGTACGAAAGGCCGGGGCCGAGCGGCTGCCTTCAGCCACTATCACCGGCATGTATACCCGAATCGGTGTGGTGCCGACCTTCGAAATACCGGGTTATGAGGAGATCAAATTCGTCAACCCCAACATGGTCAACCTGTCTATGACTGTCGATTACCCGCTGCTCGATTGGGGCATGGCAAAAGACCAGGTGGCCATCGAAAGATTGGGGCTAAAGTCGCAGGAACTGAATGCGGTCCTGCAAAAGAAGGCATTTATCCGCCAGCTCTCCCTGCTCTATTTTAACATCCTCCAGGTGCAGGAGAGCCAGGGGGTGGTCAAGGAAAATATGGCCTTGATCGAAGATATCCTGGTCATTTTGCGCCGGCAATATGCGGCCGCACTCATCCCGGAGCACCAGATACTGCAGACCGAGGTCGCCCTGGAGACCCTAAAATCCCAGCAGCTCGACCTGGACCGGGCCAGGACGGAAATGATGATCACGCTCAAGAACGTGTGCGGTCTGCCCCTGGGGCAAGAGGTGGTACTCGAGAAGCTTGAGAAGAAAGGCGATTTCCTGGCTGTGCCCCGGTCTTCCCTGCTTGAGAAGGCATCTTTGGGGCGGGAGGAATTCGAGGTACTCCGGCTCCAGCTCGACATCCTGGAAAAGACCCGGGGCATTATCGCTAAGACCAGGTTGCCCCTGGTTGCGACCGCTTTTAAAGCGGAATTAAAAAACGGCATCATGCCCGATGTGGATAAGTTGAAGACCAACTGGAACATCGGTTTAACGGTGATTTACAATCTTTTCGACGGTCAGGCAACCCGGTTCGAGCAGGAGACCTTGCGGCATGAGATCGCGGGCTTGCGGCTCTCCCAGGAGCGCCTGGAACGCGACGTGCAGGCCAACCTGGAAAAGCTGCTGGATCATTTACAGCGACTGGAACAGCGTTTGGTCATCGAGAAAAAACGGCTCTCCCTGGCGCAAAAGAGCCTGGACCTGGCGCGGGAGAGTTTCAAGGAATCGCAGGCCACTTACCTGGAAGTGTTAAATGCCCAATCCAATTATAACCTGGCCGAAAGCAGCGTGGTGGCCCTGGCCTACCAGGAATTTATGCAAATAGTGCACCTGGAATTCGAGCTTTATCCCCTATCATACTTTCTTTCCCGGGAGGAAAAATGAAGACCTTTGTCAACCTTGTTTTATCGGTTTGCCTGTTAACCGGCCCTATCCTGGCCACTGGGCCTTCCCCGGTTTTCGTCAAGAAAGCCGTGCTCGTGGACAGGGCCTATACCCTGCCGTTGTACGGCACATTCGTGCAGGAAGAAGCGACACCCGTCTATTCCCCGATCTCCGGGGTGGTCAAAGAGATCCGCGGCAAAAAGGGGGAACGGGTGGCAAAAGGCCAGGTGCTCTTTACCGTGGTCCGCGATGACCCGGGGTTTACCCGTCAGGTCAGGGCCATCGAGGCCCCGTTTACCGGTATTATCAATGCGATCGCCACCTATACCGGCGGTCGCATCACCTCCCAAAACCCGGTGATGGTGATGGCTTCCTTTGATCCCATTTATTTTTACGCCGATGTGGCCGAGCAGGATTTATCGTTGATCGCTCTATCGCAAGAGGTGCAAATCCGGCTCGTTTACCTCCCGGAACCGGTGACGGGCCGGGCGGTCAATATCCTGGAGGTTAACCCGCAGACCCGCATGGCGCGGATCAAAATCAGGGTCTCTAACCCGCAGGCGCGTATCTCTGCCGGTAGCGAAGGCAAGGTGATTTATACCTACAAACAGGGGCAGAGCGTGGTCATACCGGCGGAAGCGGTGCAGGCCGAAAAGGGGCGCTATTACGTGTGGATCAAGAAAGGCGACCAGGCATTTAAACAGGAAGTTTCCATCGGCGAGCTCCTGGATGAGGGTTTCGAATGCCTGGCCAACATTTCTCCCGGCGATGACATCATCTATTACGGTTACCTTGATTTGAAACCGGGCGACCGGGTGAGAGCGGTGGAGCTGAAAGATGAATTTTAGTACCCTGGCCATCAAGCGGCATGTATTTACTTATCTGACTGCCCTGTCCCTGATGGTGATCGGCTTCTTGCTCTATTTCCAGATGTCGGTTTCCTATTGGCCCGATTTTTCCGCCCCGGTATTGCTGATCAATACCGTCTACCCGGGGGCCTCGGCCACCGAAGTGGAAGACAAACTGACCAAGCCGATCGAAAAGGGGGTAGCCGGTGTCTCCGCTGTGGACGAGGTAGAATCGACCTCCAGCGAAGGCAATTCATCGATTATTGTCCGGTTTAACTGGGGCGCAAATATCGAAAAAGCGGCCACCGATATCCGCGAAAAGCTCGATTTTATCGGCGGCGAGCTGCCCAGGGAAGCGCAGAGACCGAATATCTTGAAAATCCAGAACCTGCTCCCGCCCGCTTACCAGTTTACCCTGGAATCGCCGAATTACAGCGAAGATGAGCTAAAGAAACTCTTCGACGAAAAATTGGGCTTCTATTTCCTGAAGCTCAAGGATGTGGCTGCCGTAGAGGTGGCCGGTGGCCGGGAAAAATTTGTCGCCATCGAGCCTATCCCGGAGAAGATGCGGGCCTATCGGTTCGAGGTGGAAACCATCCAGGCACGCCTGGGCACCGACAACCTCGATCTACCGGCCGGCATCATCGGGGCCGGGAAAAACGAGTTCATCTTAAAAACCACTGCCCGGTTCGAGACCCCGCAGGAGATCGGCAACCTGGTCATGGATTACCGCGGCAGCCGGCCCATATATTTACGCGATGTGGCCCGCATCCGCTACCGCTATGACCCGGAACGCACGGTCTTCAAACTCAACGGCAAACGCACCCTGGGGGTGTCGTTACGGAAGAAGAACGACGGCAATGCCGCTTCGCTGGCTGCCGATGCCGGCTACGAGATCGGGCGTATCCGGAAGGAATACCCTTCCCTGGCGATCGATACGATTAAGGACGAATCGCGGTTCATCCGCGTCTCTATCAAGAATGTGGTGCTCGACGCCATCCTGGGGAGCATCCTGGCCGGTTTTATCATCTTTCTTTTCCTGGGCAACCACAAGAAGGCATTTATTATTATCGTTTCCATTCCCATCTCGGTGGTAACCTCATTTATCTTTATGAGACTCTTCGGCCTCTCCATCAATACCATCTCCCTGGGCGGCCTGGCCCTGGCAGTGGGTATGATCGTCGATGCCTCGATCGTCATGCTGGAAAACATCGAGCGTAACCTGGCCCTGTTCCCGGATAAGCCCAGGCTGGAGCTATTCCAGGTGGCCACCGCGGAAGTCGTGCTGCCCATTAGTGCCGGGGTTATCACCACCGTGGTGGTCTTCTTGCCGCTCGCTTTCCTGGAAGGCATCGCCTCGGTGCTCCTCGGTGAGCTGGCTTTGACTATCGTCTTTACCGCATCGGTCTCCCTGGTGGTCTCCCTGACCATTGTCCCGCTGCTGATTTTTTCCTGGACCAGGGGACCGGCCAAACAAAGCCGTCTGGCCCGGCCTTTCCAGGATTTTATCCAGAGAATGCAGGACAAATATGAGCGTTCCCTGGTCTACATGCTACAAAAGAAGCAGCGTGCCATAGTCGTGGTTTCTTCCATGTTCCTGTTGTTCCTGGTGGCGATGGTACTGGCCGGGCGACTGCAAACCGGCCTCATCCCCGAACCCGACGAGGGCGAGTTCCGCATCGAAACCCGCCTGGACCCATCGACTTCCGTGGATACCAACAAGGTCTTTTCCGAGATGATCCGCCGGCAACTGGCCGGTATTCCCGATATCAAGGACATCTACCAGGTCATCGGCCAGAGCATGTCGCTCTCCTTCCCGGAGCCCAATGTGACCACTTCTTTCGTGATACTAAAAAGTAGTAGCCGGCCGGTCAAGACGATTATTCTGGATGCCCGCACGCGCCTGGAAAAGCTTCCTATCCCGGGGCTCAAGTTCAAGATACAGCAGACATCGGCCACCGAAGGGGTAGCCAAGCCCTCCCTGGATATCACGGTTTACAGCGACGACCTGGAGCGCCTGGCCGAAGAATCCGGCCTGTTGTTTGAAGATTTCAAGAATTATCCCGGGCTGGCCAATCTCGACCTGTCCATTAAGCCCGGTAAGACCGAGCTGCTCTTCATCCCCCGGCGCGAGCATTTGGCCTTTTACCAGATCCCGGTGGCCTCCCTGGCCTCCAGGTTGAGGGCCCATTACGCCGGTATCAAGGCCGGCCGTCTGAAAGTGGGCGATGAAAATTTCGATATCAAGATTATCTACCCGGACGCCGATCTTTCTCCCCACCAGGTCCCGGTCAATAGCTCCGGGGGGCAGAGCCTCCGTTTGCAACAGTTGGTTGATTTCCGCCTCAATCCTTCGCCCACCTCCATCAAACGGATGAACCAGCAACGATTTGCCGAGCTCAAGGGCGATCTGTTGACCGGCAACAAGAGGGAGTTTGACCGCTATGTGGCCGCTGTCGTTGAGAAGAGGGGCCGCTCGAAGGATACCCGGGTAGAACAGCGCGGCGTCTCCAAAGGCATCAGCGAATCGTTCCGCTCCCTGGGCATTGCCCTGTTCCTGGCCATATTCCTGGTCTATGTGGTAATGGGTTCACAATTCAACTCATTTATCCAGCCCTTTATCATCTCCTTTACCGTGCCCCTGGCCGCCATCGGCGTGGTGCTGATCCTCTGGATTACCCGCACACCGCTCAACCTCAATTCCTTTCTCGGCGGTGTGGTCCTGGTCGGCATCGTGGTCGATAACGGTATCCTGATCATCGATTTTATCAACCAGAAACGGAAGAGCCTACCGTTCACGGAAGCCATTGTCTCGGGCTCGATCCTGCGCCTACGGCCCATCCTGATGACCGTGCTGACCACCATCCTCGGCATGCTACCCCTGGCCATTGCCTGGGGTGAAGGCGCCGAGGCCCTAACCCCATTGGCCCGGGCCGTTATCGGCGGTCTGACCTTCTCCACCCTGACCACCCTGTGGGTCATCCCGGCCTTCTATTTCCTGCTTACCCCCGCCGACAAATAAACCCCAGGGCAGGGTTTCCCCTGCCCCGGGGTGTATGATTGAGAGGTTTAATCGTCGTACCAGGAGCGTTGCTGCTTATCTTTCTCGTTGATGGGGTTGGCATCCAGGGCCCACATACCGCGGCCATGGGTGGCAATGACGATGATGTTGTCCCTGGGGTGGATGACCAGATCGAGCACATAAACGGACGGCAGGTTTTTGCCGAGCACCTGCCAGGTCTGGCCGCCATCTTTGCTGGCGTAAACGGCCAGGTCGGTTCCCAGGTAAAGGATTTGGGGATCGACCGGATCTTCGCGGATGACATTGACCGGGCCCAGCGGGATGTTGCCGGCGATGTTGCGCCAGGTCTTGCCGAAATCGGTCGATTTCCAGACATAGGGGGTAAAATCGTCGTCCCGTTTGCCGTTCTGGGTCAAATACACGGTGCCGAGCTGGTGGGCAGAGGCCACGATGCGGGAAATCCAGCGCTGGGGAACCAGGCCGGGGGTGATCTCCTGCCAGGTCTTACCGCTGTCTTTGCTGACATGGGCCCGGCCATCATCGGTGCCGGCATAGATAAGCCCGTATTTGATGGCCGACTCGGAGACGGTGAAAATGGTCTGGTAGGGTATGTCCCCCAGCTTGTCCGGGTTATTATAGCTGAGATCGGGGCTGATCTTTTCCCAGGCATCGCCGCGGTTGACCGAGCGGAACAGGTACTGGAGGCCGAGGTATATCGTATGGGGGGCATGGGGAGAGAGGATGAACGGGGCCACCCACTGGCCGCGCAGCCTGGGCTCATTCTCGTAGACGACCGGCTTGATGGGTTTCCCCCAAAACAGGTCCTTGTTGGAGATGTCCGAGCGATCGATATTACCGTAAAATCCAGCCGAATAAACGGTATTCGGGTTCTCCGGGTCGATAGCGTGGCTGCACCCTTCGCCGCCGGGCGCGTCGTCGAAATCCTGGACCGGGATTTTGTCCCGGCCGCCACTGAGATCGACCGGGCCGCTGAAACTGCCGTGATCCTGCATGGACCCGTACACCCGGAAAGGGCTGGCCATGTCGTAACCGACATTGAAAAACTGGCACAGGGGCAGGTTATCGGTGAATCTCCGCCAGGTCTTGCCCCGGTCATAGGAGATGACGATGCCGCCGTCGTTGACATTGACCAGGTAGTTGGGGTTCGCAGGATCGATCCAGAGCCCGTGATGATCGCCGTGCATACCGCGCAGGCGCTTAAAGGTCTTGCCGCCGTCGGATGACACATTCAGGGCCAGGCCCATGGTATAGACAGTGTTTTCATCGGTGGGATCGACGCGTACCTGGCCGAAGACCCAGCCATAGGTACCGGAATGAAACTCCATGTACTTGCGGGTCTCATCGGTCAAACCGCTGACCTGGGTCCAGGTTTGACCTTTATCGGCGGAGCGATAAACGGTGGCCCCTTTGATATGCCCGGTGGAGGGCAGGCCGTAACCGTCGATCAGCTCTTCCTGGGTGGGCTGGCGGGCGATTTCGTAATTGTCGAGAAGGGCATAGAGAACCTTGGGGTTGGAACAGGCGATGTCGATGCCGATGCGGCCACGGAACCGGGGCTCCGGGAGTCCCCGGTTGATCGGTTTCCAACTCTTGCCGCCATCGCTGGTCCGGTAAATACCGCTGCCGGTATATTGGGTTTCATTGCGGGGATCATTCCACTTTTTGCGGGTACGCTGCCAGGTGGCCGCATAAATGGTGTCCGGGTCGGTGGGGTCCATGACCAGGTCGATGGCGCCGGTCCGGTCGTCGATGTAAAGGGCTTTGATCCAGGTTTGACCGCCATCGCTGGTCTTGTACACACCCCGTTCGGCATTGGTAGTCCATTCATGGCCGGAAGCGGCCACATAGACGATATCCGGGTTCTTGGGGTGGATGACGATGCGGGCAATGGTATGGGTATCGGAGAGCCCGAGGTGCTGCCAGGTCTTACCGCTGTCTATGGATTTGTACACACCGCAGCCGGCCTGGGAGCTGCGGAATATGTTGGCTTCCCCGCTACCGATCCAGATGATGCCGGGATTGGACGGTGCAATGGCCATATCGCCGATCGAGGCGGTGATATCCTGGTCGAAGATGGGCTCCCAGGTGGTGCCTTCGTTGTCGCTCTTCCAGGCGCCGCCGGAGGCAGAACCGACATAGATGGTGTAATTCTTTCCCCTGGGGGTAACGACCGCGATATCGGTGCAGCGGCCGCTGACATTCTTGGGCCCGATGAATTGCCAGGCTAAGTCTTTAAAAGGGGAACCGGCCTTCATCTCCCGGTGCTTTTCAAAACCTTTGAGCCGCGCCTGCGGATCGGCGGCAAATAGGCCGAATGCGGCCAGGAGAAAGGCTATCAGGGTAATATAAAAGAAAACCCGTAAACGGCATGTTTTTTTAATGGTCATTTTGTCTCCTTATTTTGGCTGGCTTGCCAGGACATGCGCAAGCCGTCCTGGTTGATGGCGTAATAATTTTCTATGGCCATCTCGTCTTTAAAGCCGAGCTGGCGGTAAAAGTTGATCAGGGGCTCGTTCTGGATGCGGGCGATAAGTTTGATATAGGGGTAGCGGGCCATGATCGCTTCGACCAGGGCTTTGCCGCCCCCTTTCTGCCGCAGCTCAGGGGATACGGCGATATCCTGCAGCTCCACGAAACCTCTCTTCGTATCCTCTTCGACAAAGGCGTAGCCGATGACCTGATCGCCTTCGTCGACCAGGATGAAACAATCGCTGGAATTTTGCAACAGGTCGATGATTCCAGGGGAAGATTGCCATACCTGGTTGTGCAGGGCCACCAATTGGCGCACCTGCCGGAAATGGCTCAGTTCTTTAACGTGCATGGTAAACCTCCTGGGGTTTGGATTTGATCCGGTTGAACGGGAGAATCGAGGGAAATATCCCGGCCGGCCTGGACCGGGTCTCTAAAAGAAGACCGGGGTAGGTAGTAGAAGGAAAGATCGGTATTGATGAAACGTTTCTTGTACTCGTCCATACAGGCGGAAAGATCGTAATAGCGGATGCCACGGCTGCGGCAGTGGGCCATGTTTTTCAAGATGGCCAAAAAACCGAGGCCCCGTCGGCTAAAGGGCTCCCGGCAATCCCGCAGGCAGAGGTAATCATCGACCCGGTTGGTTTCCCGGGCCACGGAAAAATTGGCGGCCAGCAATTGGGCATCGAGGTAAAAGTAGAGGGCGATTAATTTTCCCATTTCCGCTGCCCGCTGCATCAACGCAAGATCGGTGCCGATCTTATCCCGGCTATAGGTGTAATCTTCTTCCCGCTCATAGCCCTTTTTCTTCAGCCAATAAGCGAGCTGGGAATGCAGTATGCCCTGGATTTCATCTACGCGCACCCGGTTATCGACCTCGATCCGGATATCGCTATTATCCCGCAGCACGCGGGAGAGTGCATGGCGGGATTTTTTACCCACGGAACGAAGAAAGGCCTCCGGGGAATCCAGTAGATCGACCATGCCCCCCGGCGCCTGGGCGAAAGAAGCGGGATAATCGGGTTTATAAAAACAACTGAGGTCGTCGCTCAAATGGCTGGGGAGTAAGTCGCGGAAGAGGTGGATTTTATCCGGCGGGCAGAAATATTCCCGGGAAATGATGAAATCATCGCTAAATACCCACTGCGGCGGTTCTCCCGGCTCCTCGCAGACGAAGGGGAAAATGCCGGTACAGCAGCCATTTTCCAGGCCGGCCAGGATCATCAGCCGGGAACCCCGGATGGCATAGAAATGATCCCAGATGATACGGTGGGCCGTCCAATCGACGGTTAACTCGCCGTTTTTATAGGTGCGGTTCAGCTCTTCCCACAGGGGTTTGACCGCTTCATAGGAGTCGAATCGGCGCACTTCCATTAAAACCGCCTCCTGGTTTATGTCCCGGGCCGCCGAACACCGGCGGGCCGCTGCTCGTTTTTCATCTGTCCATATTACCTCTTCTCCCAGATAAAGTCAAATTTTTGCCAGTATTGACTGGGAATGGATTTCTCTTCTGAAAACGTGATATGATGGTTTTTTGCGGGGAGCGCCGGTTGGTGTCGATAAAAAAAAGGTGGGGGGGATGTGACTCCCCCCCTTTGTCTATTTGCTACTCAATGATTCATGAACGGATCGCCAAGCAGGGTAAACTCCAGGATGCTTTTGATGGCATATCTATTCCAACCATAGTCAATGAAATGTTGCTTTTTGGCCATCATCAACGAGCAACCGGTGTTCCAGATCAGGCGGTACCTTTTGATAAAGCGGGTATCGATCCCTTCCCCGGTACTGGAACTGCCGTAAGCCACCCGGGTAGAACCGATATAAGAAGATGCCCGGGTGCACTCGACCCAGGCCTCGCCGTAGCACTCCTGGTTGTCATAGCGGCTGGTGCTGCATGACAGGGAGAACTGGACCAGGAAGGCCGGGGTAATATCGATGGCCGTTTTTACCTGCTCTTTGGTCATCAATTGGGTGCTGGTCGGGCTACCGTGCCCGTAGTACTCGACAAAACCGACCCCCCGGTTATTGATATGATCGGCAAAGGTGGCCAAGGTCAGGGTTCCCCATCCCTGGTACAAGCGGTAGATGGTGGAGAAAAAGCCGATCAGTATGGGCTTATAGGTGTTTTCTTTGAAGGTGATTTCGTGGCCGCCCCAACCCAGGTCATTGGCCGCCAGCAGGGCAATCCTCTGCGCCGGCGGGGAATAGGCTTTGATGCGGTTGACGATTTTGTAAGCATCATCGAGGGTGTTGGTGGGCAGGCGGCCCACCGCCACTTCCGGCAGCAGGTCGGGCAAGTCTACGATTTCCCCGTACTTGTGATTGCCATTGGCGTCCCAGGTGCCGTCCAGGCAGGAGAAATAGTAATCGCAGGGGATCCAGCCGTCATCGATACTGTCATAAGGGGCCGGATCGACCGCCATGCGCGTCGGCACATGGGTAATGAACAGGGTGTCGCTGCCGACCACATCGCCGAATAAGATCACCCAGCGGGTCTGGTAGAGTCTATACAGCAAGCGGATGTAGTTTCTCATCTTATCGGCCGTGTCCTTCCCGGCGACAAACGCATCGATGTTCTTGACCCGCATGACCACGGTTTGTTTCCCTTTGCCGATGTAATAGGCGGCCAGTTCTTTGGCCGGGCAGTAGAAGAGGTCGGCACAGATGATCAGGCAGGGAATGGTGCCGATGGTTTTCATCTCCAGGGCAGCGTGCATGGCATCGACCTCTTTTACCAGCGAGGGTTCGAGCACCCTTTCCAGCGGTTTCCACTTTTGGGCATCTCCCAGGTTATGAACCGTGAGGCCCAGTTTCTTGTCTTCCGGGCTCAAGACCGCGCGGGCCGTGGCCGCTCTCTGGATGGATTTGGCCTTAAACTTGATCACGCCGGTCAATTTATAGAATTTGACCTGTTTGGAAGCCGGCTGGTATTGGACCGGGAAGGTGCGCAGGATAACGACCTGGCGATCCCCGTAAAAGCCGGTGGCAACCACCTCGTAGAATTTTCCCGGGTAGGGATTGGGCTGCTTGTAGATGGCCTGGTTCATGGCCAGAGCCGGTTTTTCCAGGACAAATTCCTGGTCGACCGGCAGGGGTTTCTGGTTGGGCGCGAGCATCACATTGTCCAGGGTCTTGAGCAATTGACTCTTCATGATCACCCTGTCGAATTGAGCATCGGGCGGGATATCGACCTCGATCACCTGCACCGGGATATTGGGTTCCCCCACCTCGATCAGGCTGGCCGGTTCCTCTACATCGAACTCGAAAAGATCATAAGCGGTTTTTTCCACCAGGGTCTTCGACTTCCAGAAGCCCAGTGGTTCGACCTCGACCGGGATATCTCCAGCCTTGGCCCCGGCATTAAAGGTCAGCGAAGAGACCTTGATGCGGGGAAGCGCCCCGGCTTTGCCCCCAGGCAAAATGGAGACGTATTCCTTTTTGACTTCCGGGACCGCTTCCTGTTGGGCGGTTAGCCGGGAAACAAAAAGGAACCCTGGAATGCAGCAGACAAGGATCAGCACAGCGGTGATGACCCGTTTTTTTTGTTGTTTTGAGAACATTTTAGTTACCTCCTTTTTATTCTCTGGGGAGGTACTCCTTTCCTTGCGGGACGCATGGATACCCGCAGCCGATTCCCTGGGTTTTACCCATTCCATCGGGAATTTCCTCCCCATACCCACTCGTGGGTATATCTGCCTATAATATACAATCGCTTCGGCGATTTTTCAACAATTAAAAAAAAATATTTTTTTTCTAGAAAAACTTTAATTTTTTTTCCCCCTATGCTATAGTGAAGCTTAAAATTTAAGGATTTAGAGAAGGCAGAGTAGTGATGAGCATGAACGTGAGGTGTGATCATGTATTTATCAGCCAAGCAGTTAGAAGAGGTCTATGGCCCGATAGGAGAAAGTCAAGAGCCCTCGCCAGACCTTAACGGTAAAAAAAGCAAATGCCTATGTGACCAGGTGATCGATTATGTGCTCCAATGCGATATGGAAGAGCTTCGCACCATCAGCCTGGCCAAATTGCTCCGCAAGTTTGCCGTCAGCAAAATGTACCTGAACCGGTGTTTTAGAGAGTTTAGCCACGAGACCCCGGGAAAATTCATTTTCCGCGAGAAAATGGAGCGGGCCAAAGCCATGATGCAAAACAACCGCAAGACCGCGGCCGAGATTTCCGACCTGCTGGGTTTCTCCAGTGTCAATTATTTCGTCCGCATCTTTAAAAGACACTTCGGTAAGCCCCCGCGCGAATATTTCATCATCCGCGCCAGCCAGGCCCGTGATTATGGAGATTAAAGGAGAAAAAGTCTTGATCCAACAGGAATGAGGGGCTAGCCCAACCGCTTCGACCGACCGACCGGCAAGCCGGTCGTCTACCCGCCGGTAACTCGTCTATTTTTATCTTTACCTGCCTGCCTTTTCACCCCCCGGCAAAAATACCCACGAGTTTTTTTGACACCCGGCAAAATTACCGGCGTTTTTTACCCCCTTATCATCCAAAATGACCCCAAACCATTAAAAAAGTAAACAACCCCCGAAAAGGTATCAAAAGCATCGATATGACTATCTAAAGACTCCTTTTTTCTCTCCCCCAAAATCGTGCTAAAAAATTTTTTTTCACATCCAGAGAACATCTCCCATAGCCATTTTCCCTTCCCACCTGGCCCCCCAAAACCCCTTGTTTACTTTTTTGATGATTGACAAAGCATTTCCAGTATGCTATCACTTAACTTTAACAGCCGCTGTAAGGTTGAAATGGGGCCCGGTCATGATCGACCCCCGGTTAGCGGTAGAGGGCAGTCATTCGGCCCAGCCCTTTAACCTGGCAGCAGCCGTAAGGAAGCTTTTTGATCATCCAGTATTAAAAAATTGGATGGCCGAAAAGGAGAATGTGTTTAGTAAGCTCAGCCAAACCTTGTGGGCGGTAGCTTAGCCGATAAAAGGTTTTGGTAAAGATCATTCGTGATCGACAGTTTGGATGAACGGAAGATTTTGTCCAGCAGAACCGGGCAACCACCAACGGCGGCAGCCCGCCCGGAGGAAGAATTTTTGGTGATTTAAATTTTTAATTATTTGTGCTATACTTAGGACTCATGAATTGTAAAACTGGAATTCAGTGCGATAGTGAGGAAATGAAAGATGAATAGGTTTATCGGATGGCTGGTTTGTGGGTTGATTGTTATAGCATCAGTTGGTTGTAAGCGAGAGATATACACCCCGCCCGGTGATCTTGATTTCGAAGCGGTCAAAGGGGTGACCAACCCGATCAAAGTCGATGTGTATTTCGATGCTTCGTATTCCATGATCGGTTTTGTCGGGCCGTTTAACTCGATTTATATCAAGACCGTGCAGATGATGGAGCGGGCTTTAATTAGCGGCTGGCCCGGCAGTACTTTCAACTACTACAAATTCGGGTTAGGTATGGATAGAATCCAGAGAGACGAGATTTTACATGCGCTGCAGCCCGGTTTTTATGATGATCCAAAGTTTAAAGGGGAAAGTCGGATCGATTGGGTGGTCGATAAAGCAGTCGCTGGTAACTTAACCATAATCGTAACCGATTTATTCCAGACACGAGCAGATGTCAACAAATTGATCGATAAATTAAATAGAAAATTCTTACTGACAGGGGATCATTTCGCTATCGGGGTAATTGGCATCAAGAGCGAGTTCGAAGGTAAGGTCTACGATGTCATGCTCGACGGTCTAAGCTTTGTTTACTCGACCGTTAATAGAAAACCAAAAGATTTCCGCCCCTTCTACATCTTGCTACTCGGTTCCTATTCCGATGTGGAAAACTTCTACGAGAATTTGTTGAACAATGGCTTGGCGGAGTTACCGGTCAAAGAGTTCATTATCCTTTCCGACCAACTGGTGGAGCGATTGGCTTCCTTTGAGGAGGCGATCGTTTACCAGATATCCAAACTCAAAGAGGTCAATAGCCTTATTGATCCCCGGCATCCTTGCCAGCATGAGAAGCATTTTCTTATCCAGGGACACCCGGAGAGTGCGGTTTCCCAGATTGGGATACGCATGAACCTGCTGTCCCATACGGTGCCGTTTGACGGTAAAAGAATAGTCCCGGAAATCTCAGCTTTGCAATGGATTGAGAAGAGTGGTTTTAAAGAGTCTGAGTCTGCCCAAAAAGCCTTGACTATCACTGATTTTTCCCTGGTAGATGCCGATTCCCGGTTGAATCTCAGCGCGTGTATTACACAGAAACATTTCCCTGGGGATGGGCTGTACTGCTTCAAGATTGTTCTTCGCCCCCAACAGGATGCTTATTCCCTCCCCCGCTGGATTTCGGACTGGGACATGAACCAGGACCTGGTCAATCAATGGATAAAGGATTCTTCAGGCTTTAAGGGTAATACTACGTTGAATCTGAAGAACCTATTGAGTAACCTCTGGACCATTATTTACCAGACCCATAAACCAAAGATCGCCAAGCTTTATTGCTATATAAAAAAGTAGATCGAAGGAGAAACAGTACAAGAGACAAAAATTAATGGTACAAAGAACCTGGAAGCAGTAAAAAAACATAAAAGGAGGTAACTATGGTTATCAGGATCATCAGGAATATGTTGGGCATTACTTTTATATGTGTCATCTTCTACTTCATATTGATCCACATCGAAGAGGCAGTCATTTATAATATGGTAGTGCCCGAGGCCGGTGTGGCTATCGATCAATGGCTCGATGATTTCCGACTGCTCGGTCTTATCGGCCTCGGTGTGGCCTGGGTCTCTGCTTTGCTCTGGTATATTTTAGCCCAGTGGTGCATGAAGGTCAATCAATCCAGCCAGGCCGGGAAACGCCCGATATGGTTCTTGTGTTTTGCTTTGCCTGTACTGACCATCGTGGTAACCATACTATTGACGCCCAGGGCGCTTGAGGGAGAATACATTGCCTATATATTCCAGTTTATCAACGGTACCTTGAGCTATTACCTATCCACCCTGTGGTTTTCGCCCTCAGCGTTTAAGTACACGCCGCCTATGGCTAAGGTCTTTCGCAGGTGGTGATCGATGAAGGAAGCAATTCTAAATCTTAATTGGAGGCCATTATGAGTTATCATGTTATCGGTATTGGGGGAAGCGGCGCCAAGAGTGTGGAATCGCTGATCCATCTTTGTGCTGCCGGCTTGATGCCGGACGGTGAGTTAAATGCTTTTTTTATAGATCCCGACATTTCCAATGGTACCCTGGAGCGGGCCCTGCATACTCTGCAACAGTACGCCGATTGTAAGAACATCGCCCTGGGTAACACCGATCTATTCAAGACCCGGATAAACCTGGCCAAACCCACGGTCTGGTCGCCATTTGGCGAAGGCGCGCACCCCACACTGGAAAATTTCTTTCACTATTCTGCTTTAAAAGCCCAAAACGAAGCTGCCGCAAACCTATTCGATGTGCTCTTCAGCCCCCAGGAGAAAAAGGTGGTCCTGGATGAGGGGTTCCTGGGTCATCCTTCCATAGGCGCCGCGGTCATGGCCAGGAATGTGGAGTTATCGGGCGATGAACCGTGGAAGACGTTTCGCAACCGGGTGGATGTCGAGGCCCGAACCGGCGGTGGATGCAAAATCGTTTTAATGGGTTCTATTTTCGGCGGCACCGGTGCCTCAGGTATACCCACCATTGCCCGGTTGATCAAGGATGAATTTAAACAGTACGAGAATATTAAGATCGGGGCCGTTTTACTCCTGCCTTACTTTAGCTTCGCATCCGCAGAAAAGAAACTACCGGATGGTAGGGTGTTCATGCTAAACCCGCAGAACTTCATGTTGAATACCCAGGCGGCCCTGAAGTTTTATTATAACCAGAATGACCTGCGCGCTTTCGATTTTCTTTACCTGATGGGCGAGCACCTGATGGTCGAGGTTAAGGATACCAGTGCCGGCGGCAATACCCAGAAAAATGCCCCCCACTTCATCGAGGTCTATGCCGCTTTATCGGCCATCGATTTCTTCAAGAATATCGACACCAAATTGGGCCAGAACGAGTACAAAGATCGGCGCTATAACCTGGTGGCCAGGGGAAATTTAGAGAAACTTGAATGGAGCGACTTCCCAGACGATAGTGCCGGTAACCTGGTCAAGAGAAATCTCGGCCGCTTACTCCATTTTGCTTTTGCCTATTTAGCCGTCTATTACCCCATGCTGCAGGATGTGCGCAAGAAAGGCTCCACCTATAGACCCCCCTGGTACATACAGTTTTTTGAGCGCAAGAAACTTTCTTTAGAGGATGACCAGGTGCAGAAGAACCTGGAATACATGAAGAGTTACTGCGAAACCTATTTAAAATGGCTGGCCAATATCCATAACTGCCCCGATGAGCTGAAGGTCGAACTATGTCAATATAAGGCATTTTCAGAGGTGAAGGATAAAGTGGTCACCCTGTTGCCGGCAGAACGGTTTAATCTCCAGGTATTTGAGAATCTGGTCTCCCTGGAAGGTAAAGAGGAGCCCAATGGGCTCAACCGGCTCTGGACCCGGATGAGCGATGCCCGGGTGCGCGATCCCAATGCCGATGAATTGGGAAAATTTTTCCAGGCCCTATTCCGGGAATGTATGATCGAAGAAAAGGCTGGACAGAAGGAGGCAAGCAATGGCAAATAATGAACAGATTTTTCACCCATTACTACCGAGGTTAAAAGAAGGTCAGGAAAGAAGGATAGAAAATTTTAAGAAGCGGGGCACCTGGGATGCCCGTCAGGCAGTGGAAATGGACCGCCTGAGCATGGGATTGAAAACGGAACAATTGGAGTTCGAGGTTAATGCTATACCCTACATGTGGGCCAGGCCCATCCTTTTCGAGATGGCCCTGTACGATGAGGTCCACCCCCTTCATCGCCGTATCCTGGGCGAATGGCGGGGCATGCTGGCCTTGCTGGCCTTAAGAAAAATCCGGGAATTCAAGGATTTGAGTTCCAAATCACTGAAGATTGCCGGTAAAAAAGATGATAAGAGTGAGAATGAAGCTAAAGATGAAGATAAAGGTAATAAAAAGAGTGAAGCAAAGGCCGAAGGCCTGGATTTTGTTGCTACCCTCCATAAAGTGATCCCGCAGAAGAACTTTTCTGCGGATTCCTCCTGGGACAATTTGTATATCATCCTGTTTGGCGGTAGACCCATCGGCATGACTTCACCGTCTACCCTGGTCTGCACCGCTACCTATTATGTCAATGTGATCGATGGGGTTTCCTGGTATGATGGCCGGTTTTTAATCGACCCGGTGGAACACTTGAACAGAATTGAGCGGTTGTTGTTGGGCGGTTGGCTAAATAACCTGAAGAGATCTCTATTGAAACACAAAGATATTAATATAAGTATGCCCGAGTTTAACCGTCTACTGGCCCTTATCGATAAGTTCGTAGAAAACCTGGGCGGCAGCCAGGATGATGTAGAGTTGAGCTCGAAGGATGGACTGGGAATGGGATTGGGTATATTCCAGTACCTGGATAGATCGATCCTGGCTGAAATACCGGAACAGTCTCATGTTATGGTGTTATCTAGAAAAATACCTGTGCCAAAAGAATCTTTACTGGTGATAGACAAAGACATCGCCAGGCAATGGAATACCAAGGAAAGAGATATCCTGGTATATCGGACCATTCCCCTGGACCGGGTATCCACAGGGGATTTATCCGGGGATCGTACTAAATTATTTGGAACCCCGTTAGAAAATGCCCGTTGGTGTAAACCGGAGGAATTCTTTACCCAGAAATTGATCCTGGTCAAACAGAAAGATGCCTGCCCCGGGGCCATGCAGCCGGCCGGTGTTGAAAATTTGTCTTTCAAAGGTGAATCTGTCACCCCGATTATCCCACTAACCGACCTGATCCTTCCCTACCTTGGATCTGTGGAGATTGCCAACAGCCTGAGCTTTGAAGGATTTGGAAATGAAGATGAATTTAAGGTTACTTTCAATATTCCTCTAAGCGGGCCTTTTGGAAAAGAAGAATTATTTAAGATCAGTAAAACCTACCGCGCCAAAGAAGGAGAGGTGGAGACCGTGATGTCCGTTCCATTCATGGAAGTATGGCCCGATTTTATCGCCCCAGATTGGAAGGCTTATTATACCTATTTTTCCACCAGCGGCGAAAAAACCTTTTATGCTTTTCCATTGGAAAGTATTGAAAAACGGTCATTCCCTGTAAATAAAGACCTGGTTGAGCGTGAGGTGCATAACCTGGACCATTTCCCGGATATCCTGAAGTGTAAGTATTATCAGGTCGATCCCAGGAATAAGCGTCCGGTTCTTTACGATGTGGGAATATTACTGGTTCAAAAACCGGAAGCATTGCAGGCCAAAGATAAATCATTCAACATAGGCGTCGATTTCGGTTCGTCGAGCACCAATGTCTTTATTCTAGAGAGTGAGGGACAATTAAAGAACATTGTGTTAAAAGGACATTTTTTCCGAGTCACCGATGCATCGAAACAAAAAAGACCCGAAATGCGAAAGTACTTTTTATCGATAAAAGAAGAAGAAAATATGCCTTTCTTGAGTTTTTTCGAAGATATTATAAAATCCCAGGGTGAAGTAAAACCCTTATTGGATGGGCATATTTATTTTCTGGAGGATTCAAAAAGTTTCAATGCCGCAGACGAAGCCATTAATATCGATCTCAAATGGGGAGGTCAAGATGAGCGAAGGCGGACTTACTCATTCTTGAAACAGTTGTGCCTGCAGTGTGCGGCCGAGGTTGCTGCCAGTGGCTCAAACCGGATAAGCTGGCGTTTTTCTTTTCCTACCTCATATTCCCATATTGAGCAGGATGATATTATCAAGTCCTGGGGAAATATTGTAAGTGCCAATCAAGCTCTGGTAGATACTAAGATTGAGAGCGATAACAAGGAGCTTATAAATTTTACTGAAAGCATCGCTGCCGCCCGGTATTTTGCCAACCATAAAGATATCAGTGCGGCCATGCCCCGGGGGGCGGTGTTTATCGATATCGGCGGCAGGACCTCAGACATTTCCATCTGGGGCAGGGCTAATGAATTAATGATCCAGACCTCCTTGCTCCTGGCTGGCCGCGAGATCTTTAGTTACCCAATATATGAAAAGGTCAATTTTCTTAGAGGTATAATTAAAGATGTTGACCTATCCATTTTGAATAGAGATGAATTAAATAAAAATCGCCCTAGATTTTGCGCCCAACTCGATGCCATTTTGTATTTTAATGGGGATGAAATTTTGAAAATCATCCCACAGCATGGTAGTGAAAAGCAAATGAGGGGATTTAAACAGTTGATTGGTATCGGGATTGCCGGGATATTTTACTATATCGGGCTGTTGCTCAAGAGTTTCCCGGAGGTAAAAGAATATATCGAGAGTGTACCCAATATATATGTCGGTGGCAATGGATCTAAATTGCTTCATTGGCTCGCTTCCGGTAAGTTTACCGGTGATTCCGCTTTTCATCGGTTGCTCGAATCGGTTTTTCGTACAGCCTTTGAAGTCCCGACTGATGGTACTCTTGAAATAAAGATCAGTCCGGAACCCAAGTCAGAGGTGGCCTGCGGGCTCATTATGGATCAGACGATTCTCTCTTATAGCCCCCGTGGGGAAAAAGAGTCTTCGTATATGGCCGGTGAGTCGTTTATTGGACAATCGACGAAAAGTACTTATGATTGGCATGAACAACTTTCGACTAAGATGATTAATTCCGGCATCAAGGTTTCCTCTAAGTTAGAACAGTTGAGGGATTTTCTTAAAGCCTTTGATGAGAGTGCCGTTAAGCTTGGGATTATGAGTATCGATGCCGGGGATGATCTCCTGAGCAGGGTAAAGGATCAGGTGGATAAAGAGCTTGCCAATTTGAAGCAGATGAAAGAAGGCGATATGCGGATTGAGCCCCTGTTTATACTGGCCATAAAAAAGCTACTGGAATTAAAGACCAGGGAATGGGCAGGCATGTGATCGTGTGTAAAAAAACTGGAAATAAAAGATTTTTGGAGGTTTAATATGGGAATACCCCCTTACTTATTATTTTGCTTAAGCATATTATTCATACTTATAATCTTATTCTTTTTATTTAAGATAGTTGTTGAATTAGAGAAGCTAAAGAAAGATGCCATTAAACCTACAGAATATTTCAAGACAGATGACTTTACGAGTTATCTTGATCAGAAATTTACAGAATTAGAGAAATTCGTTCAAGAAAAACTATCTGTAATTCAAGAGATCAGGAAAAGTAGAGAAGAAAATGAAGATGAGGGCAAAGTAGAATTAAAAAAACCATCTGAGCGACCTTTAGAAAATTACGTTATAGAACCCAATGATCTTGATGCCTGTATGCACCTATATAATGTCGCTATAGGAGATGAACAGAAACAAGGAGAATTTAACAAAAGGTTTAAACCCAATATAAGGATCGATGTGATTAATGCAGCGGATAGAAGCAGGAATCCAAGTATAGAACCGCAGTTTCAATCCTCAAACAGCGGTGATCTCTTTGTGGTGGAAATCGAGGGCGTCAGGCCCACATCGTTTGTAGTGTTTCCTCGCTTTGAATTAACCATATATGAGAGCAATTATCGGGCCGGTGCTTTTGGCGAGGTGTTTGAATGTCCGGGTTTTAATCACCAGAGCCGTTATACTGTTCATCATATCGTATCGCCGGCCTTTTTTTCTATGGGGCACGCCGGGACCTGGACACTGGAAAAGAAGGGGGAATTAAAATTGAGCCTGGTTAAATAATCCAAAATAGAGAGATAATCATGAAAATTTTAAATTACCTGTGGCCGGAAAATGATATTGCCCGCTGGATTGTGGGGATTTTGGTGATAATATGGGTGTTTTGGGCTTATAAGATGATCACATCCTGGTTTACTCTTTGCCAGCATCGTTCTATGATCTTGAAATGCGGGAATATCGATAGATTGGTCGGCGAGCTGGTCCAGTTGCTGAGACTAAAAGAAGGTGACCAGGACGAAGAGAAGAAAAAGGGGAAAAATTCCGAAGAAGAGGGTGACCGCCTGGCTTTAATGCAGAAGGGAATCAAGGCTTTCTCTTCCTTTTGCCGGGAGAAAAACATCGATGAGAAGGGCGTTGTGGCCCGGCACTTGCGCACCATATTCGAGGCCGGGATACAGGATAGCCGGCTCGATGTGGGGGAATTGATCAAACATACCCATAACGAGTTGTTTCGACCCAATGGATTTCTTAAATCCCTACTGGCCTCTTTCATCGTCATCGGGCTTCTCGGTACGTTGATCGGTCTGGCGGACAGCCTGGCCGCCCTTTCGCCGGTATTGGGCAAAGGCATAGTTGAGAGAACTTCTGTCGAGCTGACTTCCGGTCTGAGTACCCTGTTTACCCATCTGAAAACGGCTTTTGCCCCCAGTATTTGGGGAGTAATGTTTACTGTGATCGGGGTCATCGTGTTTAGCTGCTATTTACACTGGGCCTGTCTCCCGGTCAAAGAGAGTCTCGAAAAACTTACCCTGACCGTATGGGTGCCCAGGTTATTCCTTACTGAATCTCAACGGTATCTGGGTACGTTGAAATTGGGCGGAGAGCAAATCCAGAAGAACCTGGAAGCGATCGATAATGTCGCCAAAATGCATCAAAATATTCGCCCCGATGTTGAGGAATTGACCAATAAATTAAAGTCTTCAAGTCAGATATTAGGCCAGATGAATCAATCTGCCTCAGAGATAACCCATTTTACCACCAGTTTTGTGGATGGTGTTACTAAATTGTCTGCATTCCAGGGCCAGGTCCAATCATTATACCAGGAAATGATCAAGCAGTCTGAGGCTTTCCAGCAGCGGGTCCAGGCCAGTATTGAACATTCCCAGCAGTTTCAGTCACAATCCAATGCGACGTTCGAGTATCAGAATCGGCAACTGAAGGAAAGTTTTCAAAATTTAGATAGCTATGAGAAAGCTTATGTCGAGCAGCGACAGCAGATCGATGCCAAACTCCAGCAGTTACTGGATACGGCACGTAAGACTTATGAGACGCTGGAAAAATCCATGGAAGAACGGAATAGAGAGGTCCTGGGCGCCATCGAAGGCTCATTAATGGAAAAATTGACAGATATCCAGCATACGTTGCATCTCAATCTGGATGATATATCAAAACGATTTAATTCCTTTGATGGGCCGATTAAGGGGGCAGCCGAAAGAATATCCACCACTTTTGTTAACTTTGATACACGAACCAAAGCTTTGACCGATGAGCTAAGGATTGACTTAAATGATTTATTTTCCAGGGTTGAAGGGTATTCCAATCAATTATCGGTAACCAACCAGGATTTGTCGGAACGATCGAAGATATTAGGGGGGGGATTGGATGATCTTTCTCAGGAGATTAAGGCACTGGACGATTCTTTTAAGGTTTTTGATAACTTTGCCCGATCAAAAAAGGATAAAACCGAAGATCGGGTCATCGATTTGACTAGAGAACTTCAAAAGGAGTTTTCCAGGCAAAATGAAGGGATCAATCGTAATGTTGAGAAACTCTTCAAGAGATTCGAAAAATCCGACGAGCAAATGGTGGAAACCGGTCGAATCCAGGCAGAACAGGCTCAGACCCTGGGCAAGAACCTATCCGATTTTTCCGATTCTATAAGGGTATTGCAGAAGGCTGTCCAGGTGCTGGAAAAAACTTACCAGCACAGGGATGAGGGCATAGAAGGATTAAGGTCCCTGGGTGATTTGGCCGGGCAAATGAGTGATCTGATTTTCCAATTGAGAGATGATTCCCGATCCCAAAAAGAACAGAATAAAGTAATAGCCGGGAAAATGGAGAAAGTAAGTGAATCGTTGGTATTCCTGGCCAAAAGTATCGGGACTATGACCGGTAAGAAGGTTCCGAAAAAGTATTTAGAAAAAGAAGGGTCCGAGCCAATCCCAGTCAAATCAAAACGGCCTTTATTTAAGAGAATTTTTGGCAGGAATACATAAGAAGGTTTGAGTACAATGGATGAAGAAAACATTTTAGATTTTAATTTCTGGCCGTCGTTTTCCGACCTTATGCTCTCCCTTGTCTTGATCCTTGTCCTGGTACTCTTCCTGGTCTCAGCCGTTCTAAATGTCGGTACTGTCAACCTCAGCCATGTCGAAAAAAACCAGAGAGAGTTAATTCAAAGTATTGAGGAAAAATTTGAGGTAAAATCCCAAGTAGATAAGAGTGATAAAAAGAAAAGTCACTATGTTATAGCACTATCATCCGGCAGTAAAGGAGATATTTTCATAACAAACGAGCCCACTGTCCAAAAGATCACATTCAGCAGCAATATCCTTTTCCCACCTGATGGAGTGGAGCTTAATGATCGGGGGAAAACGATTCTTTCTTATGTCGGTGATATTTTGCGAGAAAACATTCAATTCATCCGGGAAATCCAGATACAAGGTCATGCAGATATAACTCCTAGCTCTTATGGTTCTAATATGAAACTGGCAGCCATGAGGGCCATTTCGGTTTTTAATTTTTTAAAGGACGAAATAGATATTGATCCGGCTTACCATCTCATGTCTATAACATCTTTTGGTGAATATAAACCGGTGCAGCGTTCAGAAGAATCGATTTATTACGACCGAAGTTATTTACAAAAGCATAATCTTTCACCGGAGTTGAAAGAAAGAAATCGCCGCATCGAATTGTTACTATTTTATCGTTATGAAGGAGAATAATTCTAAAATGCGATAAGATTTCAATAGGAGAAAAAAAGGTGATGTAAAACATAGATATTATAGATTTAGAAAGGCAATTAAAATTATGAGATAAAGATTTGAGGGAGGATAAAAAATGTCTAATTCGAGATTTGATAGATGGTTTTTTCCTGAGGGAGAGAAATTGATCATAAGAAGAAAAACTGTTTTGGTACATTTAGAAATTTGTATCACGTTGTTTGCGATGATGTGCACCCTTCATTCAGATATTTTTATAGAAAATAACTTCTTTGAGTCTTTATCTTTATCGTTTTTTAAGATGGAGTCTATAAATAAAATGAATATATCTGATATTATAGGAAGGGTTGATGAAACTAATATCACCGAAAATGATAAGAATAATCATGATTATTTATATATTTTTGCAATTGATATTAGTGGTTCCTATCTTAAAAAATCATTGCCCGGAAACACTAAATATTATTATGATAAAAAGATAGAAGAAGTAAAGACAAAGGAGAAATTTGAAGAGTTGAGAGTAATAGTCAATTCTGTTAGGAATCCAACTATCTTGGATTATGTTAAGCTACGATTATATGAATTACTTCTTGATTTTAAGGAGAATATGAAAAATTATCCTAATCGTTATTTTGCCATATGGACGTTTGGAGATAATCCGGAAATTAAGTTTCCAGATCCTAATGTAGAAAAATCTAAAAGCAAAAGCGCATTTAAAATTCCAGTTACTGAAGGAGAAATAAAGAAAGCTATATATGAAGTATCTATTCTTGATATAAAAGAAGGGGAAAAAAACACAGACTTCATAAAGTTAATAGAAGAACTGAAAAAGAACTATAAAAATGAAATAGAAGACGATAATTCAGATGGGGAATATTCTGCACCCTCAGTGATAATTACTTTTTTAACAGATACGATGCATGATGTTGATTTAAAAATTATGAGGCGAAATGCAATAGAGAAGTATATCGAGGGAAAGATAGACGATAATTGGGATAAACTAGAATCTCAAATGGTAGAATTTGGAAGCCATAAAATAATGGTTAATTTAATTATAAATTCAAACAAGGATAAGGTGAATCAAAGGTCAATATATCCATGCCTTAGGGAATCAGTAGAATGGTATTGTTTAAAACAAAAATTAATAACAGATAGGAATCTAAATTATTTATTATATCCTACAAATTTTGTGCCAGAGATCATTAAATTCTATCATAAACATCCTTTTCATATAATGAATTCAAGAGTTGATCTTATTTTTGATAAGGATTATCAAGATATAAATGTTCACATTTCTGAAGAACCCGGAGGTGTGGAATTTCCTAGGATTAGAATTAAATGTATAACCAATAAAAAAAATGCCAAAGATGAAGATGTCAAGGAAAATAGCAATAATTTAATTCAGGATGTTAATTGGTATCGTCTAAAAGAGTGTAAAAAGGGTAGTGGCTTGATATTGTCTTATAGTGGGCGTATTCCATCTAAATTATCACGTCATATTATGAATCTACTATTTGAAAAAGGGCAACGGCAATTTTTAATTCCAATTGAATTTGTAAAGGTTCTTCCAACTATTTCACTTGTGATATTTTATGTTATTATTGTAATATTCTTTATTCTTGTATTTTATGTATTATTCCTTTGTAAAAAAATATACTCGAATGCTTCCTCAAAAGAGAGTAAGAAGATATTGGAAGAAGTTCAATGTAGGGTAATTACAATATCTGGAGTGAGATGCCAAAGAAAGACCAAAGATCCAAGTGAGTACTGCTGGCAACATAAGAAACGAATAAGAGAAGATAATGGCTTTTAAAAAAGGATTCTATAATAGATTTGGGTTTAGGAGTTTATCGAGTCAATGATAAAAGGCAATGATGTAAGTCTTAGAAGTACTGGAGGCAGAGGCGCGAAAGCGGTCTGTTTTAGTTTTATAGGGCAATTGGTTGCGATTTTGTCGATATCCTATAGCGTTATGGAGATTATGAATGGTTATTAGAAATAAAGTACTGGCTAAAAACACCTTTGAATGGAGTTCAAAATCAAAAGAGAGGTACGAGCGATGAAGAGACATCTGGTGAGACTGTTGATTATTTCATTTTTCCTGGTTAGTTTTGCCTCATGTGGGGCGGTTGATAAGGGCAAGAAAAATTATACCCTGTGCAGAAAAAGAATTATCGAGTATGCAAAGACGATTGATCAGAATTCGACATCTTATTCGAAAACATTGAGAGAGAAAGTCCTGGATATGTGTAAAGTTTACGGATTCCAGGGCATCCAGGATTTTAAAACGGCTAAAGATAAATACGAGTCCATATTTAAAGATGATCCAGAGAGAGTTATTGAAGGAAAGCAATTATCAGCTATTCTTGAGCAGGTTACCGGCAATTCTTCTGATTTCGGATTAAGGGCAGTTTCTTTGAGGGTATTATTACAGGAATTAAAGCAATACCATGAAAAGGGAGAGGATATTCCTGGAGATATTTCCGACTTTTGTGGATTGACCAGGATCATGGGCTATGTGGTGGATGAGCCCAATCGAGACATTATTCTTTTGGGGGAAGTAGAACCCAATGCGCCTCCCCTTTATCTTGAAGATTTTGTCATTGCCCTGAGAAATGCCTGGCTCAAATATGCTAAGAAAAAAGGAGATACCATTGAGTATTCATATCCAGGCTGTTCGATCGATCCTGATCCGCAAGTCATTCAGAAACTTAATAATATAGAAAATCACATTCCGGGTAATTCCCAATCAGGTGGAGCAGGAGATGTAATTGAAAGATGGAAACAAATTTGTGAATCTCCACAGGAAGTTAGCGTTTTTGGGGTTCCTTTTCACAGCCGTTTTGCTTGGGTGATGGTGAAGGCAGATTATGATATGAAAACAATTGTGGATGGTTCCGATTCCCTTGAATTACCGGGTTTTAAAAGTCTCCTGGATATTGAATTTGAACAGGCCAAAGAGAGGCTTTTAAATGGCAATTCAAATGCTGATTCCCAATCCCTGTTGAATCGTTTCGAGTTTTGTCCTGGGGAAAATAAATACCTGGAAGATGAAAGTACGGTCGTTATCGATAAATGTGACGTCATACTAATGACCGAAGAGCAATATTTATCCAAAGACAAAAAAATTGTTGGGATGGACTTTGCAAATCCCAATGCTTTGGGGTTTGCTCAAAGGTTTTCGGCACTTTATGCTGAAATATCTGTAAAACGTCCTGTTTATCGAGAACTTGAGAACCTTTATCGTTTTGTGGCCCTGGCAAAAATTCTAAAATTCAAAGCCCCTTATGAAAATGTGGGACTGGATATTGAATATCTCCTGGGAGAATTTCCCGAATCTGATAAAGAGGTCTGTGAAACACTGCCCGGGAGATCTAATGTCAAAAGATTTGAAAATCAACAGGAGGTTCCGGGAGGCAGTAACTTTTTCAGATTGTGGATTCCCAGTTGCGGAGGCGTATCCGTTAATATTAATGTGGATCAAAATAATTTTAGTAGAGTTCAGGAGGATTACCTTAAGGAATCGGGAGAAGCTGCCATCGGGGCAAGACCTTCGATAAACGATTTATCCTGGAATTACAGTTGCCTTATATTAAATAGGCAAGATCTAGAGGAGATAGAGCAGATAAATCGTGTTAATATTAAAGATTTTGAAATCTTTAGCGTTGTCGATCAATTGTCCGGTTATACGCTCTGTAATAATGAAAATAGAATAATTTTCAATGGGAATAATAAACTAGATCTGTTAGGATGTTTAGCGCAGAAATCTAATGAGAAAAAAGGCGTTCTTTTAACCATGATGGGTTTCCGGTCAGAAGATGATGTGGCTCTATTTTCGCATTCGTTACAACTGCTTAATGATAAGAAGGATTTGATATTCATCCCGGTTGTTGTCTCGAATAATGCTTCCAGGTTTTTGGAGATGTTGCTTTCTCCTCCGGGAACGATGGATCTGGTTGCAGAAAGTGAGCCAGAATTGGAACAAATCTCTGAAGGCAGATTTAAAAACTGGTCCAGGTCTGAGATTGAGCTTCTTTTGCGTAGTGGTGGGGAAGAAATGGAGGCAGGGATAAAAATTCTATCAAAAAACAAAGATATACCGATACCATTTCTTAGGGAAATTTCAGAGTTTATCTCTTCGAAATTTTCTCAAATAGTACTGGTAAAATTTATCAAAGATGCCTTTAAGGAGTTACTGAATGGCAATGAAAATTCAATAATTTATATAAGGCAGTTATATAGAGATATAAGAATACCCTAATACCTTATCTATAAATTACAACTATTAAGCTAAAAGACAACCAATGAGACAGAGCATCGTAAATAAGATTGTTAAATCAAATGATTGTATTCTGGCTTTGGGGATTCCAACTTCGAGGGATGAATTTATGCTGGACCTGGAATCTAAATATAAAGACTTTGCCAAAACAATTACCGGATACTGGCCTCAGTATTACGTCGAATTTATAAAGAATTTGCACCGTGTTGAACCGATATTGAGAAAATTGGGAGTGAGTGTCGTTTATCGTCTAACCCTGGATGATTTTGGAAAGTTATTCAAGGAAAACAGTACGGTTATCATATTATTCACCCACTGGAAAAAGGAAGTCAATAGCGTTTTTCTCGCCAGGAGTGAATATGTGAGATTTTTGGAGCATTATCCCGATTTCCTGGAGTATGTGCAACATTCCAGAGAGCTTCTGGAATGGTTATCAACAAATAGTCACAGTTTAAAATCCCCGGCAATGGAAAAATTAACAAACAAGAAAGGGGTTGAGCGAAACAATTTAGTTATGTTTAAAGATAATCGGGTGTATGTCGATTACGACCAAATTGTGCGTCATCATTTGAAGGAAATAAACATAGAGACTTATCTTGAACTCTTAAGAAACACCGCCACCAGTAAGGTAGAGTTTTTTGATGGATTGAAGGGTTTATATGATATTGTAGAAAAGATTCCCACTGAGTTCTATGGTGTACTCGATTTAAATGTCTGCCAGGTTGAAGATTTGGCTTTCGCTGTAAGGAAGTGTCGGCCTGATTGTCATCCGATTTATAAGATGGAGTTTATCCATGAAAAAGAAAAAGGAGAAGAGGGTGTAGACCCGGCTTTCATGCTTCGCTTTTACCTGGTCCTTTTCAAGTATCTAAAATGTAAGGACTTGACATATTTTCGGGCTCTGATTGACGTTGCTGATGAATTAAAAAGAAGTTTTAAAAAAAATAGATCAAAAAGGAGGACAGCATGAAACAATTACTGACTATTTATGAGGAGTATTTAAAAAGTATTGGGAAATCTGGTGATAATATTCGACTGGGAGGAAAAGAAAGCAAGGCTTCTGAGAATCAGGAAATAGTCGAGCAGAAATCTCTAGAATTAGCTAAACGGCTTAAGGAAAAGTTTAAGTTTAATAACCGGATCATCCTGATTATGATTTTACTGCTGTGTTTGCTTTTCCTATTTGGGTTAGTCATTATATTTCTTTACCGGGATTTTTTATTGACAAATCGTATTGTTTTGGGTTTCTCATTCTTCTCTTTTGTTCCAATTATTCATTGCTTGCGTAAGTTGTGGTGGGACAAGTGTTATCTGGATATTTCTCTTAGCGTTATTGAGGGATTACCCCCCGAACGGGCGACTGAATTTATCAGTACCATGTATTGGAAACTTCGCAGTAAGTCTTGATTGTTTATGTTTTCTAGGATTTGGAGCCTCATTGGGTATAATTTTGGGACTAAAAAAGAGGTATTATAGGAGGCTTAATATGAGAAAATGGATGCGTTTGTGGATTTTAGTGCTGGTGCTGGTGGTGGTGCTGGTGCTGGGGGGATGCAAGCGGCGGGAGAGGGGGAGTATGGATGGGGCGGCCAGGGGAGTGGAGATGACCCGGGCCGCTGGAGAAATCCAGGGGGGCGGGGGACTGTGTACCTGGAAGTTCAAATACGGGGAAAATGACAGACTCATCGGGTTGGTGCTACCTGATAGTCGAGAGATTACTTACGGGTATGATAGCCGGGGGAATGTAAGCTCCCTGGTGTCGACCAGATTCAAGGAAGGCTATGAATACGACTTCTTTAACTTTTTAAGCAAGATCAGCGACAGCACCGGGGAGACACTTCTAAAAAGGGATTTTACCGGGAATCTGACGGAGATGGTCTATCCGACCGGCGATAGGGTGAAATACGAATATGGGGATACGGGCCGGGTGCGGGCCGTGACCTGGGGGGAGCGCCATTACCTGAGATTTTTCCGGGACTTAATGGGAAATATGATCCGGCTGGAGAGCCCGGCCGGGGCAATCAATATGCAATACGATTATGACCAGGGGGTCATGGAACGGATTTTACCGAATGGGGCCAGGAGCCGGTTCGAGTTTGATACAAATGGCAGACCTAAATCGATCCGGCATCTGGGTCCGCAGGGGAATGTACTGTTGGAATTCCGCTATACTTACGATGGGGCCGGTTTAGTGACGTCTGCTGTGGAAAGAACCGCGCAAGGAACGAAGAATATCGATTATTCTTACGATGAGTACGATCAATTGATTAAGGCGGTTTATTCGGATGGCCGGGTCTATGCCTACGAATACGACGACCGGGGAAATTGCCTGGAATATTCGTCCCCGACCGGTAAGCAGACCGCTTCTTATGATGCGTATGACCGGCTGGTTTCCGTGAATGGGAAAAAGGTGGCGCATGACCGGTGCGGCAACCTGGCTGCCCTGGGTGGAACCGAGTTTTATTATAATGTGAAGAACCTGATGGAGAGCGATGGAAAATATTCTTACCGGTACGATGGCCTTAACCTGCGGGTGGAAACCCTGGCCCGGGAGGGCAATAGCCGTTTTATTCACTTCTTAGATGATCTGCCTTATGTGCTGGCAGAGACGGGAAAAACAGAGAAGCATTACCTGTGGGCGGATGGCCGGTGCCTGGGGGAGATCGATGGGGATCGCCGGGTCTTGTTTTACTTTGAGGATCATTTGGGGAGTATCCGCGGTGCGGTGGATAATAATGGTCAATGGCTGGGCGAGGCGGAGTTTTCTCCTTTCGGTGTACCGGTTAAGCGGATTGCCGGGCTCAGGTTCGGCTATGCCGGTGAAGAGCAGGATGAGGATGGCAAGGTCTATTTGCGTTCGCGTTATTACTTACCGCAGGTGGGCCGGTTTATATCTATGGACCCGGCGCCTTTGCGGTTGGAGGATACGATCAAGCAGAACCGCTATGCTTATGCCGGCAATTCGCCGCTGAATTACCGCGATGCGGATGGGGCCTACCCGGGAAACAATGACGATTTTTGGCGAAATTTTAATAGGCTGGTGCAATATCCTATCTATATGCTGTCTCCCCAGGGCGTGATAGATCAAATGAATAGGATGAGGGAAAGTGCTATTAATTTAAATAAAAGATATGACGAGACCTATCGATCGATCCCGAATACCTGGGGGTTCAGGGAGCCCAATCGATGGTTCTCGGAAGGTGGGAGGATCAGCAACTTCGCTTATATAGTTCCCACCATGTCGCATACGGCCCTCTGGCATGACGCTTTCCTGGAATCTTTCCAGGTAGGGAAACTCCCGGCCTTTCTCGAACAGCCGATTAATGTTGGGTCTATGCCCTTTGCCTGGTCTTTTGGAACTGCTCATTTTATTACTGATTATATTTTTGGGCCAGAATCTACCGGGGGTCTTAAAAGTTGGTTGTGGGACAAGGCCCATCCGGCTTCGACCAGGGAGCAAGAATATAAATTTGGGAAACCGATCTATGGATACGAGGGTAAACTGGATATCGATTACGATGATGATTTCTATCCCTTTTTCCCGCCCGATGATTGGGGCGGCGGTCTGGGCGGTGGTTTATTCGACTCGCCGAATGTGGGCGGCGTTTACCTCGATAAGGCGGCCGAGGTCTTGGGTAAACTGGGTGGAATCGAAGGCGTGGCCTTTGACCCCATCACCAACCGGGTGCTCTTAATCGGTGGCGACCGGGGCCGGACCGAACTGCCGCCGGTACGCCTGGAAGACCTGGCCGCGGCTTTCAGGACGGTCTTCGGTGATTTCGATACCGAGCCGGGTGTGACCATCGATCCGGATCCGAAGAACCCCAGGGCAGCGCAGATGATCGTCCGCTTTTTTGGCGGTATGGAGAATACCTATTTCGGCTATCAGCTCTTTGAAGCAGACCGGCTGATGAAATCCTTGAGCCTGGGCCAGGATAATATCAGTGAAAAACCGGTAAAAGCAAATATCGCTGGCTATTATAACATGCTTGATTTGGGTTTCTCCAACCTGGGGGGCTCGCACCGGCAGGACCTGTGGTCGCGTTTCTGGTTGGTGCCGGACCAGGTGATTGTCAGGGTTTCCGATGATAAGAAATCGATTACCTTCCCGGATACCCGCATCCGGGTCAAAACCGAGACCATGCGCTGGCAGGGCGGGCAGTTGGTGCCGGTAAAGGGTGAGAAGGACGATAAGGCAGAGTACTTTGCCGCCCATTTCACCCGTTATTATGACGATTATGCGAAAGCATTTCCTGTTTTCCGGGATTTAAAGACCCTGGCTAACCTGGTGGGATTGGCCAAATGGCTAAAAGAGGCGGCGATTAATGCCGATTTTACCTGGCTAAAAGATTATGAAAAGACCTATGCTACGCCGGATAAAACCCCGTCTCTGACCGTAAGCGGCCGGCAAGGAAACCGGGTAATCTCGGTATTTGGCGGTACGGATTTGACGGTACAAAATTATTATGTGAAAGATGACGGTTCAGCGGCAAAATTGATCCAACCGGCATTGGCGGTAAAGGGAGCGGATACACCGGGCCTGACTTCATTCACTTTCCCGGGTGCCGATGGTCAGCTTAAACGGGCCGTGGCCCTGCCCACATTGCAGACCCGGGCCGCAGGGGGAAAGATGATGCGGGATGCAGAATCCGGCCTGTTTGCGCGGGTCTATTGCTCCTTTCACAACGAACCGGGCCCATTCGGGCACTCCTGGTTCCTGGATGCCCCGCGATTGATTATCAGCCGGCCGGAAAGGGGAAAGATCGAATATGTGACGGTGGGCAACCGGCAGGTAATGGTGCGCAAATTCCGGCTTATCGGACCCTTTGGCAGCCCGGATGTGGTTTTTGAAAAGCAGGCGGTGGATCAGCAGTATGGGCGTATTTCTTTTTTGCCGAACGTTAGCCGGGGTATCCGGGCCCTTTATGTGGATGAGGAGAAGAAGGAATTCCGGGTGGAATACAGCGACGGCCGGGCCAGTGTCTTTGATCGCCTGGGCCGTATCCTGCGCCGGGAAGATACATCGACCGATTACCTGGGGTACTCTTACGATCAAAATAACCGGCTAAAATCCATCGACCGGGTCATCCAGGGTAAAACGGCAGACCAGGCGTTATTTTCTTATGACCGGTCGGGAAGAATCGAATCGGCCCGGGCCAAAACCGGTGATATCCGCTATGAGTACAACCTAGCCGGGGATCTGGTCAAGGTTTCCGGCAACAATCTGACTACTGGCTACACCTATAATGGGCGTCATTTGGTGACCGGGGTGATGCGGAACGGTAAAGAGGTGGACCGGCTGGCCTACGATGAATGGGGCCGGGTTTTATCCGGGAAATATGCGGACGGGAGTCCCCTGGTAAGGACCATCGGATCAAAAACCGGTCAGACCGAGTTGGTTGAAAATATCGGCAATCGACAGGTCGTGCGGGTGTACGATGCTGGGGGCAGGTTGCTGGAATTCCGCGATCCTTCCAGGGATTTACGCTTAAAAACGGAATATGATGCATTTGGGGCCAGGAAATCGGTGCAATGGCAGAACGGTAAGGGCGAGAGTATGAAGGCCGATTATTCCCCGGATGGCCGGTATATCCGTTATACTTTCCCGGGAGGACAGGTAAGGGCTTTATTATATGACGAGTATGGGCGATTGAAGCAGGTCCAGGATCAGAAATATGCTGTTCTTAACCAGGAATACAGCCTGACCGACCGGGGCTGGTTTGAGGGGGCAGAAACTTCCGAAGTGAAAATGCAGTCATTCTATACCGGTGATCGGCAGCCCCTGGAGGGTCTCCTGACTTCAAAGGTTCCGGGTGGGGGGTTTTTGAAGCTGGCGAATACCTATACCAAAGAGGGGGGGCTGCGAGTGGCACAAATCCAGGGTTTGCTCAACCGGGACTACCGGTATGATCAAGGCAGGTTGAAGCGCATAACGGGGAAGAATGAGAATATCGACCTGGAGTACGATACTACCGGCAGACTGATAAAGGCCGTATCTGCCGATAGGCAACTGTTTATTACTTATGATGTAGAGAACCGGGTTTCCCGCATCCAGGAAAAAACGGGTTCAGGCGAGGTGGTCTATGAATTTAGTAATGGCCTGTTATCCAGGCGAAAGACCCTGGCCGGCCGGGTGGATACATTCGGTCTGGATGACGAAGGTTTGCTCAAGAGTGCTACGAGGGGTTCGCAAGAAAGCTGGCAGATCCAATATGAGCCCAGGCGTATCAGGATTCTCCGCAATGGCGTTGTATTCGAGGAAAGCCTCTTCGACGACCACGGCCGCCTGCTCCAGCTTCGCAGGTAGAAAACCATAAATGAGTATCTAAATGGGAAATACAGTTAAGAAAGTAGATTCCAACGTTATGGGGGCAATTATAACTGCTGTTGCAACAATATTTGCCTCAATACTTGGTCTGGTTGGTGTTCGGAACTGCGGTGATACTAAGCCGGGGCTTATAGGAAAAATTATTGCTCCGGTGACTGGTTCTCAAGTGAGTAGAAGCTTTTACATTAAAGGCGAATTGGCTAATATCCCATTCGATTATCAAGTATGTGTGGCATTAGAAAAAGATAATCTGATATGGCCGATGGATATAAATATTTCATCGCGGGATAGGAGCTTTAGGCATCGGATTTCTGTCGAAGTTATTGAGCCAGGCGATGATTTCTCTTTATCCCTATTTTGTCTTGATCCGATAGGGCAGCGATTGGTTGGAGATTGGTTTAGATATAAAAAAATAAGTGATAGAAATTATCTGGGCTTGAGAGAAATCAAAGGTGCAGTTCGACTTGATATCATCAAAGGAATCAAATTGAGGGAAAGGGTCCCAGGTGATGGGGCAGCAAATGCTTTTCAGTGCAAGGGTTTTAGTAAATCCGGTAAACGGTGCCAGAGAAAAACCACTGATCCCAGTGGTTATTGCTGGCAGCATAAACGATGAAATTAAATAAAGGAGAAAAAAATGAGTAAGAAAAAGTTTTTGGGTTTGGTTGGGATTTTTGTGGCGGTTGGTATGATCTCGATGTACCTGGTTTCGCAGGCTGTGGAGATAGAAATTACCAGGCCGGAGAATAATGCCGAGCTGGGCCATCAAGAATTGGTTAAAGGTAGAGTGGCGCCTGTTACCCAAAGCAACGTATATGTGTTGTTGCACCCGCTGGCTTGCAACCTGTGGTTTGTACAGAACCCGCCTTCGGTGATTAATGCGGATGGCACCTGGCAGACTTTGTGCTACTTTGGTACTGAAAACCAAGGGGTGGGCGAGTATTTTGATTTGGTGGCCATAGTGATCAATTCCCAGCTCAATGCAGGTCAGACAATGACAAGATTGCCCAATAATGTTATCGCTAAATCGCCGGCTGTCACGGTAAGAAGGACCAGGTGAGGTGTAAAGGAACTATCATGAAATGGAAATCGAAAATCACTAAATTGGTGGTGTCCCACATCGGTGGCTATATCATAGCCTTGATCTTAGACTCGGTCGTGTTTATCGATTGGCGGGAGAAGATTAGTTCTACCGGCTCGAGTTTGCAGATCGACCGACCGGGTTCATCCTGGAGATTGTCGATATATTATATTGTCCTGGGTCTTCTGGTAGCGGTGCTATTCGTCTTGTTTTATAACTGGATAAAAAAACGTCATTCGGTATTCAAGAAAGTAGTGCTGGGGTTGTTCGGGATTGTTGTCCTGATCGGTACGTTTTTTGTTTTTTTATCCAGGGTTATCCCGATTGCCCAGGTAGATTATAAGATGGAAATCAGCGGTTCGGTAAAGGATACCCGGTCTTATGTTTATCTTTTTGTGCGGCCGCTGAGTATGGGTACTGGACAAATCTGGTTGCAGGACCCGGTGCCGTTGCAGCCGGATAGTTTTGGGGAATGGCGGGCTACAGCCTGGTTTGGCGGTATTGCCGGAACCAGGTACGAGATTTTTGTGGTCTCGTCTTCTTCGAGGATAGAGCGTTTTACAGTTTCCGGTGCCTATAATTTCAGCGATATCCCGCTTGGGACGGAACGGTTTGTCCGGGTCGTCGAGCACAGGTAGCGATGGCAGAGAAAATCCTATCTCGAAAGAATACGAGGGTAAAGAGAGTGATACTGCGCAATGGAGGCTAGTGATGAGAAAAAAATGAGGTCTTAATTTCAACTATTTTGATCTTTATAGGGTTTATGATCTTGAGCAATGCGTGCCAGAACCAATCCAGACCTCGAACTGAACCTAAAAAATCTGTTTCAATTAATAAAACCACATCGTCGACTAGCGTGAAATCTACGAAAACGAGAATATCTGGTACGTATAAATCGGTGGCAGTCCAATGTCGGGGGTACAGCCAAAAAGGTAAACGGTGCCAGAGAAAAACCACTGATCCCAGCGGTTATTGCTGGCAGCATAAACGATGAAATTAAATGGAGGACTAAATCAAAGAAAATATAATTAGAAAATGGTTTTTAATTTTTCACAAAACAATCTTTTTAAGAAATAAATAAATTGGGAGGTATTAAAATGTCTGACAATTCAAATAAAGAAATTCCATTATTTTCAGTTGTGGAGAATATTGCTAAAATAACTGCTGCGATTGTCGGTATTGCATTTGTATGGCAGATTTTTAACTCTATTTCAACTTATTTAGCGCAGTGGCTTATTTTGTGTATATGGCTATATTTTTTAGCTTTTATTGTGAAAAAAATTCCGCAAAAAATTTTCCGTATTATTATATTTGTATTAGTAATCAGTAGTATAGGATTACTTATATTTTTTCAGGTTAGACAATATATGATACAAACTAAGAATGAAAAAACGGTGGATGATTTTGAAATAAAACTTAGAACACTAAAGTGGATTGCATATGAGCCAGTCGAATGGGATCCTGAAATCCCGAATAATTTCAATATAAATAATATTAGGACAGAACTCGATATTCTATTGAAAAATAATTTTGATGGTCTTATTACATTTTCATCAGAAAATAAACTTAGTGAAATTCCGCGTATAGCCCGTGAAGTAGGTTTCAAAGGGGTAATTATGGGAATAATTAGTATTGAAGATTATAATGAAATAGATAATGCAATAAGGGCTTCTATTTATGTTGACGCTTTCTGTGTATCACATATGTTTACTGATTATAAGTTCGGCGAGAGAGAACTCCTCAAGGCCATACATTTGCTAAAAGAAGAAACTGGTTTGCCAATTACCACATCTTTGAGTCCAAATGGATATAAAGCCTTTCCACGGCTCACCACTGCTATTGATTGGCTTTTCCCTGATATTCACTGCAACTGGTATAGAATGGCTACCGCTAAAGATATCTTTAACCAAACCAAGTTTTACATCAACGAAGTTGCAAATTTACAGATCCGTTATAAAAATAAACCAGTGCTTCTTAAGATGATTTCCTTTCCCTCTGCAGAGGTGAAAAATGCAAGCGTTGAAGAGCAATATCGATTTTTTCGTTTGTTAGTAGAGTATGTTGAAAGCAGCATGAATTTCCCAGAAAGGGTTTATGCATCATATTTTTCCGGTTTTGATCTTCCCTGGAAGACACCCGAAAGCGGATGGCCTCCTGGTGAAAGATTCCTGGGCTTTTTCGACAAAGAGAGAAAGGCTAAAATAGCTATTATTGATGGAAAACCCATAAAGGTTGTGGATGCTATAATTTGGAGCCGTACCAATAGAAAAGCAAGGAGAATAGAAAAACATAAAGAAGATAAAGAAATTCTTATCGGTTATTATATATTTGCTGTTGGCTGTTTTGTATCAGTTATTGCCGGTTCAATGCTGGTGTTTAAGAAAAAAAGGGGATCGAGAATCAGGAAGAACCGGGATAAAGTGACAAAAGATGCTCTGTTTATGTAGTGGATCAAAGAGGTGAACCGGCGGGATTTAGAAAAAAACCTTAAAATAAATTAAATTATTGGAGGTGAAGAATGAGTGAAGAAGTGAGTGTGGTAAAGGACCGGGGGAGCCTGGAAAGGATTACCCTGGAACTGGTGGGCACGACGGAGAAGGCGTCGAGACGGGTCAGGTATGTTCTGATGGTCATTGTGACGGCGAGTATTATTGCTTTCGCCGGTTTCTGGAATGCCCTGGATTTCGGCTGGAAGAACAGGCGGCTAGAACTGCTGAGTAAAATGACTTACAGCCTGGGAAAAGATGAGAATCTGTACTCCAGGATAATGGAATCAGATAAGGAATCGATTAAGATCTTTCGCGATGCCCTGGAAAATTGTGATGAATATACGGCTTTGAAAATGTTGATTACCTTAATTTATAGCCAAGATAAATACCCTGAGCTTTTTTCTTCAATAAACGACAGTTATAGAAAATCTCTCCGTGGATATATCGATAATGAATTCCGAAAGATTATCAGCAATGGATCGATTAAAGATGTCGATGGTTTTTTAAGTGACCTGGAGAATGCTATCAATTATTATAGACCGGAGACATTGGGTAAAGATGGCATAGAGGATTTATTGAGGAGTTATCTCCGTCTGGAGGAAGAAAGCGGTAAGAAGATTAAAATTCCTTTCTATGATTTTAATATTGAATTTGATGTGAATGATTTAGGTTTTATCAGCGGTTTCGCCTTTTTTATTCTCCTGCTGATCCTCTATTATAGCCTGAAACGGGAGTATGAAAACCTGGATACGGTTCATGCCTTTATTGGCGAGCGTTTTGAAGGTGAGGAGAGGATCGATTATTATTACTTGATGTCCATGAACCAGGTACTTTATTCCCCGCAGTTGCCGGTAAGAGGAAGGGCCATTATAGTAAAGTCGATGTTTTCCGAAAAATCGGTCATTAAAAGATTTTCCGTGTTCTTCCTGAAACATTTTTCCAAAGCTCTCTATTTCTTGCCTTTTGTACTGGGGTTGATGATATTCGTTAATGATTATCGCACAATCGATGTTGGGATGAAATTTAGCAAATTAAGTACATCGATCACGGTATGGGGCGGGCTTGCCTTAACATTACTGATTTTGATTGTAACCGGGATGTGTATTTTCTTTTCGGTGAAATTTGACAGAAAGTGGGACGAAATCAGGCAGGAGGTAGCGGCCTGGATAGAGAAGAAATAGCCGGGAAGTATGGGGCGCCCGGGTGCCGGCTCTCGTATTCCCGGTGCACGCCGCTGGACACAATTCCCCAGGCCGATAATTTTAATGGACGTTGATCAGTCGATATTTCTAATAAAATCGGCAAATTGCGGGATAAATATCTCATTTACACTTCGAATACCTTTACTATAGCCTTCTTCAAAATAACTGTCAGGTGTGGGATACTCGACATGAATGTCAGGATACTTGATTTTCGAAAAAAACAGGCCAACTGTTTGCATTTTACTACCGGTTGCGGCACAAATGATTCTTTCATACATTCCATATTCATTGTAGATTTCGGAAATCCTGTTTATGGTATCTCTATAATCAAGAGTTCCGGCAGTACGCTCAAGAAGACCTCTCGCGTTTAACCTGTTGTCGGAGGGATATTCTGCGATCAGTCGTTTGTGGATTTCCTGCATGGCGTTTTCGCGCCAGGCATAATCTTCCCTGGTGGGATGCCCATTGATAAATATCAACCGGTGGGGGCTAATCGTACCTAACATGTGGCGGACCAACTGCTCGTTAAAGGAAGTAAATGCGATCATCGTCACCGGTTGGCCTTGCATTCGGATACTGCTCAGACACCTTAACCGGATTATCGATTCCACCCCACTGCTGGGAAAACTTGTCATTTTCTGCATATCGCTTATGTCTCTCCGGTACTTTTCTTCTTCGGGTGCACTCTCTTCCGCCTCACAATATATAATTCGCAAATCTCCCTCATAATCTTTAAGTTGAAAAAGAGCGGCCAATATTAACAATTTGGTCATTGCTGAAATATCCAGTACGATCTCATCCACACTTGGGAAAAATTTACCGATTTTTTCCACTATTAAATCTTCGATCTGGTAAGGTGAACTTACGTTATAAACAATATCGATAGGGCGTGCTTTGCATATTTTAGATAGGGCTTTCTTGCTTTCTTCAATCCTGTTTTTCCCCTTTGGGTTTTGGTATTTGATCATAAAAGCATGATCCAGGATACTGCTTTTTTCTTTTTGAGACTCCATCCATCCCACGGAGCGATCTTCAAATCCATAGGCCCCTATATAAAGGCGTTTTTTACTGGGTTCTAACTTCGTGGCCGGTTGAATTCCAGGAAAGTCGGTCATCGGTTATCTCCTGAATCAATATTTTGAAATAGTGTTCTTTGCCCCGGGTTTTTTTCCTCTTGTTTTCTTTTCACTGTCCAATATTCGAAGAATTCTTTCGGTTTGGTAAGTAAATCGTTAAATTCTGTATTGGTTAATTGGATATGATCATGCCCCGAAAAAGTTAGATTGAAATAGGGAAGTAAAATACGGTTCAGGTAGAGGCGTGGAGTTATCATTCCTCTAACGCTTTTTCCCCGCCAGTCCTGGAAGAAAATATGCCAGCGGATCAGTCCCTCAAGGAAGGCTTGAGCTGGATCCGACAATTCAAATTTGTCGATAATTTCCAGGCGGAATGCTTGTTTTGGATTTTCTCGACCTTGATTGCTAATTAAAGGGCCTTTTGTAAGCTCATACCTGGAAACATCTTTGAATGCTTCGACGATATCATTTAATTGATTACTATATTTTCTTGTTTTTTCTTTATCAGAAGTGATCCCTTTTTTGAGTAGTTCGGGATCGGCGACAATTTTCATGGCCCCATGAAACTCACCGCCGGCGCCCTTGTAAATTTTGTGCTGTATACTTGCTTTGATTGGGATATCTCCTTGTTCTAAAGAACTCCGTGCATCCCGGAGTATTCCGGTGAACATCTGGATCATAATTCTTATATCGCTGGACCACATCCCGATAAAGACATCTTTCCCATGATAAACAATATTTTCTTTCTGTTTTTTATCTTCCGAATGACTCCGCAGCTTTTTCGCTAATTCATTATTGGTCCAGGGGGTTTTCCCCAGTACATCCGGTAAGCTTAAATTATGATCTTTAAAAAGATCGTAACGGTCGATTCGGGGTCTAAAGATTTTCTCTAAGAGAGTACTTTTATCTTTTTCATCCTGGTGGAGACTTTCTGTCGCGAGATCGATCAATTCGAAATCATTATGAAGTTCAAGCGGTTTTCCTCTTATGCCCTGGCGATTAAAACTATTGGAGGATTCTGTAGAGATTTTAAAAAATATTTTGCTGTTTCTATTAAAAATAATCGGGTTGAGAATCACCTGGACTTGAGTCGGGATTATTGGGATAGTGTAATCATCCAGGAAGAAAAAAAGGGGTGTTTGGTTTATCCATGCCACATTGGATTCGAGTTCTTTTTGGAGTTCGACAAGAAAATCGATCCGTGCCAGTGGCCAGTGCTCCAGTCCCTCCTTTTTCCCCAGGCTGGATAACCGGCAATATTCTTTTTGAGTTTCAAGAAAATCCCTTACATCGTTCAGGGGATCGGTACCCTGAATGGGAACCCTATAGTTTTCTTTAAAAAAACGTTTAAACAATGTGCTGATCCAATCGAAAGAGTTTTTACTTTCATTTCGATAAAGGGCAAATGTTTTACATATTTCGGTTAACCAGGCGAGGTGGAAGAAATGCATAATTTGCTGCTGTAAGCCCGGTTTTAATTTTTCAGGAAGCCAGGGAAATGCTTCGGCAAGGTCCCTGCAATTAAGATAAAAGCCGATAAAGCGGTCGGCGCCTTTCACCCGTGAAGGTTCATTGATCACTTTATCCATAAAAGCCGTCAGCCGTCTGAATACCATGGTCTTTCCACAACCCCTGGCGCCCGTAAGTACGGTTATATTGCGGCTGAGCAAATCCTGGGCCGCAAGGAACTCCGGCACAAAGAGGTTTCTCCACTCTTCTACACTATTGCCGAGGGCTTCGGCGGCCAGGTAATCTCCCGGCTGCTTGATTTCTTCGCCGCGCCGGGCGGCAGCAGCTTCCGATTCGGCATCTATCGCTAACTTTTTAAATTCCGGTATTAATTTATTAATATCGACGATACTGTCCATCACCTTTTTCTTTAAAAACTCATCCAATTTTTTATACATAATCCTGTCGCGAGCATTCAAATCAGATGGATTAAGCTTCTTCAAAAGATTGGAACCGATCGAAAAGAGCTGACGGAAATCATCTTTCGGTTGCAATTTATTGTGGGAACCTCCATATCCGAAATCGGAAATCCATATAGTTCGAGGGCTTCCTGGAATTCGTGGGTCCGGGTCTTTTATCAGGATATTTCCTTCGTGCAAGTCGCCGTGCTGGATATCTTCAGCCTGACATGCGAAAAGAACATTCAGTATCGTTTCGATGATATTTTCGAGGAAAGCCAGGTTCAATTGGTGTGGAGAAATATCTATAAATTTTTTAAGATTCGTGCCGTTGATAAAGTCCCACAAAACCCAGATAAATTTATTATTATTTCTATCCGTTTCGGTTCCATGAGAATGATAGGGAACAATATTGGGAATACCGCGAAGGCGTACAACTTTCTCTATTTCTCTTTCCCATCCATGGTTTAATTGAGCGATAGGAATAATCTTACATGCAAGAACATCGTTCATAGCCGCCCTTTCGGCTTTGTAAATTCTTCCGATTTCACCTTCATCTATATACCTGGTGAGTTTATACCTGTTATCGATAAGTAATCCGATATACGGGTCATTTGGATTTTCTGTTTTTTTCATTTATTTATCCGGCCGCTCCATTTTTTTAAGTGCCAGGATCGTCTCTGATGTGCTTCCCGAGCAGTTGCGTCTAACGCGCCTGGAATTAGGTATTTTTTCAGTACATTGCCAAACCAGTGAATATCCTTTCACTTCTTCAATCGCAATATGAGTAATTACTTCCGGTAACGGGAGTTTATAGGATCGGCAGTTTGCATCGCCCAAAACAAGAACGCAGTGCCCGCCGGGAACGAGGTAATCGTGCCATCGTTCCAGGCATTTTTTCATTAATCCGATGAAATTCATTTCAGGTGGGGATATCTTGCAGTTCAAGGATTTCCAGTCTTCGCACCCAATGAACCAGAGTCGCAGCCTGTTATCGCGTCCGTAGTCCAACTGCCTCATATAAGGTGGACTGGTAATGATGGCATTTATTTTTTGTTTCGGTTCGAAATTCAAAGCATCCTGAATCACGCAATCGCGGAGTAATTCATAATTAAGAACCGGCAATCTTTTTAAGGCCCGTTCTGCTTTTCTTTTAAGGCGAACTGCAACTTCCCGGTATTCATAGAGTGTAGGGTACATCTCTTTGGGAAACTTTTTGTCCCGCAAATAGGGAACAGTATGGCTACTGGGATAAGAAAGGAACCCCGGACGTTGATGATGAAGAATGCCCAGCAGACACGCCAGTAGGAAATCGGCTTTATACTTTTTTAACACCTGTATCCACGCAATAATTTCAGCGAGTGTCAGGGGGTTAAAAAAGTCTTTTACCCATAAAGGTACTGTTTCGGTTTTGATATCAGATAGCAAGCTCAGCACTTCGGTAGAAAAGTTATCGATATCTCTTAGTATTTCTTCCGGTGAAGAAGGCGGGAAAAGTTTGGCCTGGGTAAGAAGGACGGCATAAGGATTTAAATCTGTGGCCAAAACATTTCGCCCTGATGCCCAGGCTTCAAGGGCAACTGTACCGGCACCACAAAAAGGGTCATAAATGACATCAAACGGATTTGAAAATTTCTCGATGAGTGTGCGGGACATGGAAGATTTCATCTTGCCGATATATGGGGAGATTTGGTGGAGAGTGGATTCCGTTAGCAGGGTACTCCCAAACCAATTAGCCGGGATATCGTCTTCATCTAAAATGAACAAAGGATCCGGCAAAAAAATTTCTTCTTTTTCTCGAAACATAGATATTTTTTATCGCAATTTCTTGAAAAAGTCAAGGGGATAATATCTAAAATTATGCGGATGATTTAAATGTCTTGGTTTCGTTTGCAATGTATTGATTTCATGATATCATGTAACCTCGTTTGCCCTGGGATAAGGGCCGGGGCCCGGGCAATGATGATGCCCGGGCTGACCGGCTGATGTTGATACTAATCGGCGGTTGCCCCGGTTGCTGACGGTTCCGCTTGCGGTTCTTCTTCCTCTTCCTGCGGTTTGGCTCTCCGGGCCAGGTTCGGCCCTTCAAGGGTGCGGAGCTTATCGAGGTACTCGGGCTTATCCGCAAATATGGCCCGGGCGATCTTGTTGAGGCGGTACACGAACCCGTCGAGCTCGGCAAATGCCGCATCGCGTTGCCGGGTCGAGTGTTTGGCATCGGATTTATCAACCTTCTGCTTGCCGTTCAGGTGCTCGACTTGGGTCACGAGTTCTAAACCGGCCTTGAGTTTCTCTTCGGTCACGGCGAACTCCTTGAGCTTTTCGAGCACCTGGGCATTTTGCAGGGCGGCACTGTAAAACAACCGCGCCTGGGTGATCCAGGCCGGCAGGGTGAAATGGGGACCACGGTTGAGTCCCAGGCTGTTGAGCAGGGTGGGATCATCCATGAGCGCGAGCTTGGCGGCGGTGATGAACTTGCGTAGCTCTAACCGCGCCTCTTCCCAGGCCAGGTACAGCTCTTCAGTGGCCCCGTACTGGTCGGAGTACTCGCGCTTCTGGTCCTGGTAAAGCTTTTCAACCCGGGAATGGAGATCCAGTCCCGATTTGAGCTTGGCTTCATCGAAACCCATTTCTTTGAGGGCCCCGAGAATCTGTTGATCGGCCAGGATGTTGATGATAATCATCTTGGACCTGGCCAACCGTTCGTTCATAGATTTTTTTTTGAGATACATTTTTTACCTCACTTTTTTTAAATTTTTTTTGGGGGACAAATGGTAATCTCTTACCCGGGCGGGACAACTCGGAGGGACTAAGCTTGTGTAAAACTGCCGGTAAATCGGTGAAAAAGTCCTTCCTACCGTGCGAGTAAAGGCTGCGTCCATGAAAATAATGTTTGCGTCCGCCGAAATAATCGTTCCGTCCATGAAAGGAATGGTTCCGTCCACCGTAGGAATGGTTCCGTCCATGAAAGTAAAGGCTCCGTCCGTCGAAGTAAAGGCTGCGTCTGTGAAAATAATGTTTGCGTCCGCCGGGAAATCGTTCCGTCCGTCAAAGTAGTCTTTGCGTCCATGGCAGGAATGGTCCCGTCCGCTGAAGTAAAGGTTCCGTCCATGAAAGTAATCGCTGCGCCCGAGATTGGCCGCGCCAAGATGGGCACAGGGCCGGGGGGACCGGCTTAAAAAGCCGATGGGGGGGTTGCATTTTTGGGGATTATGGGGTATATTTTCCCTGGAATGAAAAACGCACCACTGAAGACCGGGCAAAAAATGATCGATTATGACAAATTTCTGTCTCATCGGGGCTTAGTATACTCATATCTGATAGAAAAGTCAAGAGGAAAATGGATAAAATTATCGAATATGATAAACAAATGGGTTTCCCCGACCGCTTGAGGCAGGTCAGGAAAGCATTGGGGCTGTCCCAGACCAAGATAGCCAGCGTGTTGGGCATATCGATGCCGAGCTATGTGCGGTATGAAATGGGCAGGCTGTCGCCGAGAATCGATACATTAGCGGTTTTGTGCAGGATGTATTCTATCGATGCCAATTGGTTGTTAGCCGGGGAGGGGTCCATGTTCTTTGAAAATGAGTCTGGGGAGGGAGTTTCGAATGAGCTGGCGGTAGACGACCCTTATATGAAATTATTAGCCTTAATGGAGAATCCCCTGATAGAGCGTTTAATAATGGATAAGTTAAGCGAGCTAATGGCGATTTTCATGGGGGAGTCTGCCGAGAAGCTTAAAAATGAATCGGTGGAGCAGGCGAAGGTCAAAAACCAGGATGAGTTGCCGGAGGGGAAAGATAATAATGAGGTACCATGAAAAATGGCGTACAGGAACCGGGAGTGAGTCTTCATCCTTGCACTGGGGGGGGATTGGGGGTATAATGGCGGCATGAAGTACTTGCCGATTGGTATCCAGACGTTTCGCGACTTGATCGGGCAAAATTACCTCTATATCGATAAAACGGAGATGATCCATAGGCTCCTGGCCGGGGGCGGGAAGTATTACTTTATCTCCAGGCCGAGGCGGTTCGGCAAATCCCTGCTTATTTCTACGCTATATGAAATGTTCTCCGGGAATAGGGAGTTATTCAAGGGCCTGTGGATCGAGGATAAGATCGACTGGGGGCAATACCCGGTGATCCACCTGGATTTTACCCAGATCGGTTTCCAGACCCCGGAGACCCTGGCGCTGGAGTTGTCCCTGAAATTGGATAGAATTGCCGGGGGCCACGGTCTAACGCTTGACCAAAGGCGGGACTACAAGGGGAGATTGGAGGAATTGATCGAGAGACTGTCGGCAAGGGGGCGGGTGGTATTGTTGATCGATGAGTACGATAAACCGATTATCGACCATATCGATAGACCGGGTATTGCCCTGGAGAACCGGGATATTTTAAGGAACTTTTATTCGACGATCAAGGGGAGCGATGGCTATCTGAAATTTGTGTTCTTGACCGGGGTATCTAAGTTTTCCCGGGTATCGATCTTTTCCGGTTTGAATAACCTGAGGGATATCACCATGTCCACGGAGTTTGCCTCGATGTTCGGCTATACGCAGGCCGAGATCGAATACTATTTTGCCGATAGGATCGATGGCCTGTCCCAGAAACTGGGGATTGGCAGAGAATCTTTATTGGCTAACATTAAATCCTGGTATAATGGGTATTCCTGGGATGGGGTAAATTTTCTCTACAATCCATTTTCGGTCCTGAGCTTCTTCCAGGAGGGAAAATTTGGAAACTACTGGTTTTCCACCGGTACGCCGGGGTTTTTACTGAAAGCGTTAACTGCCCAAAAAATAGACTTTAAAAAACTGGACTGTTATAGGGCCGGGGAAGCGTTTTTTGAATCTTTTGAGCTCGACCGTTTAAATGTTCCTTCCCTGCTTTTTCAGACCGGGTACTTGACGGTCAAGGAAATCGAGCATATCGATATCGGTCAACGGCTCTATACGCTCTCTTACCCGAATGTTGAGGTGAAGCGGTCTTTTCTCGAACACTTGCTGGGCTATCTGTCAAAAAAACAGGCGGATGAAATCGGCGTTATCGGGCATGAGCTCAAGCGGAGCTTGATTGCCGGGGATTTTGCATCGTTTTTTGAAAGGCTGGCTGCGATATTTGCCTCGATCCCTTATAACATGATAGGCAAAGATAAAGAAGCCTATTTTCATTCTATCTTCTATGTGATCCTGACGCTGTTGGGGATAAATACCAGGTGCGAAGTCCAGACGAATAAGGGCCGGATCGATGCCGAGGTCGAGATAGACGATCATATCTTTATTATGGAATTCAAGATGGGTAGTGCGGCCGAGGCTTTGGGGCAAATCAAAGAGAAAAAATATGATGAGAAGTACCGGGGCTCAGATAAACGAATCACGTTGGTGGGTATCGGTTTTAGTCTGAAGGAAAGGAATATATCGGGTTTCCTGGTTGAGGGATTATGAAACCCGGTATCATTCGCGGTATTGATTATGGCGGGGGATCATGAGATAATGGGGGATGATGGGCGGTAAACAGGAACGGGCTTATGGGTATGCGCTGCTGGCTGTGGGCTTATGGTCTACGGTGGCGGCTGCTTTTAAGATCGCTTTAAGGCACCTGAATGTGGTCGAGCTGGTGCTGGTGGCCTCGGTGGTGTCGAGCGCCTGCCTCTTCTTGATCTTGCTCCGGCAGGGCCAGATCTCCCGCTTACGCTCTTTAACGCGGCGCGATATCCTTTTTTCAATGGCGATGGGGCTCTTAAACCCGTTTTTCTATTACCTGATCCTGTTTAAGGCATACGACCTTTTGCCGGCCCAGCAGGCCCAGCCGATCAACCTGGTCTGGGGGTTGATGCTGTCGATCCTGGCAGTACCGATATTAAAACAACGGCTTAAATGGAAGACGCTGTGCGCTTTGCTGGTTAGTTTTATCGGGGTGATCATCATTTCTACGGAGGGAAATTTTTCTTACCTGGAGATGAAGAGCCCGTTGGGAGTGGGCTTGGCCTTGAGTAGCTCGTTACTGTGGGCGCTCTACTGGTTGTTGAATACCAAAGACCGGCTGGAGCCGCTGGTGCGGCTATTTTTAAATTGCTTTTTTGGGGCGATTTACGCTTTTTTTTTCCTGGTTATTTTCTTTCCTATCCGTGTGCCGGCACCGACCGGTTTACTGGCTGCTGTTTATGCGGGGATATTCGAGATGGGTATCACCTTTTACGTGTGGTTAAAAGCACTGAAATTGTCGGATTCTGCGGCCAAGATAAGCATCTTGATTTACATTATGCCGTTTATCTCGCTGGTTTTTATCCACTTCCTGCTCGGCGAGCGGATTTTGCCGGCCTCGGTTTTGGGGTTACTGTTGATTGTCGGCGCTATTACCTGGGAAAAGCTGGGAGATTTTAAAAAAGGAGTGCACTAGTGCCCTGGTTCGCTGGGAGTAAATAAATGATGAAATACGGGAGGTCAGCATGAGCAAAGATCATCATGGTTTTGGGTTTAATTTCGAGGCCTATTTCCTGGGCCCGAAGGGTGAAAACCTGGCTTTTTATGAGCGGCTGCTCAAAGAGACATTGGAAGACCATGTGGCCTGGCGCAAGGCCTTTCATTCGGAGGAATACCGGGATTTTATCACCGATGCCGATAAGGCCAGGGAGGATTTCCGGGCTTCCCAGGGCCGCATCGAGGCGACCATCAAAAAGTTAAACGAGCTCCTGAAAAAGAGCCAACCGTTCTTTTCGCCCAGGTATATCGGCCACATGAACTGGGAGACCATGGCTGCCTCTATTGTCGCTTTTTTCGCGGCCGCTTTGTACAACCCGAATAATGTGGCCCGGGCCGGGGGTCCGGGCACGTCCGAGATCGAGCTGGAAGTGGGCCAGGATTTCTTGAAACTCTTTGGTTTCGATGAGCAAAAGGGCTGGGGGCACATCTGCACCGGGGGTACGGTGGCCAACATGGAGGCGCTGTGGATGGCCCGGAATATGAAGGTCATACCGGTGGTCTTAAAAGGGATGCTGAAGGTTTTTAAGATCGAGGACGGGACTTTCCGGTTGGCCGGGCAGGAGATCGACCTCTTCTCTATGCCGGATAAGACGCTATTGCGCTGCTTTAACCCGGGAGAAATCCTGGATTTAAAAGAACTTGTCATAGACAGGATCGTGGCTGCCGGGGAAAATAAGGATAAGGTAGACGATGCGTTCGATTCGTTGAGTATGCAGGAGCGGGGGGTGTCTTTTGAGCAACGGGATATCGGCCTGGTATTTTTGCCCGAGACCAAGCATTACTCGCTCAAGAAAGCCATGGACCTGCTCGGCCTGGGCCGGCAAGCAATCCGCTATGTGCCGGTCAATGAGCATTTCCGCATGGATATGAATAAACTGGAAGAAATGATTTTAAAGGCGGCGGATGAGCACCCCATCCTGGCCGTGGTCGGCGTGGCCGGCAGCACGGAAGAATCGGCAGTCGATGAGATCGATCGGCTGGTGGCTATCCGCGAGAAGCTGAAGAGGGAAAAGGGACTCGGGTTTCACATCCATGTCGATGCCGCTTATGGCGGCTATGTGCGCAGCCTGTTTATCGATGAAGATGGCCATTTTATGGATAAGGGGCAATTGGATGAGAAGCTGCGAAGGTTGGGTATTATCGGGGGTCAAAAAGAGAGGGCCTATGCTTCCTGGCCGCACCCGGAGGTGTTTCGCGCCTTTGCCGCTTTCCCGCAAGTGGATACGATCACGGTCGATCCGCATAAGCTGGGTTATGTTTTGTACCCGGCCGGCGGTATTGCCATGCGCGATAAACGGATGCGCGAGGCGATCCAGACCTTTGCCCCTTATGTATTCGGTAAACCGAAAGAGAATGAACCGGATGTGTTGATCGGCGCCTATATCCTGGAGGGTTCCAAGCCGGGTGCGGCCGCGGCCGCGGTCTGGACGGCCCACCGCATCATGCCGCTGAATATCGCGGGTTATGGTAAATTGATCGGCGAGACGATCGATGGCGCGCAGGCGCTCTGGCATGGCCTGGAGCACTCTTCGCCCTTTGCACTGGAGAATGGCTTGAAATTAAAGGTTTACCCGCTCTCTAAACCGGATATCAATATCGTCAATTACGTGCTTAATATCGAAGGGAACCGGGACCTGGAGAAGATGAACCGCCTGAATGAATTTGTGGCCGATAAAATCCTGGGCTATTTGCCGGATGAGAGAAAAACCATGCTGGATAAGAAGTTTATCGTTTCTTCGACCGATTTTTGCCGCGACGAGTATGGGGATAGCCCGGTCACGTTCCTGAAGGGGCTGGGTTTCTCGAAGGAAGAGTGGCTGCGGGTCAAAAAAGTAAAAGTGCTGCGCTCGGTGATTATGTCGCCTTATCTGACGCCCGATTACGTGGATGAAAACTATGTCGGCCTATTCCTCGATTACCTGCAAGAAGAGCTCTCCCGCCCCCCCGGCTTCCTGGCAAGCCTATAATTGTCGTTGAACAATTACTGGATTTATGATAAAATGCAGTTTCATGAAAATAAAAAATGGAGAAAAAGATGAATGATGAATCAAGAAAAAAGTTGAAGCTCTTTGAGCTTGCTAAGATTAGTATGTTGCCCCTGAAGGGCGGAGTTTACGTTAAATGTTGCTGCGCTTGCGCCTATTCGGGAAGCGGAGGTTCATCTACTGCCGATAATGGCAGCGCGAACTTTGCCAGCGGGCTAATATCGCCGCAATGCCCCAACTTAAATTGACCTAAAAGGGGATGGATAGAAGAATTTCCCTGCTGGGGGTGTGTGTCCTGGTTTTGGCTGGGTTTCTGACCGGCGAATTACTCGATATCTACCGGCAAGGGGCGATCAAAATCATTCCTTCAGCCGGTTTTGGCCAGGGGAACGATTGGGGATCGTTCTTTTATAAGGATGATGCCGAGCTGGCTGTGGCCCCCGGTGGCGCCATCTTTGTTTCTTTCAAATCGCAGCACAGTGTGGTTAAGTTTTCTCCACCTGGAAAGGTCGTTTCCAGGTTTGGCCGGAAAGGCCTGGGCCCGGGCGATTTGTATTTCCCGGGCAATCTATCTATCCTGGATGGGAAATTCCTGGTGATCGGCGAGTACCCGGAATATCGAACGATAAGCTTGTTCGATTTTACCGGGAAATATGTCCGAAAATTGAAGACTCGCTACCCGGTCTTCAGCCCGGTCGCTTTAAAGAACGATAAAGTCGCTTACCTGGGTATATCGAGCCTGGACAAAGACAAATCCATGGTCAGGGTGGTTATTAAAGATACGCTTACCGGCGATGAGAAAATAGTTGAGACGGTAAAGATCGTCGATAAAAGCTCATTTTTCATCAAAGGGGGATTCCTGATAAAATTCGATAATTGTATCGGTGAGGTATTCATCAACAGGACAGGGAAAGGGGAATTATTGGTCGGTGTATCCGATAAGCCCGATATCAAGATTTATTCGGAAAAGGGTGAATCGCTCCGCTCATTTAAGCTGCAATTGTCCCCGCTCCCGGTAACTTCGGCATACATCGAAAAATACAAGGAAAATTTTGTCAAGGGTTCATCGTACCTGGCCAATGAATTAAATTCTGTCGGTTTTGAACAGTTTTTCGGCAAGCATCTCCCATATTACCGGGAAATATTGGTCGATGAAGAGGGGAATATCCTGGTTTTTAAATGGCTGGATTGTGGGGGAGAATGTGAGCCGGCGTTCCAGGTTTATTCGGCGGAAGAGAAGTATGTATGCGAATCCGGGCTTAACCTGGGGCTCTTTGAAATGAATATCGATAGGCGCTTTAAGAAGTTGGCATTTATGCGGGATGGTATTTTTGGCCTATTTGGCGTGAAAGGCAGCGAGGATATTACCTTAAAGATTGTGAAGGTTGATTTTAGCCATCTTAGCTCTTTCAGTCATAGCAACCTTCTTTAGGATCATGCAGGCTATTATAGTTTTTCGATGTCGGCGGGGTCAAGGCCGGTAAGGGCGGAAATCTCGGTGACCGGGTAGCCCTTTTGTTTCATCAGCCGGGCCATGTCCAGCTTTCCTTTATGGAAGCCGATATCTACACCTTCTTTCAATCCATTTTCGTGACCCTCGTCATAGCCTTCATCATGGGACGTATCGATAACTCCTTTCAGATCACGGTAAGTCTTCAGACTGTCCTCATACGCCTGCAATTTCTGCCGGGTAGAATTCACAAACCCGGCTCGTTCTTCCATTATCTTCTTGGTTTTATTGGCTTCTTCGCCGAAGAGCTTCTTGAAACCGAAATCGGTATAAGGGTTAATAAATCTTGCTTTCATGGCAGGCAGCTCCGTTTATTTGTACCATGCTTTATTATAATAGCAATCCCCCGATTTTTCAACCCGCTTTTTAAAATTCGTAGGCGCCTTAGCGATTAATTTCCCGGCCGGGATAAGGGCCGGGGGGAAAATGATCCCGGGCCCGGCGCTTCATGATCGAGCGAAACTTAGGTAGGCAATTTTGTTCCGGCACGGCGAATCGAACGCTCCCCTGCTTTAGGGGGAAAAATTTCGATGTTTGAGCGAAGCGAGTCCGAAATTTTAGTGAGATGAGCCGTTTGCCGGTCAATTGCCGAACGGTTGAGCGAGACATGAAGCGCCGGATGCCGAGCCATTACATGTCGTCGATCGTCGATCGCTGTTGTGAAACTTTTTAGCAGGCAAAATCGTTTAATAGGATCATGAAAATAGAACCAGCCATGCCGGCAAATGGTTTTAAGAAGGAGTAGAAAAATGTCCAGGAGAAATATTATCGCCACTCTCTGTTTATTTACCTCACTGGGTCTGACCGGGATGTTGCCGCTCGGCGCCCAGGGGACGCAACCGTCAGAGAAAACGTCCTTTCCACCGGCAGCCGGGGCCACCCTGAGCCCGGCCACCTCGGCCATTAAGATCGATGGCCAGCTCGCGGAAGATGCCTGGAAAAATGCGGCCCGGTTGGAAATCCTCTACGAGTGGCAACCGGGCGAGAATATCCCGGCCCCGGTCAAGACCGATGTCCTGCTGACCTATGATCGTCATAAGTTCTACATCGGTTTTCGCTGTTTCGACCCGGAACCGCAGAAAATCCGTGCCCACCTGATGGATCGGGATGCTGTCGATACCTTTATTCAGGACGACCATATCACTTTCATGCTCGACACCTTTAACGATGAGCGCCGTGCTTTCCAGTTCCGGGTCAATCCCCTGGGCGTGCAGGCAGATGCCAATTACAGCGAACTCGAAGGCTACGAGGACTTTTCCTGGGATGCTATCTGGCAATCGGCCGCTAAAATTACCGAAACAGGTTACACGGTCGAGGTGGCCATCCCCTTTAACCAGCTCCGTTTCGCCAAAAAACAGGGCCCCCAGACCTGGGGCTTTTCAGCGGGCCGCTCCTGGCCGCGTAATGTGCGCCACCGCCTGAGCACAAATATACATGACCGCAACCGCAATTGCCTGCTCTGCCAATTTAACAAGATCGGCGGTATAGAGAACGTTACTGCTGGGGAAAACCTGGAATTCGATCCCACCCTGACGGTGCAGCGTAGCGATGAACGAAGCGATTTTCCCTATGGTGGGCTCCAGGCCGGCCAGGTCAAGCTCGAACCGGGTATCACGGCGCGTTGGGGCATTACCCCCAACGTCATCCTCAATGGCACGGTCAATCCCGATTTTTCCCAGGTCGAGGCCGATGTGGCCCAGCTCGATGTCAACACCCGCTTCGCCCTCTACTACCCGGAAAAGCGTCCCTTTTTCCTGGAGGGGGCCGATTTCTTTCTCACCCCGCTGGAGGCGGTGTTTACCCGCACGGTGGCAGATCCGCTCTGGGGAACCAAGCTGACCGGGAAATCGGGGCACAATGCCTTTGGTCTCTTCCTGACCCAGGACCGGGTCAATAACCTGATTCTCCCTTCCAACCAGGGCACAGGCATGCGTTCGCTGGATGATGACGTCTGGGGCGGGGTCCTGCGCTTCCGCCGGGATGTGGGCCGCAACTCTACCATGGGTTTCCTCTTTACGGGCCGCCTGGGGCAGGATTACTCCAACCACCTGTTGGGTGCCGATGGGTTCTTTCGCCTGAGCCGCAGCAAGACCCTTTCCTGGCAGGCCCTCTATTCCCGCACCGATTATCCGCAAGCGCTGGCCGAGACTGCGGGCCAGGAGGCGGATCCTTTTTCGGGCTACGCTTTGCGGGTCAATTTTACCCACAACAGCCGCAACCTGATCTATACCATGATGTACGAGGACCTGGGCCGCGACTTCCGGGCCGATTTCGGCTTCATCCCGCGGGTAGACACCCGGAAGGTGATGCTGTCTATCCATCCGGTCATCTGGGGCCGGCCCGGGGGCTGGTTCGATCGTCTCGGCTTCCAGCTCTGGGGGCAACGGATCACCGACCACGACAACAACCAGACCGACATCGAAGGGCGATTGGGTGTGGGCTACAATGGCCCGTTGCAATCGGTCTTCCAGGCGTTTCTCCTGCACACCAAAATCCTCTACCAGGGAAAGGAGATCGAACGCACCTTCTTCAGCGGTTATGCGGAGATGAAACCCCGTAAAGGTCTGTGGTACTGGCTCTACTGGGAAGTGGGCGATGCCGTGGATTTCGCCAATGCCCGGGCTGCCAGCTCGCTTTTGCTTAATCCGTCGATCGAGGTGGCGCTTGGTCGCCACATCAACCTCAATGTCAACCACCTTTATGAAAACGTGACCCTTAAAGGGGACCGTATCTACCTGGCCAACCTCTCGCAGGCCAGGTTGGTCTACAACTTCAACGTACGTGCCTTTATGCGGGTCATTGTCCAGTACTCCGACATCAAGTACAACCCGGCGCTCTACCTCTTCCCGGTGGACCCGCGGGAAAAGGGTTTCTTTACTCAACTGCTCTTCTCTTATAAGATCAACCCGCAAACCGTACTTTTCCTGGGTTATACCGACACCGGCATCGGTTCGGCCAATTACGACATCACCCGGGCCGGCCGTACTTTTTTCTTAAAATTGGGTTATGCCCTGGTGCGGTGATCGGCCCGGGAGACCTTCGAACCTGTTTGGCATAAAAAAAATCGCTTCGTTACAGGGGGTGATTTTACATTTGACAAAAAGAATTTTATTTGATATATCTATGGGCATGAACATACGACAGAAGGGAGGTCAACCATGTTAATGCAGAAAGTCTATAAGAAACGTTTTTTTTGTGCCCTGGCTGTGGGTGTGGCGGTTTTCTTCCTGGCGTCGGCTGGGTTTGCCGGGGAAGACCAGCAGAAACCGACCGTTGCGCCGTCCAAAATCCAGGAGATCAAGGCGGCCGGGAAGCTGGTGGTCGGTACGAGTGCCGATTACCCACCTTACGAATTCCATCTCTTAAAAAACAAAGAGATGGAGCTGGTCGGCCTGGATATCGATATCGCCAAGGCCATTGCCAGTGAGTTAGGTGTGAAGCTGGTAGTGAAAAACATTATTTTTCATAAGCTATTCGAGGTTTTGATTGCCGATGAAGTAGACCTGGTCATTGCCGGTATGGCGCCGACCGAGAGGCGCATGCAGGCGGTCGATTTTTCCGCTGTCTACTACCAGGCTATCCAGAAGATGCTGATCAGGGGTGCGGATGCTGAAGAAATCACCTATTTAAAAGATTTACGGGGTAAGCGGGTGGGTACCCAGAAAGGCTCTATCCAGGACGATATGGCCAGGAAAGTGATTGTCGGGGCAGACTTTGTCACCATGGAAAAAGTCGATGAATTGGTGGCTGCCTTAAAAGAGAAGACGATCGATGCCCTTATCCTGGAGAAGCCGGTGGCCGAATCCTTTGTGATCAGGAACAAAGACCTCAAGAGCGTCGACTCCACCCTGGGCGCTTTCGATACCTTGCTGGGTTCTGCTATTGCCATCAAGAAGGGCAATAAGGAGTTTCTCGATGAGATCAACCGGATATTGCAGCGGCTCAAGAACGAGAACAAGATCGATGAGTTTGTCGAGGATGCCCTTGCCCTGATGCGGGAGTAGGCCCTTCGCTATTTATTTGCCCGGAATTCTTACCGACCGTATTGACAGCAACCGTATTATAATATAAAATATGGGCTATTGGTGAGTGTAGCTCAAGGGCAGAGTATCGGTCTGTGGCACCGAGTGTTGGGGGTTCAAATCCCCTCACTCACCCGTATTGGCCCAAAGATCATCATTTCCCGGTAAAAGTCAAATGGAGCTAGAATAGCGTAAAATGAAATTTAATTCTTATTTTATCGAATTGGATAGCCAGAAGGATAGTGTTACCGGGAGTCTGCTCATTGGAGGCGAATCGGTTTCAGCCAACTTCATACAAATCGGACCGGGTCTTTTCGTGGCCTATTTTAAAGTCCAGGTGGGCTTGCGGTTCCAGGAGAAGCTTGAATTGAAAGGAAAAAGCAAGAGTATCCGGGTTCTCTTCCCGGTGCTCTCCAAATACAACAAGCGAAAATTGACCCGGATTGCCAAAATCCTGCACCAGGGAGGGGAGATAGCGGCCAATAGCCTGTGGTTGAGTTTCCTGACGGTGGAGAAGATCATCCGGTTGCAGGATTTGCTCGATTTTTTTACCCTGGACCGGGAAGCTTTGGTCGAGGAACTCCTGGTGCTGGAAAAAGAGCAGCAGATAAAGGTAATCGATTTTTTGTACCTGACGGTCACTACCGAGGAGACTTTCCTCTCCTACCTGGAGGAATTCCATCAACTCTTCAATGCTTACTTTGTCAACCGGAACCGGGTGGTCAACCTGGCCGAGATCGAGGCCGAGGTGAATATCCCCCGTTCATCTTTGCTCTTTAAGTATTTCCTGAAGAGCATGCACCGGGACTTTACTTTTAAGTTGCTGCCGGATAAGATCGTTTTCCAGAAACTGGCCATGACCGACCGGGAAAAAGAGATGATGGCCGAAGTAGAGACCCTCCTGCAAAAAAGCCGGCTCTCGATTTTTTGTATCGAAGATGTGCTGAAGCTTTCCGCTTTACCCCAGCGGGAGATTAACGATTCTCTCTGGAATATGCTCGATGTGGAAAAATTGGTGCAGTTGAATCAGCGGTACTTTATCTTTTCCGATGAGCTGAATAAAATCCGGAACAAGTTGAAGAAGTTTAAGCGCAACCAGGGAGAGATGATCGATATCCAGTCTTTCCGGGACATCACGCTCCTCACCCGCAAGCATATCATCCCGATTTTCGAGTACTTCGATGCCGAGAACATTACCCAGCGCCTGGACAATCAGAGAAAAATCCTGCTGACGGTTTAGGTGTTGATCGCCTATTTGCCCAACCGGGCTTTGGCTGCCTCGATGAGCTGCTGGAAACCGGCTTCCTGTTCTTCCAGCGTCTTATCCTTGGCAATATCCTTGAACCAGATCTGTTGGAGGTACTTGTAGGCATCCGATTCGTTGTTAGATCCTGAGAGTACATAGGCATCGGCAAAGTAGATCAACGCCTTTTCTTTATCTTTCTTGGAGAGAAGCTGACCCAGTTTGGCTGCCAGGGTATCGAGCTTATTCTTCTCATAGGCTTTTTCGTAATAATAGATCGCCCGGTCTTTATCGCCTTCATCCTTGTCCTGGGTGTACTTGCGATAATAGAGTTGGGCGAGCAAGTTGCCTTCGCTGTAACCGATATCGTTTGGGTCGATGATCTTTTCCAGGGCGTCGATGGCTTCCTGGGGAAGGTTGGCTTTGGCGAGCTCCACCGACTCGGTGATGACGATCCGCTTGGGGAAATCCGATGATTTATCGAAGTTGTAGGCGTCGATGGCTTTCTGGATCAGGTTTAACCTGGCCTGGGTATCTTTCCCGGGGCGGGCATCGAGGATGCGGAGCTGGATCCGAAGACCGGGTGCAATGTACATCTTATCTATTTCGATGGTTATCTTGGCGGCCCGGTCGCTGGAAATGGGCATCGATTTAAAGGTCTTTCCCAGGGTGATGATCATATCGGCATAGCTGTATGCCTTATCGTAGTCTTTCCGGGCCAGGTTAAAGGCGTTGGCCAGCCACAGGCCGACATCGAGCTTGTAGTTGTCTTCCAGGTTCTCAAAGGTCAGCGTCTTCTCTCCATATTCGATGGTTTTCTCAAATTGTTGGAGTAAGAAAGATGTTTGCGTCAGGTTATAGTAAAGGAATCTGCTATTTTCTTCGATTTTTTGCCCGAATTGGTTCTTGTAATTTTCGAATAACTGCAATCGGGTTTCCAGGTTCTTCTCGGTTGCTGCCTGGATCCATAAGTCCTGTTTCTCCGCGCCTTCGAGAAAGAAGAACGAGATGAGCAGGACAACCACTAACCATAGTATTACCGTCTTCATCGTATCAACCTCCGATTGTTGGTCTAATTTGAACTCAAGGCTTCATTATAAATAAGCTATCTATGATTTGTCAAGTAAAAAAATTTCTGGGACCGCCCTATTTTCCCCAAATTGCCCCAAGAATGACGTCAGAACGGGGGAGAAAAAAATGAAGGGCCGGGCAGTTGATTTTATCTGGGATTTGTTTTATATTTCAGGCGATGAATTGGATTATCCTGGAAATTAAAGGCACCGAGGTGTCGATCGCTTTCGATGAGAACAGTATCCATGTCTACAATGCCTTCCCCATCAAAGACGATCTCAAGATGCGCGGATACCGCTGGAACCCGGGCGATAAGAGTTGGTTTTCGAGCCCGGGCGATGTGGAAGCTGAACTCGGGGTATTGAAAAACAACCTGGAAAAAGGCGGCCAGAAACCTATCCCCGGTGTGGTGGCCGGGCCGTCGACCGATTTCCCGCCCTCCTGCTCGGTCGTGGAGCTACGCCAACGGATCGAGCTCTTGCTCCAGGAAGGTTTACAGGGCCGCCTATGGGTGAGGGGGGTGGTGGCCTCAGAGGTGAAGAATTACCGGTGGTTTTCTTATTTCGACCTGGAAGATGAGGACGAGAACCGGGACATCTATTTTAACATGGAGGTCAAGAACGCCGATCTGGAGGCGATCAACCGGAGGTTGAAAGAATCGCGGTTGGCCGAGGCGCTGGATAAAGACCTGCCGCTCTTTTGCCTGGTCGAGGTCCATCTATCGGTGCGCCATGCCGTCGATATCCGCTTGCGACTGCTCGATATCCTGCCCGAATACACGCAGGCGAAAATCAGGAACCAACTGGATATTACCCTGGAAAAATTAAAGAAAGAAGGGGTGCTGGAAAACCAGAAACGCTTGGTCTTACCGGTGCCGGTCTTCAGCCTGGGGTTAATCACCTCGGGACAGGGCACATCGGTCCAGGACATCCTGGCTGCCCTCGGCCCGATGGCCGGCAAGTACCGGATTTATTTTGTCGATACCCGCATGGAGGGGGCCCATGCGGTGGATAGCCTGGTGGCGGCGATCGATTACCTGGAAAACCGGGCCGGCTTAAAACTCGATGCCCTCTTGATTACCCGGGGTGGCGGTAGCGAGCAATCCCTGGCCGTGTTTAACGATTACCGTATCTGCCGGCGGGTATGCGACTGCCGTATCCCGGTGTTGACGGCCATCGGCCATGAGAAAGATGTGTCGGCCATAGAGATCTGTTCGCACCTGACACCGGCGCCGTCCACCCCGACCGGATTGGGTAAGTACTTGCAAGAGCGGTTTATCAACCTGCGCCTGGCCTTAGCGGATCAGATTCAGGCATTGATCCACTATTTTTCCCAGGTTCGCCAACGCGAGATAGAGAAGATCAGGGCTTTTGCCCGGGCTATCCCGGCCCAGGCTTTGATGATGGTGAGGATGAAGGAGAATCGCTTCCTGTCCCTGGCCCGCCGCCTGGCCCAGGGAGCGGCCTTCATGGCCAAAGACCGGGAGAGACGCAAGCAGACTTTGAGGATGCAGGTTTCAAACCTATCGATCCAGGGGAACCGGATGCTCGGCGAAAAGGAGAGGATCATCCAGCGGCTCCTGGAACTGGCCGGCGCCCATGACCCGGAGAAGATTTTAAAGAAGGGATTTGCCCTGGTGCTGGCCGACGATGACCGGGTAATCAAATCGCTTGGGGAATTTGACCGGCTGGGGAAAGGCCGGTTAAAATTTCATGACGGCCTGGTAAAAATCAAGAAAGAGGAGGAACTATGACCCATAAACCGGGACAATACGAGGAGAATTACCGCAAACTGGAGAGTATCACCGAATCGCTGAATAAAGATGAGATCGGGGTCGATGACCTGGTGGAAAAGACCCGGGAAGCCCTCCGCTCGGCCCATGTCTGCATGGAAATTTTAAAGAAGCAGAAAGGGGAATTTAAGAAGCTGGAGACCGATTTTTCCCGGCTTCTGGAAGATGTGGAAAACGACGAGGAGAAAGGTAAGCGTGGCCAGCAGTATAATGAGCGGGACCTGGACGAAGATCCGGAAGAACCGGGGCCGGAGATTGGGGCCGATAATCCATTCTAGTTATCCCGGCCCCGCCCGTGTTTGCCCGCACATCCCCCGGTTGGGGGGATGATTTTTTTCTAGGGCCGTTTTTGGGCGCGGACGAGGATGGTCAGGCCGCCGGGGGCAGCAGAACCTGGCCGGGAGAAAAGGGAAGCTGTTTTCCATACCAGGCCCAGCAAAAGGTAGCCGAGGAAACCGATCCCGGCTAAATACTTGGGTAGGTCGTCGAGCTTCCAGGAGAGGCGGGCCAGGGCCAGCTCCAGGGGTGTACTCAAGATGTACCGGGTCTCCCGGAGATCGAAACCGGCGCGGCCGAGTTTCTCGCCGATAATTTCTTGGGTGTAAAAGGTGTTGACCGCATAACGCTTTTGGTGCCGGGTGCGCTCTATGGGCGTAATGCCCGGGTGGGAGAAGCTGTCTGCCGAAAAAACAAGCTGCCCGCCCGGTTTGATGACCCGGGCAATATTCTGCATGACCCGGTCGTCATCGGCGAGGTGCTCGATCACACACAGGCTCATCACCTTGTCGAAATGCCGGTCCGGGAAATCCATCTTTTCTGCATCCATGAAGAGAAATTGGGTCTTCTCGCCGGTACGGAAATTTTGGGCAATGGCCAGGCGTTTGCTGTGGATATCGATGCCCACGACCGAGGCCCCCTTGCCGGCCACCACCGTATCGTAGTAGCCATCCCCACACCCGATATCGAGGATGCGTTCCCCGGGCCCGGGGTCTAACCAGCGGAGAATAGACGAGCATTCCTCCATACGGCGAAAATTGAGGCGGCTGAAGGCACTGACCAGGTACAGACCGGCATACTTGCGCTTATTCATGTTTACGTTAACCTCGGTCGGTTATTATATCATAGGTAGATTTAGATGGGTGAGAGAAACTGGAAAAAAGGGAGAAAATTTGTTATAATCGGGTATGACATTTGCAAACCCGGAAGCATTCTTCCTGCTGCCGCTGCTGGTCCTATTTGGGCTGGTGGCCATCATCAATTTCCAGGAGAAACGCAGGTTGTTAAACGCTTTTATCTCCCCGGTGGCCTATAAAAGATTGGGGGTCAGGAGCGGTTCTGAGATCGATTTCTTCAAAGCGGCGCTATCGATCGTGGCCCTACTCTTCTTTATCCTGGCCCTGGCCGGCCCGCAGTGGGGGGAAGAACTGGAAAATGTCGATATCCGGGGTATCGAGGCACTGTTCCTTTTCGACACCTCGGGCTCGATGAATGCCGAGGACCTCAAACCGAACCGCCTGGAATTTGGCAAGACACTGATCATGGGGATCGTGGACAACTTGCAAACCGATTACCTGGGGCTGGTCAATTTTGCCGGCAAGCCCTACATGCAATGCCCATTTACGGTCGATTACGGGGCGTTTAAGCTGCTGGTGGAGGCGACCTCTATCAGCCCGCCGGAAGAGCAGGGCACCGATGTGGGTGAAGCCTTGCGCCTGGGATTAAAAGCTTTTTCTGCCTCCAGGAGCGAGCAGAAATTGATGGTTTTGATCACCGATGGTGAAGACCATGAAAAGGGCTGGCAGGAACTGGTGCCGGAATTAAAGAAACTCAAAATTATTGTCTTTACCATCGGTGTCGGGGCCACAGGGGGTGCGCCCATCCCGGTAACGGACAGTTCCGGTGAGGTCACGGGCTGGAAGAAGGATAAACAGGGAGAGATAGTCATGACCCGGCTCGATGAAAGCACCCTGGTCGAGATCGCTGCCAGGACGGGCGGTCAATACATCCGCCTGACCGATAGCGCCGGGATCGATGCCTTTATCCGTGACTTGAAAGACTTTGAGCGCAATGTGCTGCAAAAAAAGGTGAATATGAAGAAAAAAGAACGGTTTCATTATTTCCTTATAATAGGTTTAATATGCCTACTGCTGGAGTTTATCCTGACGGAAAAGAGGTTAACATGGGCAAAAAAACAGTGATTGTGCTACTGGTGGTGCCATTATTCTTAAACTGGCACTGGTTCGACCCGGCGGCCCGGAAAAACCAGGCCGGTATCGGCGCTTATGAGACGGAGAAGTACGATGAGGCATTAAAAGATTTCCTGGCGGCCCGGGGCATTAAACCGGAGCTCGATGCCCTGAAGAACAATACGGCCTCATCGCTCTACCAGATGAAGAAATACCGGGAAGCCCTGGAAGAATTTTCCCGCATCGATCCGCAAAAGGCGAATGTCTCCCCGGGCAATTTTCATTACAACCTGGGAAACACCTACTTCCGGTTAGACGAGCTTGAAAAGGCGCTGGAAAGCTACAAAAAAAGCCTGCTTAGCGACCCCAATGACCTGTACACCAAGAAAAATTACGAATTAACGATCAAAAAGATGGAAGAGCAGAAGCAGCAGCAAGACCAACAACAGGACAAGCAGCAGGATCAACAGCAGGACCAACAGCAGCAACAACAGGACAAGCAGAAGAAGCACGACAACGTCATGCAGTACCTGGATCAGAATGAGAAGAAGCAGATGAAAGATAAACAGCGTGTCATTGCGGTGGCCCGGAAGGAGAAAGATTGGCAGCCATGAAAAATAGGGTAATGACTGTTTTACTGGCCGGTTTGGTGCTCTGGGTGGGTGGCTTATGGGCAGAGGAGGTGGCGGTCACCGCCGCTATCAATGCCGATAAAATCGGGCTGGATGATGTCCTGGTCTACACCCTCACCTTTAAAGGCATAGAAAACCCGCGTCAACCGGACCTTTCCAACCTACCGCAGTTGAAAGTAACCCAGATTTCCCGTGGTTTTCGCCAGGAATTCATCAATGGAGCCCATTCCTCTTATGTCGATTTTACCTATTACCTGCAACCGCAGGCCACCGGTGCCTTTACCATCCCGCCGCTCTCCTACGAGTACCAGGGCCGGGCATACAAGACAGAAGCCTTCACCATCCAGGTGGTGCAGGGCAGCGTGGTGCCCCGGTCATCGCCGGGACGCAAATCGATCTTCGACCTGGATGACGATTTTTTTTCTTCACCTTTCGACCGGGTCGAGCGCAAACCCCAGGAAATAGACGTCAAGCTCCGGGCCGTGGCCTCCAAAAAAGACGTGCTGCCCGGGGAACAGGTTATCTACAAGGTTTTACTCTATACCCGCAACAACATCGAGAGCATCAATATGGTGTCCAACCAGACGATCCCCGGTTTCTGGCAGGAATGGTACCCGGTGCCGCAAACGATCGACGGTACGGTGGCCAGTCTGGATGGAAAAAACTACCGCCTTTATGAGATCCGCAAAGCGGCCCTGTTTCCCACGAATGCCGGCCAGGTTTCCATCCCGCCCCTCAAATTCGAGCTAATATTGCGGCAGGATGCTTTTTCTTTCTTTTCTAATGGCCGTAATATCTTCCGCTCGACGCCGGAAGTGACGCTCAATGTCCGGCCCCTACCGGCCCAGGCGGCCGGTCTGCCGGTCGGGGATTTCGATTTTTCCGTTACCCCGGCCCAGGCGGCGATCGATATCAATGAAATATTGACCCTTAAGTCCAGGATCAGCGGCAAAGGAAACCTCAAGACGCTGGAGACACCCAATTTCGAGAGCGGCGACGATTACAGGGTCTTCCCGGCCAGGATCACCCGCCACACCGATTTCGGTCAGGGCGAGTTGACCGGTGTCTTAGAGGCGGAGCTCCCGGTTACCTTTAAAAAAGCCGGCTTAATCGCTTTCCCGGCTTTATCGTTGACGTTCTATCAGCCGGAGATGCGGCAAATCGTGACGCGGCAGTCTAAGCCTTTCACGGTCAAGGTCAGTGGGAAAAAAGAGGAGTCGGAGAGCGGCTCGACCATCCCGCAGACAGAGATCGTCAAGACCGGCCAGGATATCGATTACATCAAGAAAGGTAGAATCTATGACCAGGAAAAGTTGTTTTATAAAACGCCGCTCTTCCAGTTCCTGGCCGTTATTTTCTTTTTGGTCAACCTCATCTACCTCCTGAAGATCACCCTCTACGACAAATATATTTCCCAAAATCCCCTGCTTAATCGAAAAAAACTCTTGAACCGGACGGTCAAAGCCCTGCTGTCGGTGCGGGATTACGGTGAGATATTCCCGATCCTGGAGAATTACGTGAAGGAAAAAGGTAAACTCGGACGGGCCGAGATCAACAGCTATGCCATCGAGAACCTATTCGAAAAATACGGCATCAGCGGTAAAGACGGTAAGAACTTTACCCGCATCAAGGCGGAATCGGAATCCTGTCGTTTCTCCCCGATCAAGAAAACCGCCCAGGAGTTCAAGCACGACCTCCAGCTCCTGGTCGATATTGTCAAACGCATCGACCGGAAAATCAAGTAGAGATTTTCCGGTTGATTAAAGTGGCCTGGAAAGCGGCCCCAAAACCGTTATCGATATTCACCACGCTAACGCCGCCGGAACAGGAATTGAGCATGGCCAAAAGCGCCGCTAAGCCGTTAAAATTGGCCCCATACCCGACCGAGGTGGGCACGGCGATGATCGGCGTGGCGGTCAACCCGGCGACCACCGAAGGGAGCGCCCCTTCCATACCGGCCACGACGATAATAACCGAATAGTCGTTCAACCGCTCCTGCAGGTCGAGGATACGCGCCAGGCAAGCCACACCGACATCGTAGACCCTTTCCACCCGGTTGCCCAGGTAGAGGGCGGAGATATAGGCTTCTTCGGCCACCTCCTCATCGGAGGCCCCGGCAGACAGGACCATGATACGTCCCGGGAAAAGCACGGCCGGTTGCCGGTCAAAGGTAACGATGCGCGCCCGTTCATGGTAAACCAGGTCCGGGAATAGGGCCTTAAGGCCGGAAAATTTCTCCGGGTCTAACCGGGTGATCAGTATCTCCTCACCATGACCGGAAAATGTGCGGATGATCTTCTCCAATTGCTGGGGACTCTTGCCGCTGCCATAGATGACCTCCGGCAGACCGCGCCTGATCTGGCGGTGAAAGTCGAGCTTGACATTGCCCAGGTCCTGGTAGGGAAAATGTTCTAAAAATGCAAAGAACTCCTGCTCCGTGATTTCACCGGCTTTAAACCGGGTCAGTTGGCGGCTGATCTTCTCCTTCATTTTTTTCCTGCTCCTCGTTCCCGTTATTTTGCTGCCCCTTTGCCATATTGCCCTGCACCCAGGACTTCCAGGCTTTCTGCTTCGAATAGAGGGGGTGGGGCCGGTAAGGGAACCTGACCTGTATCGGGTCTACGCCGATTACGCTCTGCCAGCGGTTGTAGCCCAGACCTTCCCGGAAAGACTGGCTGATGTAAGAGACTTCATCCGGGTCAAAGCCCATCAGGTAAGTGGTCAACGCATCGGCCAACACCACATCCTCGGAGGCCACGGAAAAACCGTGGAACACCGGGCTGCCTTTGACCGGTCCTTTGCCTTCCATGCCGTAAAGGCCGTCGATCAGCACCAGGGAAGGCTTGACTTCACGCAGCAGCCGGGCAAAATTTTTACCGGCATTGTGGATCACCTGTAAAAAAAGATCGCTGGAAGAGAAATTACCTTTCCGTTGTTCTCCGCCCACGGTACTGTACATCAGCGACCGGTCTTCCGGTTTGACATAACCGATGATATTGGGAATCGACAGGGTCACCGGGAAAATATGGTGCGTTTTGGGCGGCACCACCGAGATGATGTAATCGGCCTCGAAACGGGTATAGCTGACCTTTCTCACCCCTTGCAGGGTGTAAACGGTGATTTTTTCCTCGTGCGGGAGCTCATCGAGGTTGACCAATTTGGCCCCGTTCAGCTCCACTTCTTTGTAGCGAAATTTATAAAATATGTCCCAGGTTGTCCTCCCGGAATAGACGGCCCCGTCCGAGCCTTCGATCACCGAAATATCCGATACGCCGAATTGATCTTTGAGGTAGAGAATTAACGACTCGACCGTCTCGTAATGCGTGTTGGCATAAATCTCCCGCGACCCGGAAAGATCGATCTTAATGGCCACTTTATCGGAAGATTTCAGGCTCATATAAGGGCTGATTTTCTCCATCACCCGGTTGACAAACTCTTTTTGCCGCGTCTCTTTGACCAGCACAATTTCCTTGCGTGTCATGTCAGGGTCATCTCCTGTTTAGTGAAGACAGAGTATACACCTTATAAAAACAGAAATCAATGCGCATTTTTTGTTCATGCCCCATTTGCCGGTTCCGACCACACCTGCAGTCCCCGGGGCGATAAGGCCAACGGGATCGAGCGATAACCGCGTTTTTCCAGGTCGGCCAGCAATTCCCGTTTCTTCTGCCCCCGGCCATCGCCGAGGATGGTGATGGAGCCGCCATCCCCACCGGCGCCGTTGACCTTGCAGCCCCAGGCCCGGTATGACCGGGCAATATCCATGATCTCCCGGGACTTCTCGCCCACCAGGGCCGGGTGCAAGGCGTGCTGCACCTCGGTGCTCTCGGTCATGATCTCGCCCAGCCTCTGTAATTGGCCGTTCTGCACCGCCTCCCGGGCCTGGCCGGCCAATTGTCGCAGGGACAAAAGCCGCGGGTCCGAACCGGCATGGCCGCCCAGGTCGGCGATCACCCGCTGGTGGACCTCGCTCGAGTTGTGCGGCGTGCCGATATAGACGAGCATCAACCGGTTTTCCAGGTCCCAGCGCAACCGGTCAGGTAAGCACAACTGGAAGACCTCGGCCTGTGGGTAGGCCGTCATGGCGATGTAGTTGATACCCCCAAAGGCGCTGCACAGTTGATCCTGTATCCCGGACTGCCAGCCCAGTTTATCCGTTTCTACCCGGTGCGCCAGCGCCGCTACCTCGTAAGGGCCCGGGCACTGATCGTTGAGTGCGGCCAGCGCACCCAGCAGGGTGACGCACACGGCCGCCGATGTGCCCACCGACGCCCCGGCCGGCGCAGCCGAAAAGATATCGATGTCTAAATCCACACCGGCCGGCAGCAGCAGCGAATCCAGGGCCGCCTCGATCAATGGGTGTTTGTCGTACGCTATCCGGTCGGGGTCGATAGAATAGCTATCATGATAGTTTTCCAGGTGCAGGTCGATACGGCGCGCGCCCGGGCCGCGCTGATCGAAGACCCTTATCTCTACTTCCACGTAAGGCGTGACCGCGATGTGAAACACCGCGCCGCTCCCGGAAAACCAGGTATCTGTCCAGCCGCCCACATCGCAGACCCGGGTGGGCGCCCGGCCGAAAATGCGTTTGATCATCTTATCCATATTTATTTTCCAGTATTAGGGGCGTTCTTCAGTTTCTCTTCCGCTTCGGCGATCTTTTTCTTTAGATCCACCTCACCCTCGTAACCTGATTCCAGGGCCTTCTTCCAATCTGCCAGCGCCTGTTTGAGTAAACCCTTTTCCTCGAAAAGATTACCGCGGCTCACATAGGGCTCGTCATATTGCGGATTGATCTCGATGGCCCGGGTAAAATCTGCCAGTGCCCATTCGTATTGTTTCTGGGTCAGGTAGACCTGGCCACGGTAATTGTAGGCCGGCGGGTAGCCCGGATCCAGGGTAATGGCCCGGGTATAATCGGCCAGGGCCTTATCGCTCTCCCCTTTGGCGCGGTAGCAATTGCCACGGTTGGTGAAATGAAAAGCAGATCCGGGTTTGAGCTCAATGGCCCGGGAAAAATCGACAATACCCTTATCGTATTGACCGAGACGGTAATAAGCACTGCCCCGGTTGAGAAAATGGACATCGTCCGTGGAATTGAGCCCGATGGCCCGGGAAAAATCATCGACAGCTTCCTGGAATCGGCCGGCCCGGAAATAAGCGTTGCCGCGGTTGTTGTAATAGAAGAAGGATTTGGTATCCAATTCGATGGCCCGGGTAAAATCGGTAATGGCCCGCTCAAATTCCCCGGCAGCCATATATATACTGGCCCGGTTGCTGTAATAGGCGTGGTTATCGGCTTTCAGGGCGATGGCCCGGTTGTAATCGTAAAGCGCCGCCTCCAGGTTACGCCCGGCGAAATAGGCATTGGCCCGCCCGTTGTAGAGGTTGTCATTGGCCGGTTCCAGGGCGATGGCCACGGTGAAATCGCCGGCAGCCGCCTCAGGATTTTTTCTCTTAATGAAGCTATTGGCCCGGTTGACCCAATACCGGGTATTTAGCGGGTCCAAACCGATGGCCCGGGAAAAAGACTCTAGCGCGCCGCTGAAATCGTTGTCGTTAAAGTACTTGACCCCCACCTGGTTGTCCCGGGCCCCGCCCAGCGCCCCCTTTTGCCGGAGCAGGGTAGTGAGTGTGCCGTCCATTTTCTCCACGGCTATTTCCAGGGGCGTATAACCCTGTTCATCCGGGCCGTTGACATCGGCGCCGCTCTCGATCAAGAGCCGGGCCAGACCGGTATAACCGAGTGAGATCGCCCGGCATAAGGGCGTGCTCCCTTCCGGGCTAACCGCACTGATATCTACGCCCTGGCCGATCAATTCCCCGGCCTTCTTTTCGTTGTTCTCCGAAATGGCGCGAAAGAGCCTATGGGTCAAAGGCTCAAGACGTTGGGAGAGGTAAATTTCCCGCATCAGCCGGGCTCCTTCGTTTTCCGGCGCCGCTTCCAGGCGGATGATGGTCTCCGGCTGGAAAGCCCGGGCCAGGTTTTCTTCCCAGACCACAAAACCGCCTTTCACCAAAAAAGAACTGTCGCCTTGCGTCGGCCCCTCGCACAGGGCCAGGTAACGGTCGAATAAGTTCTTGCCCCGGGTCAACATGGCGGCCGCTACCGTTTCGCCCTCGGCCCTGGAGGTCATCATAATACCGTAGAGCTTGTCTTCGGTAAAGAGCAGGTCCAGGCGCTCGCTCTTCTTCATCGCATGCCCTTCCGCCTGGGTGTCATCCTTTTCTATCACCAAAAGGACGCGGTTGTCGCTGACCGTGCCCACCTGCCCGTACCTCTCTTTAATCTGTTTTATAGCCTCCTGGCGGCTGATTCCCCAGTTGAACACGGTCAACAGGTCATCTTCCGTAATCTCTTTTGCCCCGCTTGCCAGGGCCAGCGCCAGGATCATCAACAGCGCCCATAAACACGATACTCTTCCGGTTCTCATTATATATTCCTCCTCGAAGAAAAGTCACCCCCCATCTTATAATGCCTGCCCCCTTTTGTCAATAACCCAAATTCAGCCTAAATCATCCGGTTGAAAAGAGTTCATTTTTCGGAGATCCAGGTATGGAAATGGTTTTAAGGGAGCAGCCAACCTTGAAAATAGGAAAGAAAAATAAGGATTTCACCTCACCCATAGCCTCCGCCTTAATTTGCAGAGGCTATCACATTTTTCTTGGCGGCCGGTACATTTTGGAGAAAAGTTCTCTGGTCTTCCTGTACGGCTAAGGAATGCCGGGGGAAATTAGCCCGCGAGCACAGCCGGGAAGCCCAATATGACCTGCCCTTAAACAAAAATGCCCCGCCGTTTCCTGGTGGCCCGACAGCCCAGACCCGGCGGTTTTGGGTATCATATAGGGGCTATGACCCGAAAACCTGTAAAAACCACCCGTCCGCGTTCTATCATCAAATCCCCCACCTTAATTTTGTGGGGGATTGGTTGAGCGAGGCATGAAGCGCCTTGCTTCCAAAACCAGGCGGATGATCCAGGAAAAAATGGGGCTTGCCAAAATGTGATTTTTCTGATATGGTGGGGAGGTATGTCGGACAAAAAATTATTGGAGGGTCAAAAATGAAATCATTACAAAAACTCCTGGTTTCATCTTTGCTGGTGTGCCTGTTCACCCTGGGCGGCCCGGGCCTGTGGGCCGATAACTGCGAGGATGCCTATGCGGCCTTTGTCAAATCGGACTTCGATACCGCCATTCAAATATGCCTGACCGCTGATAACTGCGGCTTTATGTGCGATCTCAACCTGGCTTTTGCCTTCTTAGAACGCAGCGAGTTGAATAAAAGCAAAAAAGATTGGGAAATTTCCCAGAAACTGATCAAGGACCTGGAAAAACGGATCGACCTGCAAAAAATAGAATTGCTGGTGCGCTTCAGCCGCCTACTCGATAAACAAGCCACCATTAAGATTTGTGGACAGTTGGCAGAGGTCGGTTTCGATAAAGCCGAGACCCAGAAAGATTACACCTACTTGATCCAGTTTTTAAAACCGCGCTACAATGAAGTCGTCTATGTGCCGGCCATCAGGGCCCTGTACCGCTTCTTGAAAGCCAACCGGGAGTATGTCATGAAAAAAGGCGGCACCATCCCGGTTTCCCACCGCGAGATATTTACCAGTAAAGAGTTGATGGACACGTTGCTCGAGCTGGGAACCAGGACCGACCTGGCTTCGGATTGCCTGGTGATCATCGAGGAACCGGCGATCGCCTACCTGGAAAAGATCTCCGACCCCTGGGTGGAAAAAGTGATCAAGCGCATCCGGTCGAGTATCGCGGATAGGCGGGAAAAATACCCTCAGAGTACCTGGTACGGCGCTACCCCCATAGAATAGACCCACTAAACCTGGATTAATTTTTTCTTTTTAAACTCTTCACCGGCAGTCGCAAGGTCGGTGGTCAGGCACTGTTCTAACATGCTTGCCGCTGCTTGCAGGTAACCGGGGAGCAAGACTTGCTCTGCGTCGGAAAATTCCCCCAATACATAGGATGTAATATCGGGATGCACGGGGCGGGAGATACCCAGCCGGAAGCGGTAAAAATCACGGGAGCCGAGGCTGGTGGATAGAGAACGCAGACCATTATGACCGGCCAGGCCGCCGTCTTTTTTCAAGCCCACCACACCGAAATCGAGCTCCAGGTCATCGTGGATGACCAGTATCTGATCCATGGTTAGTTTGTGAAACCGGGCCGCCTCAGCCACACTCTGGCCGCTGAGATTCATAAAAGTCTGGGGTTTGATCAACAGGAGCTTTTGCCCGGCCAGTGAAGAGACGGCATATTCGCCCTTGAACCGGTGCTGCCAATCGAGATCATCGAAAAAGGAAAGGTATTCGAGCAGTTGCCAGGCGATGTTATGGCGGGTAAAAGCATACTTAAAACCGGGATTACCGAGAGCAGCCATGAGTAAGGGCATTATTCCTCCTCTGGATCGTTACCGATTAATTCTTGAGCCTTTATTTTACCATAATTTGGCCCGGGTGATATTTTTTTTACAAAAAATTCCAGAAAGATTGATATTTTCTAAAAAATCATATACTATGGTGTATTCTAAAAGAGGGTGCTACCATGAAGCAGAAAAGTATGAGCGATTACTTTGTTTTTGGTGTCTTAAATGTCGATTCCCTGGGGCGAAACTTCCGCGTAGCCGAGGTCCGGGATAACCGGAGCTTCGGGCACAAGCTCCTGACCGAGATTCACCCTTACCTGCTGAAGAACACGGCAGATTGGGAAAAGGCGGTCTCGGTGTTCAAAAAAATCGAAACGGCTAATCTCCCTTTCCTCTACTACCCGGAGAAGATTACCAAAAAGGGAGATGGCACACAGTTTATATTCCCGCATTTACGGGGAAAAGTCCTGGACCAGGTCCTGGAAGACGCCAGGAGGCGGAGTATTCCCATCCGTTTCGGCCTGGCCTTTTCCATCCTCCTCACCATCGCTTCCCTGCTGGAAGAAGCCTCAGCAATCGCCATTGATGGGACCGGTTCCTTCCACGGTTTCTTAACGCCCGATCATATAATGGTCGATTTCGAGGGCAATTTTTATTTCAAGTACTATGGCCTATGGATGTTTTTGGATAAGGACGATGATGCGAATGCCCAGATGGTGAAAAAGTACGGTTCCTGGCTGACACCGGAGTTTATCCGCGGCGAGCGGCTCGTGGAACGATCGGATATCTTTCACCTGGGTTACCTGGCCTTCCGCATGCTGACCGGCAATTACTTCTGCTATCTACCCGGAGAAGATTTCGAGACCGCCTTTACCAACATCAGTTTCATTACCGACCTGCCCTCTACGGAGAAAAGTTTTTTAACCAGTTTGATCAATTTCTTTAAAAAAACCCTCAGCCCAGACTCTTCACGCCGGTTCTCCGGCCTAAAAGAGTTTAAAGATTACATCATCCGCCACTTCCAGTTTGATGAACTAACCGCATTCAAAACCAACATGGCCACTTATATGACGCTCCTCTACTTCGATTCGCTGGAAAAAGAGAAAAAACTCTTACAAGAAGAGATCTCCCAGCGTAGTTTTCCCGGTGGCCGGATGTACGAGACCATGAAACTGACCGGCAAGCTCGACGATCTCTCGCGCGATCTACCGGAAATAAAGAGTATGCGGGCCCGGTATATGGCCTTGGCTGCCCTGCTACTCATCGCCCTGGGCGTGGGCGGTTTTCTTATCTACAACCAGTCTCAGAAAGTAAAACGGGAGCAAGAGATGGCCTCGCAATTGCTTGAGCAGCAAAACCTGGAGCGCCAATCCTACCAGAAAAAAATGGCCGATATGCAGAAGAAACTCCAGTACCTGGAGGGCCAGAAAACCAATACCCCCGAGGAAGAGAAAGCCAGGGAACAGGAAATCGCCCGTTTAAAGAAACTGAAAGAGGAACACGAGAAACAGGGAGAGCAGAATTTTAAGGAGCCAGAGCCTGGACCGAAAAAAGAAGAAAGTCAAAAGAAAGGGGAAGGGGGAATAACCCAACCGGTGATCGAGGACGTTAAAAAAGAGAATGTTGGCCTGGAAGAGAAAACAAAACCAACAGGAAAATCGGAAGAAACCGGGATTATCGGCGATAAAGTGCTCGAAAAAGAAGAGGTGAAAGAGATACAGCCTTTCTATGTAAGCGAGGTCAACGAACCGCCGCAAAAATTAGCGGGCCAGGACCCCCAATTTTCCCTGGCCCTTAAACGCACCTATGCCGGTCGGCGTGCCACTATCCAGGCCAATTTACTCATCGACGAAAAAGGGTCCGTTCGCCAGGTCGATATCCTGACCAGTATTCCCGGCGACATCGAAAAAGAAGTGATCCAGGGATTAAGGCAGTGGCAGTATAGCCCGGGGAAAAAAGCCGGTAACATCGTCCATGTATGGGTTCCCATCAAGCTGAAAATATTCATTAAGTAAGCGGGCCGCTTTCCCGGTCAGGGCAATAGGGGGAGATTTTCAACTGGAAATTTTTTCGCCAAGAAAACCTTTTTTCGACCCAGTTTGCCAAAATAAAAGAGCGACAAGATAATACTCACCCCCAGCCAGAATAACTGCCGGCTGCGACGCAGGATGGAGGCGGCCAGCCATACACTGCCACCACCAACCACTACGCCCAGCATTAACCGGTTGCCGTACTCCTCGGCGCCCAATTGGCCGGGGATGAATGCACCTATGGTGCGGAAAAACTGCACCCCCGATTCGACCGCCACCACCGAGATGAAACTCGCCGATATACCCAGGAATTGCAGGATTAAGAAAAATTCTACCGCCCCGGGCATCCACTGCAAGAACGACAGCACCAGGGCAGCCAGCAAGCGCCCCGGTTGTTCCGATTTTAGGGCCAGCAGCTTGTTTTCCAGTCTTTGTACACTCGCTACCCAGTGGGGCGTCTGCGGGACCTTTCTCCAGCGTCTGACCAGGGAATCCAGGGCATTGGAGATAAAAGGTTTATTTTTCCGGTAACGGACAATCACCAGGGAGATGAGCGGCAAGAATATACCTCCCAATATTATTAAGGGCAGCAAAAATGACCGGCGCCGGAGCGCACAAAAAGTTACCCCAAACAGGATCAGGCTAAACCCGGTAATAAAAATGAGGAAACGGGAGAGTGTTAAAGAAGCGATACCGTCCGCATAAGGGATCCCCCGCTTTTTTAAGAGATAGGCTTTGGTGGCCTCACCGGCAATAATATTGGTGGGATTAACGATGGCCACGTTCTCCCCGATCAGGCGGATGAAAACCATACTCCAGAAAGGGATAGCGATTGGCGGTTCCGGGAATGTCAACCTCCAGGCCGCTGTGGCCAGGACCTGGGTCATGGCCGTGACCAGGGTCAGGATAAAAAACTTAAAACCGACCCGCCCCAAATGAAAACCGATGGCCGAAAGATCGGAACCGCGGATGAACAGGTAAACAAAGAACAACCCAATCGACAAGGCGGCCAACTTAAAAAGCGTATGGCGGAAAACTTTCCCGGTGCGTTTCATCTGTTCATGCACGCCTCCCAAAGACCTTCCATGTTTCTTTGGGTCTCTTCGTGCTTTCCCGTAATAAGATAAGTGTACCGCTTAATCATCGGTAAACTCCTGCGGCCCGACCGGTGCATCTGCCGGATAGCGATATCTTTTTTCTTGAAGAGGTTTGTGCATACTGTCGACAAAATGTTACTCCCGGTAATCATCCAGATATTCCAGCTTGAACATGGGGTGCTTACCGTCCTTAATATAGCATACTCCCCCGGATTAAGCAAGATCGTAAATATGTACCCGATCAACCAACCGATTTAGGGGGTGAGGATTTTACCGACGATGTCCAGGTAGGGCCGGTAATCGATGCCGATCGATTGCAGCAGGGTGTGATCTTTGGCCACCCGCGCGGCCGTGTCCACGCAGATCAATTCTCCCTGGTGCATCACCCCGATGCGGTCGCACAGGGATAGGGCCAATAGGATATCCTGGGAAATGATGATGCGGGTAATGGCCAGGCGCCTGATTTCCTGGATCAAATTGAAAATACTGTTGTAATCGAGGTTGGCAAAAGGCTCGTCCAGGCACAGGATTTCCGGCTCCATCACCAGGATGGAGGCCAGGGAGATGCGTTTTTTCTCGCCGTAAGAGAGGTGGTGGGCGGAAAGGTGTTTGAGCGGGGTCAGGTTCATCTTTTGCAGGATGCCATCGACACGGGTAATGACCTCATCCCTGGAAAAACCGCTGTTAAAGAGCCCAAAAGCGATGTCTTCAAAGACCGTCGGGCAGAACAATTGGTTATCCGGGTTCTGGAAAACGATGCCGACCTTTTCCCGCACCTGCCGCTCGCTCTTTTCCGAAACCAGGGTGCCATCCACCCACACCTCGCCCGTGCCTTTCAATAGGCCGTTCAAATGCAGCAGCAGGGTAGATTTCCCGGCCCCGGTCGGACCGATGAGGCCGAATAGCTCGCCCTGGCGGATCTCCAGGTTAATGTTTCTCAACGCCGGTTTGGATCCGGGGTAAGAGAAATCCAGGTTCTTGATGACGATTATCTTTTCCATAGCAAGTATATAGACAGGCCGACCAGGGCAAAGCCCGATGCCGCCCATAAATCGGCCCAACCGAAACGGTTCCTCGATGCTTCCGGGAATTCGCCGGTAAATTGGCGCGCCACCATGGCATAATAAACGTATTGGGAACGGGACAGGCTCTTTAACAGGATGGATGCCGCCACCTGGCCATAGACCCGGGTCCTGGGCAAGCGCAACACCGGCGCCCGGCTCTTGATCGACCGGAAGGTGGCGTGCATCTCATCGATCAGCACGAAGATGTAGGTATAGATCAAGCGCGACAGGGTGGTGATGACCGATGGAAAATGGAATTTTCGCATGGCCCATAGTAAGCAGGTAAACCGGGTGACCGAGGTCAAGAGTGTCAGGACAGTGACAGAGGCATACGTCTTAAGCACGATCAGCAAGGCCCGCAGGTAGAGTGGCTGGCCCAGATCTTCCAGCGCCAGGGTAGGGGGGGGGCCGGCAGATAGGGCGGCAGACCCGATCATGAGTAGGGCGATCATCAAAACGAAGGGCGTCACCAGCAGCACCCGTTTCAAGAAATACAAAAGCGGCACGCGGCTCAGGCCGATACCGATCGCCAGCAGGAGATAATAGAAAATAAACAAGCGCAGTTGGTTACCGGCGTTAAAGAGAAGGAGTAAGGCAAAAGCAAAGAGAAGTTTGGTGCGCGGGTCCAGACGGTGCAGCAGCGAGTCTAAGTGACAGTACTTGTCGATAAAGTCATGTTTCATGATTTGTGCGGGTGCTTTTCCCTGGCTAGCTTCCAGCGGTAAAGCCCATAGGTGATCCCGAGGATCGATGCCAGTGCCAGCAGGATTTTGCAGTAGTAAATGTCCCCTTTTCCAACCGGTTTCTCGGAACTGGCCGCCCCTTTAAAGAACACATCGTCCACCTGGATATCTATTTTTTCGGCATGACCCATCTCATCGTCGACCTGGAACTGCCAGGTGCCCGCTTTATCGGGCGCAAAGCAGAACCTGCCGTTCCGATCCGACCTACCGTTCTGGAATTCCGGTTCTTTTTCCTGGAAGAGAATCTTTACCGCCCCGTAAGGTATCGGCGATCCATCGCTGTACAGGCAGGTGACCAGTACCGCCGGGTACTTCTTTTCCACCTGGAGGTCGAGCCCGTGTGCCCAGATCCAGGCTGAAAAGCCGCCACCTAGAATCATGATCAGTAAATAATTTATGCGTTTCATCGTTTTAATAACCCCGGTTCCACGGCCAGGAAAAAAGAGACAGCCGCCGTCGTTAATGCCCCTTCCAGTAGGGAAACCGGCAGGTAGACCCAGAGCAAAACCGCCATGCCTTTGCCGTAATCGATCAGCAGAAAGAGGCTGGAGATCAAAAGGACGGGCAGCATGATGCCCAAAAACCCACAGAAAAAGGCATTGACCCGCCGGTTAATGGGTAGCACATCCCAGATCAGCCAACCGGCCAGCGCCCCGCTCCCCATGGCCAGCGCATTGACCCCCAGGGTCAACAGTCCCCCATGCTGGAAAACCAAAGCCTGGAAGAGCAAGCTGATAAAGATGACCGGGAAAGCCCGCTTGCCGAACATCAGGCCAACCAGCCCAAAGAGGCTCAAGTGCAGCGATGTACCGGCCAGGGGAAAATGGATCAGGGAAACGATAAAGAGGGCGGCCGTAAAAATACCCAGGCGCGGAATCTCTTCGGCTTTGAGTTTGCGGCTGCTCAGTGCCACCCCGGCCAGGGCAACGGCGTCTGCGGCCAGGCATACCTGGACCGGCACAATCCCGTCTGCTATATGCACGGTATCGTCCTCATTCCAGGGTCAGGGTCAGGGAAACGGAGATCTGTTCCGTATCGTACTCCGGTTTGCCGGTTGCTTTCTCATATTTACCGGTGAATAAATACTTGCCCGGTTTGAGCTCACCCAGGCGCACCATACCGGCGGCATCGGTCTTACCGACTGCCTGGCCTTCTTTTTCTAAGGCCCGGTAATAAGCGATCTCGACCCCGGGCACCGGTTTTTGCTCGAGGTAGAACAAAAGCAGGTAGTCACTCTTCTCCTTTTTTAAGAACAACTCGGCCCCGGGCCCAGCCGGCAACATCATCCGGCCGTTAAACCCGGCCAGGAAACGGCCCCGGCGCACCATCTTGACGGCGTTCAGGGCATTTTGAAAATCCGTCTTATTCCCCTTTTTGACGCCGGTGGTGGTTTTGGTGTAGATCACCGGCCCGGTCCAGTAGACCACCTGGTCGATCTCACCGGTTACGCTTTTTAAGGGAGAGACCAGGGAATTTATCCCTTTTTGCAGGTTAACCTTTTGCCGGGTACCATCCTTGAGCAGGATTTCCAGGGAAATCCCCTGCGGGTCCATGGTTTGTTCGCTGGCCGGGAAGGCGTGCCCGTGCCCGAGCACGATCTGTCGGCCATCAGCCGGCCCTATTATGTCTACCCAGGTGTAATGGGCATCCAGTCTACCGATCCAGAGAGCGAGCAGGCAAACTATGGCAATTATTGATTTTTTCATCTGAAATATTAACATACTCTCTCTTATCCTGTCAACCGGGGAAAAGCTACCAAATTCACCGGTAGGAACTTATTTTCTATTGGTAGGAGGTTCTTTTCCGTGGGGCAATGCCCCTGAAGTAAGGCGGGCGATGGGAATAAATGCGAGGGGTCGAGAGCCGGCTTGCAAAAATGGGGGGTTTGGGATACAATGATCACCTTTCACAGGAGCCCGATATGAATGCAGACTACTCCATCGATACCTGCCGGAAACTCGAAGATCGATATGCCGGCCTGGGGTTGTTTCGGCCCAGGCAGGTCAGCAGCTACGATCCGGGTACACGACTCAACTACGCCATGACCGCCGTCTTTCCCAAAGCCACGGCCCGGGTGCACCTGGAGGTGGAGAAATTCATCGGTGGCGGTTTTGCCGGACAGGTTTACCGGGTCAGGGTGACGGCTATAAAAGGAGATGGTGCTTTCCCTTTGCAGGAAGGCGCCATCTATGCGCTCAAGATATTGATCCCGCCCGGCACTTTTGCCCGCTTCTTCCGCAATGTCTTGTACCGTGTCGGTTTTTGGGCCCCTTTCCAACCCCAGGTCAACCCACAGGCAGCCAGGGCCGGGGCGCTGTGGCAGAAATTCTTCCGCCAGGGGGCGAAAATTCGTTTCGGCAGCGGGGTAGCGGTTAACGATATCCATGCCACCTTCGTGGACGAGACCCTGGGCAGTTGCGGCGAAATCAGCGATTGGGTGGAGGGGCGCACCTGGCGACTGGAAGTGGATGACCGGCTGGACCTGTTAAAAAAGTTTAAAAAAAGGGAACACGTGGATGAAATGGCCCTGGGTTCCCCGGAATACCGGGCCAAGCGGCGGTTTATGGCCGATTTCGTTACCCTTCTCCACGACATGGGCGGCCATGAATTTGCCCGCCAGTACGAATGGTTTACGGCCAAGAGCCAGCCCAATTGTTTGAAATTAAGAAACAGCGACCCTGATCCACAAACAGGGTTGGTGGCCGTCGATTTCCGCGCCGGGCTGGTGCTCCTGCCCTTCCTGCCCATGAGCCCGGGGGATATCCCGCTGATCTTCAAGGGCCTGGCCCGTGGCAGCCTGGTACAGTTTGACCGGGGAAACCTACGCCAACTGGAAGCATTCGTGGCCGGGCACCGGCCGGCGTTTGCCGGTATGGAACCGCTGCTCCAGGAGTTAAAAGTATGCGAGGGGCAGTACCGAAACTCGATGCCGGACGTCACCCACAACCATATCCGCCTGCTCTACAGCCGGAAATTGTGGGCAACCATCCGCCAGGCCATGATCACCGGCTGGCAGATCCGTGGGCGCATCGATGATCGGGCGGCCACAGGGCTGCAAAAGAGCCGGTTACTCACGCTGCTATTTGCCCTACTCGGCATTATTCCCTTCCTGGGCGGTTTCCTTCGCCGGGTCTGGGGGCGGGCCGCCTGGAGAAAACACTATGGGAAATTCCTGACAAACTGGTCTTACTTTAAGGCCAGCCTGGAGGCGCGCGTCATCGAAAAGGCGCTGACCTGGCTTCGGGCCGGTCGCATCGACAGCCGTAAGGCAGAAAAGATCGCCGCCTCTTCCTGGCGCTACCTGCCCCATCTGCCCTTCTTGTTCCTGCCGAAGGGGCTGCACCGCTTCCTGACCGATGGCACTTATTTCCGGGGACGCCTATATGCCCTGTTGATCCGGCCGGCCAAACTCTACTTCAGCTCCCAATTGCGGGAACAGTGGCTGCACGAGATGTTGATCCAGGGGGAAGAAAAACAAATCTTAAGCCCGGAGGATGCGAAAACGATCCGCTCCCAGATCAAAGAGCCTTTTATCCAGAAGTATCTCAAGAGCCTGGCCGTGCACATGGCCACCCTGCCGGTGACCGAGATCGGCTCCCTGATTATCGGCTGGATTTATGTCAGCTTTCACCCGGAATTGACCGGGGCGCAAGCGATGACGGCCGTGGCCGCTATTTTCGTGCTTTTCCATTTTACCCCGGTCTCGCCCGGGTCCATGGTGCGGGGACTGTATGTGGTCTACCTGGTGATCAAAGAGCGCAATTACCGGGATTACAATATCGCCCTGTTCTTGAGTTTTGCCAAATACATCGGTTACCTGGGTTTTCCCATCCAGATGACCTACCGCTACCCGGAACTGGCGCGCTTCATGGCCGGGCACTGGGCCACCGAGGCGGTGCACATTGTGCCGGTTTTCGGCGAGCGGGGCGCCCTTTTGGAGCGCTGGGTCTTCGATCTCTTCTACAATTGGCCGCTGACCATCCGCCGGCGGATGAAGAACCGGGCCTTAATGAGGGAACGATTAAAGCCCCGCTACTGGCATATCCTGCCCTTGACCCTGGCGGGCATGGTCCCGATAGCCGGGTTCGACTGGTTTTACCTGCGTAATACCGGCGCCCTGCCGGTGATCGGGGAGAGCATCTGGTTGTTGATACCGGTCGCCCTGGTCGGCGGTGCGGTGCTGACCCTGGGCGGCGGCGGTGCGCCGCTGGCCACACGCATCCGGCTGGCGGCCGGTTGGGGGGTGCTCCTGGCCATTGTCGGTACTGCGGTCTCTTTCCTGCTCCTGTCCTGGTCGGGGCTGGCGCTGGGGGGTAATGGGGCGATACTGCTCGGTTTCTGGCGACTGTTTATCCTGGCCGTTTTCTCTACCGGCGCCGCCATCTTTACCGAGCTCCGCCTCCCGGATCCAGTCCATGGCGATAACTTAACATAATTGTTAAGTTATTGCAATGGGTTAAAGAATTTCCTGGAAAAAAAAGGAAAAAGCTTGACAAATAAGAAAAGTATGTTAGAATGTGTCATCAATGTAAATAAGGGGAATGAAATTTTGTCCACTAAAAGTTTTAACCAACCTTTAAACTCCAAACTTTCTACCTCTATTTGCTTAAAAATTTAAATTCTACTCAGGAGGTAGATAAACATGAAAAACGGTACAGTAAAATGGTTTAACGCCCAGAAGGGCTATGGCTTCATCCAGATGGAAGGCGGCAGCGATATTTTCGTGCACCACAGTGAGATTAAGGATTCATCCGGGGGTTTTAAATCCTTAGATGAAGGCCAGGCTGTGAGCTTTGAAGTCCGCCAGAGCGATAAAGGTCCGCATGCGGCCAATGTTGTGAAAGCATAATTTCCCGGCATAAATAAAACCTAAAAAAACAAGGGGCTTCCCGATAACCCATGGGATGCCCCTTTTTTTTATCTACCGGTATCCCGGCTGTCCCGGGGGCAACCCCCAATACAGATCGGGCAACACCCATCACCCGGGCGGTTACGTAAGGCCGTTAATCCTCTATTTTCCAGGTTGGGTCGGTCACCTGGGTCAAGTCCCGGGATGATTGGCGGGCCAGGCCATCCATGAGCCAGACCCGGACCCGGCCATCCCGCCTGTTACGCCACAGGATATCGACCGTCTCATTGCCGTCATAATCGCCGACTGCGGCGATGTCCCATTCCTGGGCGCTGATCGCAGGCAATGACTCTATCCTGAGCCGCTTCTTGCCCTTCATCAGCCAGACCCGGTTACTGCCGGTAGCCTGGTTGTGCCACAGGATATCCACATAGCCGTCATGGTTAAAATCGCCAGTGCCGGAAATATCCCAGGCCGGGTCGGCAAACTCCGGTAGCTTCAACTCGCCCACTTTGGCGATGCCGCTCAGCAGCCAGACTTTGTTGCTGCCGGTGGCGGAGTTGCGCCACAGGATATCGATTTGACCGTCGGCGTTAAAATCCCCTGTGCCGCAGATGGCCCAGGCTGGATCGGGTTCGGCCGGTAGCCCGGCTGTGCCGGTATAAGTAGCACCCGCCATCAGCCAGAGAGTATTGTTGCCATTGCTTTGGTTGCGCCATAGAATATCTTCCTGGCCGTCTTGATTGAAATCCCCAGTGCCGGCGACCTGGTTATCGAGACCGGTCTCTGCCGGGATAATGACCGCCTGCGGGTCGAGACGTGGGTCTTTAACGGCCGCACGCTTCGGGCTTGTTCCCACCAGCCACAGGCAATTATAACCGCCGGGGCCGTCGTAGCGCCAGACCAGGTCGCTCTTGCCATCATGGTTGAAATCCCCGGCCGTGCGCTTAAAAGCAACGATGGAAAACGGGCCATCGCCCTCATCGCAGAGATTGAGGCCGGGATCGAGACTGGAGATTTTGATCTGGTAATCGGTGCCCAGCGGCTGGTTTACCGGTATGCTCCAGGTCCATTTCCCGCTTGGCGCCGGGGTATTTTCGGAGATAACGGCATTTAAAACACTTCCCCGGTACAACTCGATCTTGATATTATTTATGCCGCCGGCACCCCAGGTGATGTCGTAATTCCGAGCAACCTGCCAGACCTGGTTGCCATTGGGCGCATTGACGACAATAGCGGCCTGGGGCAAAATCGAAAATGTGCCGGATAAATCATCGGCCTTGACCGCGGCATCGCTGGCCAAGACCCTGACCTGGTAATCGTTCCCGGCTAGCATTCTATCGGGTATCATCCAGCTATAGGAACGGGTTTTGGCTGAAACGGTTGGCGAGATGGTCAGTAAAGATCGACCGGCTTTAAAGAGCTCGATCTTCACCTGGTCCACCTCGTAAGCTTCCCAGGAGATGGTGCAGATGGAACCTACGGACAAAGCCTGGCCGGGACTGGGCGCGGTCAGCCGGATGCTGCGCGCCTTCAGATATAGGTCGGCTTTCAGATCATCGGCACGAAAAACAGCAGCGGCGGCCACATCGTAGGTCTTTTGCCTGGCGCTGTTCAAGAGTTTGAAGTTAAGCGCCTCGCCGTTGGTGTTACCGAGGATGGTGGAAAAATAAGAGCCGTCGGTCTTGACCGGGCTAAGCGAGCGGCAGTCCGCCTCGCCGTTCGGCCCAAAGACGGCCAGGTAATAACCGGGTGCGGCCAGGGCTTTGTCTTCGAAAAAGATTTTCCCATAGGCCACCATGTTGTAAAGGTTGCCTTTCATCACCGGCCAGGGAAGGGACTGGACAGCGGATGTATCTTGCCCGGCGGTCTGTCCGCCGGGCGGCTCGGGTAATATGCCTGCCCCATAGGGGTAGATCAACACACCCGGTGCGGTCATTAAGACCGTATAGCCTTTATGGGGTTCCATGTCGGTCAGATCGCCGTACAGGGAGGAGCCGATCTTAATAACGGACCGGTACTGGCTCTTGACCTGGCTGACCGGATCCATGATCGAAGCGACGGCCTCTTCCAGCGGCTGGCTGAACACGGGCAAATATGCGGCCCAGTTCCAGCCCGTAATCAAGGATAAGGGCTGATTAAAGGGAATGGCCGGACCGCTGACGGTCACGGCGCAGTCTTGATTGGCATTGACTTTATACATGATGCCGTCGGCGATGCCGGACATACCGGTCAAATCCCCGATCCAGTTGCCGCCCGAATAGATGGCCGCCTGGGTCTGGCCCTTGACCTGCTCGATGATGCCGGTCAGACCGGCAAAAACCGCGCTTAACGAAGTGTCTGCCGGCAGCACATCGAAGGAAATCCAATTCCAGCCGTTGACCAGGGCAATATTCTGCCCCCTGGGGCCGAAATGAAGCGGCAGGCCGTTAATGACGCCGTCAGCGATAAAAGCAATCGTTTCGCTGCTGTCAATGGAAGGTCCGGCGGGCAGGGGCCACAGCTTAAAAGAGATGGTCTCGCCGGGCGCCGTATCGCTGCCGACGGTCAGGTAATAGTTGCCGTTGCTTTGCACGGTGGCCGCCCCGCGGCAATCGGAAACGCCGCCGGGACCAAAGGCGCCGATCCAGTCGCCGCTGGTCGCGAGATTATTGCCGTTGTAAGCTTTGCCGTAAACGACCATGTTGTTGGTTAAGCCTTCTACCGGCAGCCAACCGGCCGGGCAGGAAAATAAGAAATGGGCGGTAATGGTCATGTCCGCGGTGACATTGGTGACCGTCAAGGGGTTGGCGGTGGTGGTGACAAACCCACCCGTGCCGGTCCAGTTGACGAATTCATAGCCGTCATGGGCAACCGCCTCGACGGCTGTACAGTTGCCGCCGTGCGCGACTGTCTGGCTGGTGATACCGGTCAAACTCCCGCCGTTCCCGGCGGCAAAGTTCACCGTATGATCGGGATAAGTCCAGGAAATCTTGGCCACAAAGGCATCATCGTAATTATGCTCATCACCATTATCGAAGATGAGCTCGGGTCCAACTGTCACCGGAAAAGAAGTTTCTGCGGATTGAGTAGCCCCCGTTATATAGGCGCAACCCGAACTATCCAAGGCGATTGTTTCTGCATAATCGTAACCAGAACCCCCAATATACCCGCAGTAATCGAGCGTGGTTCCACTGGCATTGATTTTGGCAACAAAAGCATCAAAATCCCAGCTATTACCATTGAAAGTCAGGTCCGGCCCGACGGTCACCGGAAACGTGGTTTGGGTGGATCGAGTTACCCCTGATATATAGGCGCAGCTCGACTCATCTACTGCGATTCCTCTGCTATAATCATAACTTGAACCACCGATGTACCCACAGTAGACCAATCCTGTGCCATCGGCTTTGACTTTGGCCACAAAGGCGTCACTTTCACCATTCTGGGTGAGATCAGGGCCTCCTACCACCGGAAAAGTGGTTTGGGTGGAATTAGTCCACCCGCTTATATAGGCGCAACTCGAACTGTCCACCGCAATGCCATAACCTTTATCTTCCCCTGTACCCCCGATATACCCGCAGTATGAAAGGCCGGTACCGTCCGCCTTAACCTTGGCCACAAATGCGTCATTATAATTATTGTTTGTCAGGTCAGGGCCCACGGTCACCGGGAAAGAAGTTTGGGTGGAAAATGTATAGCCGGTTATATAGGCGCAGTCCGAAGAATCTACAGCGATTTCATAACCCTCTTCATAACTGGCACCGCCGATATACCCACAATAATCAAGCGCAGTCCCAGCGGCCTTGACTTTGGTCACAAAGGCATCATAATCGGCCCCATTGAAGGTCAGGTCTGGTCCGACGGTTACCGGGAATGTGGTTTCTGTGGACCACGTATACCCGGTGATGTAGGCGCAGCCTGAGGTGTCAACCGCGATGCCGTAGCCACAATCATTACCGGAACCTCCGATATAGCCACAATAATCGAGTGCGGTTCCGTCCGCCTTAACCTTGGCCACAAAGGCGTCAGCACCACCATTGTGGGTTAGGTCCGGCCCGACGGTCACCGGGAAAGTGGTTTCGGTTGAAGACGTAGTCCCAGTTATGAAGGCGCAACCCGATGTATCCACGGCGATTCCATGGCCTTTATCCCAATCTGAACCTCCGATATAACCACAATAGACCAGGCCGGTTCCGTCCGCCCTGACTTTGGCCACAAAAGCATCTGTAAGACCGCCATTGTAGGTATTATTCGGCCCGACGACCACTGGAAAAACGGTTTCAGTTGAATCGGTATACCCGGTTATATAGGCACAGCCCGAGGTGTCCACGGCGATGCCATACCCATATTCAGCCCCTGAACCCCCTATATACCCGCAGTAAACCAGTACTGCCGGGTCGAGGATCAGGGTCTGAGTCTTATCGTAGGTTCCCACGGAGAAGCCATAAGCGTAAGCCTCTTGAGGAATTGAAGAATCTCTATTTTCCAGCGCATATTTTAAGGTTACCGGCTCCTGTTTGCCGTCTATCTCCTGCCAGGCCACCGGCGTGTCGTCGGAAAAACTACCGGCCGGTGTCTGTACTTCCAATTGACCCCGGCTGTTTTCTTTGACACTCTCGGCCCCGCGGTAGGCGAGTTTAATCTGCGCGGGATCTGCGCCCGGATGCACGATGAATTCATATTTCAGCTTGTTGACTGTGCCGTAATAGACCAGATCTATGCCGGGCCAGAGTTCCCGGTAAATGATTTTCGAGGCGGTCTGAAGGCCGGTCTGCCAGTCTTCCGGCTTGCCTTTAAAGTACGAAACCGTAGTGCCGCTCTTTTCCAGGCTTTCGGGCTTGACATCTGCCCGGGCGCCGACAAAATCGAGCTTGACCACCCAGCGCGAAGACTGCCCGGCCAGGGCATAGGTCAGACCGGATGAAGTAAAGTAAACGCTCTTGTCTTTTCCCTGGAGGTAAAAATAGACCTGCCGGTCCATCTGCCCCTGGTTGGGAATAAAGGTGAGCGGCATTTGCCCGTAACCTTTATCGATGGTTGCCGGCGCTTTACCGGGCACGTTATTTATCGACTGGGGCAAACCGTTGCCCGGCTGCGCCTGGAATTGAACCGATGAAACCGCAACCATACCTACCATTAAAACAGCTATCATTAAAAACCACTTTTTCATATTTATGACTCCTGGCGATTTATTTTCAATACTGCCCAAATGAACGATTCTCTATTGTATCACATTTTCGGCCTGGATCGAGCGACCGGGAGTCGTAATTGTAAGGGGAGAGAAATTTTGGCTTTGCCCCTTGACTTTCGGGTTTTATTTGGTTAAGATTGTTCTTCACACTTTTAAAAATCAAAGAAATAAGATGAGGAGGAAACTATGCTTCACGGAGAAGCCGTTAAATTGGAACGTGACCATGCGGCCGCGATAAAATCGAGGATCGGTCTGATTCTCTTCGGGGTCTACTCCCTGATTTATGCCGGTTTCATTATTATCAACACGATAGCCCCGAAAACGATGGGCCTCCAGGTGTTTTTCGGTTTGAACCTGGCTGTCGCCTATGGCTTTGGCTTAATTATTTTGGCCATCATCATGGGGGTTGTCTACAACCGGGTTTGCACGAAACTGGAAGATAAGTTAAACACAGTCTCCGGGCCTTTAGAACCAGTAAATACCAAAAAGGAGGTGAAACCATGATTTATAGCGCCTCACCTCTAGCCATTGGGTTCTTCGTCGTTTTCGTACTGTTCGTCCTGGGACTGTCCTTTTATTTTGGCCGGAAAACCAAATCGGCCGCCGGATACTATGCGGCCGGCGGCACCATCCACTGGGGCGTTAACGGTATCGCCTTTGCCGGCGATTATCTTTCCGCTGCCTCATTCCTGGGAATTTGCGGCATGATCGCCTTCGATGGTTACGATGGCTTCTTGTATTCCATCGGTTATTTGGCCGGCTGGATCGTGGCCCTATTCGTGGTGGCGGAACCGCTGAAACGAATGGGGAAGTTCACCTTTGCCGATGCCCTGGATGCCAAGTTTAATAACAAGGGTATCCAGCTTACGGCCGCCATCAGTACGTTGATCGTGTCCATCTGTTACCTGATCCCGCAAATGGTGGGCGCCGGTGCGCTGGTCACCCCGCTGCTGGGTTTACCCCATTGGATCGGGGTGATCATGGTGGGGGCGATCGTTATTTTTATCGTGGCCACTGCCGGTATGACCTCCACGACCTATGTCCAGTTTATCAAAGGTGGTCTATTGATCATATTTTCCACGGTTCTAACCATCCTCTTGATCACCAATGGATTCAGTAAAAAACCTTCCCAGGGTTACCACGATTTTCAGACCCTGCCGGCCACTGTTTCCGGTGGTGCGGTCACAGCGGTGGCCGACCCGGCTTACAGTGTGGCCGGTAGTATCGAAAAGGGTGGCGCCCAATATGTGAAACTGGAAAAGGGCGGTATTCATACCTGGTGGAAGCTCGGCGAAAAAGACGGCGCTTATCTCCTCGAAGAGACGCTGTCCAAAACCATCACCGCCGACGGTAAAACCCTTTACAACGGCGAGCCGCAAGAGGCCAGGAAATTTTACCAGGTGGGCCATATCGGGAAACTGGTTAAAAATGGCCGGGAAGTCGAACAGGTGAAGGGCTTAAACCCTTTTTCTTTCATTTCCACCATCGAAAAAAGCGACATCGTGCGCTTCACCAAAGCGGCTATCGAGGACGGCAAAGATAAGGTCACGGTCTGGTACCAGAACCTTACCCCGGGGAACCAGATCATGCGTCCGGGTTTGAAATTTAAGGTGGATAAAGGGGCCACGCCCTGGTCCAGGTTGAATTTCATCTCGTTGATGCTGGCGCTGTTTTTCGGCACTGCCGCGCTTCCCCATATCCTGATCCGGTACTATACTGTGCCGAGCCAGAGAGATGCGCGCAAATCGACCATTGTCGCCATCGCCGGTATCGGGTTTTTCTATATCCTGACACTCTACATGGGGCTGGGGGCCATGACCAACGGTGTCCTGGATATGGAGAGCAGTAACATGTCGGCCCCGCTCCTGGCCAAATACTTTGGCATCGGCCTGTTTTCCATCATCTCGGCGATTGCTTTCGCCACCGTATTGGGTACGGTCAGCGGCCTAATTGTCGCCTCTTCAGGTGCAGTGGCCCATGACCTGATGGACCGCTTCCTGGACCTTAAGCTGACCGATAAAGCCAAAGTGCGGGCCGGGAAAATTTCTGCTGTGGTTGTCGGGGCTATTGCCATTGTCCTGGGTATCCTCTTTAAGGGCATGAACGTATCGTTCCTGGTCGGGCTGGCATTTTCCGTGGCCGCTTCCGCCAACTTACCGGCCATTCTCATGCTGCTTTTCTGGAAAAAAACCACGGCCAAGGGTATCACCTATTCCATCCTGGTGGGTATCTGTTCCGCCCTCTTCATCATCCTTCTATCCCCGGATTTGTATGAGGTCTACGGCCTCGATCCGGCCACTGCCCCGATCCCCCTGGGTAACCCCGGAATTATCTCTATTCCCCTCAGCTTCCTGACCCTGATCGTGGTCTCCCTGATGACCCAGAAGAAAAAGCAAGACGGGGTGGAAAAAAAATAACCGCCCGGTTACTTAGATAACGATATAAGGAGAATTTTGCCATGAAAAAAGTGAGTGTTTTAATGATAGTGGCCCTGGTGCTGGCTTTAAGTTTCACGGTCTGGGCCGCGGATGAGGAAGAAAAAGTCGGCGTCAAGCCCTATGGTTTTATCAAGCTGGATGCGCTGTATGAGACGGGGAATTCCTCCCACGGCAACTATATCCTCTGGGCCAAAGACCCGGGCGATAGCGATGGTCTATTCTATATCACCCCCAGGGAAACCCGGTTGGGCCTGGCCATTTCCGGCTTGAGCTTCGGGAAATTCAAAGTGACCGGCAAAGCGGAAGTGGATTTTCACAGCGCCGCTACCGAAGAGAATAAAGCCTACAACTTTATGCGCCATGCCTACCTGGAGATTTCAGACGGTTCCTTTTCGATCATTGCCGGGCAAACCTGGGATATCATCTCCCCCCTCAATCCCGCCACCCTCAATTATTCGGTGTTATGGGGCGCCGGGAATATCGGGTACCGCCGGCCGCAGTTAAGCATCCGTAAGGATTTAAAGGCCGGCAGGAGCGTTTTCACTCTCCAGGCCGGGATTTTCCGCACCATTGCCGCCGATTATGACAATGACGGGATCGAAGATGGTTCAGCCGCCGGGTTCCCGACCTTCCAGGGCCGTATCGGCGGGAAGTTTAGCCTCGGGAAAAGCGGCTCCCTGCAACTGGGTGTCTCCGGTCATTACGGTAAATCCAAAGGCGCTATAGAATACACCTCGGATTCCCTGAACGTCGATGTGCTGCTGGTGCTCTGCCCCAAATTCAAAATCCTGGTCGAGTACTTTTCCGGGAAAAACCTGGGTACGTACCTGGGCGGTATCGTGCAGAGCGTGAATACGGCGACCGGCCAGGAGATCGAGGCCCGGGGTTTCTATGTCAATGCGGTGGCTAACCCGTCGAAGAAACTCCAATTGAGCGCCGGTTACAGCCTGGATGACCCGGACGATGAAACCTTGTCCCCCGGCAATAGGGCGAAAAACACCACCTTCTTCGGTAATGTCCAGGTTAGCCTCTCCGGTTCCGTGAGAGTGGGCCTGGAAATTTCCCATTGGGCCACAGATTACCTGGGGCTCGCTGGGCAGAAAACCACCCGGTTCCAGAATTCCTGGATCCTGTTTTTCTAAAGCATGATGCTTCCGGCAACCAAAAGACCCCACCGGGGGTCTTTTGGTTGCCGGGGCCCGCAGGATATGGCACACCATCTTTACGGCTTTATGGTCCATGAGCAACCGCTCGAATTCTACTTCGACTATATCGTCGGCCATGGTATACGCCACCTGGAAATCGATCTGAAGAAGAAGCATTCGCTCCTCGGCACCTTTACACCGTCACGAATCGCCGCTATCCGGGAATTTTCAGACCGAAACGATATTTCCTTGAGCCTGCACCCGCCCTTCGCTATGAATCTTTGTTCCTGGAACCCCTGGGTGCGCCGCTACCATATCTCTTACCTGGAAAAGTGCATCCGCCTGGCTGACCAATTGCCGGCCCGGTATATCACGCTGCACCTGGGGAATTTTCACCGCTCTGCCGCCTGGTACAACCCGAGGCAGCAGGCGCTGGAACGCCTGGTCAGGGTTCTCGCTAAACTCCTGCCGGTTTGCGAGATCAACCATGTCTGCCTGGCGTTGGAGAATGTGGTGCCGATTGCACCTGAAGCGGGGTTTGCTTTCCTGGGGGATAACATAAACGATTTTCTCTATATTTTTTCCTGCTTTAAGTCCGCTTATTTAAAGTTGTGCCTGGATATCGGCCATGCCCATACCGCCGAGGGAACCCTGGCTTATGTGGAAAAACTGGGAACAAAGATCATCGGTGCCCATTTCCATGATAACCAGGGCAGCCATGATGAGCACCTGGAGGTGGGAAAAGGCACAGTGCCCTGGAAAGCTTTGGCCGCTGCCCTGGAAAAAATCGGTTTTTATGGCCCTTTTGTCTCGGAATGCTTTAAATCTCCACCCCATGAGGCGATAGAGCTATTAAAGAAGCATTCGTCTTGATTTAAGTCCCGGTAAAATCGTAGCTGATCCTTTTCTGGAAGTTATTAATCTGGCTAAAGGCATTTTTCAGCAGGGTGTGCTCGAGATCGGTCAGTTGTTTGGGATTGATGAAATTATCCGGTTGGCGGTTTTCGCTTAGTTCCAGGGCCTGGTGCTTAAAGCGCATCTGCATTAAATAATCGTACACTTTGACCATCTCCCGGTAATTGGCTTCGGTCAATGTATCCTTCACCAATAAGCGGTAGAGGCGGTCCTGGGTATTGGTGTCCGCGATGTTGTTTTTTAAGGCATAGAGGCGGGCAAAATTGACGATCGGTTTGATAGATTCTTTGATGTCGAAGGTGCTCGGGTTATGACCGGATGATTCGACCACGATATTGCCGAAAAAGCCGATCGGCGGTTTATACAACAGGGCATTGCGGGCCATGAACTGGAAAAATACCGGTCTATCTTTTAATAGATCATCAATAAAGGTGCGTAATTGGGCGGTAAACGCTTTGTCCCCATAGACGCAGCGGAAATCGAAAAAGATGTTGACTTCTAACAAGTCCTGGGGACTGGCGGCATCGATCCAACGGCTAAAGTGTTTTTTCCAGCCGGAAAGGGGTTGGCACCATTGGGGATTTTTGGCCATGATGTTCCCGGGACAGAGTTTATAACCGCACTGGTCCAGCCACAAACAAACCTTTTCAGCCAATAACGGGAAGTACTCCCCGGCCCTCTTTCTTAAATCGGGGTCAAGGATATCCCCGTAGATAATAGCGTTGTCCTGGTCGGTCATCAGGGTTTGCTCTTCCCGCCCTTCGCTGCCCAGGGTGACAAAAGCGAAAGCAGCCGGCGGCGGGCCCAACTCTTCCAGGGCAAAACGGATCAACCGCTCGACGATCGCATCGGCCACGGAGCTAATAATGCGGCAGATATTTTTCGAATGGGCGCCGCTGTCGATCAGGGCTTTGACCATGCGGGGCAGCCGGTTATGGGTGGCGATGATATCTTCGATAAATTCGGCGTCATGGATCTCCTGGAGCAAATACGCCGACGAGCTCCGTTGCACCTGGATCAGTTGTTCATCGCTGATCAGTCCGACGATTTTACCGCTGTGATTTTTTACCGCCAGGTGGCGGATCTTTTTTTCCTGCATCAACAGCATGGCCTCGAAGATCAAGGCGCTCTCCGGGACGGCAACCAGGGGAGAGCTCATCATCTCGTATACGGGACGTTGGGGGTCGAGCCCCTGGGCCAGCACCCGCTCACGGAGATCATGGTCGGTGATGATGCCGATGTAACGCTGGTCTTGCCGGTTTTGTGAAGCGGCTGGGTCCCCCATCCCGGCATTTTCGTCCCCGGCACGGTCCTCTTCCGCGGTCACCAGTATGGTATCGACATTTTTTTTACTCATCAGGGATGCTGCTCTCCGTATCGGCGTATTCATGGAACAGGAAAGAATTTCCCCAGGAAAGTCTTTCAAAGTCCGGTTAAAAAAGAGCTGGCCCGCCTGGAGCTCGACGATTAAATTTTCCCGGCTCTCCTCGGTCTTTTTCTGTTCGGTGATATCTTCTATAATGCCGTCGCAATAGCGGTTTTCTCCCTTTTCATCGTTTACCAATACGGCCGAGATCGACAGGATAACCTGGGTGCCGTCCTTTTTTTTCAGCTCCAGCAGCCGGTTCCTGACAAAACCATCCCGCAGCAGCTCTTTGGTAATCTTCAAACGATCGTCTTTATCGGGGAAGAGATCGAAAATCGTCAACTTAAACAGGTCCTCTTCTTTATCGAAGCCCAGTATCTTTACGGTAGCCGGGTTGGCTTCGATAAATTTCCCCTTCCGGCCAATGGTGGTGCGAAATACCCCGATATCCAGGTTGTGGGTCAGGGTCTTGTATTTTTCTTTACTCTGGCCCAACTCTTCTTCCATTTGCTTATGCCGGCCGATATCCCTGGCGATCATGATCATTCCCTTTTCATCGCCCAGGGAAATATTGGAAACCGTGAGCTCCACCGGCACCGGTTCCTGGTTTTTCTTCTTTAACCTGGTTTCAAATTGGCCCGGGGCCGGTTCTCCTTTCATCAGGGCGGTGAAATAGCGATAACCGGGAGAGCCTTCCTTATGATCGACCGCCAGGATATCGCCAGGGGACAGCCCCATAAATTCATCGGCGGAGTACCCCAACATCGCCAGGATAGGCTGGTTGACATAGATAAACCGGCCTTCCAGCACCATCATCGTGCCCTCGGTGGTGGCTTCGACCAGGGCCCGGTATTTTTTTTCCGAATCTTGCAGCCCTTTTTCCGCCAGGCGGCGCTGTCTTTCGATTTTCAAACTTTGTTGGGTGTTATAAAAAATCAATAATACGATGAGAAAAATAATCCCGAAAGAGAGGAAGAGCAAGCGACCAGTCATACCGGCGATCTCTTCTTTGACATCTTCGATGTAGATGCCGGTGCCGATAATCCAATCCCAGGGCGCGAAGTGTTTAACATAGGATAATTTAGGCACGATGCGGGAGGCATCGTCTTTCCACTGCCACATGTATTCGACGTACCCATCTCCGGTTTTCTTGCAGATCGCAACCATCTCGACAAAAAGGTTCTTACCGGTCGGGTCTTCGCCCAGGTCCCCGGAGAGGTCCTGGCCTTCGAGTTGGGGTTTATAAGGGTGCATGATCATGCGCGGGTACATGTCGGTGACCCAGAAGTAGTCTTTTCTCTCTTCGCCGTAACGCAAGTACCGTATATCGGAGATGGCCCTGTTTTGGGCCTCTGCCCGGGTTAAGCTCCCTTTTTTTTCTTCTTCGGCGTATTCCAGGAGCACGCTCCAGGCGGAATTGGTCAATTGCCGGATCATCTCCCGTTTGCGATCCATGATATTGGAGCGGAAGGCCGGGACAATGACGGCAAAAATCGAGATGACAAACAAGGCGACAGCCAATAGTGCCGGTAATATGATCCGGGTATCGGCCCGTTTGATAGGACCATTTTCCTGAGAAATCATTCGCTATACCTCTTTATTTTACCGGTTTAATAATTAGCAGATTACTGAAGAAAAGTCAATTCCGGGGCCATCCGGCCATTTTACCTCACGGTAGGGGCACGGCGCGCCGTGCCCCTACGGGATGCGCCGGGGGGAATTTGAATTTCGCGGCCAGGCTATCTTATCCGGAGGCCCGAAAGGCGGTAAAGCGGTTTTTAGGGCCGGCGCTTAAGCTCGTCCAGGATCAGTTTGATGGCCCCATCCAGCTGCGGGTCTTGGTTCTCCTGGCGGTCTTTAAAGGTGGTCCTGATTTCGATATCGGGCTTGACGCCGGTGCGTTCCAGGTCGATGCCGTCGAGCGTATAGCACCCCCAGGAGGGCAGGCGGTAATAAGAGCCGTCCACCAGGTCTTTACCGGAGGTGAAAATGAGCCAGCGGTAGGTCTCGGTGCCGATGATGGTGCCCAGTTTCAGGGCCTTAAACCCGGCACTGGTAAACTCGCCGTCGCTCAAGGTCTGTTCGTTGACCAGGAGCACGATCGGTTTGGCTGCCGGTGCGAAATGCGGCTGGGGCGCCATTTTCCCGCCCCGGTACTGCCACTGCATGTAGGGGCGCTGGCTTAAGAAGCTGAGCACCGCATCGTGCACGTTCCCGCCGGTGTTGTAGCGTAGATCCAAGATCAATGCCTCTCTCCGGTAGGCCTCGGTGGTCATTTCCCGGGTGAAGCGGTTCAGCTCTCCCTGGCCCATATCTTTCATGTAAATATAGGCGATGCGCTGCTCGCCCTTTCGATCGACGGTTGCCTGGTTTTCCTCTATCCATTGGTCGTAGATGTGTTCTTTAAAGGCATTCATATCTTCCGGGTGGATGAGGGCGGTGATCGGGTTTTGTCCCCGTTTGAAGGTCAACTTGATCTCGCTGTCCAGGGAAGGGGCGGTAAAATAGGCTTCCCGGTTCAAGGCCGGATCGATGGGCCGGTCGTTGACAGCGGCCAGGATATCGCCGGGCTTAATGTCGATGCCCTTCTTATCGGCTGCCGATCCCGGCACAATGGCCTTGACCTGCCAGGGCCGGTCGTTTTCAAAGATGATGCCGGTCTGCATGCTCTTTGATTTGTAGAAATTCTTTTCCTCGTTGCCCCGGGAAGTAAAGCCGAGGTGGGAGGAGTTGAGCTCGCCGAGCATATCGTTGATGAGCTTGCGCAAATCGGCCCGGGTGCGGGCATACGGGATGAAGCGGCTGTACCGCTCTTTGAGCGCCGGCCAAGCGACGTTGTGAAAATTCTCGTCGTAATAGTTTTCCTGCACGTTGGCCCAGACCTCGGCAAACATCTGGCTAAACTCATCGGCCAGGTTGCGGCGGAAGGTGTAAGACATTTTAACCGGTTTGGCCGAATGGCCCTCCAGGTTCAATTCCTGGATGGCCCCCTTGACCAGGATGTAATACTTGTTATCCCCGCTGCCGCAAATCGACAGGTTTTGGGTCTCGGCCCCATCGATTTTTTCCGTCTTATTCTCTTCGAAGGGTTTAATGGTCGTCTTCCAGATGGCTTCCCCCTGGCCGTCGTGGTTGGAGATGTAGAGCACCGTGTATTCGCCTTTTTGGCCGATGATAAAAGGCTGCGCTTGGCTGCCGGTGCGGGGCGAGACCTGCTCCCAGCGCAAATTCATCTCCTGCCAATCGATGGAGACCACCGGTTTTGGCGTCTCTTTTTTGGCTTCTTTGCCGGTGTCTTTTTTCTCCTCTTTTATCTCCGGGGAAAAGAGCTTATCGTATTCCGGGCCCTTAAATTCCCGGTCATATTTCTCCAGCGGCAGGCGGTAGATTTTGGTGTCCCCGCCGCCATAGGGATAACGCGGTTTATAGCGGTCGGAGGTAAAGAAGAGGTACTTGCCGTCCGGCGACCAGCAAGGCTCGTTTTCCGTTACCCCGGACTCGGTGATGGGGAAAGTCTTTTGCGATTCCAGGTCATAGACCAGGATATCCTCTTCGAAGTTCCGGTAAGCGGTAAACACGATGTAGCGGTTATCCGGCGAGAAATAGGGCTGGCTGTTGTAATAGCCCCAGATCTCGTCTTGAACCACTGTTTTGCTGGTGAATGTTTTCAGATCGATGGTCTTGATCTCCTGCCGGCCGCTCAAGTAAACGGCCAGCGAGCGGTCGCTATTGAAAGCGATATTGCGGTTATTGGCCTTATCGGAGGTCAGCGGCTGCCCGGCCTCCGGTTGATCGGTCCTGATTTTAAACAGGTTTAACCAGCCGTCTGTCGTCCGGTTAAAGAGCACGGTCTTGTTATCGGCCAGCCATTTGACTTCCATCACCCGGCCCGGTGGCGTGGTGACGATCTGGCGGATGAACTTACCGGCGATATCGGAGACAAAGAGCTCGCCCCGGCTGACAAAAGCGAATTTCTTCCCATCCGGGGAGACATCGAAATAGGTGATATTGCCCTGCACATCGAAATCCTGGGAGAGGGCCAGGCTGGAATGGGAAAAGAGGGCGATAGCGATTTTATCCGCTTTCTTTTTACCCACATCATAGGCGTACAACTGGTAGTCGCGCTCGAACACCACCACCTCGCCATTGGCGCTGACCTGCGGGTAGAAGATGGCCGTGTCGAAAGAGGTCAGCTGCTCGGCCTGGCCGTCTTTGAGCCGGAATAGGTTGTATTCGCCGTTGAAGCGGTCGGAAGCAAAGTAGACCTGGCCGTTTTTGTCGATGGTCGGCCACAGGTCTTTGCCTTCATAAGGAACATAGACGCGGTATTCCCCGGTTTTAAAGTTGTAAGATTTGATATCCGGGTTGTATTCGCCTTTGTATCGCTTGCGCTCGGCAAAGCGGAAACTCTCCCAGGAATCGGTAAAGTAGACATCCCCACTGGCCGGGTGTTCGATAAGGCCGTGCACGGTATTAAAGAAATGCCCGAAGAGGTGCTTCTCTGTGCCGCCATTAAGATCGATGTTAAATTCGCTAAAATCGTTGTAGCGGTTGGAGTTAAAGTAGAGCGATCGGGAATCCCAGGACCAGGAATCGACCTGGTCATTGCTTTCGTGGAAGGTCATCTGGCGGATGGGCCCGCCGCCGGACGGCATGACGTAGACATCGAAATTACCCAGCAGGTTATTGGAGAAGGCCAGCCATTTCCCGTCGGGTGAAAACCGCGGGTAGAGCTCGTCCCCGGCCATGGCGGTTAAGCGGAAGGCTGTACCGCCCCCGCGGTCGACCACCCAGAGGTCGCCTTCGCCACTGAATACGACCTGCCGGCCGTCTGGACTGATGGCCGGCGTGCGGGTAAAAAAAGCGTCGTCGCCAAAGACAAATGCTGTTGTGATCCATAAAATCATGAACACCGATGTGCAGAGTCGTCTGATCATGTCAACCTCCTAATCAAGCGTACATCATAAAACACCCGGCGCTAAATGTCAACTGGCAAAACGATTATTGCTAAGAATACCAGGACTAAAGCTTATCCCAGTCGGCTGCTGAAATCTCCCTAGCGGTAATATATAAATGGCCTTGACAGGCAAGACCATTTAACTGATCTTGCCCAAGGGCAGGACATTGACCATACCAAACGTCGGCGGCCCGGCATCCCAACCTGCGGCCAGTGTCATGGTGAAATATTTGCAGTCGTAGGCTTTGCCGGTCAAATTTCCCGGTTCACCGGTCTTGCCTTTGTCGCCGCAGCAGGCCAGCAGTACGATCAAGCCCGTCAAAAAAGCCAATACGAGAAATGTTTTTTTCATCGGTTCTCCTTTATTAAGTTGTCTTTATACCCATTATAACACTAAAATCAGTTCCTCAAAATGCCAATTTAATCCAGGTCAAGACCGCAATGGGGGTGTGACCTTTTTCACGAAACCGGGGTTGAGCAGAAGGTTTCCAAAATGGGGATGATGCGCCCGGCCGTGTGGCCGTCCCAGAGGGGGGGAATCTGGCCGCCCTTGCCTTTGCCTTCCAGGATCAGCCCGACTTCGGGAATGATATCGCCGAGGTTGACCAGTTTATTACTGCCGGTCCAGATGGTGATGGGCCGCTCGGTGGTCGGCCGGAGTGTCAGGCAGGGGATATTCAAATAGGTGGTCTCTTCCTGGATGCCGCCCGAATCGGTCAACACAAACCGGGCCCGGGAGACCAGGTGGATAAACTGGAGATACCCGGCCGGCCGGGTGAAAAAGATGTGCCCGGCAGACAGGGCCTTTTGTTCCAGGCCAAAAGCCCGGATATTCTTCCAGGTGCGCGGGTGGGTGGGAAAGACCAGGGGGATGCGGGTAGAAACAGCGATCCAGGAGTCTAAGAGCCTGGCCAGGTTTTCCCGGTCATCGACATTTCCGGGCCGGTGAAAGGTTAACAGGCCGTACTGCTGGGCAAAGAAATCCTTGCCCAGGCTAATCTCAGCCCCCATTACCGTCTCGAGCCGGGTCTCGGTCTGTCCGGCCTTTTTTAGGTGCTCGACCAGGGAGTCGATCATCAGGTTGCCGACCAGGAATATCTTATCCTGGCTGTGTCCTTCGGCAAGTAAGTTTTGGCCGGCATCCACGGAAGTGGTCAGCAGGATATCGGAAATGGCGTCGGTGACCAGGCGGTTGATCTCTTCGGGCATGGTGCGGTCCCGGCTCCTCAGGCCGGCCTCGTAATGGATGGCGGTAATACCGAGCTTGGCGGCCACCAGTGTGCAGGCAGCAGTGGAATTGACGTCGCCCACCACCAGCACGGCGCCGGGTTTTTCTTGTAAGCAAACCTTTTCAAAGGCTTCCATGATGCGGGCCGTCTGTACGGCATGGGAGGCCGAGCCGACGCCCAGGTTCATGTCCGGCTCCGGGAGATCGAGCTGCTTAAAGAAGAGAGCGGACATCTCCTCGCTGTAGTGCTGGCCGGTGTGCACGAGTAGGGGCTGAAAGGCCGGGTGTTTCTTCATCTCCCGCAAGAGCGGGGCAATCTTGATAAAATTGGGCCGGGCACCGGCCACCAGGATGATTTTTATTTTGTCAGTCATTTAAAATGTTCCGCATATGAGGGGTTTTTCCGCATGATCTCCACACTCCCGGGAAAATCCTTGATCAACCAGGTTAAGAAAGCGCACACATCGATCTTTTCCATTAGCATCTGTTGCCGCTTCTCCTGCCACCCGGCTTTCAGGTGCGGCGTATCCAACAGCTCATCGATCTTTTGCAGGAGTCTGACCGGTTGGTTCGTGGGAATACCATAGGTCAGACCATAGCGGTTTTCGAGCTCTTCTAAATAACCCAGCCGGCCGGCAAAGTCGTTGAAACGCAGGGAAGGCGTGCCGAGAACCGCGGCCTCGGCGGCCATGGTCTGGCTGTCGCCGATGTAGATGTGGGCATGATAGAGGGCCTGGTGTATGGCCTGCGGCGGCAAAGGAAACCGGTAAGGCTCAAATTCCGGCTCCAACGGACGTTGGGAGGTGATAAAGACCGGGCCGCGCGCGCGCAGGCGGGCGAGGATTTCCCGGGCCAGGGGGGCCGTAATGCCGGTCTTGCCCCGGTCGTGATGGGCAGAAAGCTGGGCGAAGCGGAGGATGAAAAAGGGCCTTTCCAGGGAAAAATGACCGGAAAGGATGGCCGGATCAGGGGTAAAATGGCGGGGGTGCAGGTAAGCGAGCTCGTGGTAGCCCGGGTAATGGAGGGTTTTATGCTCCCATTTGCCGGTAGAGCAAGAGACCGGGGCCAGGATCAAGGTGGAAAAGGGGTAGCTGAGTTTACAGTAAAGGGGCACGGCCCGGCAGTCGTCTTCGTTGAGGTTAATGACCGGTATACCCAGGAGCTTGCCGACATGGGGGAGCTCGACCGAGGTGCCGAGCATGAGATCGGGTCTTTCTTTGCGGCATAAGCGCCAGAGGCGCAGGTCCCGTTTAACCATGCCCAGGGCCAGTCCGGGCCGGTTGTCTTTGCGGCCTTCGGAAAGAATATTATGATAAGGCAGGCCGGCGTCTTGCAGGAGCTCTTCCAGGATATCTTTCTTCTGCATGGCAATGGTAACGGCAAGGCCCAGTTTTTTTAATTCCCGGATGGGACCGTTGAGCAGGTGGAAATGTGCCGGGTGCCCCATATAGACAAGGATTTTCATGGTCTAAGTCCCGGTTTCCCGTTTCCTGAGCACATAGAAATGCTGGCGGTGGCTAAAGCCGACTTTTCGGCCATACAGGATGTCCAGGCGGTTTTGTTTGAGCATCGCCTTGACCTGGCCGGTGGTAAAGAAAGTGATCATCTTCTTGATGAAGAGATTTTCGTACTTGCCGCGCAGGGCCTTATCATCCCGCCCGGGCAGGTGGGCATAAAAAATACGGCGCATGAGCTTGTAGACCCGGAACCCGAATATCTCGGAAAGGAAGCGCAAGGGCTTTTTCGCCGCACAGAACCGCAAACAGGCGCCATAGGTTTTATAGAGGTAGCCGTAGGGGCTGTGGATATTTCGCAGCCGCAGGTAGAGGCGACCGCCGGGTTTGATGATGCGGGCACATTCGGCCAAAGCGAGCGCCGGGTCAGGGGTGTGGTGGATGACGCCGGTGGAGATGACAAAATCGAAGGCAGCGGAGCAGAGCGGCAGGCACAGGTTGTTTCCCCAGACGCACAGGTGGCGGCTATTTTCTCGCACCATTTTTATCGAAGCCAGGCTGTAATCGACACCAATAACCTTGAAAAAGCCTTTCATGGCGAGGTAATTGGATATCCGGCCCGTACCGGCGCCGATATCGGCAATTACGGCGTCCCGGGGCATACCGGCCAGGATTTCTTTCATCTCCCGCTCAACACCCGATTCCACCTCGGCCGGGTCGGACCAATCGCGCAAGCCGAAGGGGTTTTCTTCGTAGAATTTACCGTCGCCCAGGTCTTTGCCCCGCTGTTCAGGGGGAATGAGGCAGATAACACCGTCGATGACCGGGAAGGCCCGGCCGTCCGGGGCCTGGAACCGGTCTTCGGCAACCTGGGCCAGGGGCTGCAAGTCCCCAGGAGACCGCAGCAAAGTTAAAAGGTCTTTATGGTTATCAGGCATGGACATGTTTTTCCTATTTTACCCCATCTCCGCCGACAATACAACCCCGTGCCCCCGCCCAAATCAGCCGGATGATTGGGGACAGGCTCCGGGGCTTTACATATTTTTCCTGTTGGTGTAAACTCTGGCTCGAGGTAAATGCCCATGAGAAACAAAACCACTTTTACGATCAGGCTTTTCGGCGTGTGCCTGGTGCTCTTGCTGGCTGCCGCTTCCCTGGATGCCGGGCCAAGAATGGCCCGGGGTATGGTCTTTGAAGACACCAACAAAAACCGTCTCTTCGACACAGGCGAGCCGGGCATTCCCGGCGTCGTGGTCTCCAATCAAAGGGAGGCCGTAGAGACCGATGAAAAGGGATTTTTTCGCCTGCCGGTAGGGGATGAAACCATTATCTTTGTCTCCAGGCCGGCCGGGTACGATAGCCCGCTCGATGAAAACAACTTCCGGCAATTTTACTATATCCACCAACCGGCCGGTTCGCCCGCAGGTTTGAAATACCCGGGCATTGCGCCTACCGGTAAACTGCCGCCGGTCATCTATTTTCCATTGACCCAGGCGACTATCGCTGAAGATACCTTCGATGTCGTGGTCATGGGCGATCCCCAGACCGCCACCGCGGAAGAGGTCGGTTTCTTCAGGGACAGCATCGTGACCGGCCTGCTTCAGACCAAAGCCCGTTTTTACCTGGGCCTGGGCGATATCATGTATAACGACCTTGGCCTCTATGACCCGATGAACCGGCTGGTGGGGCAAATCGGTATTCCCATCCATCACGTCATGGGCAACCACGACATGAATTTCCAGGTGCCGGGTTACATCCATGAGGCCGAGACCTTTAAACGCCTCCACGGCCCCGATTACTATTCCTTTAATTACGGCCAGGTGCATTTCGTGGTCTTAAATTCGGTGAAATACCAGGGCTGGAACCGGCAGGAGGATAAAGCGGGAAAATACACCGGTTTTATCCACGAGCGGCAGTTAACCTGGCTAAAGAACGATCTCGCCTTTGTCCCGGCCGGGCACCTGGTGGTGCTGTGTATGCACATCCCGATCATTTCCGACCTCTACCCGGACGACGATTATAGCCGGATCGTCAACCGCACCGACCTGTTTAAGGCACTGGAAGGCCGCCAACATTTGTTGGCCCTGGCCGGGCACATGCACTTTGTAGAATACATCGAGTTCACCCCGGCCCACGGCTGGAATGGCCGGGCCGTATTTCCTTCCTTGACTGCTGGGGCCGGGTGCGGTACCTGGTGGCACGGGCCCCGGGACCCGGGGGGCATCCCTTTCGGAATGTGCACGGACGGCGCAGCCAATGGTTATTTCCTCTTTACCTTCCAGGATAACCGGTACCGTTACCGGTTCCAGGCAACCGGCCCGGCTGCCGGTAGCCAAATGCGTATCAACAGCCCTGGCGGTGTTTTGTCGCCGCAGGATGTGAAAGAGGGGAAAATCGATATCAATGTCAATGTCTTTGCCGGGACACCTTCGACAAGGGCGGTATTCAGCCTGGACAACGGCCCGGACATGGCCCTGGTTCGACGGGTCATGAATGACCCTTTCTTTGCCCGCTTGCTCGAAACGAACAAGGACAAGTACCGCGATTGGATGGAACCCACATTGAGTGCCCATACCTGGACCGCTGCCCTGCCGGTAGACCTAAAACCAGGTATTCACCGCCTGCGGGTCACGGTAACCGACCGGCAGGGGGAGGTGTTTACCGCCGACCGCCTGTTTGAAGTGGCGCGCTGACCCCCGCGGCATGAGCTGCACCAGCTTCCGGGAATGGCCTAATGGTCCCGGTACCGGGGGAAAAGGGGACAAGACAATGGCCATGATCATCATCAAAAGAGGAGGAACCGATGAAAAAAAGAAGCTTAATCATAAATGGTTTGTTTTTCCTGTGCCTGGTTTTCCTGGTGCCGGGGCAATCGATTTTCGGCGAAGTAACCCAAATCGAGATCGCCTCCCGCCAGGTGTTTGCCGAGGGTATGGAATTCGGCAATACCGGCGCTTATGAAAAAATCAAGGGCCGGCTGCATTACAGTGTCGATCCGGCTAATCCCGCCAATTCCCGCATCGTGGATTTGACATACGCACCGAAAAATGCCAAAGGATTGGTAGAGTTTGTCGGGGACTTCATCCTGCTCAAACCGGTAGACTTAAAAAAAGGCAACCACCGCCTGGTTTTCGATGTCAACAACCGCGGCAACCTGACGCTGCTGGGAACAATGAACAGTGGATTATTCAGTAACGACCCCGCGCAACCGGCGCACGCCGGCAATGGTTTCTTAATGAAAGAGGGCTACACACTGCTGTCTGCGGAATGGAACTGGGATGTTTCGCCCGGCGATAACCGCATGCAATTGGATTTACCGGTTGCCGCCATCGAAGGCAAACCCATTACCCGGGAAATTGCCGCGGAAATCGTATTAATCGACGCACCGATAGATAAAGTGAGCCGGTGCAAACCCATTACCTGGGGGGACAGCCGCGGCTATCCGGCAGCAAATATGGAGGATAGGAGCACGGCCAGGTTAACGGTTCGCGATACCCCGCGGGGCGAGCGCACCTTAATTCCCCCGGACCAATGGCGGTTTGCCCGCCTGGAAGATGACCGGTTGGTTCCTGATCCCACCTATATTTACCTGGAGCCGGGGTTTCAATGGGGAAAGATTTATGAATTAATTTATGTGGCCACCAGTCCCCGCGTGGGGGGCCTGGGATTGGCAGCAGCCCGGGATGCCATCTCCTTTTTTCGCTTTAACACCGGCGACCGTTATAATCACCCCAATCCCCTGGCTGTAAAACAGGATGCGTCAAATGACTCGCCATTAAAAGCGGACCCGGAAAAGGTCTATATTTTCGGCGTCTCCCAATCCGGGCGTTTTATTTCCCACATGATCTACCAGGGTTTTCATGTGGACGAGGCCGGACGGATGGTTATCGATGGTGCCAGGGTCCATGTGGGCGGGGCCGGTAAAGGGAGTTTTAACCATCGCTTCGGGTTTAACACCAATGTTCCCGAACACCTGGAATTAAATTACATGCCGGCAGATTTCTTTCCCTTTAACTTTGCCCCCCAGGAAGACCCGCTGACCGGGGAAAAAGGCGATGTGTTGGCGGTGGCCAAGAAATTGGGCCAAATACCCTATGTCATGATTACCAACAGTGAAGCCGAATATTGGACCCGTTCCGCTTCCCTTATTCATACCGATGTGCTCGGCACAAAGGATGCCCCGGTGCACGAAAAGGTACGGATTTATTATACCTGTGGGACGGGTCATTACGCTTCCTTTACCCGGGAACGGGGCATTTGCGAGCACCCGCTGAATGTCATCGATCATTATCCCATTTCCCGTGCCCTGCTAAAAGCCCTGGACCGCTGGGTCACCGATGGTGTGGCCCCACCGCCCAGTACTTATCCCCGGATCGACCGTAAGGAATTGATGAGCCCGGCAAAGCACAAAGAAGGGTTCCCGCAAATCCCGGGCATGAGGCACCCGGGGAAAAATTTGCAACCCCCGCGGGTGAATTATGGCGAGAAATTTTGGCAGGACGGTATCATTACCGTGGTGCCCCCGGAAATGGGACCACCCTACGTTACCCTGGTACCTACTTTCGATAGTGACGGCAATAGTGTGGGCGGTATTCGTTTACCTGAGCTCCAGGCCCCTTTGGGCACTTATCAGGGGTGGAACCCGCGCCAGGCCAAATATGGATCCCCGGACTATATGGTCCCCTTCGAGGGGTCTTTCTGGCCCTTTGCCATAACCGAAGCCGGGCGCCGGGAGGACAATGATCCCCGGCCCGCTATAGAAGCGCGCTACCCGGCCAAGAAGGTTTATGTGGAAAGGGTGAGCCAGGCGGTAAAAGACCTCATTCGCCAGGGATTCATGCTGGAGGAAGATGGCCAGAAATATATCGAGGATGCTCAGAACATAGCCTGGCCGCCGAAACCCATCGACCATTTCCCCTTTTGGCAGCAGGAAAAAAGGATAGATGACCGGGGCACAGTCATTGGCGTCTCCATCCTGATTACGGGCAGGGGAGAAATGAGGGCCAAGAAGATCATGGGAAAATGAAAGACGGGCGGATGATAGTTGAATTCTTTTTCTTTTCATGCTACCATCTGTTCATGATGCGATGCAAAAACTTTGGAGGTTATTATGAAAACCAAGAATTTCAGCAAAAAACTCTCGTTAAACAAGGAGACCGTGGTACATCTGGACAATGGGCAATTGGGACGTTTGAAGGGGAATGGTGTTGTTCCTCAACCCATAGAGACGCTCGTGTTGGATTGCACTGAAGTTACCTGCGCGGCCACCTGCCTGGCTACCTGTGCTGCTTCTTGTAATGGCTCGTGCAACACCTGCTATACCTGTACGTGCCTTACCGTTAAACCTACCCCATGCTGCACAGACCCGACCTTTTGAACAAAAATAATATTTAGCTAATTTGAGGTCCCGCCCGGATGGACCTGCCTTGAACTGATTGCCGGTCCTACTCCTGCGACAGTTGCCGGATCACGTTCTGTACCTGCGGCTGCACCGCAGATTAACCAGATTAACCAGATTCCGCAGACTTTATGGAACTTTTACTTTTGCGGGGCGAATTTCAATTCGCCCCTCCGCCATGCCCCCGCCGGTCCCCGAGCGGAGTAGAAAACAGATGAACGCTCCTTTGAAAGCAGGTGAATGCTCCTTTGAAAGCAGGTGAATGCTCCTTTGAAAGCAGGTGAATGCTCCTTTTGGTCGCGTTCGCTATCAAATTTTCACCTTAATATTGTGAAAATTAGGTCGCGTTCGCACTTGTTGACTCTGCTTAAACTTTGCAGAGTCAAGGGGACAGGCCCGGTACACTCAAGAATTTGCCTGTCCCCTTATCGTTGATCGTTTGCGCCGCAATCGTTTATCTATTTTCAAGCAGTGGGCCTGAAATTACAGATGAACATGTCGTCGTGGAAGCTATCCTGGGGTATCGAACCGGCCGCCACATACGGAAAATAGTTATTCGTCAGGACAGTGGCCACCCACCCCGTGGGTAAGAGGCTGGTGTTGTCCCAGGTTCTCTTGCCGGACGCATTCATGGCCATGACATAGGCGTGGTCGAAGTTGAAATCGTCCAGGGCGCTTCCGCCGGCGAATAACTGGCCGTCCGGCAATTCCACCACGGAGTTGAGGCTGCACTCCGGGTAGTTCTGGCTATATATAACCGCACCGCTCTTGTCGATTTTCATGACGAATCCTTTGCAGGCCAGCACAAAGCCCTTGTCCATTGTTTCCGTAATCCCGGAGGCCAGCATGACATAGACCTGTTGATCATAGGTCTTTTCCCAGACTTTGTTGCCCTTGGCATCGAGCTTGAGCACATAGATATTGGAGTTGAGGCTTGCCTGGATGGGGGACCCACCGGAGAGCATAAACCCGCCGTCCGAGGTTTGAATAATGTCGTAAGCGTACTTCCCGGGGAACTTTTTCTCCCACATTAAGGTGCAGTCGGAAGCGAATTTCAATACCCAGATCGAGGGAATATTATCGGCTTTTGCCAGGGCCAGGCCGCAAACGATAAAACCGCCATCGGAGGTGGCCGCAACCGCCAGGCCGTCATCTTGTTCGCCCTGGTTCCCAAAGGTCTTGTCAATGAGCTTATTCCCATCTTTATCCATTTTTACGACCCAGATGTTTTCATCGCCTGAAATGCCGGAGTAGAAGGAAATCCCGGTGGCCACCAGGGTCCCGTCTTTTAATTCGGCGACGCCGCGGAAGAGATTAGCGAATTTGCCGCCGTAAGCTTTTTCCCAGGCAATGCCCAGCCCGGGATCGGTGATGACTTTTACAATCACGCCCCGGTTGGGTATCGATGCATCCTGGCCGTCGCCGACAACGACATAACCGCCGTCGGATGTTGCTGCTGCCGAACGGGTCATCTGCGTCTGCATATACTTAATGATTTCTGACCAAGCTATTTGTGCCATAATTTTTCTCCTTAATTTATTTGTCGTATCAAAAGTTTTCCTGGGATGTACTTTCAAAACCCATCCGATCCACTAAACCGCACACAACCTCGCGCCAGGCGTTCGACCGTCCGACTTTTTTCCTGTCATACGGTACAGCCGCATTATGCCATAAACCGCTTGTGAAAGGTGAGCAACCAGGGTTCAAAATATAGAGTAAAATGGTCCCACCCCAAAAGAAAAAGAGAACCCTGGTTGCAAGCAAGAGAACTATTATCCCAAAATGGGTGAAAGCCGGTTTATTAATGGAATTGGCACGGAATTTGCTCTAAGGATTTTCCTTGAAATCGGAGGGTAATTGCTGGAACATCTCTTTAAAACAGCGGGTAAAATAGGTGCGACTGTTAAATCCCACTTCAAAGGCGACATCGGTGACCGATGTGCTCCGTTTTTGCAGTAAATGTGCGGCCCGCTTAAGCCGATATGAGCGGATATAATCGGTGGGATTCTCCCCGCACAGGGCCTCTATTTTCCTGTACACAGTGGATCTTCCCATATACAACTTCTTCGCCAATTGATCGACATTGAAATCCGGATCGCTCAAATTGTTTTCGATCACCTGGTGAAGGTCTTTGAAAAACTCCCGGTCCAGGGGGGCTACATCGGTTTTAACGGGCCTTAGAGTCATCTCCCGGCGGTGATTTTGCTGCATTTGCCGGCGTAAATCGATGAGGTTTTTGATGCGGGCGCTCAGTATCCGGGTGCTGAAGGGTTTGGTGATATAATCGTCGGCCCCGGTTTCCAATCCTTCTACGATGTTGTCTTCGGCCGCTTTGGCGGTGAGCAGGATGATGGGAATGTGACTGGTACTCCTGTCCTGTTTCAAGGTTTTGCACAATCGGCAGCCATCGACCCGGGGCATCATGATATCGCTGACGATCAGGTCGGGGATGACCTGGAGCGCCTTTTCTATTCCATCCTGTCCATCCCTGGCATCTATTACTTTATAATGGGGTTCCAGGGCGCTGCGGATATACCGGCATACATCGGCGCTGTCTTCTACGACGAGGATAATCTCTTTTTCACCGGTAAACGGTTCGGATACGGTGTCCGCCTCCCCGGTGTCTATTTCTTCTTCGAGCATGAGGTCGGCAGGTGCCGGACAGGAATCGGAGGATTGGTCAACCGCTGGCCCGGCAGCGACGATTTCGTGGGGTTGCAAATGGTCTTTGCCCAGGGGAAGGCGCACGGTAAACCGGCTGCCGCTGTGTTCCCCTTCCCGGCTGTCCACGGCTATGGTTCCATGATGGAGCTCGACCAATTCCCTGGCAATGGCCAGGCCGATGCCGGCCCCCTTCTGATTGTACTCATAAATATTCTCGGAGTAATAGAAGCGGTCGAATATCTTCGCCAATTGGCCGGGAGGTATACCGGGCCCGGTATCGTTGACTGCCAATTCCACGTAACCAAGTGGAAAACCGGGGGAATCAAGGGGGTGCCGATCCACGGAAACGCCGATCGTCCCGCCGGCAGGTGTAAACTTGACGGCATTGATTAATAGGTTGCAGAGGACTTCTTCCATGCGGGTGACATCGAAATAAGCGATGATCTCTTCCGCGGTGGAGCGAAACGTGATCCCCTGGTCTTTGCGGACGGTGATCAACTCGAAAGAAGCGGTCAAGCCTTTTAAAAAGGAGACGATGTCCTGCGGCGACGCTTTTAACGCCACCGTGCCGCTGTCGAATTTGGAGAGCTCGAGCAACTGGTTGATGAGATGCAAAAGCCGTTGGGCGTTGCGGCGCATGAGCTTTAATTTGTTCTGCTGCTGGGTATCGGCAGCGGCAGCGATCATTTGTTCCAGTGGGCCGAGTATGAGCGTGAGGGGAGTACGAAACTCATGCGAGATATTGGCGAAAAAGTTGGATTTGATGCGGGCCATTTTTAGTAATTGTTCATTTTTGCACTTGATCTCACGGGTGCGATCGGCCACCACGGCTTCGAGTCGCTCCTTTTCCAGCAGGAGTTTGGCGGAGCGCCATTTTACCAGCAGCGCGATGATGAGGAGGGCGATGAGAGTATAAACCAGGTAAGCCAACCAGGTGCGGTACCAGGGGGGCAGGAGCTTAAAGCGAAACACGGCTTCTTCGCTGATGTGGCCATAAACATTCTTGGCCTGGACGCGGAAGACATTCAGCCCAGGGTCCAGGTTGGTATAATCTTTCCTGGTCTCGCTACTCCAGGCGGTCCACTCCGTGTCATAGCCATCCAGGCGGCATCGATAGAGGGTATTTTCTTCTGCTTCAAAAAAAGGGGCGGCAAAGGAAAAACGCAGACTCCTTCGATTAAAAGGCAGGTAAGTATCGCCCCCGGGAATCGATCTACCATTGGCCCAGGCACCGCGGATAAAGGTGCGAAACGGGGTAGGGGGGATATGATGCTCTAAACCGGGCCCGGTATCGAACCGGATCAACGCATCGACGCCGGCAAACCATACGGCCGGCTCAAGAGGATCGGGATAGATGGAATCTATATGATTTAACGGGATGCGCAGGAAATCTTTGTGATAAAGGCGATAGCCGCCATCGGGTTGGGGCCTGGCCGCCAGGTTCCGGCCGTTGGAGTGAAACCAGACCGTCTTGTTTTCATCTTCAGCCATACGAAAGACGCTCTTGCCCTTTTGACCACCGGCAAATTCATCCCCGAAAGTAATATCCGGGACAAACCGGGCTATTTTTTCATCCCAGCAAAAGAGGCCTTTGCCGGTGGCAATGATAATGTGACCGGCAGCATAAAACACATGGGTTTCCACCCCAGGGGGGAATAGGGAAGGGTCAAACCGCCGGACAACCGGAGCGGTTTGATTGTCATTGCCACGGGCGGCCGGGAACGATATTTTTATCACCCCTTCTCCAGGAGAGCCGAGCCAGAGGTTCCCCTGGGGGTCCTGGGCCATGGTACGGATTTCTTCGCTGATCTCGGCCAGGCATTGGCTGGCCCCCCATTGGCCGGTCCGGGAATCGAGAGATAAAGAGACGAGGCCGCGATCGGTCCCGGCCAGGATGGGGAATCCTTCCCTCCCGGTAACGTGGAACACATAGGCCGGGATGTCGCTGACTACCTGGGGAATATTATTGCTTTCGCCTATCCGGGATATCCCTTTTTCGGTGGCCACCAGGAGAGAATCGCCGACCGCTAAGAGGGCAAAGCAAGAACCGGGTATGCCGGGCACAGGCATAAATGATCCTTTTTCGTTCATAGAGAATAACCCGCTGACTGTCCCGGTATATAAGCGGCCATTTGCACCGAAACGGGCGGCAGAGAGCACCATGCCTTTGAGTCCGTGTCTTTGATCGTATATGGAAAAGGGCGAGCGGTATTCGAGTTTTGAGATGCCGTTATTCAAAGCCAGCCACAGGTTTTGACCGGAATCCTGGCAGATGTGCCATATGGTATTGTCCGGCAGACCGAGTGAACTATCGAAACGATATGTCGATTGTCCCCGGTGATCGATGATAAACAACCCCCCTTTCCGGCTAGCGAAAGCAAAATGACCGTCGGAAAGGGCAAGCCCGTAAGTCAGTTGATTGACAGAGACCGTATCCAGGGCTTCCGTTTTAAAGGGCAGGAGGGAGCCGTTTTTATAGAGGAAGAATCCTTTTGTGGATGTGCCGATGAGCAGGGTCCCGGGTGAGAATTCGACGATGGCATAAATACTCTCCAGGGCAAAGGCCTCGCCGCCGGGAAGCAAGCGCAGGCGCCCGCTAACCATTTCCATTAACCCGCGCTCTTGCTGGCGGACCAACAGCTTCTCCCCGCATAGGAAAGGGGGGGAAAACGTCGTTTCGGCTGGCCATACCTTGATGTTGCCCCGGTCGAATAGGAACAGGAATTGGGTGGTACAGAAATAGATACCGTGTGCGGTCGAATAGGACCGCCAGACATACCCAAAGTTGCGGTATTTGTTTTCCAGAAGCTGGGTCAGACTCACATAACGCAGCTCTCCGCTGTCTCCCGGTTTTAGGTAACCGATCTCGTTGTTTCCACCGATATAGATGGTGCCTTTATTATCTACTGCCAGGGAGCGGCTGTTTTTCCCGGGGATAAAGATTTCTTTCCAGGAAACCCCATCGTATTCTAAGACAGCGCCCTGGTTTGCGGAATAGATGAACCCACGTTTGTCCTGGATGAGGAACCAGTTTTGCGCCTGGCTATTGTATTCTTCCCGGCTATAATTACGGTAAAATTTTGCCCCATTCGCCGTATCCGCAGCCCACGATAGGCTCACGTCAAGCAACAGGGAAACGATGACCAGTATTCGTCCGATAACGTGGGCCTGTATCGACATCTAAGGATTAACCGGGTGTCCCGGGTCCGACAGTTACGTCATCGCTCTGGGGATCAGGGATGACCTTGATGATTTTCATTTGCCAGGCTGTTTTCCCAGGTGCGATGGCCCAGGTACCGCCCATCCAGTACGTTTTACCCTTAATCTCTTTACGGCCGCCGGATGAGCCGTCTTCAGGATCTCCCAGTCCAGTCTGATAACATTCGGCCGTGTCCCCGGCCGTGAGTTGATAATCGCTGGTTGGAGCATGTCCGGGAGCGATCGATAAAACCAGGGTTTCATCCCCGAAATACATGGGAAAGGCCAGGGACGTACCGGGTTCAATCATGTAATCCTTGCCTATCGGCTGTCCGTCGGGACCGATTGGGATATGTTCGGCCTTGAAATCGTTTTTCTCGTCAAAATAACACTTGTGATGAGTGAAAGTGACCTTTAATTGAATCCCTGAGTCTGGGGCAAAAAAATTCCAAACGCTTACGTTGAATGGATAAAAGCCCGCAAAGTTCATGCAACCCTCCTTTTCGCTCTTGATGCCATTTTTAAACAACATCTTTTGTTCATAGAAGAAACATAGCATCCTGGGAGAATAAAATCAAGGGCCGGTTTGAAAAAACTTTGCCTCCCGCCTTCTCAATACCGGGATTTGGAGGTCTAAAGGCAGAATCGGGTATCCACACCCCCATCATCCGGCAGTCCGAATTGGGGATTAGCGGTACAGGTATCGAGCTTCTGCGACAGGTGGCAGGTGGCTCATCGCAACCTATTTAATAATATGAAATAGGGTTTGGCGGCCGTCGATGTACCGGACGCCCCGGCTGGAGAAGACGGCATCCTGTTCAAGACCGATCCTGACTTCCTGGCCGTTCCATTCCGGGATCGCGGTTCTCACATTCAACTCAATGGCGTAACAGGTATCCTCATACAATAAATAATCGCCCTGTCCCGGGATGGCCCATTGTTGGTCCCACAGGCCAAATGTGGGACCGGCAGCATGGCCGTGGAAGCCCAGCGGATGGGTATAAATCTGGCCATTTAGCCCCGCCTCCCGGGCTTTAGATAGGGCGGAAAGCAGTATTTGGTTCCCGGTTCGTTGGACTTTAAATTCAGCAGTGAAGATATCTTGCAAGAGGTTTCCCTGTCTTAAGGCGTTTTTCAGGCCATCCGGCGCATCGGTCTCACCTTCCTTGAGCACGTAGGCCATTTCCTGGGTATCGGTATTGAGCCTGAGGTAGGTGATACCGATATCGCAGTGCAGGAGGTCCCCCCGTTTAATGGTACCGCTGCCATCGAACATACCGGTTTTTCCTCCCGGTCGCTGAAAGTCCACCCAGGGATGGAACCATGCGGCTACCCCCAGTTCCTGGATTTTTTTCCGCATCCACCACATAACATTGGTGGTGGTGGTCACACCCGGCGTGATAACGCGGTTTGAAAAGGCTTCGGCAATAATGGCATGGGCAATGGCCACGATCTGGGGGTAGACCTCGAGCTCTCCCGGGGTTCGTCTTTCCAGCCAGCCGATGGCCAGTTTTTCGGCGCATTGTAAACGGGGGGCATATTTCGGCCCGATAGCCGTTACCAGTTTTCTCTTCAATGAAGCGCTGAGTCCATCGCCGAAATTAAAGGTATCGGATTCATTAATCCCGATACGCCTGGGATTCCTTTGGGCAACGACCTGGGCCAGGCATTGCCACGGGTCAGGTTTATCCGGCGTGCAGGCGGCGGTGTACAGGTCATCCAGTCCGCGTTGAGATATCGTCAAGCATTCGACGCCGTCTTTTCCTCTATCGAAGAAGACAAGGATAGAGGTCCGGCGGGCAGCGAATGTCTGGGAAGGGACAAGAGTCAGGAACACCGGGTCCTCGTTATACTCACGGCAGATAACGATCCACATATCGATTTTTTCCCGCCTCATCACTTCGGGCAGAACGGTGTCCAGTCTTATTTTTAACCAACGGTCAACCGTTTCTGCCTGTTTTTCCAGTGCCAGGATAGCCGGGTATTCGGCGGCGGAAAAGAGACAGGGAAAAACCGACAAAAAGATCGCACCCAGCCAAAGAAATAGGCTGCTTTTGATTCCATTCGCTTTGTTCATGGGGCTATCATACCACAAAACAACATCCCCTGCCAGTACTCCTGCGACAGTTGCCGGGTCACGTCCTGTACCTGCGGCTGCACCGTCTCCTGCAATACCGGGTGCAATTCCGCTTGCTCCAACGCCTGCTGCTAAGACCACTTTCCCCATCTCCCCAAAGCCCATGAAGCCGGGGAGAAACTCCCCGAACCACGCCCCCTGTGTCTGAACCTTGTCTCCGCAAAAGTAAGGCGGAGACAACAATGACAAACGCGACCTAATGGGAGCGTTTCCTGCTTCTCCTCCGCAAAAGTAAGGCGGAGACAACAATGACAAACGCGACCTAATGGGAGCGTTTCCTGCTTCTCCTCCGCAAAAGTAAGGCGGAGACAACAATGACAAACGCGACCTAATTTCCACAAAATTAAGGTGGGAATTTGATAAAGAATGCGACCAAAAGGAGCATTCATCTGCTTCAAAGGAGCGTTCTTCTGCTTAAAAGAAACGTTAACCAGATTACACAGATTACCCAGATTCTAAGAGTAAAAAAGAACTGGTTCTCGGATAAACCTGGTCCCGCAGACATTATGGAACTTTTACTTTTGCGGGGCGAATTTCAATTCGCCCCTACCGGCCAGGGATTACCCCCAGGCGATCCAAACTTCACTCCCCCGGTTCAGGCTTCCCAGTATCCCCGGCCTTTCTCCCACAGCTTTCCTGGCCGCCTTCCCCAGGTCTTCAAAAAAAACAAAAAAAAATTTTTCCACTGAATTTTTCTTCATTTTCAAAAACCCGCATCATTAAAGGATTCCTCTCTCAAACCATTAAAAAAGTAAACAAGCCCCTCCGACCGCCCCAAAACCGTCATTATGACTATCTAAAATTCCCTTTCCCTTTCCCATTTTTTCCCACCTCCCTTTGTCCAATTTTTTCCCCGAAACCATTTCATATAAATCATTCCCAGCCAAACACCCCATCTCCAAAAAACTGTTTACTTTTTTACATCTTGACAAACGATTCCATTTGCATTAAGCTATAGTTTCAAGTTTGGAAAACAGGGAAAGATAGCTTAACTTCCCCTGCCAGGAGGTTGTATTTGGCGAGACATGCAAGAGGTCAGAGCGAGAAGCTAAAAGGGGCTGGACCCATTTAGCTTAAAAAAGGAGGTGGGAATCAAAGTTATCACAAGGGCATTAGAATTAAAGTGTTTATGGAAGTTTTCCCCAAAAACTTTTGACAAAACTAATATCAAAAAAAGGAGAGTTAAAATGAAAAAAAATATTTTTTTAATATGGGCAATATTTACGTTTATTTTATATTTTTTATTGTCCATCCATCCTTTCAATAAAACACTACTAGCAAATAATGACGACGACAAAAATAAATTTGTAGTTTGTGTTTTATTTGATCAACATGCAGTAGCGGGAGTTGGACATTTAGCAATATTGATAGGAAACAAATATATGGGTTTCTCTTATTTTTCTAAATCTAACGAAAGCAGTAACAATATCAAAGGAGAATATTTTGAATCACAAGAGGTTTTTTACAATAAAGTATCCAGATATCAAAAATTCTATGAGATTGGTATATCTAAGTTGCAGTGTGACAAGATGATAAGTGTTTCTAAAAATATAATTGATAATTATTACCATATGACCCAAAATAGTTGTGTGGATTTTGTGCAATTTGTTTTAACTGCCGGGCACCTTAATGCAGGTTCTCATGATATAAAATGGCCTCAAGAGTGTTTTGACTTCATACTAGCAAATAATACTGGATATGAAGACGTAGTAGCATCATTTAGTACCTCCGCAAAAACTTCTAATCATGACGAAATTGATCTTTCTGGAAATTGGAAAGCAACAAGCATAGACTCGAATGGAATGAAATATGAGGGAGAACTTGAAATAACTCAAACGTGTGAATTTATAACTGCTATCTCTACGACCAATGGCTCAATTTGGAACGGTTCTTTCGATAGACAGAAAAAAATAATCAATGCGACTTATATTAATAAGTTTAATATAAGAGGAAAAATTACCCTCTGGCTATCAGAAGATAGAAATACGTTACAGGGGACTTGGTCGGCTGCAAATGTTGCAGGCTATGGCACATATATAGCAAAGCGATAAAAAGGGATTTTATGGTATATAAAAACGGGAATTTTAATTGTCGTCGACCGGAAAAAATAATTGTCTTGGTCAATTTATTTTTATTTATTCTTGACAGAAGGAAGAATTTTTTGTAAAATACCTATATGTTAGATATTGTTATAGGAATATTCATAACTTGGCTTATTGCTCATTACTACTACAAGCGTGCGAATAAAGATCAAGCAACCCTGTTTGGAAAGTTACCCTCTGATTTGCGTCAATGGATACTATTGGATAAACGCGAACACCTTTCTGTAAAGGACTTGAATTCACTAATTTGGGAGAAAACTATTGACCTAAATAGCAAAGATCAATTCCCATTTAAGGTTTGCCCCAAATGTGGTTCTAAGAACCTAACCAGGGAACCTGAACTCGGTGTCGATTGCGATGTAATTGATAGAGAGCCAGTCTACTACAAATTCGACATACCGGCTATTCAATGTCCCGAATGTGGTTGGAGAAGAACAGAAGAGGATATACATATAGGTTTACTACCATAAATATTTTTTAAGCCAAATTCAAAAGATAATCGACACTGTGTAAGCGATCAATAAAGTACACCCGCTGGGGGGCGGGGCCGGTTTTATTGTTGGGGGGGTTGGAGGGGAAATTTATCCAAATCTGCCTTTGGATCGATGGCATCTATATCTGATTTTATAACATACATCGGCAAAAGGTTGATAATATCATCCGGCGATTTGGCCTGCGGGTATTTTTCAAATAAATATATGAGATACTTGTATGGATCAAGACCATTGGCCTTAGCGGTCTCGATCAGGCTGTAAAAGGCTTGCACTGGCCTGCGCCCCTTCCGGTGTCTGCGAAAACAACCAGTTCTTGCGTAAGCGATCAATAAAGTACATCTTCACAGGGGGATGAATTTATGTCATGATGGGTTCCTGGAATATTATGCCGGGTATGGGTCGCCGGGCACAGAAGAACCGGGGGGGCATTGTGGTAAAAGAGCATGTGATAAAAAGGTTCTCCGGTGTCCTGGAAAGTGAATGCTGCCCGGTAGTAGGATTCCATCAAGATGTGGGAGAGAAATTTCTCCTGGGATTTGCATTCCATCAAGGAAAATGAAACAAATTTTCTCCAAAATGATAGAACCGTTAAGGTAAATGAGATGACTGGACCCCAAAATGTTAGAAAATTTAAGGCAAATGATATGACTGGACCCCAAAATGTTAGAAAATTTAAGGCAAATGAGATGACTGGACCCCAAAATGTTAGAAAATTTAAGGCAAATGAGATGACTGGACCCCAAAATGACCCAACGGCAAGCAAAATGACCCAACGGCAACCATTGCCCCCGACTTGGTTTGCAGAGGCAAACAAAGTGGTTGTGTCAAGTATTTTGTGTAAATTATTTCTAGAGGAAAAACTAGGGGCGAAAATTTTGTGGAAAAACCCCGTAAATCCTCTATACAAAAGGATATCCGTTGTGGAAAAACCTGTGGACGCTTTGTGGAAAACATTGATATCATTGATTCCATGTTCGACCTCCTCTAATTCATCCCTGTCAGGTAGGGTTCCAGGATATCCTC